>Ga0163216_100624_pt1 | contig 45833 bp, 33 predicted proteins | sample SynspAceP_FD_167610 | JGI IMG/M metagenome (GOLD analysis project Ga0163216, IMG submission 167610) | Saline lake microbial communities from Ace Lake in Antarctica - Synechococcus sp. Ace-P (Illumina Assembly) | ecosystem: Environmental > Aquatic > Non-marine Saline and Alkaline > Saline ...
TTATTTTCAGCCTTTTTAAGCCTCCCTAAATTCACTTTTTAATATTAATTGATAAAAGAAAAACCTCTACAAAACCGTTCATATGACTTTTTTTGAGCCAAAATTAGGGACTTGTGCAACGGTTACTGTTGTTGTTGATTACTTCAAATGTATATTCTTTAAGGGTGTTTAGAAACCAAATTATGATAAGTGGTCAAATAGGGGGTTTGAACGGAAAGGAGCAGATTAAATTTAAAAAATAGCCTTTTTAAAAAGATATAAAAGCGCTGGTGTAGGACCTAAAAATGTAACGAATAGTTTTAAGCAGGTGGAAATACTCAAAATAACAAAACCCAGCACCCAATAACCTAGCACCCAACACCCACAAAGCAATTACATTCCGTCTTTGGCCGTTTTATAGGGGCTTATTTTTGCCATCATAAAATCATGAAGTTCATGCATTTGCGGTTTTCCTTTACTTCTTCCGGCTCTACCAAAGGCATAGAGCCCGAACCAAAGCAGCACCATAAAGACCATAAGCCCTACTTGAATTCCATAGGGTTTATCAAGTGCCATACTAGAGTAGGTCCAAATGCCCAAAGCGATAAAAATAGTCGCTACCCCAAAATGCAGAAACATAAAAAAGGTCCATAAGGTGGGGTTAGGGCCAAACAAGCCATAAATTTTGCTCTTTTGTTCATCTTCATCAGTAACAATCTCTAAATGCAATTGTGGTGACCAGAAATGATTGGCTTCTTGATTAAATTTTATAAAAACATGGTCATCCATTCTACTGATCAAGAATGGAGCGGTAGGGGTATCTTCAAAAGCAGCTAAAACAGGTTCATTTGTGACGCTTAAGGCTATTTGAAAACGAGGTCTTAATGCGATGGTGTTTGGTACGGATTTCAATGTCAATATTTTTAAGATTCAAAAGGTATTCATTTTTTTTACACTTAGGGATATTCTAGTCCTTTTTTTAATTTGCTTACCGCTTACCGCTTACCGCTTACCGCTTACTACCTGCAGCCTTTCCCCTTCAGAACTTCGACTTTTGGCATTGGACTAATAATAATCAAATATTTAGAGTACTTTTGCAGCAAATTAACGAAGTATGAGTGCTATTGTCGCCATTGTAGGAAGACCTAATGTAGGGAAATCAACTTTTTTTAACCGACTTATTCAACGTAGAGAGGCTATTGTTGATGCGGTTAGTGGGGTTACCCGTGATCGTCACTATGGAAAAAGTGATTGGAACGGTGTTGAATTTTCTGTGATTGACACAGGGGGCTATGTGAAAGGTAGTGATGATGTTTTTGAAGTAGAAATCGATAAGCAGGTAGAATTAGCGATTGATGAGGCCGATGCGATCATTTTTATGGTCGATGTAGAAACTGGGGTAACCGGTATGGATGAAGATGTGGCCAACCTACTTCGTAAAGTTAAAAAGCCCGTTTTATTAGCCGTAAATAAAGTAGATAATGGCAAAAGAGCCGAAGATGCTGTAGAATTTTATGCGTTAGGATTAGGGGATTACTATACCATTGCAAGTACCAGTGGTAGTGGAACAGGCGATTTGTTGGATGCCTTGGTAAAAGTATTGCCTGAGAAAGAAAAAAACACCGATGAAGACTTGCCTAGGTTTGCCGTTGTAGGACGACCAAACGCAGGAAAATCATCGTTTATAAATGCCTTGATAGGCGAGGAACGTTATATTGTTACTGATGTAGCGGGTACCACCAGAGATAGTATTGATACAAAATACAATCGTTTTGGTTTTGAGTTTAATTTGGTAGATACCGCTGGTATTCGCCGTAAAGCTAAGGTGAAAGAAGACTTGGAGTTTTACTCGGTGATGCGTTCGGTACGTGCTATTGAACATTCTGATGTGTGTATCGTAATTATGGATGCCACACGTGGTTTTGATGGGCAAGTACAAAATATTTTTTGGCTCGCACAACGCAACAATAAGGGGGTTGTAATTTTAGTGAATAAATGGGATTTGGTAGAAGATAAAGAAACCAATACCATTAAACATTACACACAAAAAATCAAAGAAGCGATGGAGCCTTTTACCGATGTACCCATTGTTTTTATTTCGGTACTGAACAAACAACGTATTTTTAAAGCCATTGAAACGGCTGTTCAGGTATACGAAAATAGAAATCGCAAGATTCAAACGCGAAAGTTTAATGATATTATGCTGCCTTTGATAGAAAACTATCCACCGCCAGCCTATAAAGGTAAATATGTAAAGATTAAGTTCTGTACGCAATTGCCAACGCCCTACCCGCAATTTGCATTTTTCTGTAATTTACCGCAGTATGTTCGAGAACCCTATAAGCGTTTTTTAGAAAACAAGCTGCGTGAGAACTTTGATTTCACCGGAGTTCCTATCTCTATTTTTATGCGGAAAAAGTAGTCCTCAAGTTGTTAGGCTAGGCTTTGAGAAACACCAAAAGCTGATGCCCTAGAACTACGAACTACCAAACCACTCGAGTACTGGCTAGCTTTTTAAGCTGGCTTAGCGTTATAGGGAATAAAGTCCCATACCCAAAAACGACTAGTCAAGACCTATAAAGTTATGTTAACAGAGGTGCTGCCTTACTTTGATTCTTATATTTTTGGCGCTAACCGAAAGTTCATCAATTTAAGTATCAAACCAATTCGCATGCCAAAATCACTGCTAACACTAGCGTTTACTGTCTTTTTATTTTCTTTTTCCAACGCTCAAGAATTCATCATTAAAGGTAAAGTTATAGATTCTGAAACTAAAGTTATTTTAGAAGCGACGACTATTTTCGCAGAAACTATTGCCGATAGTACCTTAATTACCTATACGATCACAGACCAAAATGGTATGTTTGAATTGGAAGGTAAAACCAACGATAGAGAATTTAACTTGTTTTTTACTTTTAATGGCTACAAAACTTTAAAGCTTAAACTAGCACGTCAAGAGCTTATTGATTTACAAACCGTAGCCCTTGAGGCTCAGTTTGAAGAACTACAAGGCGTACAAGTTTCAGCCGATCGTATCCCTATTACCATCAAACAAGATACGGTAGAGTTTAATGCCAGCTCTTTTAAAACTAGACCCGATGCGAGTGTCGAAGACGTGCTTAAAAAGCTTCCAGGTGTTGAGGTGGGTACCGACGGTAAAATTACCGTAGACGGCAAAGAGGTAGATCAGGTTTTAGTCAACGGACAAGTTTTTTTTAGTACCGACCCTACTGTGGCCACCAAAAGTTTACCGAAAGATATTATTGATAAAATTCAGATCACCAATACCAAAACCAAAGAACAAGAATTTACAGGAGATGATGGTGATGGTGAAACAAAAACAATCAATTTAACCGTAAAGGAAGATAAAAATAAAGGGTATTTAGGACGCCTAGCGGCTGGGTATGGTACCGATGATAGATACCAAGCCAACGGATTGGTCAATTATTTTAATAACAAACAACGCATAAGTGTTATCGCAGGAACGAATAACATTAACAATGCTGGGTTTTCATTTGATGAAATCTATGACATGGTCGGTAATTCAGGCGGAGTTTCCTTTAATGGAAATGGTGGCTTTGGTCAGGGTATTACCACCTCTTCTACCTTAGGAACTAGTTACGCAGATCAAGAAAAAGATAAGTATGAAGTAAGTGGCAATTATTTTTATTCGGACAGTGAATCTTTTAATGATGAAAGAACCTCACGAGAAAATATTTTACCGGATCGACGTTTTTTTACAGACACAGAATCAAGCTTTAGGGGTAACACAAACTCTAATGAAGGTAGTGCAGATTTGGAGTTTGATATTGATAAAACCCTTCGTGTAGAATTAGAACCTTCCTTGGGAATTAACAGAACAAATTCGTCCAATTTTTCGAATACTACCTCTACCAATGAAGACGGTGAATTGATCAATAGCAACGAAAGACGTACGCTAAACGATGGTCAACAACGAAATTTTAGAAACGAACTTACTATTTTTAAAAGACTAGATACTATTGGTAAGTATGTGCGATTGTCTTTTAGAAATACCAATAACATCAATGAAAATTTAGCGAACTTAAATTCTACCCGTGAGGTTTTTGGTGATAACCCGAGCCAAGAGCTCTTGAATCAAGAAACCACTACCAATAACAAAACAGACAACTACGAGCTGAGTGTGCGATACCGCCAGCCCATCGTTAAAGATATTTTTGTAGATGTGGGGTATGAATACCAGAACAACGAACAAAATAACCTACGATCAGTTTTTGATTTTGATGGTATTACAGATGAGTATTCTAATTTTAATCAGAGCTTAAGTTCAGATTTTAGGTTTTCGAATGTACAGCAGCGACCCTCAGTTGATCTGAGAAGTGATGGAGAGAAGCTTCGTTTAAGAGTGGGTGCAGAGTATGTAGCCACAGGTCTAAAAAATAATGATTTTCTACAAAACACTTCGTTTACCAAAGATTATACGAACTTTTTATTTAATGCAAGTGTAAGTTACAGGATAAACCGAACCAAAAGATTGCGATTCCGGTACAATTCAAACTTAGATATTCCTTCGGTAAACCAACTGCAACCTATTCCTAATGTCAATAATCCTTTAAATATTATTACGGGTAATCCTAATTTAGCTCCTGCGGTGAATCATCGTGTAAGTGTAAATTACAATGACTACAATTGGAAAGACCGTACAGGTTTGTTTTTCTATATGGGCATGAACGTCGAGGATAATCGGGTGTCTTCTGTAACCCTTACCGATGAAAATTTTCTAAGAACCACGACCTTTATTAATGTGGATGGGAACTCGAGTGCTTATGCAGGTCTGGGGTACTCTAAAGAAATAAAAAAAGACAGTGCCTATTCTATTAAGTTTAATTTTAGACCAAATTTTAATTACGCCAAGCGTGTAGGCTTTACCAACGGGGAGCGTTTGATCTCTGAAAACATCACCGTTAGTCCAAGAATATCGACTACCTTAAATTTTAGGGAAATGGTAGAGATAGAACCAGAGTACAGCGTAACGTTTGATAATACCACCTATAACCTAGAGAATATAGATAATATCAATTTTGTTTCGCATAATTTAAACCTAAGAATGACGACCTACTGGCCTAAAAATTTAATTTTCGGGAATGATATTGCCTATAACTACAACGGCAACGTAGGACCTGGTTTTGATAAAGATGCTATTTTTTGGAACATGAGTTTGGGGTATCAGTTTATGGACAAAAATGCGACCATAAAAGTATTGGCCTATGATTTATTAAACCAAAATATAAATACACGTAGAACGTCTGGAGAAGACTTTATTCAAGATTTTCAAGGCACCGTTTTACAACAATATTATATGCTGAGCTTTAGCTATAAATTCGACCAGTTTGGTGGTAAAAGACCCAATGAAGGAAGAAGGATGAGTTATAATTAGTTGTTCGTTGATGGTTGATCGTTGTTGGTAAGAAAATGTTTCGAGCTTCACGGTTAAAGAGAAAACTGGAAATAAAAACATGGTTTTGAGGGTAATTTTTTGGCAGAAAGTTAAGTTGACACTTGATCTAAGCTTGATTGTGACCAAAACATCAATCCTCGATAGCAACACTTTTTAGTATTGTTTTTGTGCCAAGAACAGTGATTAAAATTCCAAATACAAATAAAGCCCAATACATAACACCGAAGTTATGGCTATATACCCAAATAAAAAAAGATTCTCCAAATACATTATAAAGCAAGACAAATAAATTATTTAAAAAATGGATGGCCATAGGATACCAAATGTTTTTGGTTTTTACATAAATTAAACAAGCGATAACTCCAAAAATAAACGAGAAAATTAGATTTTTCGGTGTTTCAAAATGAATGGCAGCAAAGCATAAGCTTGAAATTAATATGGCTAGCCAAAGCTTGTGCTGTTCCAAAAGTTTTCCAAACAAGAACTTTCTAAAGAAGAGTTCTTCAAAAACCGGGGCAATCAAAAGACTTGAAATAGTATAGTAAATCATGTAGGTAGTGAAACCAGCAAATTTATAGGGAATAGGTTCAATATCATTAGCATAATACGCTATGATCATGTCGAAATCAAAGAAAGGTTGGGCAATAAACCCCAAACCAAGAACTATTAGAATTAAATACGGGAGTAAGTTAACATTAAAGGGTTTGTGAAATAAATCAGTATTTACATCTGGTCTAGGCTTCCAAAAAAAGTAAAATAGTATAAAATAGGAGAGTAGAGACCCAATGATTACAACTAAATAAAAATGTTCACTTGGTTTTTCTTCAAAAAAAGGGATATATTTCACAAGACCAACTAAAATAAGTTGAGGAATAAAATAAATTACCAAGTATAATAGTGTGAGTAAAATGGCTTTAGGTGCTTTCAATATATGTTTTTTTAATACGTAGTATAAATTTAAGCTTTAACCGCAGCCGCAGCCGCAGCCGCAGCCGCAGCCTCAGGTCTGGTCAAGTTCAAGCGCACACTTCGACTACGCTCAGTGCAAGAGTTTAAGCTTGAAAATATTTTTTTTACCGACAACCGACAACCGACAACCGACAACCGACAACCAACAACCAACAACCGACAACCGACAACCAAATTACCAGCCACCTGAAGCACCGCCTCCGCCGAAGCCACCACCGCCAAAACCACCACCGAATCCGCCTCCGCCACCAAAGCTTCCGCCACTTCCGAAGCTTCCACCGCCAGAACTGCGGCCACCACGACCCATATTACTCAGGATGATCGCATCCCAAATATCAAAGCCGCCAGTTTTATTGCCTTGATTTCCGCCACCATTTCTCCGCCTTTTATTAGAGAGAATAATAATGATGATGATAAATATGATAAAAGGGAATAAGCTCTCAAATGGGAAGCTTTTGTTGCTAAAGTCTCGATCTTCTTTAAATTCGCCATTTAGAACAGCAAAAATAGCATCAGCACCACGGTCTAGTCCGCCATAGTAATCACCAGCCTTGAATTCTGGAATAATGATTTGTTCTATGATGCGTTTGCTCATGGCATCGGTTAAAGAGCCTTCAACGCCGTAGCCTGTATTGATAGCAATTTTGCGATCTTCTCTGGCTAAGAGGATCAAAATACCATTATCCTCGGCACTTTGTCCTATGCCCCATTTTTGGCCCCATTGTGCGCCTAAAAAGTTAATTTCTTCACCTTGAGTACTACTGATAATAGCGACAACTATTTGTGTGGAGGTGCTATCTGCATAGCGCTTTAGTTTTTGAACTAAATTGTTTTCTTGAGCTTCAGAAAGTAAGCTTATATAATCATAAACCCCCTGTTGCGTTGTAGGTTTTTCAGGTATTTGAAACTGACAAATCCCAAGGCTTGTGATGCTTAAAAAAAGAAAAAATAGACTAGCCTTTAGATACTTCATTTGATAGTTCGTTTGTATCGTTAGCGTGCCAAGGAAAATGCTTTTCTAACTCTTGACCAGCTTTTAGAACACCTGCTACGATGCCGTTTTTAAAGGCGCCTTTTTTAAAGTGTTCTTGAATAGTGTCTTTCGTAGTGATCCAAAAATCTTTAGGGACCACCTTGTCGATTCCTTTATCGCCATAGATCACAAATTTTTTATCCCTTACAGCTACGTAAATAAGAACGCCATTTTCTTCTTTGGTGTTGTCCATCTTTAAGAGATGAAATAGCTCTTGTGCCCGTTCAAAATGAGCTAGGTCACTATGTGTTTCAATATGAACTCTTATTTCACCTGAAGTATTTTTTTCGGCGTCAATAATCGCAGTAACAATTTCTTGTTCTTCTTCGGCGCTTAAAAAATCTTCTACTTTAGACATGGTTTGGTTTATTCAAAATCAAAATTTACATCGGGAGCATCTTCGGCACCTGCATTTGAAGAAAACAAGGACATGGCGTCAAAATTGGCGATACCAGCAATAAAGTTCGTGGGTATTTGTGCTATTTTAATATTGTAATCGCCGGCCAACTCATTAAATCTGTTGCGCTCTACATTAATTCTGTTTTCAGTGCCTTCTAACTGCGATTGTAAGTCTAAAAAGTTTTGGTTCGCCTTTAGTTCAGGGTAGCGTTCTACCACCACCATTAATTTACTTAAAGCTCCTGTTAGTCCGCTTTGGGCATCTTGAAAGGCAGCCATTTTTTCTGGGGTTAAATTATTGGCATCTATAGAGGTTGATGTGGCTTTAGCACGAGCTTCGATAACATCGGTTAAGGTGCCTCTTTCAAAATCAGCAGCTCCTTGTACCGTTTTTACCAGATTGCCAATTAAATCACTTCTTCTTTGATACGAACTTTCAACATTCGCCCATTGTTTGGTTGCTTGCCCTTTCATTTCAACCAATAGATTATTTGTATTTACATACCACATGCCGATGATAGCAGCAAGGGCAACAAGCACTATAACAGCGATGATTCCTTTTTTCATGATTTTTTAGTTTTGGTTCGTTTTATAATTGATTTTTTATTTTAATCAGTTCTGCTTTTACACTTTCTAGCTTTTGTATCATGGCTAAATTAGAGAGGGTTTGCAATTTATTTTCCTTTAAATGCATTTTTGCACCATCAAGAGTAAATCCACGTTCTTTTACCAAGTGAAAAATGAGTTGTAAATTTTTTACATCTTCAGGCGTAAACTTACGATTGCCTTTGGCATTTTTTTTAGGTTGTAAAACATCAAATTCTTTCTCCCAAAATCGTATCAAAGAGGTATTTACGTTAAATGCTTTGGCAAGTTCGCCAATTCCGTAATATCTTTTTTCAGGAAGTTCTATATGCATTAATCTAAGGATTGGTTTTCTTGCGAAGCTGTTTTTAACATGGCTTCAAATTCTTCCGCCGATAAACTTCCGTAGTAGAAATTAATAGGGTTAATGCGATCGCCTCCTTTAAATATTTCATAGTGCAGATGCGGTGCTTCAGAGCGACCTGTGCTCCCTACAAAACCAATTAAATCGCCGCGTTTTACACGTCGCCCAGAGGTAACATTGTATTTACTTAAATGCGCATACAGACTAACATACCCAAAACCGTGGTCTATTCTAATATGATTTCCGTAGCCCGCAGAATTACTATCTGCTCTGGTTACTACACCATCGCCTGTTGCATAAATAGGCGTTCCTTTTGGAGCGGTAAAATCCATTCCAAAATGCATTTTCCTAGCTTTAGTAAAGGGGTCTGAGCGCCAGCCATAACCAGACGCCATCCGCGTAAGGTCTTCGTTACTGATAGGTTGTATAGCAGGGATAGCCACTAAAAGCTTTTCTTTTTCAGCAGCAAGTGTGGTAATTTCATCTAAAGATTTTGACTGAATCACCATTTGTTTTTGAATGATATCCATCCGTTTTTTGGTAGCAATAATCATATCAGAGTTATTAAACCCTTCTAAGGACTTATACCGATTTACACCGCCAAAACCAGCTCTTCTTTGTTCGTCAGGAATAGGGTTGGCTTCAAAATACAACCGGTAAATATTGTTATCGCGATCTTCAATATTGGCCAAAACCTCCTCTACTTGCTCCATTTTTTTATTCAAAAGCTCAAACTGTAGTTCGTTATTTTTAGCTTCGCGTTGTAGCGATAATTCTTTAGGCGTGTTTATAAAATTCGTGTTTAATAAAACAGTTAAGCCCAATAAACCAAATAAGAATGACCCTAGTAAAAACAGACTTATGTTCCTGTATCTTCTAGATTTTTTAGCTTCAATTTTGCGATACGATAAGGTATCTGGATCGTAATAATATTTTACTTTCGACATAAATGGAATTTATCCTATTTTTGTGCTCTTATAATTAGCTAACAAACAAATATAAAAATTGTTTTGCAGATTCTGTTCATTTTATTAAAAGCTTATGTTTTGTTGTTAAACAGAATTACTAGTTAGACGAAAAATAGTTAAAATTGTTACAGTATCCTAACGAAAAGAACTGTAAAGAGAATTAAAAAAACACCCATGAACTCTCAAGAAATACGCTCAAAATATTTAGAATTTTTTAAAGAAAAAAATCACAAAATAGTGGCTTCGGCACCTATGGTCATCAAAGATGATCCTACCTTGCTGTTCACTAATTCAGGGATGAACCAGTTTAAAGAGTTCTTTTTAGGAAATACAGAACCCAAATACCTTAGAGTTGCGGATACCCAAAAATGCTTACGCGTTAGCGGTAAACACAACGATTTGGAGGAAGTAGGTAAAGATACCTATCACCATACCATGTTCGAAATGTTGGGTAATTGGAGTTTTGGCGATTACTTTAAAGTCGAGGCCATAACATGGGCTTGGGAGTTTTTGACCGAAGTGTGCAAAATAGACAAAAAAAGTTTGTACGTCACTGTTTTTGAGGGTAGTACAGATGCCGATAATTTAGGCCAAGATACTGAAGCTTTAGACCTATGGAAAAAAATTGTACCTGAATCACAAATTTTATTCGGAAATAAAAAAGATAACTTTTGGGAAATGGGCGATCAAGGTCCCTGTGGTCCGTGCTCAGAAATTCATGTGGATATACGTTCTGACGAGGAAAAAGCAAAAGTCTCAGGGGCCTCATTAGTAAATAATGACCACCCCCAAGTTGTAGAAATATGGAACTTAGTGTTCATGCAGTACAATCGTAAAGCAAACGGACAATTAGAGGTTTTACCCGCAAAACACGTTGATACAGGGATGGGTTTTGAACGCTTGTGTATGGTGATGCAAGGTGTAACATCGAACTACGATACCGATGTTTTTACCCCCATCATTAGAGAAATAGAAACTATCACTAACAGTACTTACGGCAAGGCAGAGGAAACTGATATTGCAATTCGCGTTATTGCCGATCATATTCGTGCGGTTTCTTTTTCTATTGCAGACGGACAATTACCTAGTAATACCGGAGCAGGGTATGTAATTCGTAGAATTTTGCGTCGCGCTATTCGTTACGGATTTACGTTTTTAGATACCAAAGAACCTTTTATGTACCGCTTGGTAAAAACCCTGAGCGATACGATGGGCAAATCGTTTCCAGAACTAAAAAGTCAAAAAGAATTCATTGAAAATGTAATTAAAGAAGAGGAAAATTCGTTTTTAAAAACTTTAGACCAAGGCTTGGTGTTGTTAGACACCATGATAGCTTCTGCTGCAACTAAAGAAATAGAGGGCAGAAAAGCCTTTGAATTATATGATACCTATGGTTTTCCGATAGATTTAACAGCCTTAATTTTACAGGAAAGAGGTTTTTCTCTTGATGAAAAAGGATTTGATAAGGCGATGCAAGAGCAAAAAAACCGTTCGCGTTCTGCTTCCGAAATATCAAAAGAAGATTGGACCGTACTTTCAAAAGATGCGGAGCAAGAATTTGTGGGCTATGACCTGTTACAAACTAATGTAAAATTGGTAAAATACCGTAAAGTAACTTCAAAGAAAGACGGAGAGCAGTTTCAGTTGGTATTTAATGTAACGCCATTTTATCCTGAGGGCGGCGGACAAGTAGGCGATAAAGGCTATTTAGAAGCCAGCAACGGAAATGTTATTTACATTACGGATACCAAAAAAGAGAATAACGAGATTATTCATTTTAGCGAAAGTTTACCCGATACTGTAACGGAAACCTTTAAAGCCGTGGTCGATGAAAAACAACGTCAAAGCACGGAAGCGAACCATACGGCTACGCATTTATTACACCAAGCCTTGCGTGAAATTCTAGGAACTCATGTAGAACAAAAAGGTTCGGCAGTACATTCAAAATATTTGCGTTTCGATTTTTCACACTTTTCTAAAGTAACGGCTGAACAGCTGATCGAAGTTGAAAATTTTGTTAATGCCCGAATCGAGGGGAATTTACCTTTGCAAGAACACAGAGCAGTACCCATGCAACAAGCTATTGATCAAGGCGCCATGGCATTATTTGGCGAAAAATATGGCGATGCGGTACGTACCATCCGTTTTGGAAAATCTATAGAGCTTTGTGGGGGTACCCATGTAAAAAATACAGGTGATATCTGGCATTTTAAGATTAGCTCTGAGGGCGCAGTAGCTTCTGGGATTCGCAGAATTGAAGCGATTACGGCTAATGTAGCCAAAGAATTCTACTTTGAAAATAATAGAATTTTATCCGAAGTAAAGGCCTTATTGAGTAATGCGACCAACCCTGTAAAAACAATTACCAGTTTACAGGAGGAAAACTCAAAACTTAAAAAAGAAATTGAAAGTCTACAAAAAGACAAAGCCAAAAACCTAAAAGGCGATTTACAAACGGAAATACAAAGCCTAAACGGAATTGATTTTCTAGCTAAAAAAGTAGATTTAGACGCCGCAGGCATCAAAGATGTATCCTTTGAAATGGGCCAAAATAAAGACAATTTATTTTTAGTCTTAGCGGCTGAAAATGACGGTAAAGTGCTGTTGTCTTGCTACATATCAAAAGAATTAGTAGCTGCTAAAAACTTAAATGCCGTAACGGTTGTTAAAGAACTAGGCAAATACATTCAAGGTGGTGGTGGAGGCCAAGCGTTTTTTGCAACCGCTGGGGGTAAAAATGCAGATGGAATTGCAGAAGCTTTACAAAAAGCGAAGGATTATTTGCGGTAGAAAATACGAAATTAGAAATCCGAAGTACGAAAGTGAAAATTGTACTTCCTACATATAGATTGACAATTGATTGCAATAATGTCAGTCTGAGCTTGTCGAAGACCTGGTTAGATGATCAACGTGCTTCGACAGGCCCAGCAGGATATTTATGTTCCTAGTTGGTAGAAATCGAAATTTTGAATGATAATATGAATAGTTTCTGAATAAAAATAAAGTGTATAATGAAAAAAATATTCACAATAGTTTTATTTTTATTTGGATTGATGATTTCATGTTCAAATCCTAAATCAGAGACAATAGAGAGTTTTGAATTTGCTATCTATGATGATTTACCAATTTTTGAGGATGAATATTTATATTCAAAAGAATTTAGGAAGGGATTAAAGTTTATTTCTGATGAAACTGAATGGTATTTAATTGATTGGAACCAAAACGGGATTTACAGCGAAATTGGTGTTGATTATTATGGAGTAAAATCTCCATTTAAGAATAGACCAATAGTTGCAATCTTGAAAGAAGAAAATTTTCTAAAACATAACGAAAAGACATTTTCGATAGAAAAAGAAACCAATTTTCGAAGTTTAAAAGTGACGAGTTTGAAGCTAGATAATAAAATTAGTTACATTTCTAACTTTATTCCGATTGAATTAACTGATGGAAGTGTATTAGAAAATGCTATCCTTGAAAGTTATGATAAAACTGTTATTTATTATTGGGCAACTTGGTGTGCACCTTGTGTAAAAAAACTTGAGCAAGTTGAGAATAATAGAAAACAACTAGAACGTTTGAATATAAATTTTATACCAATCTATTCTGGTTGTCATTTGAATGAGGTGATTGAACTAAACGAAAAGAAAGGTTTTAATTTTGCGCCCATGGAGGTTTCAGAAAAATCTGCGGTTTCCTATCAAATATCAGGTTTGCCTGAAACATATGTATTTGATAAAAATGGTAACTTAATAGCTGAACGTTTTGAACTTGAATAAAATACTAATACAGCCTATGGCGCAATAACAATGTAGTTCAAATTCAAAAAATATTTAAACCAAAAACTAGAAACTAACTTTTGAAACTCCAAACGCAAATACCATTGGCGAAAGCACATCATCAAATTGATTATAACAGTCAGTTGTTGTTGTTGGGTTCTTGTTTTGTAGAGCATATGGGTGATAAACTCCATTATTTTAAGTTTCAAGCTGTTCAGAATCCCTTTGGGATTTTGTTTCATCCTATAGCGATAGAGCATTTGGTATTTAGGGCCGTGCATCAAAAACAATATACAGAAGAAGATGTTTTCTTTTTAAACGAACGTTGGCATTGTTTTGAGGCGCATTCTGATCTATCCTCGAGCTCCAAAGAGCAGTTGCTTTTACATCTCAACCAAGGTTTAGAAAAGACCTTAGCTCAACTTAAAAAAGCGACACATATTGTCATTACTTTAGGAACGGCTTGGGTATATGAAACAACGCAATCGAATACAATCGTCGCCAATTGCCATAAGGTCCCACAAAAGGAGTTTTTGAAAAAATTATTGTCCGTAGAGGATATCGAGAAAAGCTTGACAAATACCATAGCTTTAATCAACAGTATCAACGATACCCTACAATTTATATTCACGGTGTCTCCCGTTCGCCATTTAAAAGACGGTTTCACAGAAAATCAAGTGAGTAAAGCACATTTAATTAGCGCCTTGCATAAAATTATTCACGCTTCCCCTTTGGGGCTTAGGGAGCTTTTTCCCAGTTACGAAATTATGATGGACGAACTTCGCGATTATCGTTTTTACGCCGAAGATATGATCCATCCGAATAGGGTAGCGATACAGTATATCTGGGAAAAATTCAACTACGTTTGGATTTCTAAAGCGGCTCAATCCACTATGGAGGAGATAGACAGCATTCAAAAAGGATTGCAACACAAATCTTTTCATCCAGATTCAGAGGCGCATCAACAGTTTTTAAAAAACTTAGAAACTAAGATGCACTCCCTTCAAAAACAACTTCCCTTTTTAGAATTCTAGTCATTCCCATACATCATGAAAGAATTTATCTCCAGATTTGATGAAGTACTTAAATTCTTTGTCAAATCTGGAGAAAATACTAATTATTTGTCGAATTTAGAGGTGTCCTAAAAAGGGAAGCCTACAAGAACTCAATCTTACAAAGAGTAGCAGTGAATTATGAAAAAAGTTTTATTTGGTGCGATAGTTACTTTAGCGATCGTTTTTATTTTTAGGTCTTGTACAGAAACTTCAGATCAGAAATCGATTTTAAAGGAAAACTCGATGCTGATTCAAGAGCAAATCAACAATGTATCTAAACTCATTGTCACGGAAGGTCATTTTTCAGAAGTGTATACCTATAAAGATTCTAAAGCCCTTTTTGGACCCTTGATTACCGCAGAAAAAAAAGCCTTAGTGGTTGTTAATGCTGAGGTTACGGTGGCCTATGATTTAGGCAAAATAGACTTTACCATTGATGAAGCGACCAAAACATTAAAAATAAACAGTATTCCGGAGCCCGAAATAAAACTGAATCCTGATTTTGAATATTATGATGTTTCAGCCGATTTTTTAAACCAGTTTGATGCCGAGGATTACAATAAAATTAAAAGAAATATTCGTTCTTCACTAGTGCAGAAAATAGAAAAATCAACCTTAAAAACCAATGCCGAAAACCGCTTATTAAGTGAGCTTTCTAAATTCTATATATTGACTTCGGCCATGGGCTGGTCATTGGAGTACGATGGTGAACTGGTCAAAGAAAATTTTCCTGCCTTACTAAAAGGATAAAACGGGCTTACACAGTGGCAACTAAACTTTGGTCTACAAGTGCTAACCCGTTATCAATTAAATGCCCTAGTTTTGGATTGTTTAGTTTCACCTTCTCTAAATGTGCAATGATGGCTTCCGTGAATTCAGCATCATTACTTTGTTTTGCCAATTCATACAATTCAATAGAAAGTAACCAATCATTGGGATAGGCATTCTTTAGCTCTTGAAAAACTTTGTTTCGCGATATAGTCACATTTCGTCCTTCGCGAAAATCTCTAATGTGTTGGTAATACTGTTCAAGTTGTTCGCTTGCTGCGTCTTTGATAGGCTTAATGGTAGTATCTGTTACCTTATGCGTTATTAAATCAAAACTAGACACGTCAGCAGGGCCATTAAAAGCAGAAACGATACGTTCACCCACAGCCATATGATAAAGTCCATCTTCAGGCTTAAACAGTACCGTAGCATGATGCCTTACCGTACAGGTGTCAAAAGTGATAAGTATTATTTCGCCTTGTAAATTACGTGTTCCTGTAATGATTTCACCTTGAACCGTTATGCCTCCTTCGAAATCTAGGGTAATGGTTTGTCCTTCAAAAATATTATAGGCTTTTAAATCTCTGGGGCTCATGTCTTCTATAGCAATATTGATTCCCTTTAATTTTCCAATGGGGGCGCCAAAACCATGCGCATGGTGTTTAGTGCTGTGACCTACCAGTTCTCTTTCTCGATAGGATAGGGCCGTTTTTCCTTTGGTTTCAAAGTAAATAGGCTTATGGTCAAATTCAATGACACTTTCAAAATTTCCTGAAATTTGTAGGCCTGTGCTTAATTCAATAGTGCCTAATTCCTTAGAGTTAATGAGCTTCTGAATACCGGATAAACCTCCTTTTCTTAGTGCCATGGTGTTGGCAAATTCTTCTAAAACCTGACTTAAATACGCAAAATCAGGGGTTACAAATAATTGCGGTTGTGGTTTTGTGATATCAAAAGAGGTGTGGGCCGCTTCAATGGAATACGGAATCTTTTTTACCTTTTCAGTCATACACCATGCACTTTCTCCAATCGAGGAGAGCAGGCCTGCGCCGTATATTTTTGGGTCTTCGAGTGTTCCAATCAAGCCATACTCTACAGTCCACCAATGTAAATTTCGAATTAAAGCGATTTCACTTGGTTCGCCCATATTTTCTTGTAAATATTCAATATGCTCTTCTGCTTTTTGAATTTTATCTAGCGGCGTGCCATGCGCTTCTTTGATAATGGAAAGATGCCTAACCGCTTCGTACAACTCATAATCTTTAGCACTAGAAATTGCTTTACAGCCAATTTCTCCAAATCGTCTTAAATATTCTGCATATTCAGGATTAGCAATGATCGGGGCATGGCCAGCACCTTCGTGAATAATATCGGGTGCAGGGGTATATTCAATATGTTCTAACTGCCGAATATCCGAAGCAATAACCAGTACATTATAGGCTTGAAATTCCATAAAGGCAGAAGGCGGAATAAAGCCATCAACGGCAACCGCTGCCCAACCAATCTCCTGTAAAATACGGTTCATTCCATACATATTCGGAATGTTATCGATGGAGATCCCTGTTTTTTTAAGTCCCTCTAAATATGATTTATGAGCCACTTTACTTAAATAGTCTACATTTTTACGCATTACATAACGCCAAACAGCCTGGTTTACGGCCGTGTAATCGCTATACTCTTGTGGTTTTATAAACTGTTTTAAATGCTCTGGAAGCTTATCAAGTATAGGGTTGCTTTGGAAAGACATAGTCATTTTTTTTCGGACTTAAAGATACAAAATGAGTTCAAAATAACCGGTACTTTAAGAATGTTTTGATACCTTTTGATTTTTTAGGACATAAAAAAATCCGCTTACAAGCGGATTTTTAAACTGTTTTAGTTGGCTACTATCGGTGGATAGGCCTCGAGAATTTCAGAAACAAATTTCTTAATTTGTTCTTCTTTCTTTTCTATATTTTTGGTGTTATTAAGAGTGCCTACACCCTTTCCTTGCCAAACCAATTGTTTGTCTTTGGTATCGATAAGGTCAATATATAAAGAGCCCTCTGTTCTAGTACTTACGTGGTTTCCGCCCCAGCCTCTAAGACCGCCGCCCCACATCCAAGGATTCATACCCCAGCCTCCCCAGCCAAAGCCTCCATAACCCATGCCGCCCCAACCCCAACCAAAGTTGTTGTTGAAAACATCGACTTGTTCACTTTCTTTGGTAAAAATGCTCACCAAAATGTCTGGATTTTCTGATTTTGAAAAACCTCTCGTCGCCATTTCTGATTCGATAGCATATAGAATTCTTTTCTTATCTAAATCTGATATTTGCGCTCTATCTATACCTGTTTTGTAAAAAGCATAGGTTTTATATTCTTTAAAATTTGTTTTAGTATCATAATCCGATACAACTCGTACAGAAGAACAAGAACTAAGTAGTAAAAGAGCCACTAAGGGCAGGGCTAAAAGTTGAACTATTTTCATAACATATTTTTTTAATTGGGTTCGTATTGTTACTATTAAAATAGAATCAAAAATCATGCCGAATAAGCCAGTTTAGCGATACTTATTTGTTTTTGCATGGTATCCGTAAGGACAGTGGCGGCAACCGCTTTCACAGCAATAGCCCCGTTTTAAATGGTACTGTTCTGTAAATACTCGGTACCCTTCTTTCGATAAATAATAGTCACCTTCTTCTGCGGGTAATACCTTTTTCATAGCGTGAATAAGCGTAATTTAAGGTATAAAAATAAGCTTAATTAGGAAGTTTACATACATTTAGAATAATTTTTTAGCGTCATTCAACGACATTGTGCGTTATAAAACTAATTAATTAGCAAGGCATTGCTGTAGTGGGTTTCTTTGTTAAGAAGGTAAATTTTTAAAATGATCGTAGTATCTAAGTATTTTTTTTATAAGAATTATGTGGGTTTAAGCTTATGGCCGTTTATAATTCTAAAAAATAGTACCTTAAAAAAAGATGCGGTGTTAATTCATCACGAACACATACACCTTAAGCAGCAAAAAGAGTTGTTGTTAGTTTTTTTTTATGTGTTGTATATCCTAGAGTGGTTGTTGCGATCTCTTTGGTACTTAGACACCTATAAAGCCTATCAGAATATTAGTTTTGAGCGCGAGGCCTATGCCAATGAAGTTCATTTAAATTATGCTGCACAACGAAAACCTTTCAGCTTTATTAAATATCTTTGAGCCTTCAAAGATGTCTAGTGGAAAGTAGTACCCAAAAAATAATTCTTCCTCTTTTAACAAAGAAAAACATTTCGCTCTTTATCAAGCGAGAAGATTTAATACACCCCTTTATTTCGGGGAACAAATATCGAAAACTCAAGTACAATTTAATAGAAGCAAAGCGCTTAGGAGTTGCTAATTTACTTACCTTTGGTGGGGCTTATAGTAATCATATTGCCGCTACTGCCTATGCTGGCAAGATGGCTAATTTAAAAACCATTGGAGTCGTACGAGGCGAAGAATTAATAGACAATTGGCAAGAGAATCCCACTTTAAAATTTGCTCACGATCATGGTATGGCTTTTAAATTTGTTTCGAGATCCTGGTATCGCGAAAAGCATACCGAGAAAGTACACAATGAATTAAAAGAAGAATTTGGAGATTTTTATAGTCTTCCTGAGGGTGGCACAAATGCATTAGCGGTAAAAGGCTGTGAAGAAATTCTAAATGAAAAAGATGCTTTTTTTGATGTTATTTGTAGCTGTGTAGGTACAGGTGGAACTATAGCGGGGATTAGTAATTCAGCGATGGAGCATCAAAAAGTAATTGGTTTTCCTGCCTTGAAAGGTGATTTTCTAAAGAAAGATATTCGTAAATTTGCAGTGCACAACAATTGGGATTTGGTAACGGATTATCATTTTGGTGGCTATGGAAAAGTCGATGAAGCTTTAATTCATTTTATAAATAATTTTAAACGAGAAACAAGCATACCTCTAGATCCCGTTTATACTGGAAAAATGATGTTTGGGTTAGTAGATTTAATACAAAATGATTATTTTAAACCCAACACCAAAATATTAGCCATTCATTCTGGAGGTTTACAGGGTGTTTTGGGCATGAATTTAAAATTAGAAAAGAAAAATTTACCCTTATTGATTGTATGATGAAAAAAATTATAGTACTTCTATTACTTGTTTTTTTTGCCGCTTGTAAAGCTAAAAAACGTACGGTTTCTTACAGTAAAAAACCAAATTCGGTGAATGAAACCCCAACAAGGACGTCACCGGTAAACGAAAGCAAATCGGTTTACTTACTTCCCGAGGATTCAGGAAAATTTATTGAATTTCCCATTAATTCAGTGGAGGAATATATTGGCACCTTTGCAGAAATAGCTCAATTTGAAATGAAAGCATACGGGATTCCAGCGAGCATTACGCTAGCCCAAGGTATTTTAGAAAGTGGTTTTGGTAAAAGTACATTGGTCAAAAAAACCAACAATCATTTCGGAATTAAATGTCATAAGGGCTGGGAAGGCGAGTACGATTTTCATGATGACGACGAGAAGGGAGAATGTTTTAGAAAATACAATCATCCCATGTATTCTTTTAGAGATCATAGTCTTTTTTTGACCAGTAGAGCTCGCTACGCTTTTTTATTTGATTTGGATACCAATGATTATCGTGGATGGGCGCACGGATTAAAAAAGGCGGGGTATGCAACAGATTCTAAATATCCGAGTAAATTAATTTCTTTTATAGAGCGTTACGATCTCCATACATACGATGCTCATGTTGTAAATGAAGGGTATGTTGTTAAAAGAGAACCCAAACAATTTGAGCTTAATTCGCATACCGTGGTAAAAGGCGATACCTTGTATTCTATCTCTAGAGCCTATTTTGTCTCGGTAGATGACATTATGGAGGCAAATAATTTAAAAAGCACCAGCCTTAGTGTCGGACAAAAATTGACTATTAAATCTGTAAAAAAATAAAAAGCATGCAATACCAAAGAAGTAGTCAACTTTTTAATGAAGCACAAAACTATATACCAGGTGGTGTAAATTCCCCCGTAAGAGCCTTCAAAGCTGTAGGGGGAACTCCTATTTTTGTCAAAGAGGCAAAAGGAGCCTATTTAACAGATGTGGATGGCAACCGATTAATAGATTATATTTCTTCTTGGGGTCCCTTAATTTTAGGTCATGCTTATGAACCCGTTATTAACGCGGTTATCGAAAAAGCGAAAAAAGGGACTTCGTTTGGAATGCCCACCGAAATAGAAACACAATTAGCGAAACTAGCAGTTTCTATGGTGCCTAATATCGACAAAATTAGATTTGTAAATAGTGGTACAGAAGCTTGTATGAGTGCCGTAAGGTTGGCGCGAGGTTATACAGGGAAAGATAAAATCATTAAATTCTCTGGCTGTTATCATGGCCATTCGGACTCTTTTTTAATTCAAGCTGGTAGTGGTGCGGTGACCTTTGGTTCCCCAAATAGTCCTGGTGTTACCCAAGGAACAGCAAAAGATACCTTGTTAGCGAATTACAACGACTTAGAAAGTGTTCAAGCCTTGGTAGCTGCTAATAAACGAGAAATAGCAGCTGTAATTATTGAGCCTGTGGCGGGAAATATGGGCTGTATAATTCCCGATGAAGCTTTTATTAAAGGATTGAGAGAATTATGTACCAAAGAGCAAATTTTATTAATATTTGATGAGGTAATGACTGGTTTTCGCTTGGGAAAAGGTGGTGCGCAAGAAGTGTTAGGCATAGCTGCGGATATCGTTACTTTCGGGAAGGTTATTGGTGGTGGTTTGCCTGTTGGTGCTTTCGCTGCCCGAAACGAGATTATGAATTATTTAGCGCCTGATGGTCCCGTATACCAAGCAGGAACCCTTAGTGGAAACCCATTAGCTATGAGTGCAGGCTTAGCGATGTTAACTGAGCTGAACAACAACCCAGATGTCTTTAGAAGCCTAGCAGATAAAACAGCATATTTACATATTGGTTTAGAAAAAGTTTTAAAGGAGCACGGCATAGACCATCAAATAAATAGATTTGGAAGTATGATTTCCGTTCATTTTACAGCTACTCCAGTAGTAGATTTTGCTTCCTCAGCAGAAGGGAATAACGAAACTTTTAAAAAATATTTTCACGGAATGTTGCAAAACGGAGTGTATTTACCACCAAGTGCTTTCGAAAGTTATTTTTTAAACGATGCCCTTTCTTATGCCGATATTGATGCTACTATTAAGGCCTTAGAAACTATTGCGCCCTCACTTAAATAGTGAAACTAGGCATAAAAAAAAGAGAAGTCATTGGCTTCTCTTTTTTTGTTTACATAAATATAACTTTGGATTATCTTTGATTTCTTCCTTTTCTAGCCCCCACTTTTTTTGTCATCTTTCTTTTTTGGTGTTGCTGCATTTTTTCCCATTTTGTAAACTGATCTTTATTTAAAATAGCTTGCATTTTTGTTTTTTGAGCTATTTGATGATCTAACATTTCGGACCGCATGGCGAATTGCTCGTCCTTTGTGGGTTTTTTCCGGTCGTCACTGGCTCTTAATGCTTTTAGTTCCGTTTGTTTAGACTGCCTTTTGGAGGCATTATCTAAGTTTAATTCATATACTTTAGCTTGTTGACTTTCGTTCAGATCTAATGCTAATGTCATTTTTTTTGTGCTCAGGGTAGCCATTTGCTCTGGACTCAATTTTTCTCCGCCTCTTCTTTGTGCGAATCCGTTTAAACTTACTAAGACAGTCAGGATTACTATTAAATTTTTCATAATTTTTATTTTTTAAGATTATACCCTTAGGACTAGCTTAGGTGTAAAAGGTTTAAGTCAGCTTGTTGGGATTAGTAATTTTTTAACACTATCCTTAAAAAAAAATCAGCAAACATGGTATGTTTGCTGATTTATGATAATCTTAGCGCTGGTTGAGCTTTAGTTTAGGTTTTCGTACGTATTTTTTTTGTGTTCTAAAGTACCGTGGTCACTTGATGTATTTTCCAAGCGATCTATAGTTGCTAAATTGGTAGTGGCAACGTCTTCATGTGTATGAGCTTCTTCCATCTGATGATAAAAGATGGCGCATACAGCAAAGGAACATAAATAGAGTAAACTTTTAAATTTAGGCTTCATAATCAAGTAATTTGGGATGCTAAAGTTAATGAAAAGAAATAGGTGTTTTTCCGAATTGTTGTGTAATGAATTCTTTTTGTAGTTGAATCATTCATTTATTGTGGTGTGCTCTTAGTACGCACCAAAGCGTATTCTTAAAAAGAAACGATGGTGAGTTCTATTGTTTTAGAGGAGGTAGTGCGATGCTCTTGTTTTGCATTTTTTTTGAGTATCTGTACCAAGGTAAAAAAACCGAGAAATTAGAAAGAAGCAAAGACATAGAAGGCATGTAGAGGTGTTTGACATGATTTTTGGGTTTAAATCTTTGCCAAAAGTATGCATTAAGGTCATTTGCTCAGAAGATAAAAAAGAATAAAGACCAATTTCTATAGCTTGGTTGAAGATTACTGGGGGTAAACGGTTAAGTTCGTTTTAAAAGAAACTTAACACCAGTAGTCTAAAGCTATAAAAATTAGTCTTTAACTTAAATTTTTACGAGTCTATTTAGGGTCTAAAATCATATCAATACGCTCAACAGCATCCTGTAAGTGATACTTACTCATGCTATCAGACGTTCTTGAAATGGCACTTCTAACCGCAGCTCTTAAGGTATTTAATTCTGCTCTAGCTACTGATCTAATATCAGATTGGCTAGTATTAATAGCGCTAGAACCTCTTCTAGAGTTTTGGTTTTCAGCAGTCATCAAATAACCTAATCTATCAATATGTCCCTTTTGTAGATTTCTACGGTAGGTATCTATTTTAGATCCTCTTGAAAGCTCAGCCCAAATGCCAGTTCTAAGATCTTTCATCATCTCAGTTAAAGCATAAGCATCTTTGCCATGTACTGTTTCATTTTCGATCATACGAGACATTTTACCTAGATTTAAAATATTATCCAAGGTTCTTACTTGAATAGAACGCAAGCGCTCTACAGAACCTGTGGCTTCAATTTTATTAAAGATATCTTGATCTAATAACCATTCTGGAGTTTCAAATAATTGCTTTTGAACAAAGTCTAAACTATTTTTTTGACGTTCTTTAGCAACAGGTGTATACACGGCTCCTTCTTGTCCAAAGGCCTTATATATTTCATAAACACCACCAATGTTGTTGGAAACATGACCCATGTAGCGATTGTATTGCCCTAATACTTGCTCGTAAAGCGTTCCTAAATCATCATAATTTTTACCATCTTCAGCAATCCATGTGCTTATGTTTGGAACAATACGCTTTAAGTTAGCGATACCGTACATACTTGCCTTAACAGCATCATCACCTAAATCTTCTGTTTGTGAACTTGGGTCAATAACTTCTCCTTGTTGACGTCCAAAACGATACAATGGGTCTCCAGCATGTTTTAAAATCCAGCTATCTAAAACTGACTTTTCGTCTTCTGCCGTTTTATCAAAAATAGGACGGTATCCCCAGTTAATGGAATATTTATCATAAATACCAATTTCTGGCATTAAAGCAACACCTTCATCACCTGGTTGCGCAACATAATTAAAACGTGCGTAATCCATAATTGATGGGGCTGTACCATATTTTTTAGTAAAGGAGGCCGAACGTAAAGAGTCTACGGGATAGGCAACACTACTACCCATGTTATGCGGTAAACCTAAGGTATGACCAACTTCGTGCGAAGAAACAAAACGAATTAAACGTCCCATGACCTCTGTTTTAAAGGCAACACCTCTGGCATCTTCATTGATGGCAGCAGTTTGCACAAAAAACCAGTTACGTAATAAGGTCATTACATTATGATACCAGTTAATGTCTGATTCTAAAATTTCACCAGTTCTTGGATCACTAACGTGAGGTCCATTGGCATTAGGAATTGGAGAAGCTAAATAACGTACTACAGAATAACGAACGTCTTCAGGAGACCATTCTGGATCTTCTGCTGCAGTAGGTGGCTCTTTTGCAATAATTGCATTTTTAAAACCTGCCGCTTCGAACGCAATTTGCCAATCTTCAATACCTTGCTTTATAAAAGGCACCCATTCTTTTGGAGTTGCTCTATCAACATAATAAATAATCTGCTTTTTAGGTTCAACGAGTTCACCTCTGTTGAACTTTGCTACATCTTCATCTTTAACTTCAAGTCTCCAACGATCTAAATATCGAACAGTTTTACTTTCTTGAGCTTCTAAACCGTAATCTACTTGACCACGAGCAAACCAACCTACACGTTCATCAAAATAACGTCTTTTCATAGGCTCTGCGGGTAAAAGTATCATAGAATTGTTTATTTCTATAGATATAGACCCTAAATCTCCGTTAGAAGGTGCATCACCAGCAGCATACGTCTTTACGTGTCTGGCTTCAATATTTAAAGGATAACTTTTTACAGACTCAATATAACTTCTGTCACCATCTAATCTTGAAACTTTATACTGTTTTTTGTAAAAATCTGGCATGCCTAAAGCATTTACATCTTTTTCAAAAAGATCAGTAACGTCAATGACAGTAGCTGGCTTTATAGAATCTTTTTTATAGGCTTTAATTTCAAAAGCGTACAGAACGGGTTCGAAATTAGAATTTACAACAGCTTCATGCACTGGCAATGAATCTGAAGCAACAATATCGTGTGAAACCACACGTAAAAGCACTTTTTTATCTTTCTTTTCCCAACGTAGTACTTGAGTGTTAATTTTTCCACCTCCAAAACCAATACCTGTGGCAGTTTTTGAAATACGGCTAACCATTAACATTTCTTTGTTAAACAAAGAATCAGGAATTTCATAGAAATATTTACTATCTATTTCGTGAACATCAAACAAACCTTTGTCTGTTTTGGCTTCTTTAGTAATCACTTTGTCATAAGGAAGAATTCCTCCTTTTTTTGCGGCTGGGGCTTCGCTTTTTGCCTCAGGTTTTTTGTTTTTCTTTTTGAAAATTTGGGCTTCAGTTGTCGAAAAACAACCTACCAACATTACCACAAAGAGAAATCTTTGCATTACATTTTTTATCATTTTAGTAGTTTAGTTTAATTAGTTCATTTCAAATTAATAAAATAAAAATCAAATTTATGTTAAGTATTTCTTAATGAGGTGCCTAAAAAATGCTTCCACAAAAATAAAATGTTAAAAAAAAGCACCTATTAACGCAGTTAATGCAAATAAAATGTTAAAATGCGTAAAAATACGTAAGGTTTTATGAAATGAACTGTCTATAATGGTATATTTGAAAATCAACAAAAAAAGCGTAGAAGTATTCTTTTATTTGAGTTAGTCCAGTCAAAGCTTCTGTTACTCAGAGGCTTTGTTGATTTTTTTAAAATAGTATATGTACGTATTTTATACACAAAAAGAGGAAAACACTTTTATTTTCCCCTTTTTGTGTTTTTTATTTAAAAGCTTATTCTTGTAGTGTTACGATTAAGTCGTTCTCGGTTTTGGTCACCTTAGTAACGCCAGTTTTGTTCATGGCTTTTAAGCTTTTGTCCCATGCTTTATTGCTTAACCCAGAAGCTTCTTTGAGGGCATTTAATGACATTTCTTTTTCCTTCTTTAAGATGTCAAAAATAACTTTTTCGTTTTCAGATAGTTCAACCTGCTTTTTCTCTGGTCGCATCTGTGGGAAGAATAAAACTTCTTGTATGGAAGAATTATTTGTCATTAACATCACTAAACGATCAATACCAATACCGATACCACTTGTTGGTGGCATACCGTATTCTAAAGCCCTGATAAAATCTTGATCAATAAACATGGCTTCATCATCCCCTTTTGCGGACAAGCGCAGTTGCTCTTCAAATCGTTCTCTTTGATCAATAGGGTCATTAAGCTCAGAATAGCAATTCGCCAATTCTTTTCCATTGACCATCAACTCAAAACGTTCTGTTAATTCAGGGTTATCCCTATGTTCTTTGGTTAGGGGGCTCATTTCTTTTGGATAATCGGTAATAAATGTGGGTTGCACATAAAAATGCTCGCACTTTTCACCAAATATTTCATCAATAAGTTTCCCTACACCCATGGTGTGGTCAACCTCTAAGCCTAATTTTTTGGCAATCTCTCGTAGTTCAACATCTGTTTTCCCGGCAACATCATAGCCAGTATGCTCTTTAATGGCCGCTAAAATTGGAATTCTAGGATAGGGTGCTTTAAATTCTATCATGTTTTTGCCAACTTGAACCTGAGATTTTCCATTGGCATCTAGAGCTACCTTTTCAAGAAGTTGTTCGGTCATATCCATCATCCAATGGTAGTCTTTGTAGGCAACATATAACTCCATTACCGTAAATTCTGGATTATGTGTTCTGTCCATTCCTTCATTTCTAAAATCTTTAGAGAATTCATAGACGCCATCAAAACCACCCACAATTAAACGTTTTAAGTATAATTCGTTGGCAATACGCAAATACAATGGGATATTTAAAGCATTGTGGTGTGTTAAAAACGGACGCGCTGCTGCACCTCCAGGAATAGGTTGCAGAATAGGAGTTTCAACTTCTAAATATTCTCTGTCATTAAAAAACTGACGAATACTATTGGTTATTTTTGTTCTTTTAATAAAGGTTTCTTTTACCTGTGGATTTACAATTAAATCTACATAACGTTGACGGTAGCGTAATTCAGGATCATTAAACTCGTCGTGTACTTTTCCGTCCGGATCAACTTTAGGTAAAGGTAATGGGCGTAGAGCTTTACACAGTATGGTAAAGTTTTTTACAAGAACTGTTTTTTCGCCTACTTGTGTCGTAAACAATTCACCCTCAACGCCAATAATATCCCCTAAATCAAGTAGTTTTTTAAAAACATCGTTGTATTTAGAGTGGTCGTCTTCAGGACAAATTTCATCCCTATTAAAATACAATTGAACACGACCTTCGCTATCTTGTAATTCTGCAAAAGAAGCTTTTCCTTGTATTTTTTTTCGCATTAATCTACCTGCTACAACTACCTTTTTACCTTCTTGATAGGCACTTTTTATAGTTTTAGAGGTGGTGTCAACAGGGTATAAAGCTGCTGGATAAGGATTAATACCAATTTCACGTAATTTGGTAAGTTTTTCTCTTCGGATGACTTCTTGTTCTGAAAGTTGCATTTTTTACTTTATTAAGGCTGCAAATATAGGTACAATGCACGAAATCATTTGTCTCAAAAAAGTAAATATTTTGAAATGCTAGTTTTAGCTGTGTTGTGTAACATTTACCGTAATTTTACGTCAAATGTGTACATTCATCAATCAAAATCAAACAAAATGAGTATTTGGAGAGTTATTTTAGCTATTTTATTTCCCCCACTAGCGGTCATCGGGAAAGGTTGCGGTTCTATTATCATTGTTTTTTTACTAACTCTTTGTGGTTGGGTGCCAGGCGTTATTGCTGCTTTGGTTATCTTAAATAACCCTGATAAGTATTAGTCCTTTTTTAGTATGCAGTGTTCAGTAGCGGTTGGCAGCGCAATTTTTTTAATAATTTTTACCGATATGTTTTACACTTATTAATCATAGATTTGAATCTAAATTCTTATAATTTATAAGGCATAATGCCTACAGCTTAAAGCCTAAAGCCTTCCTGCCAACTGCTATTGTTTACTTTTCCCAGTTGATTTTTATTTATCTTTGCAAGGATGAATAAAGAAGTTATACTTAAAGATTTAGGCTTAAAAGATTACAAAGAAACTTGGGATTATCAAGAGCAGCTTTTTAAAACTATTATTGATGCAAAAATCAAAAATAGAAGAGAAGAATTAGCACTTGAAACGTCTAATTATTTCCTATTTGTAGAACATCCTCATGTGTATACTTTAGGAAAGAGTGGTGACATCACTAATCTGCTGGTTGACGAAGTGCAATTAGCGAAAAAGGGAGCTACTTTTTATAAAATTAATAGGGGAGGCGATATCACCTATCACGGTCCAGGACAAATTGTGGGCTATCCTATTTTAGACTTGGATAATTTTTTTACGGATATTCATAAATATTTGCGTTTTTTAGAGGAGGTTGTGATTCTTAGCTTAGCTGAATATGGTTTAAATGCTCAGCGTTCGGAAGGGGAGACAGGCGTGTGGTTAGATGTAGGCACACCATTTGCTCGTAAAATTTGCGCTATGGGTGTTCGGGCCAGCCGTTGGGTAACCATGCATGGGTTTGCCTTAAATGTAAATGCAGATTTAGGCTATTTTGATATGATGATTCCATGTGGCATAAAAGGGAAAGCAGTAACTTCTTTGAATGTGGAATTAGGGAAAAAAGAAGTGGCTATAGAAGAAGTAAAAACGAAACTCTTAAAACATTTTGTCAGTTTATTCGAGGCGGAAATTATAAAACAAAAAACCTAGGTTTGAGCCTCGGTTTTTGTTAGGCTATGTATTACGTTTTTAGCGTACAAATTTGGTTAGATGCGTTGAACTTATTAAATCACCATCTTTTTGATAGGTTTCTTGTTTTACCATTCCTACGCCCTCTGATAGCCATAATCTTGAGGGGAACGTTTTTTTCATACCCATGATTTGAGATTCGTTTTCGCTGTAAATTACGTAACAGTCATAGGTTCCGGCGGGTGTAGTTATCGTTTCTTGTTTTTCAACTTTTCTATGGGTCATATGTACCATAGTTTTCATATTTATACCCGCCATAGTAACGTTTATGGTTACGTTAGCATCTTCTAAATTTAGACCAACAGATAATTCATTAGGCAATTCTATATCTGTTCCAGTTACATCTACTTCCATGTCTTTGTATTGTTCTAACATGTTTGTGGGCATAAGCGATTTAAAGTCTATTTTAATTCCTTGATCTGCGCAGGTAATGTTGTAGTTGGTGCTAAAGACATCTTTTCCTTTTTTGTCTTTATAGGCTATGGTCATTTCAGCATAAGTTTTACTTCCCGAATCTTCAACTTTTGTCACCTTATAATCTGCTGTTCCATCGGCTTTTCCTTTTTTATCGAACATAGCATACTGAAAACTTGCGCCTTCTTCAAAAGAGTAGTATTTGCTGCAATTTAATTGCCCTGACGCAAAATTTAGGGCTAAAATAAGCAGCAAGGTTAAAATAGTTCGAGTTTTCATAAGGAATGGAATTAGTGTTTATGACACTAAAATAGACCTAATGGCTACTAAAATATTTTCAAATGTATAGAAAGGATCTTTTTTTGTGTAAATGGAATAATTGTTAGTTGATCCGATATACAATTAGTGAGTTTTCTAAGTCTTTTGCCACCAGTTCTAGCTTTTTATCATTATCCATATCGGCTAAATCTATAACTGATGTGCCATATACAGGAAAGTTGGCTATGGGGTCTGCTTTACTGTCAAATAAATAAATCTTTTGATTTTGAATATCGGTAACACTAACATATATTTTATTGGCAATGTAAAAAATTTGTGGTTTGGTGTACACACCGAGTTCAAGTGCTACCGATTTACCTTTTATGCTTAAGGTATTTTCATTCATAGTAGCTAATACGGAACTGGTGGTTTGTAATCCGTGGTCTTTATTGAAGTTTAGTTTCGTTTGGGTTATTGTGCCTTTTTCGTCTATTTGATATAGATTGCCTTTGGTGTCAGTGGTCGTAAACTTATTGTTGTAGGCATAGATTTCATTTTGTGAAAAGTTTATTTTTTGTTTAACTAAAATTCTATCGGTACCAGTTCTACTTAGAATTCGTAGGGTGCCATTTTCTTCAGGAAAAACAATATAATCTTTTGTATTCATTCTAAAATGTTTGGGCGCCTGAGTTATTTTAGAGTTCGCTTCTTTAAAATTAAAACCAGCTACAATTTTAGCGCTATTGTCTAACATGGTTATTTTTCGATCTTGAACAATTAAAAAACGATAATTTCTTGTAGTATCGTAATCAAAAACTGAAAAACTGCTTATGGGACCACCGGTTATAGTGGTTTTAAAGTCTTGAACTAGGTCACCGTTTCGATCTAAAATAGTCACTGTATTTGCAGTTGCAAAGGCTAGTTGTAAACGCCCGTTTTTATATAGATCTACTTGTTCTATCTTCCCTAAAATTTTACCGTCAAGCTCTTTTTTCCATAACACCTTACCGTCAGTCCCGATGAGGTAGAGGTAGTTATCTTGATCTTGAACTACTAACTCTTTTTTATTCGTTTGATGATTGCGAACAAATTGAGTTTGATTGGCAATGTCACTATCCAAGCGGACCGTAAAGAGGGGCGCAGTCATATTCAGTTCCGTTTTTGAAGCTATTTTTTTAAAGTGAAGACTCGTATGGTAAAAACGCTGATCTGCTACGAGTTGTGCCACTAGGGTATGCTCCTTAAGAACTAATTTTTCTAGGTCTTTTAAAATGTCATTTTTGAAATGATCTTTCATAAAGTTGTCGATCCCTTCAGGGGAAACAACCAATAAAATATTAGATTCGTCTGCAATACTATTTTTAATGCTGTTGTAAGTTTCAGATTTATCAAAAGTAGCTTCATTTTTAAAGCTGCTGATGCAATTTTGAAGTGATTCTATATCTTCAGAAAAGATAAATGTATTTTCTAGGATCGTGTAATAATTAGTTTCAAAATCGGAAATTAACGAAGTAAAGCTACGTAGTACATTTGTATCTGTTAAGGCCACCATATCATTACCTTGGTATGTGACTGTTTCTTTTGATTTTTCTTCTAGATATTTTAGAATGTTTTCTGCACCATAATTTTGGAGTATAACCACCTTCTTTTGAGCGAAGTACACCACGCCTAATTCGTGAACCGAATTAAAAACGGTGTCCTTTTTTGGAAGTGTTTCTAAAAAAAGTTGTTGATTTTTATAAAAGTCAGCGAAATTTTCAAATGTAAATGAAAGTATGGCCTTGGCATTTAAGGGAGCAAAGCTTGGCGTTAGGTTTGTAGTCGGTTCAATATGTTGAAACAAACTCACAAATTTAGTAGAAGCTTCTGCGGTACTAATGCCACTAAAATTAAGTTCTGTTTGTTCTATGTTGATATCTAGAGAAATCCACTCCGAAAAATCTGAAAATACCACAGATTTATTTTTGTTTAGATACCTATTTAAAATACCATTACTATATTTTGTGTGTATAAAAACAACGGCTGCTTTAGTTTTGCTAGAGGCAGCGTATAGTTGAGCTAATCCTTCATCAATTTCTGATGGTTCTTTTGAGCGAATTAAATTTTCTATAAGTAGTTGTGAAGAGCTTGTAAAGGTATTTGACGCTCGGGTATAGTTAAATACGCTCGTGCTGTCCATAGTAATTTTGGTATAGGTCGCGTTTTCATACCCAATCTCTTCTATGCTTTTGTTTTTTATGGTGAAAAGGTCTAGCAGAAGTGAATCGGATGTGGTTTGGAGTAAAAATTCGAATTTTTCTTTTCCGACTTCTACAAAAGATACAATTGCCTTGTTTTTAATGTCAAGACTTTCTAATGGTTTTATTTTGCTGATCAGTTTAGGGTAGTGTTCGGTTTTTTGTAAATTTTTTAAAAAATTATTATTTTTTAAATCGCTTTTTAAAACCTCAAAATCGTTTATTTTAATAACTAGTGCCGCATTGTTCGGAATGTAGTGCAGTAATGAATCTGTTTTAGCTACCTCTTTTTTGCAAGTTATAAATAGAACAATAAGGAAAGCTAGATATATATTTTTCATTAGGGTAAGTCGTTATTTTTTTTTTTGAATGTTAGTAGGTGGTAAAAAAAGAGTTGAGCAAATTTATAAATAAATACCTATTTAGGCTTTAAATCTGTTAGTTGAAGCGTTAATTGTTCCGGTAATAGTCTAAAGCTCTTTCTATGGTATTTAGTAATACCGTATTTCCGTATAGCATCTCTATGTTCTTTAGTGGGGTATCCTTTATTTTGTTTCCAGTTATACATAGGATATTCTACATGCAGATGATTCATGAGTTCATCTCTATGAGTTTTTGCCAAAATAGATGCAGCCGCAATACGCAAGTATTTACCGTCTCCTTTTATAATACACTCATGAGTACAGTCTTTATATGGTTTAAACCTATTGCCATCTACAATAATAAATTTTGAATTTGTTTTTAAAAGATCAATTGCCTTATGCATGGCAAGTATAGAGGCATTCAATATATTAATAGTATCTATTTCCTGGTTCCAAATATGGGCTACGCCAAAATGTAAGGCCGAAGCCTCCAGTATTGGTTTTAATAATACTCTCTTGTTATGGGATAGTAGTTTAGAATCATTGATTAAGGTATGCTCAAAGTTTTCAGGCAAAACTATTGCGGCGGCAGTTACCGGTCCCGCGAGGCATCCACGTCCTGCTTCGTCAGTTCCTATTTCGGAAGCATTGAAAAATGTTTTTTTAAGCATAGTCGCTTACTAATTTATATTTATGTTCAAATTTAACAACTTAGCTGCATAAATTATTAAAAATACCATGGATAAAGCGATAGTTTTTTTTCAAGACTTGCTAAACAATCAGTGGGATTTATGAGATTTCGTATAAATTTTCACTTTTTTATTGAGTAATATGCTTTTAAGTGTTAAACTATTTGCTGTTAATAGTTTGGATAGCTGTAAATCTTAATTTTTTCACAATTTAAAGCTGTTTTTTAACAAATAAGCGATGCCAGCTCTTTATTTTTTTGGTTTATTAACTTAATTTTATCATTTTTGTAGCTGACTAATTCAAAAAATACTTAAATGAAATCAAAATTAACATGGATTTTAACGCCTTTACTGGCGTTATTGATGAGTTTTTCCTTTGCTCAAGAAAAGACTATTAAAGGGAATGTTACTGATCAATCTGGCTTGCCATTGCCTGGTGTTTCTGTTGTTATTGCAGGAACAACTACAGGTACACAAACAGATTTTGATGGTAACTATACTATCAATGCCCAAGTAGGAGCTAAACTTAGGTTTAGTTATATTGGACAAAAAACTACAGAAAAGGTGGTTGGTGCTTCGAACACCATTAATGTAGCACTTCAAGAAGATGCTCAAGCCTTAGAAGAAGTTATTGTTACAGGTTTTGGTAATGTATCTAAAACAACGTTTGCGGGATCTGCTAAGGTTGTTGCTGGTGAAAATATTTCAAAAAAGTCTTTCACTAACGTTTCTCAGGCATTAGCAGGTGAAGCTGCTGGTGTAAATGTTTTTAACACATCTGGACAGCCAGGAAGTGTTTCAACTATTCGAATCAGAGGTTTTGGTTCTGTAAATGGAAGTAATGCTCCATTGTACATTGTAGATGATGCACCTTTCGAAGGGAGTTTAAATGATGTGAATCCTAACGATATTGCATCGGTAACGGTACTTAAAGATGCTTCTGCAACATCATTATATGGTGCAAGAGGTGCTAATGGTGTAATTGTAATTTCTACCAAAAGAGGTGGTAAGGGTGCTGAAGACCAATTAAATGTTTCTGTGAAAACGGGTACTAACTTTCAAGGTCTTGGTAGATATGAAACCATTAGATCTCCGGAAGAATATATTGGAGTTGCTTGGGAAGGTGTTTATCAAAGAGGTTTGATAGCAAATCCTGGTGATAATGCAGCGGCTATTGCTTACGCAAATAATAATTTATTTGAAAGTGCTACAAATGCCGATGTTTCTGATATTTCGCCAATTTACAACATGTGGAATACGTCTGATTCAGGTCCAATAGGAGTTTCTGAATTAATTGATCCAACTACCGCTATGGTAAGACCGGGAGTAACTAGAAGATATAATCCAGAACAATGGGGTGATTTTGCTTTCCAAAGTTCTAACAGATTAGAAGCGAATGTTTCTGCATCTAATTCTTTTGAAAATTCGTCTATTTATACTTCATTTGGTTTTATTGATGATGTAGGGTACGCATCGAATACAGATTACCAAAGGTTAAATGCACGTGTTGCGGGTATCAATCAATTTGGAGAGTTCATTACCATGAATACCTCTTTGAACTATACGCAAAGTGAAACAAATAATAATGGTACTGGTGAATCTTCTTCTTCACAATTTTGGTGGGTAGATAACTTACCAACAATTTATCCTTTATTTAGAAGAGACGCTGCTGGTTCTAAAATACCAGATCCTATATATGGTGGTTTTTTATATGATTATGGTATAGAAGACGGTCGTGGTTTTGGTTTTGCTACCAATGGAGTTGCGGATTCTCAGATCAACATCAGTAGATCTAAAGATAATTCAGTGAACTTTAACAACGATATCAAAGCTACTTTGTATGAAGGCTTAACCTTGGAAAATAATTTTGCATATCAGTACTTTATGAGTGATGATATCAGCTTAAATGAACCGTTTTACAGCCCAGCTCAGGGTAACAATGGTAGAGTTAATAGATCTAGATCTGAAACTAAAAACTATACTATTAGAACAGGTCTTAGGTATAACAAGACGTTTGAAGATTTTAGGCTTAACGCTTTCGTTTCTCACGTAGCAACTTCTTACGAGTTTAATTATTTAGAAGCAGAACGTACTAATTTGGTAACTCCTTTCGGAATTGACATTGCCAACGGTGTTGTGAATCAACCAAGTGATGGTTTTACCGATTTTGAAACCACAGAGAGTTATATTGCCAATGCTACAATGGACTTTAAAAATAAATACTTTTTGAATGCTACTTTCAACAGAGATGCATCGTCAAGATTCGTAAACAACAAATGGGGTAATTTTTACTCTGTAGGTGCTGCTTGGATCTTGAGTAGCGAAACGTTTTTGTCTAGTTCAAAGTTTGTTAATTTCTTAAAGCTTAAAGGTAGTTATGGTGTGTTAGGTAATTCTGGAGGAATTGGTTTTTACCCAGGATATAACAGATACTCTGTAAATAACTTAAATGACAATATTTCATTAGCCTTTGCTTTTAAAGGTAACCCTGATCTTACTTGGGAAAGTTCAAACCAATTTAATGTTGGTGCAGAATTTGAATTGGGTAATTTTGTAGAAGGTACGGTTGAATTTTATCAAAAAAATACAACAGATTTGTTCTTTGATAGACAAGCTGGTCCTTCTGTAGGATATGCTTCGATAACCGTAAACGATGGTGAATTATTAAATCAAGGTGTTGAATTTGATTTAGATTTTAAACTTATTCAGAATGATAAGTTTAGATTAAACTTTGGTATCAATGGTGCTATGTTAAATAATGAATTTAAAGCCTTACCTATTGATCCAGCCACTGGAGAACAACAATTATTATCTTTAAACGGAAGTTTTGCATATGAAGTAGGTCGTTCTTTATATGATCGTTACATGCCTGTATATGCTGGTGTTAATCCTGATAATGGTTCTGCACAATGGGAGCGTAGTTTTGATGATATCGATGGTAATGGTGAATTTGGAACTGGAGACGTAGTAATTACATCTTTATCTCAATACCTTAACGATACACCTGGTGCAAATGTAGTAACAGATATCACAGAAGTATATGCTGAAGCTACCGATAAATTTGTGAATAAAACTTCTATTCCAGATGTTAGTGGTGCGTTTAGATTAAATGCTGTAATTGGCAATTTTTCAATCAGTACCTTGTTTAACTATCAACTAGGTGGTTGGGCTTATGATTCTGCCTATGCTAACTTAATGGATAACGATTTTGCAGGTACAAATAACTTCCACGTAGATATCAGAAATCGTTGGAGAGCTCCTGGAGATATTACAAATATCCCAAGACAGGATGCAGGTGGTCAAATTCAACAAAATTCGCTTTCAACTAGATTTTTAGAAAAAGCTGACTTTATAGCACTAAACAATATTCGCTTTGGCTATGCATTGCCGAAAGATGTAGTGACAAAAATTGGTCTTAAAAATTTAGATTTCTTTTTAACCGGTGATAACCTTTGGTTATTATCAAAAAGAGATGGTTTTAACCCATCAACATCAATAACAGGTGGATCAAGTATTTATTCTTACAATCCTTTATCTACAGTTGTATTAGGTATTAACTTAAACTTATAATAATTATGAAAACAATAAAAAAAATTGCGTATGTGGGGGTTTTGCTCTCGTTTATTTCATGTAGTGAAGACTTCGTAGAAGTATTCCCAACATCAACCTTATCACAAGAACAAGTAACTGAAGCCGCTACAGTTAACCCTGCGGTGGCCAAGGCTACCTTGTTGGGTATTTACGAAAACCTTTACCGTAGAGGTAGTGGTGGTACTACTGCTCAAGAAGATTTTGGTGTTACTTCACAGTACATGAACTTAGATATCTTATCGGCAGATATGGCTCATTTAGGAAAGAGTTATAGCCGTCAAAGGGATATTTCTGAACTAACGGCTACTGTAGATCCAGATAATAATAACAACTACAGACCATGGAGGTTTTTGTATAGAGTTATTAATTTATCGAATTTGGTGATTGATGGTGCTGGTGGTAATGATGTTGTTCCAGCGACAGAAAATGGAAGACATACAATTGGTCAAGCGAAAGCGCTTAGAGGGTATGCATACTTCTTTTTAGCTCATGTATTTTCTAATGATATTACTGACTTATCAAAGCCGGTTTTACCAATATATATGAGTGCTAATGATCTTGAGCAGCCTAAAAGCACTTTACAGGCGGTATTTGATCAAGCCCTTACTGATTTATTAGATGCTGAAATCTTATTAGAAGGCTTTCAGAGAGAAGATAAAATTGAAATCAATCAAGATATCGTAAGAGGTTTAATCGCCAAAACATACGGTGCTTTAAATAATTGGGAGCAAACTGAAATATATGCTAAAAAAGTAGTTGACGCTGGATACCCAATTATGACAGCGGATGAAGTTGCTTTATTTCCAGGAGAGTCTGGTGCTGTAGGTGGTTTTAACGATATCAACAGTATCCCAGGTATTATGTGGGGAATAGACATTACCGCAGCAGGTCAAGGGCTAGCGTCTTTATTTTCTTGGTGGGGCTTTATGGACCAGTATAGCTACAGCTATGCAGCGGTTGGTAACCCTAAAGGAATGGATGCAACTTTGCATAGTAACTTTAGACCAGATGATATTAGAAGATTTCAGTTTTCGTCTACCTTAAGACCAGGTGGTAAATTTTATTACAAAGGTGCTGAAGTGCAAGGATTTAGAAATTTTTCAGGTCCTCAATCGAATATTGATTCTGATTCTCATTACATGAGAGTTGCTGAGTTTTATTTATTGCATGCTGAGGCCGCTGCAGAAAATGGAAATTTTGCTGGTGCACGTACAAGTTTAAAAGCATTATTAAATTTAAGACTTGATGATACATCGTACATCGATGCGTTGCCTGATGGGTCATTAGCTAATGAAGCTGCCTTACAGGCTCGTTTAGAGCTTTGGGGTGAAGGTCAATCGTACTTTATTATGAAAAGAAGACGTGAGACTAGAACTAGAGGTGCTAACTGGTTAGATTTTGCTGGACAGTCTTTTAACCATACAGATGAACGTTTAACTTTTGAGATTCCTCAATTAGAAATAATTGGTAACCCAAACATTAGCGATCAAAACTAGTAGAATTTAGTTACATAGCTTAAGTTTTTAAAAACCACTCCTTTGGAGTGGTTTTTTTGTTTATATAAAGTGTTGGTTGGGTCAAGAAATTTTGTTCAACTACTAAACAAATTTAAAATTGAAGATATATATGAGCACCATAGCCCTTTTGGAATCAAAAGGTGTTTTGTTCTAAGGTAATAGTACAGTGCTATCGCTTAGCGCAGTCATAACGCAGATAAACTGAGATAGTGCTAAGGTTGATAGTGAAGATGTTTGTGACTAGAATGCCGTGAAAAAACTTGTGGATACCTCTTAAAATGATTCAGCGGATTTAATTGTTTAGTACAAAAAAAAATTACATAGCTTAGTGAGTAGAAAATTTGATTTTGACTGCATTATATAGTCCTATAGCGCTATCAGAAAATCTGGATATGGTTCGAAGCTTTTACGTTGAGCAGCTGAGCTTAGTTGTGCTGAACTCTAAATATAAATAGTGGTCTAATGCATAGGGGTTTAAATTTACCCTAATGGTTATAAAAGTAGCTGCCAATACCCTCTGGTAACTTATTTCGTTAGTACTAAATGGCATTCAAATAAAGCGCCTTGGCATGTTCAATGCAAAAAAAAAGACAACCTATTCAGTTGTCTTTTAAGAAATATTAGTTTCAAGTATAGTACCTAAAAAATAGTTATTGAACTTTAAATTGAAAAACTTCGGATCTTGATTGGTTCTGCTGTTGATCTGTTGTAATTACCTGCCAATAATACACTAGATTACTAGAAATAGCTGCGTTCACCGTATTGGTAGTGACGGTTCCTAAAGAGGTAGTTGGCTTGGTTTCCGTTCCAAAGAACACCTCGTAACTTTCAATATCATTATCAACGTCTTCACCTGACCATTGTAAGGTAACTGTCGTTGCTGTTTCTATAGTGCTTCCTCTTTTGGGATTTGATGCTTCTGCCGGAAAAGGAGCGTAATTTTCTACCCCTAAGCCTTGATTGTAAAAACGAAATTTAGCGCTACTAGAAGTTGCGCTACTATTATTTGATTTTGAAATTACAAACCATTCATAAGGAGTGCCTCTTTGCAAGCTAATTATTTTTTCATTGGTATTTGAGGTGCTTGTTGAAGAAGTATTGGTATTTAAATTGGTAAGTTTAACCTCGTAACTATCGGTATTTTCAGAGGCTGTCCATTGAAAATTCACAGTACTTTGGGTTTCATTTACAACGATCCCTTCGGTGCACTCTTTCTTGTCTTCAGGGAATAATAGGGTAGCCACTGAAGGATTTGGAACGGGAGTGGGCTCCATTGGGTCGTCGCCTCCCGAGCCACCACATGAGGTGATAAGGGTAAAAATAAAGAGTACTAATAGCTTGTATAAAGTTTTCATATTATTTTCTTATTATTTTATAGGAAGAAAGTTGTCCTCCAGATTTTACATTGAGCAAATATATTCCTTGCGGTAAATTATCTACATTAAAGTAAGTTTTGCCGTTTTGAACAGGATAATTTTTAGAGAATTGTTGCGTGCCATTGATGCTAAATAAGCTTATGGTCGCAGTATCTTGACTCGTATCGCCTACGAGTATCGTGAGTTCTCCTCCTTCAATCGGATTTGGATAAATGTATACCTCGGTTCCAAGAATGATATTTTCCTCGTAAACCCCTTGGCACTCCACATCGGTTTTGATGGCTAATTTATTTTCAATATTTAATAGTGGCAGAGTTATTTGATTGTCATTGGTTCTATACTCAACACCATTTAGGGTGATGATGTAGGCTTTAGCTCCTGAGAGACTTAAAACAACTTCTTTGTTCAGCGAGCTTATTCTAGAGCCGACCCTCAATGCTTCGGGTTCGGTGATGGAAATAGCAACACAATTTTCGTAATCAGGTTCATTTTCAACCCTAATACAAAGCGTATAATTTCCTGCAGGAAGATTTTCAAAGCTCGTGTTTGATGTAAAACTAGCATTTAAGTTAAGTGCGTTTCCTGCTAAAACAGCCGAATAGTTTAAAGCTTCATTTGCATCAATAGTTACACTACCATTATTGCTAGAAATACACGATTCACCTACTGATTTGATTCTGAAATTATTTGCAGGTAAGGAGAATATTTCACATCCATCAATATTTACAACAGCATTGGCAGTTGTTGAAGGACATTGGTCGATATCGTTTGGAACGCCATCATTATCGGCATCTGTATCACAAATATCGCCAATACCGTCTTGATCTGTATCAGCCTGGTCAGCATTCGCAACTAAAGGGCAATTATCTTCAGTATCTAATACACCATCATTATCATCATCAGGATCACAGACATCGCCAATACCGTCATTATCGGTATCTAATTGATTTGAGTTGCTCGTAGTTGGGCAGTTATCGTCTATGTCTAAAACACCATCATTATCATCATCGTCGTCGTCTTGAAAGCCTTCTACTTGAAAATCATCAATAACTACGCCTTCTTGATTGACAGCATCGTCCGCTTCGAAAATTATCCTAAATATAATATTAGATTCATTGGTTAAATTTGTTTCTCCCAGTAGTGCATTGGCATTAAAATCATACGCATAGTTCACTAATTCTGTTGAAGTACCAGTCCATTGTGCCCCTGGGCAGTTTTGACAATCATCATCGTCCCCAGAAATGGCGTTAGTTCTATTGCTAGTATACCAATTAGGTTGGCTATTTATAGTACCCAGAACACTCCATGAAGTTCCAGAATCAACAGAATATTCAACATACACAATATCCCAATTTTCTTCCAAATCATAAGCCATATTAAACTTTAGTACCGGAGCAATAATAGATGAAAGTTCATAACACTTGCTTAAAAGTATGGCTTTTACTTTATCGGGATGATTGCCATCTAAATTGGTGGCATACACTTCTTGACCAGAACTTGCTTTATTTAATAGCGTTCCTGCAGGAATACCCTTTTCCCATACAATTTGGTTGCTATTTTCAGTGTAAGCAATCATCACATTTTCTGGCGTATCAAAAGTATCAATATCACCTCCGTTTCCGAATCTATTACTAAAAAACTCCTTGCTAATGCTGTTATTATCACTAAAAGTGTCGTTGTCAATAGCTACGTCAATATGTAAAGTAGCCTGTCCATATATAGTAGAGACTAAATTGGGTAGTGTTATAGCTTGAGTTTGGTTGCTTGCCAAACTTCCATTCCAAGTAAAGACTTCCGGAGTATTCTCGTTGAGAGCATAAGTGATGCTAATAGCCGTAATGGTATTGATACCTGCATTTTTTACGCTTATTTCCGAGGTTATTTCACCACAAATAACGCTATTGTTTTCAGGTGTCGCAGACAATATTTCAACATCATCATTTGGAGTTTTAAGGGGTATCGGCGACTGCCAAATTCCTCTTCCGTAAGTGGCAGCGGTAATCATGGCATCTCCTAAGCTTATTTCAATATCTCCAACAGCGACACTTGGTAAATTGGTAAAATAATCTTCCCACTCGGTTTCTGTATCGTCTAATCGATACACTCCCAAACTTGTTCCCACAAAAATAGGATTATCAATATGCCTTCCTTGATGTGCAATTGAAAAAAAAGCTTGATCAGATGGTAAATTATAGGTTATATTCTCTGAGGTAGTAACACCATCACGAGTTGTTATTTTAAAAATACCTCTGCTCGGAGCACTTGGTTGATTGCTTTGAGATATACCCACTCTATTAGATGTTGTTACATAGAGTATCGCACCGTCATTTCTATTTATGGCTAAATCTGATATTTGAGTCTCTAACCTAGTCACTAAATTAAAGGTAATTCCTGCATCAATACTTTTATAAATGCTACTGCCTTGAATGGCGTAAAGGGTTTCGGCATTGTTTGGGTCAATTTCTAGGTCGGTTATATTTCCGAAACCAACAGGTCCGGAAATTTTTTCCCAAGCACTGCCCACTAATTTATAAATCGCATCATAACCGGCATACACAGCACCGGTGGCACTAATGGCGAGTGGTGTTATCCAATTTCCAGAAATGTTTGTGCCGTCTTCTCTTTTAGGAGGTCCAATTTGTCCTATAGTCTGGCCAGAATTTGTTGAAATATTTAAGGACCCCCCGTTTTGGGTAAAACCATAGAGTAGATTATCATTATTTGGATCGATTACATTATCCATACCATCTCCACCATGATAATTGTTCCACTGACTACTACCAAATACTTGCCCTCCATTGTCTTGGAGTCCACCAATAATTTTATTCGAATTTTTATCAGCAACAGATATCCTGTAAAACTGACTTATTCCCATGTTTGCTGTTTTGTCGGTAAAACTAGTGGCGCCGTCCTCAGAAACATAAAATCCACCATCAGTCCCCGTAAATAATTTGGTTCCAAAAAATTTAATGGTATGTATATCAGCATGTGTATAAGCCTCATTGTTGTTGAACCAGCTATTTTTTCTAGAAAAAGTAGTTCCTCCATTGGTACTTTTCCAAATGTTTAAACAACCTACATAAAGTTCATCAGCATTGACAGGTGATACTTCTAAAGCTAAATCGAACCAAGCTTGATTAGATTCTAATATTTCGGCAGTACTTGCTGTTTTAACAAAAGTTACGCCGCTATCAACAGATTTATATAGTCCTTGAAAAGCATAATCATTTGTGCTTACGTCTGCGCTGAGGATGTATACAACGGCAGGATTAGCTGCTGAAGTTCCTAAAACAAGACGTCCTGAAGCAGGGGGTAGCGTACTGGTAATTTCAGTAAATGTATTGCCGTCTACGGATTTAAAATAGTTTCTGGATGAAACGGCATAAATGGTATTGCTATCATTGGGCTTTAATTTAAAATCTTTTATATTTCCAGCTTGCTTTACCTCCCAGCTAACGCCAGCATCTGTAGATTTCATTAATCCGTTGTTGGTTCCTAGCCAAAGGATATTAGAGTTGCTTGGATCGATGACGATCTCGTTCGCTAAAAAATTAATAGAGGTATTAGAAGGGTTGAGTCCTGTTTCATTCCATGTGGCTCCTCCGTCAAATGATTTGTAAACTCCGATACTATAAGAATCCGCGGCATCATCATCACCCGTTGCGATATAGATAATGTTCGAGTTGTTAGGGTCGATAGCGATCCCAGAAACCCCTATTTGTAAAAAATTGTCGAATAAATTAACCCAAGAGATTCCAGCATCTACAGATTTCCAGATACCACCAGCGGGAGCCCCAGCATACCAAATATTGGCATTGTTAGGGTCAACAGCGACAGCATTTACTCTTCCTTGTCCAGGTAGTCTTCCAGGAAATATACCGTGTTTTGATGTTGTAAGTGATGTCCAATTACTCACTGGGTTTACTCTCGCCGTGCTTTGAGATTTATTTTTCCAAGTTTGCCATAATTCTCGAGAAGATGGTATTCTCCCCTCCGAATTCACTTGGTATGACCAGTAGTTTTCCCATCTTTTAAAGGGTTTATATCCGCTTCCTTTTGTGGTATAATCTTTATCAATCCAGTATTCATTAAATGCTTTTGAAAGCTCATCTAAACTTAAGCTGGCGTTTTTTGCTGTTTTATCCTTAGATTTCTCAATTCCTATCATCCAAGGCGCATCTTCATTAAATTGCGCTTGTGACCATATAGAAACTAAGAAACATACTACTAGTAGTAATTTTCTTAACATAGTTTGGTTTTTTTGTAAATATCCTGAAAAAAAAATAAAAAACACTCATTTTGTGGTATTGCTTTTAAGGTAAGCCAGTATCATTTACTTTAAGAGGTTATTATCTGTTTCAATTAGTTAAACTTTCACTTTTTGTTAAGGACAAAAAAATTACCTTTGTTTTGTAAGAAGTAATTGATGAAATATATAATTCTACTAGTTTTTTTTCTAAGTTTTAATTTCTTTTTTGGACAAGAAGATCAGATTTCGAAGTCCCAAAGCGTAGATTCTTTGGGTGTAATGAATAAGGATTTCTCGGAAAGCCAAGAGGGTAATAAGGGTCTTGAAAACGATAAGATGCCTATAACTAGCTATAAAATTATTTCCTTTAAAAGAGATACTACAAATATCGATACCACCTTAACCATACAAAAGGAGTATACCTACAACTACCTGAGAAAAGACGATTTTGAACTTCTGCCTTTCTCCAATATGGGTAGACCGTACACTCGTTTGGGTTTAAATTTTGAAAGTAGTTTCTTTTACCCGAAAATAGGAGCCACGGCAAGGCATTTTAATTATTTGGAACTTGAGGATGTCAATTATTACAATGTTCCTACACCCATGACAGAAGCGATGTTTAAAACCACAATGACCGAAGGTCAGCTTCTAGATATTTTACTCACGTTTAACCTATCAAAACGCCTCAATTATTCTATTGCTTATAAAGGTTTTAGATCTTTAGGGAAGTACAGAAGGTCTCAATCAGAATCGGGTAATTTTGTAACCACTGCAAATTATGAAACACTAAATAAGAGGTATTCACTAAGAATGCATATTGCGGCACAAGACTTGGTAGATCAAGAAAACGGTGGTTTGTCGGATAAAACGCAATTTGAATCTGGAGATGCTGATTTTCAAGACCGTTCAAGATTAGATGTTAATTTAACCGATGCAACCAATAAAATTCTAGGGAAACGCTATTTTTTTCAGCATCAATATAAGCTCATACGAAAAGAAAAAGATTCAAGCGCCATTGAAAAAACGTCACTCTCCATTGGACATTTGTTTAATTACGAAACAAAATTTTATCAATTTAATCAAACAACACCTAACAATTTTTTTGGCGATGCCTTTAGTTCTTCTGAAATAGCGGATAAAGCACATCTCAAAACCTTGTATAATGAGTTAAATGCTGAATTTTATAATAGTATTTTAGGTAGGTTAAAAGGGTCAATCAACATTTATAATTATAATTATTACTTCAATAGTTTGCTGATAACAGATACTGGGCGTATACCCAATCAATTAAAGGGCGAAGAAATTGCGCTCGGAGCCGATTATGAAAAAAAGATTGGGGGTTTTCAATTAAAGGGGAATATGTCATACAATCTGTCGGGTACCTTAAGTGGTAGTTTGTTTAATGCATCCGCAGGATATCAAATAAATGATAAAATAGGACTTTCTGCAGCTATTTTTTCGTCTACCAAAATGCCTGATTTTAATTTTCTGCTATATCAGAGTGATTATGAAAACTACAATTGGAATACTTCAGAGACTTTTGAGAAAGTAAAAACAAATAGTATCGAGTTTAATTTGAATTCAAAACTTTTTGGACAAGCAACTGCTAAATTCACAAGATTAGATAAGCAGCCTTACTTTGCTGTAGATCCTTTACAAGACGTGTTAGCGGGTGAGAGTGAAAACAAGTATATTAAACCTTTCCAAGAAACTAGTAGTATCAATTATCTGAAAGTAAAATATCAAAAAGAATTTAAGTACAAGTCTTTTGCATTGCAAAATACCTTAATGTACCAAACTGTATCTCAATCAAACAGCATCCTGAACATCCCTGAATTTACAACCAGAAATACCTTATATTTTTCTAAAGAAATATTTAAAAAAGCGATGTTTCTACAAACAGGGGTAAGCTTTAAATATTTTACATCCTATACCATGAATGCATACAGCCCCTTGCTAGGAGAGTTTTATATTCAAAATGATCAAAAGTTAGGAGGCTTTCCTATGCTCGACTTCTTTGTGAACGCCAAAGTGCAGCAAACGCGGATTTATTTAAAGGCAGAGCATTTTAATTCTTCTTTTTCTGAACCTAATTATTATTCAGCGCCTGAGTACCCCTATCGTGACTTTATAGTGCGTTTTGGTGTCGTTTGGAATTTCTTTTCTTAGAAATACGATGTTTTGATATCGAATTGTCTTTTTGTTAAAGAGGGTTTTCTTCTATGTTAGAACACAAAATTAAAGAAATAGAAGTTTTTTTACTTTTTTTATCTCTTGTAAAGTGTTGTTAATAAGGGATTTGGTTTGGCTTCAAAAATTATTTCAAAAAAGAATTAAAAAAACATTTGCGGGATTAAAAAGAGGGTGTATATTTGCACCCGCTTACGGAGACAGAGAGAA
>Ga0163216_100625_pt1 | contig 45832 bp, 20 predicted proteins | sample SynspAceP_FD_167610 | JGI IMG/M metagenome (GOLD analysis project Ga0163216, IMG submission 167610) | Saline lake microbial communities from Ace Lake in Antarctica - Synechococcus sp. Ace-P (Illumina Assembly) | ecosystem: Environmental > Aquatic > Non-marine Saline and Alkaline > Saline ...
CGATTCGATATTCGTATCGTCCAAATCACTGATCGCCAGTGTCGAGGTGATCGCCACCGCGCCATCGTTTTCGGTATAGGCCAGCGGTGATCCTTCGATCGTCGCTGCTACCGGTGCATCATTGACCAACGTGAAGTCAATATCGCGAGTTTGCGTGTTCGAGTTCACATCGCCATCGTTAACGGTAAACGAAATCGTTCGCGTCGCATCCGATGGATCGTCGCTGGTATTGGTGTAAGTTATTGATCGCAAAGCCGTTTCGTAATCCGCCAAGGTGGCAGAGCCGGTCAACGTCAGTTCGCCAGTTGTGGCGTTCCACGATCCGCTGATCCCGTTTTGATCAACGAACGCCAACACGTCTTCACCGTTGGAATAGTTTCCGCTGATCGCCACCACCGCCGATTCGATGTTCGTATCGTCCAAATCGCTGATCGCCAGTGTCGAGGTGATCGCCACCGCGCCATCGTTTTCGGTATAGGCCAGCGGTGATCCTTCGATCGTCGCCTCGACGGGTGCATCATTGACCGCCGTGAAAGCAATATCGCGAGTTTGCGTGTTCGAGTTCGCATCGCCATCGTTGACGGTATACGAGATCGTTCGCGTCGCATCCGATGGATCGTCGCTGGTATTGGTATAAGTTATTGATCGCAAAGCCGTTTCGTAATCCGTTAAGGTGGCGGAGCCGGTCAACGTCAGTTCGCCAGTTGTGGCGTTCCACGATCCGCTGATCCCGTTTTGATCAACGAACGCCAACACGTCTTCACCGTTGGCGTAATTACCGCTGATCGCCACCACCGCCGATTCGATATTCGTATCGTCCACATCGCTGATCGTGATTGCCGCAGTGATCGCCACCGCCCCATCGTTTTCGGTATAGGCCAGCGGCGCACCTTCAATCGTCGCTGCTACCGGTGCATCATTGACCACCGTGAAGTCAATATTGCGAGTTTGCGTGTTCGAGTTCGCATCGCCATCGTTGACGGTAAAGCTCACCGTTCGCGTCGCATCCGATGGATCGTCGCTGGTATTGGTATAAGTTATTGAACGCAAAGCCGTTTCGTAATCCGCCAAGGTGGCGGAGCCGGTCAACGTCAGTTCGCCAGTTGTGGCGTTCCACGATCCGCTGATCCCGTTTTGATCAACGAACGCCAACACGTCTTCACCGTTGGCGTAATTACCGCTGATCGCCACCACTGCCGATTCGATATTCGTATCGTCCAAATCGCTGATCGCCAGTGTCGAGGTGATCGCCACCGCGCCATCGTTTTCGGTATAGGCCAGCGGTGATCCTTCGATCGTCGCCTCGACGGGTGCATCATTGACCACCGTGAAGTCAATGTCGCGAGTTTGCGTGTTCGAGTTCGCATCGCCATCGTTAACGGTAAACGAAATCGTTCGCGTCGCATCCGATGGATCGTCGCTGGTATTGGTATAAGTAGTTGAACGCAAAGCCGTTTCGTAATCCGCCAAGGTGGCGGAACCGGTCAACGTCAGCTCGCCAGTTGTGGCGTTCCACGATCCGCTGATCCCGTTTTGATCAACGAACGCCAACACGTCTTCACCGTTGGAATAGTTTCCGCTGATCGCCACCACCGCCGATTCGATATTCGTATCGTCCAAATCGCTGATCGCCAGTGTCGAGGTGATCGCCACCGCGCCATCGTTTTCGGTATAGGCCAGCGGCGCACCTTCAATCGTCGCTGCTACCGGTGCATCATTGACCACCGTGAAGTCAATATCGCGAGTTTGCGTGTTCGAGTTCACATCGCCATCGTTAACGGTAAACGAAATCGTTCGCGTCGCATCCGATGGATCGTCGCTGGTATTGGTATAAGTTATTGATCGCAAAGCCGCTTCGTAATCCGCCAAGGTGGCAGAGCCGGTCAACGTCAGTTCGCCAGTTGTGGCGTTCCACGATCCGCTGATCCCGTTTTGATCGATGAACGCCAACACGTCTTCACCGTTGCCATAATTTCCGCTGATCGCCACCACCGCCGATTCGATATTCGTATCGTCCAAATCGCTGATCGCCAGTGTCGAGGTGATCGCCACCGCGCCATCGTTTTCGGTATAGGCCAGCGGTGATCCTTCGATCGTCGCCTCGACGGGTGCATCATTGACCGCCGTGAAAGCAATATTGCGAGTTTGCGTGTTCGAGTTCACATCGCCATCGTTGACGGTAAAAGAAACCGTTCGCGTCGCATCCGATGGATCGTCGCTGATATTGGTATAAGTAGTTGAACGCAAAGCCGTTTCGTAATCCGCCAAGGTGGCAGAGCCGGTCAACGTCAGTTCGCCAGTTGTGGCGTTCCACGATCCGCTGATCCCGTTTTGATCAACGAACGCCAATACGTCTTCACCGTTGTAATAGTTTCCGCTGATCGCCACCACCGCCGATTCGATATTCGTATCGTCCAAATCACTGATCGCCAGTGTCGAGGTGATCGCCACCGCGCCATCGTTTTCGGTATAAGCCAGCGGTGATCCTTCGATCGTCGCCTCGACGGGTGCATCATTGACCGCCGTGAAGTCAATATCGCGAGTTTGCGTGTTCGAGTTCGCATCGCCATCGTTGACGGTAAACGAAATCGTTCGCGTCGCATCCGATGGATCGTCGCTGGTATTGGTATAAGTTATTGATCGCAAAGCCGTTTCGTAATCCGCCAAGGTGGCAGAGCCGGTCAACGTCAGTTCGCCAGTTGTGGCGTTCCACGATCCGCTGATCCCGTTTTGATCAACGAACGCCAACACGTCTTCACCGTTGGCGTAATTTCCGCTGATCGCCACCACCGCCGATTCGATGTTCGTATCATCGAGATCGCTGATCGCCAGCGTGGATGTGATGGCCACCGCTCCGTCGTTCTCGGTGTAAGCCAGTGGTGTTCCTTCGATCGTCGCCTCGACCGGTGCGTCATTGACGGCCGTGAAATCGATATCACGGGTCTGCGTGTTTGAATTCGCATCGCCATCGTTGACGGTAAAGCTCACCGTCCGCGTGGCGGCCGAGGGATTGTCGCTGGTGTTGGTATAAGTAATGCTGCGCAAAGCCGTTTCATAATTGGCCAGCGTGGCAGAACCGGTTAATGTCAGTTCGCCCGTCGTGGCGTTCCAGGAACCGCTGATACCGTTTTGATTGATGAAGTCCAACACGTCTTCACCGTTGGCATAATTTCCGCTGATCGCCACGACCGCCGATTCGATGTTCGTATCATCCACATCGCTGATCGCCAGCGTCGAAGTGATCGCGACGGCGCCGTCGTTCTCGGTGTAGGCCAGCGGTGTTCCTTCGATCGATGCTTCTACCGGAGCGTCGTTGACGGCAGTGAAATCAATATCGCGGGTCTGCGTGTTCGAGTTCGCATCACCATCGTTGACTGTAAACGAAACGGTTCGCGTCGCGGCCGAGGGATCATCGCTGGTGTTGGTATAAGTAATGCTGCGCAAAGCCGTTTCATAATTGGCCAGCGTGGCCGAACCGGTTAATGTCAGTTCGCCCGTCGTGGCGTTCCACGATCCGCTGATCCCATTTTGATCGATGAAGGTCAGGATGTCTTGTCCGTTGGCGTAATTCGCACTGATCGCGACAACTGCCGATTCGATGTTCGTATCATCGAGATCGCTGATCGCCAGCGTCGAAGTGATCGCCACCGCGCCATCGTTTTCGGTATAGGCCAGCGGTGTGCCTTCAATCGATGCTTCTACCGGAGCGTCGTTGACGGCCGTGAAATCGATATCACGGGTCTGCGTGTTCGAGTTCGCATCACCATCGTTGACTGTAAACGAAACGGTTCGAGTCGCCGCCGATGGATTGTCGCTGGTGTTGGTATAAGTAATGCTGCGCAAAGCCGTTTCATAATTGGCCAGCGTGGCCGAACCGGTTAATGTCAGTTCGCCCGTCGTGGCGTTCCACGAACCGCTGATACCGTTTTGATCGATGAAGGCCAAAATGTCTTCACCGTTGGCATAATTTCCGCTGATCGCCACCACCGCCGATTCGATGTTCGTATCATCGAGATCACTGATCGCCAGCGTCGAAGTGATCGCGACGGCGCCATCGTTTTCGGTGTAAGCCAGCGGTGTGCCTTCGATCGATGCTGCTACCGGAGCGTCGTTGACGGCCGTGAAATCGATATCACGGGTCTGCGTGTTTGAGTTCGCATCGCCATCGCTGACGGTGAACGAAACGGTTCGAGTCGCCGCCGATGGATTGTCGCTGGTGTTGGTATAAGTAATGCTGCGCAAAGCCGTTTCATAATTGGCCAGCGTGGCCGAACCGGTTAATGTCAGTTCGCCCGTCGTGGCGTTCCACGAACCGCTGATACCGTTTTGATCGATGAAGGCCAAAATGTCTTCACCGTTGGCATAATTTCCGCTGATCGCCACCACCGCCGATTCGATGTTCGTATCATCGAGATCACTGATCGCCAGCGTCGAAGTGATCGCGACGGCGCCATCGTTTTCGGTGTAAGCCAGCGGTGTTCCTTCAATCGTCGCCTCGACCGGAGCGTCGTTGACGGCCGTGAAATCGATATCTCGGGTCTGCGTGTTTGAGTTCGCATCACCATCGTTGACGGTGAACGAAACGGTTCGCGTCGCGGCCGAGGGATCATCGCTGGTGTTGGTATAAGTAATGCTGCGCAAAGCCGTTTCATAATTGGCCAGCGTGGCAGAACCGGTTAATGTCAGTTCTCCCGTCGTGGCGTTCCACGAACCACTAATGCCATTTTGATCGACGAACGACAAGACATCTTCCGCCCCGGCGAAGTTTCCGCTGATCGCCACCACCGCCGATTCGATGTTCGTATCATCGAGATCGCTGATCGCAATCGTGGATGTGATGGCCACCGCTCCGTCGTTCTCGGTGTAAGCCAGTGGTGTTCCTTCGATCGTCGCCTCGACCGGTGCGTCATTGACGGCCGTGAAATCGATATCACGGGTCTGCGTGTTTGAATTCGCATCGCCATCGTTGACGGTAAAGCTCACCGTCCGCGTGGCGGCCGAGGGATCATCGCTGGTGTTGGTATAAGTAATGCTGCGCAAAGCCGTTTCATAATTGGCCAGCGTGGCCGAACCGGTTAATGTCAGTTCGCCCGTCGTGGCGTTCCACGAACCACTAATGCCATTTTGATCGACGAAGGTCAGGATGTCTTGTCCGTTGGCGTAATTCGCACTGATCGCGACAACTGCCGATTCGATGTTCGTATCATCGAGATCGCTGATCGCCAGCGTCGAAGTGATCGCCACCGCGCCATCGTTTTCGGTATAGGCCAGCGGTGTGCCTTCAATCGATGCTTCTACCGGAGCGTCGTTGACGGCCGTGAAATCGATATCACGGGTCTGCGTGTTCGAGTTCGCATCACCATCGTTGACTGTAAACGAAACGGTTCGAGTCGCCGCCGATGGATTGTCGCTGGTGTTGGTATAAGTAATGCTGCGCAAAGCCGTTTCATAATTGGCCAGCGTGGCCGAACCGGTTAATGTCAGTTCGCCCGTCGTGGCGTTCCACGATCCGCTGATCCCATTTTGATCGATGAAGGTCAGGATGTCTTGTCCGTTGGCGTAATTCGCACTGATCGCGACAACTGCCGATTCGATGTTCGTATCATCGAGATCGCTGATCGCCAGCGTCGAAGTGATCGCCACCGCGCCATCGTTTTCGGTATAGGCCAGCGGTGTGCCTTCAATCGATGCTTCTACCGGAGCGTCGTTGACGGCCGTGAAATCGATATCACGGGTCTGCGTGTTCGAGTTCGCATCACCATCGTTGACTGTAAACGAAACGGTTCGAGTCGCCGCCGATGGATCATCGCTGGTGTTGGTATAAGTAATGCTGCGCAAAGCCGTTTCATAATTGGCCAGCGTGGCCGAACCGGTTAATGTCAGTTCGCCCGTCGTGGCGTTCCACGATCCGCTGATCCCATTTTGATCGATGAAGGCCAAAATGTCTTGACCGTTGGCATAATTGCCCGTGATCGCCACCACCGCCGATTCGATGTTCGTGTCATCGAGATCGCTGATCGCAATCGTGGATGTGATCGCCACTGAACCATCGTTCTCGGTGTAAGCCAGCGCCGCCCCTTCGATCGATGCTTGGACTGGGGCGTCGTTGACCGGCGTAACCGTAAAGCTAAACGTCCCTAATGCTGGCGATACCCCGTCCTCACCGCCATCAGCCAGCGTAAAGTCGAAGCTGTCGGCCAACGTTTGCGAGTCGTCGTGCACGTAGATTACCCGATTGTTGTCGATATCGTCTTGGCTGAAGCTACTGATCGCCACGCCAGGGTTGGTCGTTAGCTCCAGTTGGCCATTGGCAGGAAGCGTGTCTATCGAGTAAATCAATCCCGTGCCCGAATCATCGACATCCGCATCGCCTAACATCGTCGCAGTAATGGTTACCGAACCGCCTTCATTGACCGTCGCGGTGTAGGTGCCGGTTGAAACGGGAGCATCATTGACCGCCGTGATATCGACATTGACCGTACCCAGGTTCTGATCCGCGCCGCCGCCACTACCCGTGTTGCCGTTGTCGTTGATAACGACGTTGATCGTGTCGGCGTCGTTGCCAAAAGTATGCGCGACGCTGTGCAAGTACTGCACGTTGCTGGCCGTGTTCAGGTAGGTGTTCAGGTCAGCCAGCGTTCCGGTCAACGTGATCGACGATGTACCATTGGTTCCAACGGTAATGCCCGCTCCTGCCGACGCGGTCAAATCGCCACCCGTCGAGGTCGAGAGCGTCACTGTCAATGAACCGCTATTTGCATCGATGTCGCTCAGATCGAGTGCCGACAGATCCACGTTGCTGCTGACATCTTCGGTCACCGTGATATCGCTTGGCAGCGAACCCGCATTCGTCGGGTCATCATTGACTTCGCCGATCGTGATGTCTCGCGTTTGCGTGTTCGAATCCACATCGCCATCGCCCACCGTGAAGCTCACGGTTCGCGTGCTGTTGTCCGGGTTGTCGCTGGTATTGGTGTAAGTGATTGAGCGAATTGCCGCTTGGTACTGGGCGACTGTCGCCGTGCCGCTCAAGGTCAATTCACCCGTGACAGTGTTCCACGAACCGCTGATGCCGTTTTGATCCACGAAGGTCAATACGTCTTCACCGTTGGCGTAATTGCCCGTGATGGCCACCACCGCCGATTCAAAATCCGTGTCATCCACATCGGACAGCGTGATCGTCGAAGTAATCGCCACCGCGCCGTCGTTCTCGGTATAGACCAACGCCGAACCTTCGATCAAGGACTCGACGGGATTGTCGTTCTGCCCTTGGATCGTTAGCACCACTTGAGTTGTCGAGGTCGCTCCGCCAGAATCTTGCACCGTATACGTGAACGTGTCGGTAATCGTGTCGCCGGAAGTCCGCAACGATTGAACCGTCGCGTTGCTGTTGTCCACGGTGTAGGTGTAGCTTCCATCGCTTCCGATTGTGATTGAGCCAAAGCTGCCTGCCACTGAACTACCAACATTACCCGAGGCCGAACCCACCGTTCCCGCCGCCACGCCCGTCACCGTCAATATATCTCCCTCATCAATATCGGTATCGTTGGTCAGCACGTTGCCGGTTGGATTGGTTCCTGCCGTACCATTGCTAGTCCCGCCAGCTTCGATAGCTGTCGCAGTATCAGCCACCACTGTCGGTGCATCGTTGACGCTGGTAACCACTATTTGGGCCGTATCGGTGTTGGTTGAAAACGCAGTCGTGCCGCCGGAGCTGGCTGTGGTTGCGTAGTTGGCGGTCGCATTGGTGGAAGCCGTACCACTGGTCTGATCCCAAGCCTGATAGGTGAACGTGGCGGTCTCGCCGTTGCTGCTGTCTGGGATGTAGCGAACTTGAGTGGTCAAAGTAATCAACAACGCGTTCGTTGAAGTGACCGCTCCGAACGTATTCCAAGTCGTTCCATCGGTGGAATACTGCCAAGTGCCGTTACCCGTCTTGCCCGTGATTGCCAGACCGCTGACCGCGCCCGTATCCACATCCGCCCAAGTCGACGCAGTTAAAATTGTCGATGCCAGCGTGCCGCTGGAAGTGGTGTCTTCGTTCGTACCGGTCAGATTGTAGGTGTAGGCACTGGCAATCGTCGGGGCATCATTGACAGCCGTGACGCTAACCGAGGCGGTCTCCGTCGCCGTGCTGAAGGCAGTCGTTCCACCGTTGGTCGAGACATCGACTTTAGACCCGAAAGTGCCTGAGGTTTGATCCCAAGCGCGGAAGGTTACGTCTCCGGTGGTTGCATTCTGTGCGTTGGGTACAAATCGCAAACTATCGGTAGCGCGCAATAGCAGTGCTGAATTATTCGCTACCGCTCCAACCGCCGTCCAGTTTGAGCCGGCGTTGGTCGAGTATTCCCAGGTGCCATTGCCGCTGTTCAATACTATGATCGCGATGCCTTCGATGGCGCCGCTATCGACATCGGTGATACGATCGCCGCCGGCGCTGAGGATAATGTTGGCAACCGTATCGCCGCTGTTGGTGGTTTGATCTTCAGTGCGAGTGGTCAGCGTCATGGTGCCGGCGTTATCAAGTACCGGCGCATCATTGACAGCGGTTACTGAAACATCGACGACATCGGTGGCACTTGAGAAGGCCGTTGTTGTGCCGTTGGTAGTCGTGCTAACCTTTGTACCAGCCGAGCCGCTCGTCTGATCCCAGCTGCGAACGGTCAACGCCGATGTCGAAGTGCCGTTGTAGTTGGAACCAGGTGCAAAGTAGAGTCGTGTGCTGGCGTTGTCGGCTAACAGTAGCGACGAGCCGGAGTTGACCGTGCCGACAACAGTCCAGTTCGTACCATTGTTGGTTGTGTAATACCACGTTCCATTCGTTTCGACGCTGGCCGTAATCGCAATTCCTTTGACAGCACCGCTGTCGACATCCGTCACGCCACCAGTGAAGGAACTAATTAAGGATCCAACAACTCCCGCTGGAACGCCCGCATCTTCTGCGACAGTAATGCTTAAAGAAGTATCCGCCAGAACTGGTGCATCATTCACCGACGTGACCGCAATGTCCCGTGTGATCGAAGTGGAACTTGTGAGACCATCGTTTACAGAAAACGACACGGTGCGAGTCAAAGTGCTTGGAGCATCGCTCGAGTTACTGTATGTCACGCCTCTCAGCGCTGATTGGTAGGCGGCAACGGTGTCGCTCCCGGTGAGTGTCAATACGCCGGTCGAGCTGTTATAGCTCCCCGTGATATTGGCCGTGTTCGTAAATCCGAGGACATCTTGACCGCTGGCAAAGTTTCCGGAGAGCTGAATCGTTGCGGATTGCAATGTCGAATTGTCGGCATCATTCAACACAATCGTCGGCAACACTGCCGTGGGTGTGTCATTCTCCGTATAGGCGAGCGTCGCTAGGTTCGGATTCACCAATCGCATGTAGACTTCGGTATAGGGAATGGCATGATCTTCCGCCGCGTACTCCCAGAGATAGCTTGTGGGTGAATTGCTGTTTGTGCCCATGACAGCCTGCCCGTATGAAAATCCTTTTTGGTTATTATGGGCGCCCCACCCCCAGGTGAAAATGCGATCGCCATCATTGCCGAAGGCGGTGCTGGTATCGTACGTTGTTCCCGTTTGCGTTCCGGTCTGGGCGCCGGGTAAGCCCGCAGGTGCGTTCACGTTTTGCTGAGTTACCGTGTAAGGACTATCTTCGAGGTTCCAAGTGAAGGCATTCGAATTACCGGTGAAGCCACCCCAACGTATTTCCTGGTAGGTTCCGGTACCGTCGGTAGTCGTCGCACGCATGATTCGCAACTCGACATTGGACATGTCCGTCCCGGCACGCGTCAACATGTCATTGATAATCGCATCGGAATATGCCTTGGGAGTAAACGCGGCGACAGTTCCCAAGTTCTGACTGACTTCGCTTGCCAAGCCTTGTCCGTCGAGGTCGAATTCCCAACCTTCACGGCCACGACCGATCAAGACCCAAGTGCTTCCCGCATATTGTGAGACATTCGCGGTAAATGTTTGACCGTCAGCGATGTAGGTGTAATTACCTGTGCTGAGCCCATTGAACTCGGTGGCAATGATCGGCGCATCGTTGACACCTTGGATGGTGACGGTGATTTGTGTTGTACTTGTCAGTCCCGCCGTATCTCGCATCGTGTAGGTGAACACGTCGGTAATCGTGTCGGCTGGCGTTCGCAGGGCTTGAACCGTTGCGTTGGAATTGTCAACGGTATAAGTATAAGCTCCATTGGCTGCGATGTTGATCGAGCCGAAGGTACCGGTGACACTGGAGGCGACGTTGCCGGCGGCTGAAGCCTGAACTCCAGCGAGAACACCGCTGACGGTCTTGGTATCACCTGCGTCGACGTCCGTGTCGTTGGTGAGTACGTTGCCTGTTGGATTAGTTCCGGCTGTACCGTTGCTTGTTCCGCCTGCTTCGATAGCTGTGGCAGAATCCGCTACCGCTGTTGGAGCATCGTTGACATTTTGCAAATTGACCGTAATGGTCTGTGTATCGATCAGATTTCCATCGCTGACTTGCACCTGAACTTTGTAAGAATTATTTCCACCAACATCGGTCGGGATCTCGTAGTCACGAGCAGTGGCCAATGCCAGCACACCACTGCTGCTGTTAATCGTGAACCACGCCGCATCGGATCCACCAACAATCGAATATGTCAGAGTTTGTGGCGGCGCACCAGGATCGGTCGCCGTGACGGTCGTGACGGACGTGGTGTTCTCGTCGACATTGATCGAGGTGGCTGCACCACCACCGTTGCTGGTGATCGTGGGCGTGCCTTCCTCACTGGCGAAGGACACGTAGGTTCCTGGGTTTGCTTGAGTTCGATAATGGGCCTCAATGTTGTTGGCAGTTTCGATTGTGTCTTGGAACCGAACCTCGTCAATCGAACCACTCCACCATTCGTTGCTCTCAAAGCCGTTCCCGATGTTTACAGAATGATTGCTGTCGTCGACGTTTGTACTGGCGGAAGTAGTTGAGTAAACTTGAACTCCGTTGACATACATCCGCAACGTATTCGTGGAATTGTCAAAGGTTGCCGTAATGTGCGACCAGGTATTTAAAGTGAGCGAGTAATTTGAGTCGTAGCCGTCGTCTTTCGATAGCCAGACTTCTAATTGGCCGCTCTTCAGACCGATCCAATAGTTATCATCCTTGCTGAAAATACCTCGATACTGGCTGTCGTCGGTGTTCGGATTGATCCAAGCCGAAATGGTGAACTTTTGCGTTTCGTCGAGGCTGTTAGAGTCGGCAATGGAGATGCTTTGGCTGGTGCCGTTGAAGGTTCGCCCTTGATCAATAACGGCAGAGGTGTTGGTGCTGCCTGAGTTGGTTCCGTCATTGGAGTTGGCGGTGCTGTCCGCGAAGCTACCACCCGAAAGATGCCAGACGCCGCCATAAGTCGAGTTCCATGCACCGCTCGCATTCCATTGATTTGCGGCGGCCGCATTTCCATAGTAGACATAGTGTGATGTGTTCGAGAGAGCGGACAACGTCGGCACGTTCACCCAAGCTCTGATGCGACCGGTAGTGGCATTGTAGCTTTCAATCTCGTGACTCAGCTTGGTCGTACCGTCGCTAAGTGTGAAGACAATGTCCCCGCCATCAGTCTGAGCTACATTTCCACCGTTGCCAGTTGACTTGAGATTGGCCTGTGTCACGTCGATCAGGACGGTAAAGTTGCTCGCGTTGACCGAACCGTCCAAGAGAGAAGCCGAAACCGTGACCGATTGCCGATATTGCCAGTTGGCGTTATACCAAGCCAAAGACACTTCGAGAGATTCCAAGAGTTCGATGTCAAAAATGCTGAGAAGCGGGAGGTTCGTGAGTGTGTCAACTGTGTCCGAGCGAAACTCAAACAACCAGTCGCCTCCTACCCCGGTTACGTCATCCGAAGCGAAAACGGTTGTCGATGTCAAGTCAGCCAGTCGCGTCAGCAAAGACCTACCCTGCTCGTCCGACGCGACATCGCAACCGAGGATCAGGATTTCTGCATCCTGTGCAAACACGCCGCTCAAGGAAAGCCAAGCTTGTTGCAAACCGGACAGAGAGTCGTTGGTGATCCAGGTTTGTCCCAACTGGAAACCGCCTGCGACACCGTGCGAAACGATGGAAAGTGACCCAATCTCTGCATCGGCATTGATGGCCCAGGCGGTGAGATTGGCGAGTACAGTCTCCGCCGATTCCGTCGTGCTATCGTACGTAAAAACTGCCGCACCATCGTTCACAGACTGTAATAAGTCCGCTACGTTTGTTAGCTGCGAATCGATCAGTACGACGTCAATGCTTGTTGACAAGGAATCGACATAGCTGAATGCTGTCGAATCTCCGTCATGAGTTTCATTGGAAATGTTTCCGCTAATGATGTTAAGTTCCGCGTCAGTCGAACCACCAATGATGTTGCCTGTGGATGTCGCCAGGATATAGATTGCTGTTCCGTTAGCCTGACTGGCGGTACCTGCTGCATCGGTTCCAATGTAGTTTCCGGTAATGGAAACGTTGTCCGCCCCATTCAAGTAAATGCCATACGTCGCGAAGCGATTGATGACGAAGCCTTTGATAATGGAGTTATCTGCATTCTCGCCAAGATCGAAGCCGTACTCGGTTCCCGCCGCGTAACTGTTCCCGTTGATCTCGATGAGCGGCGCACCGGAGTAACCCGACTGAGTGGTCGCATCCAGGATCGTGGTATCGGTGATCTGCGTTAGATTGCTCAGAAGGTTGATCGTTTGAGCGCCCGAACCAATAGTGAACGTGATGGTATCGGCACCCGCGTTGGCATTTGCATCGAGGATCGCTTGACGCAGTGACCCGGCACCGCTGTCGTTGGTGTTGGTGACGGTGTAGGTGGCGAGTAGGCCGCCGTAGGATTCTTGAACGGTGACGCCGAAGACGGAGGTGGATTGGATCGCGGAAAACCCCTCACCCCCAACCCCTCTCCCCGAAGTGGAGAGAGGGGAGCCAGGATCGTTGGCCGTGTACTCAAAATCCCAGTTGCCGCCGCGTGCTCGGCCGCCGGTGTCGTCGACCGACGCGGCCATGTCGGCGCGGGTGACGTTGGCGATCGTGTCGATCAGTCCGCGTCCGACATCGGTCGATGCCACGTTGCAACCGTAGATCAAAATGTCACCGTCTTCGGACAGCGCCATGCCCCAGTTTTGCAAGCTCTCGATGTGGGTGTCGACGTTGCCCGCCGTCAACCACGACCCGCCGAGCTGGATCATGCCGTCGGTGCCGTGGGTGACGAAATGGATCGCGTCGAGGTCGGTGTACTGAGCCAGTGCCGCGTCAATTTGCGCGACCCCGTCGGCTTGGAAATCCAACACGATGACGTCAAGAACCCGGCCGTCAGTGCGCTCCCCGTAAAGTTCCGCCAACAACGTTTCGGAATCGTAAAGTGACGATTGAACGAAGACCACTTCACGAGTCGGCTCAAAAACGTCGGTGGAAACATCACCAGCCGGCGAATCGTCACTGGCCGCGACCTCGCAATCGCAAACCAACGCGAGCATCTCGATCAAGTCTTGTCCTTCGACCGTTGATGCCAGATCACACCCGTAGATCAACAAGTCGGCATCAGTGTCGAGCGCGTGACCCCACGAAGCGATGTCCCCGGCGTAGTTCAGCGATGTCTCGTTATCCAAACGCGTATTGCCGAGTTGGATGCCGTTGCCGTCGCCGAGGGAGAGCAGGTGGATCGCGTCGACCGACGAAAGTTCATTGAGCGTTTGTGTGATCTGTTGGATGCCGTTCTGATCGCTGTCGAGGTGGATCACGACCCACTGCGTGCCCTCCTCGCCGGAATCTCGCAGGCCGTCAATCAGGGTGTCGCTGTCGTCGACACCGGCATCGACAAACACGATTTCGATCGGACGGGCCGGGTCGAGTGCGGGCGGACCGTCGGCGGGATCAATGAGATCGTGACGCAGATCGGGCGTGGAGCCACCCTCACGCGGAGAGGCGGTGGCCTCCCCGGCGGCGGCGAGTCGGGCGGCCTCGAACGCATCCAAATCGGCGTCGATCGAATCGACTTCCGCTTGCAATCCGTTCGCCAAATCGGTGTCGGGCGACACGTCGAACGCAGGATCGAGTCCTTCCCCCGAAAGGAGCACGCGATCTTCGAGTCGAAAGAAATGAAAGTTACGCTTAGTCATCATGATTACTCTACCTTCCTCAACGACCCAATCTCCCTCTGAACTGAGCAGACGGTGAAACAGGGCGGTCTGCATCGGGTTTGACGGCTGGGGTGACCGATCTGGTTGCATCGACCATGCACCGTCAAATTGGTTTCAATGGGGAGTTTCGCTATTACCGGTGCAACCGGACTCATCAAACTGCCGAAGATATCGGTACGTGTCAATCGATCGCTGATTACGGCGAGTTTGCGCATCCACCTTCATCTTTGCGACGAAATGACGATTCTCCTTTCCTCAACCCAATGCACCGGACCGAGATGCTTCGCCCCGAGCGATCTCATCGATTTTCGCGACCGCGACGATTCTCTGGAATCGTTTGTGAGGGCGTTATGCCGTTATCTCGTCGTCGGCGGTGGTGGGTCGCGATGCTGGCAGCGTGCGTGGGCATGGCGGGCGGCATCGAGACGGCGGACTTCGCCGCGGCGGTGGAACCGGTGGAACGCGACGCGACTGCGGAGACGCGATTTGTTAATTTGCAGGGAACAGCCCTCGTCGAGCGACCGTCGCCGTCGTTCCAGGATTTCTTGAACGCGATTACAGAAGAAAGTAGTTTTTCTGAAATGCCTAAATTGGCGGTTATGCCCGATTTAACGGCAGGCAATGACCATCGGAGCGTGAGTACGGTCGTGGGCGATCCGTGGTGGCATTCGCGGTCTCACGGGTATCTGCTCGATTCGCCGAATTTCTTGCAATTTGACGTGGCCACCGTGCTCGCCGATACACTGACGTCGAGCCCGCGGGTTTCGGCGATCGAAAAACGCACTTCCATCGCGTACGAAAAAATCGTGCAACAAGACGCGGTCTTCGATCCGGCGGTGATGTTGGAGTCGGGCGTCAATCGCCTCAACGATCCGGTGGGAAACACGCTCACGACCGGCGGCCCGGACCGTTTGATTCAGGACTCGTGGACCGCCAACGCGGGAGTGCGAAAACTGACGCGTCAGGGAACGATCATCGACGTCCGCCAAGAGGCGGGAACGTTGACGAGCAACAGTCTGTTTTTCCTGCCGAGGAATCAGGGCAACTCACGGTTGAGCCTCAGCATCACGCAGCCCTTGCTCGCGACGAGCGGCACCGTTTACAACACCCGGTTGTTGACAGCGGCGTCGATCGACAGCCACATCGCCTGGCAACAACTGCGTGTCGATCTCGAAAACCATCTGATTGAAACGTTGACTTCGTTTTGGCGATTGCACGAACGACGCAGCCACTTGGTCCAACAGATTGCATTAATCGAAAGGGGACAAAGCCTCGGCGCGATCGTCGCCGCCCGGTCGGATTTTGATTCGGGACCGTTGCAACAGGTCAAAGTGGCCCGGCGACTCGCCAGCGACAACGACCGGTTGATCGAATTGCGTGCCGAGGTGCAGCGATTGCAGGTGCGCTTGAAAACGCTCGTGGGCAGTCCGCTGCTAACCTCGCTCGATGATTCGATCGAACTGATCCCGACCGCTCAACCGAACATTCCCGACGAGGAGTTTCGGTTGCGTGACTGCATCGTGCGCGGACTCGAGTACCGGGCCGACATTCAAACCGCGACGCAGCAACTCGCCTCCGCAGGATTGGAGGTCAACGTGACCCGTAACGAGTTGATGCCGCGGCTCAATGCGGTGATCGACGCGTACCTTGCCGGATTGGAAGGCAACAACAACATCGGACAATCGTGGCTGAACCAATACACCGACGGCGGACCTGGCATCGCTGCGGCCCTCACCTACAATTTGCCTTGGGGACGTCGGGCGACCAAGAGTCGCCACCGCGAGGCCCGGTACCGTTACCAACAACGCAGTGACGAACTGCGAGATTCTCTGTTGACCGCCCGGCGTGAAATCGAGTCCGCCGTGATCCGTCTCCGAGCCGGAGCGGACCTGCGGCGTAGCAAAGCGGTCACACTCGCCGCTGCGATTAAAGAGGAACAGATCGCCAACCGGCGATGGGAAACGCTCGCCGGTGACGGCGGGCCGACCGCGTTGATCCTCGAAGATTTGCTGGAAACCCAAAAACGTCGTACCGATGCCGAACAGGCATTCGTGACCGCGCAAGTCGAGTACGTGCTCGAACTCGTCAGGTTGCAACAGGCGATGGGCACGTTCCTGATTCGCGAGGGGATCCAACCAACCCGATTGGGAAACACCAGCGAAATCAAAATCTTGCAAACCACACCGATCGACCAGGGCCGGATGCCGATGGAACATTGGGAACCGACAATCCCAACTCCGGCTGATTCGGAAGCTACCTACGGATCGACGTCGGTCGCACAACCGTTGATTTACGATTTGCAAATGATCGAATTGGATGCTCCGCAATCCGAGTCCCGGTCACTCGATCCGCTCGAACTTGAAGACTCCACGAACGAGGAATCCAAGTAATGAAAAACAACACCCCCACTCGCATCGCCGTCTGCCTGAGGATCGCTGTGGCCAGCATCGTTTTACCCGTAATCAGTTATGCCCAATCCGGTGCCGCCCAAACCAGTACCGCTCAATCCGCTCGCAGTCACGACCCCACCTCGGCAACCCACGCCAGTTACGAAGGTTTTGCCGAGGCGATCGAGGATATCGACGTCGCCACCGAGGAGGTCGGTCAATTGACGGATGTATCCGTCACTCTCGGCCAACTCGTCCAGGAGGGTGAAGTGATCGCGAGGCTCGATGACCGAGCCCAGGTGGCGGCCGTGAACGTGTCCGCAGCGCAGGCGAAAATGGAGGGTGAAATCCGCGTGGCCGAGGCGAGTCGTGCGATGCAAACTTATCGCGTCGAACAGTTGCAACAACTCCGCCGAACCAAGATGGCAGGCCCGGAAGAACTCCGACGCGCCGAAATGGAACTCGCCGTCGCCGAAGCCCGCCTCGTCATGGCAGGCGAAGAAAAGGAACTCCGTCGCGTTGAAATGAAACGACTCGAACTGCAAGTCGAACTGCGGAAAGTACGGGCACCTTTCACCGGCGTCATCGCAGCCAAACGACTGGGCTCCGGCGACGCCGTCACCCCCGGCAATTCCGCAATCGTGCGTTTGATTCGAACCGATACCTTGATCGGTGTGTTCAACGTGCCCGCCGAACACTCCTTCGCGATGCGACCCGGGATGAAGGTTCAAGTCTACTTCCGAGCCGCCCGAGAAACCGTCGACGCCGCCATCGATGCGGTCGCACCGGCGATCAACGGTGAGAGCGGCACGGTGTTGATCCGAGTTAAAATTAAGAACCCGAACAACACACTCCGAGTCGGCGATCGATTGTCAATGCGAGTCACACCGGGACAAACGGTCGCGCCGGAGGAACCACGTAGCAGCGTCTCTCTGAGACGTTGAAAATTGCGTGTCTCAGAGAGACTCGCCTACGTGAGGTTCTGCCGAACCTGTTCGAACAGATTAACATTCTTCACGACGCGGAGCGTCGTGGTAATTACCAACACTCACTGCAGCTTCATGAACCCGACTCCTCCCCTCCATCCGAATGATTCGCACGAACCGACATCGTCGATCGTCGATGCATTCGTGGTCGGTGACGAAGTCTCAACACCTGCAATGCCAGCCGTTGCACCGGAGCCAGCACCGGAGCCAGCACCGGAGCCAGCACCGGCACCGCGTGTCAATCAGGATGCATTCGCCGCGTCGATCATCGCTCGTCGATTCACCACGTTGTGGCACCCGATGTTCTCCAGATTGGCCGCAGCGGATGACCGAGAAGCGGCGGCCAAGTTCCTGGTCGAGCATTTCGCGGAAATGTTACCCGATCATACGATCCGGTTCGGATGGGGAGAACGAATCGATGGCTGCGGAGCCCGTATCCGACGTCTGACACGTCTGCTCGACTCGCGGTTGGGATGGCTCGGGCAGGACAATTCGATCTACGACACGTTGAAGAACCGGTTCGAGAAACAATCGTCAGAAGTCGATGAAAATACCGCCGAGGATCCAATTCGGATGAAATCGGCGAATCTGGTTTTGGATTTGCTCCCGGTCAATGCGGATCCCAACGTCGCGCCGCTCGGGCGGATCTGGATTCGTTCACCGCAAGAAGACCTCGACGAGCTGCAACGGTTCGTCAGCTCAGTGCCGCCGGAAGTGCTTTGCACCACCGCAACGATTTTTTTCAGCCGTCCGGTGACGACTCGTTGGACGCACGTCGCCAACGAGGTATCGAAAGGGTGGTCGCGACGCGGGATCATCGGAATCGTGCTGTTGTTGCTAATCCTGATTGCGTGCATCCCGGTGTCTTACCGAATTTCGGCGACGGCGACGGTGACAGCGATGGATTCACGCCGCGTGGCCGCGCCGATCGCAGCGACGTTGTTGGTCGCGCATGTGCAACCCGGCGACCGTGTTCGGGTCGGTGACTCGTTGTTGGAACTCGACGGACGTCCGCTGCGGATCGAACTCGAAGCGATCTCCGGTGAGATCGCCGAAGCGACCAAGGACGAAGACATCGCACTTGCCAGCGGCCAAATCGCTCAAGCCCAGCTCGCCGGATTGAAACGACAAACTTTGTCGCGGCGTCGTGATTTGATCTCCGGTCGGCTCGATCAATTGATCGTCACGAGCCCGATCGATGGGATCGTGATTCAAGGTGATCTTCATCACTCGCTCGGCACGCCATTGGAACTCGGACAAACGTTGCTCGAAATCGCACCGCAAGACAGCATTGAAATTGAACTCGAAATCCCTGAGGTTGAGATCGGTTACGTTGCGACGTCCACTCCGGTGCAACTTTGGTTCCCCGCTATCGGTCATGAATCGTTTGAAAGTCGTGTAAAGATGATTTGGCCCTCGGCAACGATTCGAGACGACCAAAATGTTTTCGTCGCCAAGACGCCAATGCCAACCTGTGTCACGGCGGAACCGGTATCGACCGACAACACGCCCGTGGCCGTTTCCGATGCGACGCTCAGCGATGTGTTCCCCCGATCGGTCGAGGCGGGCGACTCGGTGAGGAATAGGCGAGGCGATCGGCAGGGCGGGCAAATCGGCTTGGAAGAATCGCTGCGAGTGGGGATGCGTGGCGAAGCGATCGTGTTCGGACCGACACGACCCTGGATTTGGAAATGGGTTCGGTTGCCCTTGCGGCGGATCGGGTGGTTAATCGGATGGTAGATGGCAACGAGTTGGCAGATGCGTCGGTGACCGGCGAGGAGAATTCGCCTCCGGCGGTGCGGGTTTGGATTGATCCTGAGATCGAATTCACACCGATGCAGGTCGCCGGCGTGACGATGGCGCGCTGTGTGCATCGCGGGACCGGTGTGCATTTTCAATTCGGGGCCGCCGAGCATCATGTCGCCACGTTGACCGATGGGAATCGTTCGGTGACGGACATTGTCGAACAAGCCAACGCGGACGGATTGGATTGGTCGCCTCAAGACGTCGCGGATTTCATCGGCGTGCTCGTCGCTCAAAAGATCGCGATCGCGTCGGTTCCCGCTGGGAAGCCACCTCAACCTGCGAGTAGCGAACACGGATCACCGCGAGAAACCCGACCGACCGGCCCGACCCAGCCCAGTCCACCCGCCTCCGGTAGGCTTGCGAAAACTCTGTTGACGCAATCGGTAAAGTGGTGTGGTTACGCGATCAGTTTGCGATTCCCCTTGGTTCACGGCAACCCGTGGGCGGAGCGATTGCTACCGGTCGTGCGTCCACTGCTCGGCGGGTTCGGATTGATCGGTGGGACGATCGTGATCGCCGGTTCGGTCGGTTTTTCGTTGTACCATCGCGGCGACCTGGCGTCGGAGTTGATGCGGATTTTCGATTCCAATCAATGGCTCATGATGTTGGTCGCGTGGATGATTTTGAAGGTGATTCACGAGTTCGGTCACGCTTGCATGGCCCGGTATTACGACGTCCGAGTGGGCCGTGCCGGGGTGATGTTTTTCCTCTTCGCACCGCTGGCGTATGTCGATGTCACCGACGCGTGGAAGTTGCCGCGTCGGCGGCACCGGATCGCGATCGCGTTGGGCGGCGTCTATTTCGAGTTGCTATGCGCTAGCGTCGCGCTGTGGGTGTGGTGGTTGAATCCAGGCGGTGTGGTCGCTCACGTTGCCGCTCAAGTTTTCTTTTTAGCCGGACCGGCGACGTTGTTGGTCAACGCGAACCCGTTGTTGCGATTGGACGGGTACTACGTCGTCGCGGACCTCGTTGACATTCCGAATTTGCGTGAACAGGGTCGACGACTGCTCGGCGGTTCGATCGAACGTTGGTTGTTTTCGATCGATCCACCGGCCAGTCATTTGAGTGGTTGGCGTCGACCGTTCGCGTTCTTCCACGCGCTCGCGTCGATCGTCTTTCAAATCGTTTGGATGGGCGGTTTGGTCATCGTGGTTTCGATGTGGGCCGGGCCGATCGGATTGTTGGTCGCCGGGTGCGCGTTGTTTTTGTGGACCGTGTTGCCGACCGGACGCTGGTTCGCGAAGATGTGGTTTTACGATGGCGGCGAAGGGTTCTCAATCGGAACGCATCGGCGGCGGATTCTTTGGGTGGCGTTGACGGTAATCACGATCGGTCAATTCTTCATCACACTACCATCACCCTTAGTCGTCGAGGTCCCTGCGGTCGCGCGTTTCGCCGATGACCAAGTGTTGCGATCGCCGGCGAGCGGTTTTATCCGTCACGTGTATCTCGGAACCGGATATGGAATTCGCGCCGGTGAAGTGATCTTGGAAATCGAGAACGATGAGTTGGTGGTGCAACGCGACGAGTTGGAATTGGAGATTCTATCCGAGGCGATTGTGTGGCAACAAAACCAACACCAACAATCACTCGGTTTGGCCGAGGCGGCGAACCAGCGCGGCGAGAGTTTGAAACGGAAACTCGCCGAGTTGAACGAGCAGGTAGCCGCGATGCAAGTCAAATCGACACGCGACGGTGAAATTCTCACACCGGAACTGTTGCAACTCGCCGGACGGTTTGTCGATGCCGGTCAGGAGATCGTTCAAATCGGGAACCGAAATGACAAAGAACTGTTACTTTCGATCGGTGAGAAAGAACTCGATGCATATCAAGATGCGGTGGAGAACCGCGAGCAACTACGCGTGTGTTTTCGTGGCGGCGGATGGATCGACGTGATCCCTCAACCGATCCGCCCGCGAGCCTCGGTCAACGCCCCCCACCCCGCATTGGCGGCGACGTCGGGCGGTCCGTTGACGGTCGTTCCGGAATCCGACCCGAGCACGAACACCGGTGGTCCGGGTGTGGAACTCATCGCACCTCGTTTCGAAGCGATCGTGTTGCTGCCACCGGGTCAAGCCGACACGATCCGCAGCGGCGAGGTCGGGATGCTCGCGTTGCAAGATCGCCGCAGTCTCGCCCGCCGGTTCTGGCAATGGTTCAAAGGCGATCCCGAGCGGTGAGAGCGTAGCTCGACTCTCTGAGTCGAGTATTGTTGTTTCTGCCACGCCCGACTCGGAGAGTCAGGCTACGATTCGTCGCGTTCCACACCGATGCACAGGCTTCAAAACTTGCGCGTCGGGCTTGTAAATCACCAGACCGCTAGTGGTCCGCTGCAGCTAAACCTTCGGGTAGTGGACGAGGCTATTGTTTCGTTGTCGCAAAGCCGACACTCGATCAATGATGATCCGGATTGTTTTGGGCCCAGTAGATATCGTCGAGTTCCGTTCGGACGCTGTGCAGTTCAAAATCGGGCGATGTCAGTGGTGGTCGATGTTCAATGACAAAACTGCGAATGCTCTCGGTTTGGTGCGCGAGTTGGCAATCAATCTCTTCGTTGAGCGGCGTCACGCGATCAAAGACGGGCTGGTTGAGAAGATAGCTATGCATGCAGGTGATCTCGTTCGGAGCACAGTGCAATACGTTTTTCGTGACAACGCCTTCGGGATACCGCTCGCTGCCTAGGTTTTCGTTGTAGTACGACAGGTGGCAGATGTCCCATGACACCTCATCCGGGAAATCAATGTCAGCCAAGTAGACGAAAAAATTCGGATCAATGATCGCATCATCTTCCAAGACAATGATCGGAAGCGCCGACGGATCGAGTTTCATCAGATCGAGATGCGAGAGTGCACAGGCGGCAGTCCCCCAGCAGTGTTGCAGATCCATTTTCCACCTTCCCTGGAGGACCGGAGGTAGCCCACGCCCGTGAAAATCTTCGCCCTCGGGAGTACGAGCTTGGAACATTTCGACATTTCGAAATCCAGCCCGATCGAGATGTGATTGAATCCGCCGAACTCGTTCCGATGCTCGATCATCGAGCGTGCTGATGACAACCGTTCGTGTGTCTTCGTTGATGTTCTTCAAGGATCGACTTTTAATCTGCCGAGTGAACGATGGTTAATGAACGATGGCTAACTTCGCCAGCGAGCGGGCATTGCCGTGAGCCACATAAATGGGTGTGCCGCTGCGACACGTGACGCGTCCCTCGGGCGTTACCTGAACTTCGCCGACGGGGCGGTCGTGGACGCAATAGTTCCAACCCTCGGGGATTTCTTTCCAGCGTTCCGGATTGTTGTGGCAATACAGATTGAAGGCCGCTTGGTCGCCCCAATCGGTGGTGCCGCGTAGTTCGTCGCCGTGGCGAAGACGGTGGGCCTCGCGAAAGTATCGGTGCATGGCGGCTGCCGTGCCAGCGCTGAAGCCACTGTTGAGAAACGGGCGAGTCGAAAATAATTCAAACGCCCGCTCGCGCATCGCGGGACTCTCGATCGTTTGTGTCCAACCGACGATCGCCCTATTCTGCGGATATCCGAGCGGCTCGCGCACTCCCAAAATTTTGTCGGGATGATCTTGCGTCAATTTCCAAAGTGGATCCAGGCTCGCTTGCACGATCACGTCGCTGGCGTCCCAATAGGCGACCGGTCTGCTCGGGTCGAATGTTGCGGTGATCTCGGCAAAATCAGCCAAGCGGCGGATCGGCGGCATCTGGCCATTGGGGACGCGATGAATGACCCGCACTCCTGGACATGATGCCAGCCATTGTCGTTCACTCGGATAGAGTCCATAGCCGACCACGACGACCTCGTGAGTGTTCCCGGATGCCCGTAGCATACGAAGGAAGACATTTTTGAACCGGTTGACGTCGCGTCGATTGAATGCGACCAGCAACGTCGCATCTGGGCGAGCGGATTGACGATTCGCTGGCCCCGACCGAGACGAAGTCACTTCACAGCCGACGGGAGCACGCTCGGTATCGAGATGCGTCGCCGTCGCACCCGCCAGATACTCGATTCGCGATCCGGATCGTCGAATATCTTCACAACAACACAGACACTCACATTTCTCTGATTCCCAACGAAATGTGGTGCGTTGCAACACCGATCGACGAAACAGCGTCGCCCCCATCGAAACGTGTTGAGATGTCGCGTGGGGACGAGACTCGCCGAGGTAGTCGGCAGCAACAGCAGCGTACTCATTGCGTGATGCCAGGGCATGGTGCAATCGTGAAATGCAATCCGATGCCAGCGCGACATCATCATCGACGAACATCAACCACGGGCTGGTGGCGCGTTTAATGGCCTCGTTTCGCGCTCTCGCGATCGTCACAATGCGATGCGGATCGGCGGGCGATGGAGTGCCAATGATTCGATGGACGTTCAGACGCACGCCCCGTTGGTGAGCAAGCGAATCGACGACCGTTGCCGGTAAATCGTGCTCATCACGTGACAGAATGGCGACATCGACGGTGGGAACATCCAATGGCACGGTATCGGTTCTCCGTATGAGTCGCTTAATGACAGCGAGACAATAAGACGCGCTGAATGGTAGTGGACGAGGCTAGTGATTGTTTCGCTGTCGCTTAATGACACGCTGCCGACAGGCCGCGTGGCGAATTCATGCTGTAGTGGTCCACACTACGATCGTCCGGTAGCGGCGGATAGTACTGGGCACTCTCGGCAGCCGTCATGCCTGCTTCTAGCTCCAGCATCGACTGCGCGTGCTCACGAACATAGATAATCCCACTGGCCACGCTCTTGCCCATCAACTGGTAGATTTTCTCGGCAAGTTCATCGGCTTCCAGCCACGTGCCCTCGTTAAGATCGACCTGTTTGGGACTCGAGGGAATGAACAGTGACATCATGTCTTCGGCAAAGAACGAACGCTTGATCACTAACTTCGCAGACATCCGCTGGGTGACCGTTACGAATACTTGTCCACTTCTTTTCTGAACCCGACTGAACGAAATTTCCGCAACATCGGGAGATTTTGGTGGGATCGACACGGTCCCTGACAAATACATGGCTCTTAATTGAGATTCGGTCTTACTCACGTCTTTGTCCTCGGTGGTCGGATGGAAACAGAAGCCCCTCGTTGCTACGATAGGGTAACCCCCCATGTCGAGGATTGCAACCTTTTCTGCTTCGCGACGCACACTTTACTGAGATCATCGTGCAGACCATCACGCTCAACGGATCAAAACTCATGAACGTTTCTCGAAATCCACTCGTTGCCGTCGGCCTACTCTCGATTGTGTGTGCGATTGATGCGATGGGAATCGCTTCGAATGCGTATGGGCAGGGTGCGCGGCTGATGCCACGAACGGTGTATCAGGCGATTCCGACTCGATGCGATCGCGGGGGTGAGTTTGCGTCGACAGATGAAGTCGCGTTGAGTGAAGTTGTGTTGGATAATCGCAGCGACGCAGTCCCGCAGGCGGATGGGCAAGCGATCGCGCAAAGCATGGCACCGGGGATCGACCCGCGATTCGGGGTGGATTTTGAGATCAACCTGCCGATCAAGTTTGACTTGACCGACTACTTGCCAACCCCCGGCAAACAGGTTCGAAACGATTGTGTCGCATGGGCGATCGCATACTCGGCGTATTCGTGCCAGATCGGGCAAGAACGTCGAAGGAAGCCGACCGACCCTAGCGATCTTTTCAGTCCTGCGTTCATTTTCGATCAGCTCAGTGTGGATGGTCAGGCCCTCCATGCCCTGCAAGCCATCCATCTCGTTCGAAAATCAGGCTGCGCGACCAACGCGACGATGAACTCGGCTGGAGTGAATCCGAGCATGAAAGCGATGGCCGAAGCGGCGACCTTTCGCATGCAACGCAATGAACGGGCAGACACCCTCGACGAAATCCGGACGTACATCTACCAAGGCTATCCGGTGGTGTTGATTATCCAGATGGGTGGCGACTTTCGGTCCGACGAAGTGGTGGCGACGCCTTATCGTTGGGCTGAGGAACGCAACAAAATCGACGGTTATCATGCACTGACCGCCGTCGGCTACGACGACGACCGGAATGCGGTTTTGGTCATGAACTCTTGGGGAACCCAATGGAAAAACGGTGGCTTCGCATGGGTGTCCTACGATAACTTTGATCAGATGGATGTTTCGGGGTGGTGCCCCGAGGCTCATGTAATTGGCGTGAAGAGTTTTGCTCCCATCAATGTCACGATGGACAGTCGCAATCGCGGGCGATCGTTCCATCGACGTCCCAGCCGTTTCCAACGACGACTCATTCAACTCGCAGTGGATCGAAGGGTCTACGAGGCTGGCGAAGTGATTTCGCCTCATGGTTGGGTGTTCAATGACATCGCCTGCAACCAAGACTCACTCTTTGTGCTCGGACCTGATCAAACGGTATTCCGGATGAACGAGGACGACGAGGGGCGAAGTTGGACGCATCTCAATAGTGGCGAATTTCGGCACAAAAAAGTCGCGATGTTGGCGTGTGACCGATCGTCGGCATTACTAGCACTCACCCGCAGTCAGGAATTGTTCCAATACGTCGAACCGGCGGGCAATTGGGAGCCGGTACAACTCCCTGCACCGGAGTCCGCACCCGTCGACCTTCGTGTGGTAGATGAAAAAATTCGCGTCACCAAATCAGACGGAACAGTATTCGTTCACGAACGGAATGATCACTGGTCGCTCGCACCCTGAGGAGGGCACTTCGTCGAGCAAATCAAAGGTCGGTTTGCTTTGTCGTTGTCTGTCTGTGTTGATCTGTGCTTGAAAACAACTCATTGACCGCCACTTTCGTGATGAAATCGACGTTCCGAGTTGTTCGGCGACCATGGTCGACCGGCGACTCCGTCGCCAGGAGTCCCAGCACGATGTTCGCTTCGAAGGAGGCGTCCACCGTGCCTCCACAAAAGCTCACTGCGGATCGCAACGCAGAGTCTCAAAGGAATGATCGAAAGGAGCATCGGTGGTGTCTAGTCCTATTAGCTCCAATGCTACACTAAGAAAATCGACGTCCCGAGAGACTCGCGTACGTGAGGATCTGCCGAAAATAATCCATCGCTGTTTTGAACGCGACAGCGATACTCTCGTGAGCGGCGATACTCTAGCCGCCGGTATTTCTTGGGAAACCTGCGGCTAGCGGGCTACTGTTCTCCCGGCATCGTGCGGGCGACGCGAAGGCCCATGTACGGATGATGGGCCACGGTTCGGGAGGGTTCGCGTTTGGCGCTTCGCATCGTCGATGGAATATAAAAGACGGCGCTGCCACGCAGGATGTTGACGTCTGATCGAGAACGGCTTTTTCCAATCCGATCGTCCAGAACCACCGGCAGCGAAAAATCACGGGGAGGTGACACTTCACACCATTCCATCACGTTGCCCAACGTGTCGAATAAACCGAAACCGTTGGGCAAAAGTTGTTTGACGCGATGGAAGCTGACTTGCGAATTGACCGTCGAACTTTCCGTCGTCCACGCGTACTTGGGTAACAAATCGGATGCGTTTCCGAACGAGCGAGGCGTCGTCGTCAACGCGCGACAGCAGTACTCCCATTCCGCTTCGGTGGGGAGGCGATATCCCGTTCGCTGTAAAAAATCATCTGGCAGTGTGAACTGATCCGTTGCATCGAGTTCAGCCTGCATCTGCTCGATCGGTGGGTAACACATCTGATCCTCGGGAATCTTCTCTTGCTCGCTCAACCAGCGACAGTAGTTCATCGCGTCGTACCACGAGAGTGCCGAGATCGGGCAATCTTTCTGTGGGGTGTGCTGCGTCGCGTACAACGCGGCCGGATTGAATCGTTGAAACTCGGCCACCGTGACTTCGGCGGCGCCGATCGCGAAGCGGCGCGGAATGCGATAGCGTACCGAGACCTCCCGATCGTGATCGCGAAACGCCTCGTGCCCCGGAGACCCCATTCGAAACTCAACCGGTCCCGCAATCTCGACCATCGTCTGACCCTGGCCATTGCGATACCAGATGGGATCCTCGGGCGCCGAATCGGGCGCCGAATCAGCAGCCGGCGAGGGAGTATTCTCGATCTCGACGAGCAGATCTGCCCAATTCCACCGACGACACAGAAACTCGCAAATCGAGTGGATCGCGGCGGACGATTCCGTCGTTCCCCATCTGCCAATCGTCTCCCGCATCCGCAGCAGCGCTGCGGGTGACAGTTGTTCGGGACGGTATTCGGCGAGTGCCGCGATGATAGCAAATCGTCTCGATTCGTTCGGGTCGATCATCAACCGATCCAACAGCACCTGAGGGTTGACGCCCAACGATGCCATGCGGTCGATCAGGAAAGAACGCAAACGACAATCCGGACTGCTCTGCAGCAGCGGCCAAAGACTCTCCGCTGAGCCGAGTCGCATCAGAGCGATGACCGCGTTGGCTTGGCGACTGGCGAGTTTATCTTTCGCATCGTCCGAAACGATCGGGCGATGCCAGACCGAGGCAGCGACCAGATCGTCGGTTTGCTCATCGAGCACAAGTGAAATGCTGACTGGGCGGAAGTCTCGATCGAGCAAATCCTGGCATCGATCGAGGTGCTCGTGATGGTCGATCCGAGTCAAGGTTTCCGACTCCATCGTGCCACCGTTGCACCACACGGCGGCGTAGCTGAGATCCTGTTCCTCAAATTCGTCCGACGCGTTCATACGCACATCGGTTTGATGCCATCCTTCGAGAACTCGCGAGTCGTAGTCGAACTGCGAGTCGTTCCATGAGTCGTGGCATTGCGGGTTGGCCACCGTACGCCAGCGAACCGAGCTATAGCGGTCCATCCCATCACCGTCACGAAATTTCATATTCGACTTAGGAACGAAACCACCGTTGTTAAGTGGCCCCCAACCCTCGCGCTGATGTTCGCCTTCGGTGAGGCCAACGTAGATTTGTGAATCGATCATCGAATCAAGTGCCTCGGTCCAGAGCACCCCGTACTCAATTTGTTGGCGATTGCCATCGAGCGCGGGAAAGAGGGTCAAATCGGTCGGAAATAGCCCCTGTTGTTTCAACCGTTTTTGGCTGTTGGCAACGTCACTGGCGTCTTCATGACGAGTGAACTCCCACGCGAGGTTGTCACGCGTCCAAATCACGGAAATAAAACGTTGGTCATCCAACCGATAGACGCGAACGCAGCGAGGTCGATATCCCCACGGCTTGACTTGATCGGCGAGTTCGGGGAACCGATCGAGCGGCACGCGTTGACACAAGAGAAAGGTCGCCGTCGAAACTCCATCGTAACTTTCAATGAGCAAGCGAGTGCTCTCGTCGATTTCCGTTCCCGGTTCTTTGTTCGCCGTGACTGGCTCATCCCAAATCGGTAGCGCGACCTTGGTCAATTCTGCTTGGAGTGTACTGACGACCGGCTCCGGATTGGAAATCGCGACCGGCAACAACAATTCAAATTGATCGGCCGTCGCGACGCTCAATAAATCACTGAGTTCGAGATCGGTGGGTTGGACGCACTTCGATAAAACAATCGCTGCGTTGAGCCGAACGTCATCGCGTTGCGGTGCGTCAAAGTAGGCCTGAGTCGGTTTAGAGAGGTACTGAGCGATGTTCGAAAATCCAGATGCGAGTTCCACGACAAGTGGTGTGCGTTGGTGAACGATCGTCCGCGCCAGTCGATCGTTGTGTTCACGCCACAACGGGTTCTGCGGATCGAGTTGAGCCAAACCCAACGCGGCCCGCAACCAATGAGACTCGTCGACATCCTCGGACTGCACGATATTCCAAAGCAGCTCCGTCGCCTCCGTTCGTCGCAAACGCAGTCGATCGCAAATCAGCATCGTGTGATCGACATCGGCGAGCACCAATGAATCAATCAATCGCCGAGTTTGCGTGGGGTCACTCTCGACCAACGCCAAACGAGCACGGAGCGTCTCACCTGGAGATCGACTCGGGTCGCTGACGATCGCACGCAACAACGGTTCGGCCTGCTCGTGAGTGAGTTGCAAATTCTCGATCGACTCGCACACGTGATCGGTATCGGCAGCCAACAGACGCTGGACACCGAGTTCGACTTCCTGTTTCGTTAGGTTCTCTCGAACCCGCTCGCTCATCCCCATCGCGGCCCAACCGATCAGCGCTACCAGCGTTGCCATCATGGCCCAACGAGAGCCGTGGTAACGGGTTGCCGCGTGCAGCATTTCCTGTTCGTCGACGCTGCAATCAGACGCACTGGTGAGTGTCAGGATTCGGACGTGCTCGAGACCACTGGGTAGAAAGCGGCTTTCCCGTTTGCGACGCCAGTACTGGGTCAGTTCTTGCAATCGTAGCTTCGCGCGTCCACGAGTCGTTTGCCGGTCAGTGCGGGTCAACCATTCACGCAGCGGTGGAACTAGGAAATCGTGTGTCAATTGGTAAGAAAGTGACGAATCGTCGTCGCTGTCATCGTTGGCAACGGTCGGTGTGATCATCCGCAACTCTTGATCGAGTGCGGCGACCAATTCTTCAAACTCACGTAGGTTCAAACGGGAGACCTCACGCAGTCGCGAGATGTCTTTCATTTGCCCCTTGATATTCGTACCCACATCGGGCAGCAATTCGGCCAGCACGGCTTGAGCGGGCACTTTCATGGATCGATGATGAGGGGATGCGATCGAATCGTTGAACGTGGCATCGAGAAAATTGATATCGACGCCCTCCGCACCTCCGAACTCGGCCAGCGTTTTCAGATTCCATTCGCTGCCCTTGAGCATTTGAGCGAGGACGACCAAGTGGATCGAAATCACTTTGCCATCTTCTTGGACCGCGTCGACGAGTTTGTAAACAAACTGGCTCTGCTCGCTGGTCATCTGACTGGCCTCGTTCGGAAGGCATCCGTACGCACGTCCAAACTCCGTCAACACATACCGAGCATGACGCGGATCGAAGCGATCGACCGCCGTGCTGTTGACGTCTTGCACCAATCGGATATCAAGTTCGTGAAAGAAACGTGTCGCTGGCATCCAAAAGTCATCCCGGATTAACACCATCGCTTGCAGATGCACACCGTCGCATTGACGAATCGCGTTGAGCAGTTCCGTGTTATCGATAATGCTGTGGCAGTGCAACCATTGTTCGAACTGATCTAAGATCACGACGACTTTCCTGCCGCCGGGGATAGCACCTTTGCGAATCGCCGCCATCGCGCCGACGAGTGACGTCGACTGCGCAGGATCAGGCAGCAGTGGTGTGAGCAAATTCAACAGACGTGACTCGGTGTGTCGTGCGCTGGATTCCACATAGATCACCTGAATCGACTCATCGAGCAAAGGCACCAATCCCGCCCGGACCAACGAGGACTTACCCGATCCCGACGCCCCGTAGAGCAGCCCGACGCGAAACGAATCGTCGGGTTGTCGGGATTCGATTCGCAACTTGAGTCGACGGATGATCTCGGGGATGCCTTCCGCGTCTCGCGTCCCCGGCACCAATTTCAAAAAGAAACTCTGGTCATTTTCATCGAACGCACGCAGCCCTTTGGGGATCACGGGTGCATCGCGTTGCACGCCGACCGGATCCAGCGGAGTGACCGCTCCGGCGGGCAGCGACAGCGAGAAATCCATGCCATGATCAGACGTGGTCTGGCAATCGGCAAATCGGATCAGGTCGTTGGCCATGTCGAGACCGCAGTCGTAACGATCCGAAAGCCGCTGGGCGAGCGCCTTCATGCAGATTCGCTCCAGTTCCACGTCAATGCTCGGAGCGAGTTGCCGCAGTGGCTGAGGTTCGGCACGTACAATGTTCTGCAACAATTGTTCGTTCGAACCGCCCCGGAATGGACGCGTGCCGAGCAGCAATTCATAGAGCACGATGCCCAGTGCGAAGATGTCCGCACGTCCGTCGACCAAATGACCTTCGCCGCGTGCCTGTTCGGGACTCATGTAGGAGTAGGTTCCGATCAACAGCTTCCGATTGGAATTACGGATACCGTCGTCATCTCGGATGGCCAAACCGAAATCGGTCAACCAGGCGCGATCATCGGTCCCAATCAAGATGTTGCTCGGCTTGACGTCTCGATGCACAATCCCTTTTTCGTGTGCGTGATGAAGAGCACCTGCGATTCCGAGCACCCACGCCACACTCTGCTCGAACGATGGCTTCGCTCGATTCAAACGTTCACGCAAATCGACGCCTTCAATCAATTTGGAGACCACGAAAAACGGGAGCTCGGCGGTCGATCCGACGTCGAAAACAGGCACAATGTTGGGGTGATCGAGCATCGCCACCATCTGCGCCTCCGCGTTCCAAGCCGTGGCATCGTCTCGGTCGGACGGTAATCGACGAGAAACTTTGATCGCCACCTCGCGGCCCAGCGATTCATCGTTGGCTTGGTACACCGTGCCAAAACCGCCCGATCCGATCACCCCCACAACTCGGTAGCGACCGATGGTGACTGGCGTCGACAGCGGTTGAGCCGAAACCTGCGCTTCGGCCCGGTCATCGGGTGTGTAATCCGCGAGATGGGTGCTTTCGTTGGCGTCCGACACGGAGCATTGTCCTGGTTAGCGACAGCGATTGATTAAGAAGCGTAACGGAAATCGGCAAGAGTCACGATCAACCCTGAAAACGAAAGCCTTGACGACTTCGGCGAAATTCAACTCGCGTTGATTGCGGCCATGAGACTACAGGAGTAGCCCAGCATCCCTCGGCGTCGTAAGTGTACCCCGATTCCGTTAGCCCTGAAAGGAAACGCTGTGAAGCATTTTCATGAGCCGTTTTGGCGCTAGCCACGAATTCGATGCTGGGCGACATAACCGTGGCTAACGGGCTTACTGATTGAGATCCTGAAAGGATCACACACGGTAGACGCTGGTGTTCGCTACGCTCAAACCAACGGAATTCTTCATGGTTTCTCGCCACGAATCACACAAATTCCCACGAACCAATTCCATTTCAATTCGTGCCGATTCGTGTGATTCGTGGCAACAGATCGACACCACATGCCTTTCGCCCACATTCTCGCATGAAAAAACTGCGAAAGTCGAGCTTAGGTGGATTCCCTTCGGGGCATCGGATATTCTACTAACTCCCACCGCCGGCGCGATCGGCAATCCCCTTCTCACCTTTTAGTCATGCGGAACACGCGATGCTCGCGATCCATCGAATCACGTTCGGCTTGTATTTTTTGACAAGTGTGATCACCGTTCGGGCGGAATCGCTGCAGTCCACGCTCGAAGAAACGGTTCTTCCCGTTCTGCAATCGAATTGTGTGCAGTGCCATAACACGGAAACCACCGAAGGCGATTTGGACCTGAGCATCGACGAGGACGTGGCCTCGGTTGTCAAAAACTTCCGTCGCTGGCTGAGCGTTCTCGATCGCTTGGAGGTCGGTGACATGCCGCCCGAAGATGCCGATCATCATCCGACTCAGGCGGAACGTGCCGCCGTGATCGCTTGGATCGAGCAAGTCAAATCGGCCGAGGCGACGCGGACCCAAGGGGATCCTGGCATCGTGCTCCCGCACCGACTCAGCAGCAACGAGTACAACTACACGATTCGTGATTTGACGGGCGTTGATATCCGGCCCGCCGCTTCGTTTCCTGTCGATCCCGCGAACGAGGCCGGGTTTGATAACTCCGGTGAATCGCTGGCCATGTCGCCGGCCCTGTTAAAAAAGTATCTCGGTGCGGCAGGTGCCGTTTCGGAGCATCTAGCGTTGACGCCGAGGGGATTCGAGTTCGCACCGCATCCGGTGATCACGCCGACCGATCGCGATAAGTTTTGCGTTAATCGCATCATCGATTTCTATCGAGAGCATCGGACCGACTACGCCGAGTATTTCGAATTGCTGTGGCGATATCGAAATCGCGAGGCGTTCGGACACGCCGACGTGACGATTCGGCAACTCGCCGGTCAGCGTGGTCTTAGTGAAAGGTACAGTGAAACGCTGTGGCGAATGTTGGGCGACGCCCGCGAATCCGGCGCAAACGCAGCTCCGACTGGACCGATCGCGGTGTTGAGACAATTGCTCGACGAGCTCCCCGATGCGTCGACACCCGAGAATGTTTCAGCGGCTGCGACGGGATGCCAGACCATGGGAGATTTCGTGGCGAGACTGCGGAAGTCGCTGGTTCCCGAAGTTTCCAACCTGACCGCGCCGCAAATCCACAACGGTTCGCAGCCCTTGGTGATGTGGAAGAACCGCCAATTCGCGTCCAACCGCCGCCGATATGTCGAGGGCGAGCGACCGACAGGCGACTTCGGGCTGGAGCCGAATTCAGCCGCCGCGAAGTTGATGAAAGTGGGCGAGGGTCTTGATGCGTCGGAGTACACGCAAGCGATGACTCAGTTTTGTGATGTTTTCCCAGACGAGTTCTTCGTTTCTGAGCGTGCCCGTGTCTACCTCGATCCAAAGAACGAGAAGAAACTGACAGGGCGTTTTTTGAGTGCGGGATTCCATAGCCAAATGGGATACTTTCGCGATGACGCGCCCCTGTACGATCTGATGCTCGATGATGCCCAGCGCATCGAACTGGATCGTTTGTGGTTGGAATTGGATTTTGTGGCCTCCGCCCCGATGCGTCAGTACTCCGGTTTCATTTGGTTCGATCGCACCGATTCTCAATTCATGCGGGATCGTATTTTTGATCGATATCGCGCGGAGGACAAAGACTGCACGTCGGCAGAGAAAGTCGCGGGGCTAGCCGATGCTTACTGCGACAAAGCCAAACGTGCCGGTGCGAGCGACGAAACCTTGGCGGTCATCCGGTTCTACTTTGACGATATGTCCCGGACGTTTCGGAAACTCGAAAAGCTCAGCATCGAGTCGCAGCCTCGCCAACTCGACGCCTTGGTCGAGTTTGCTCAGCGGGCGTATCGACGAGTTCTGTCCCCTGACGAAACCACATCGATTCGATCGTTCTACCAATCGCTGCGCCGCGACGAAGGGCTCAGCCACGAGGACGCGATTCGCGATGGTCTGGTCGCGGTCCTGATGTCGCCTCACTTTTGCTATCGCATTGATGTGCCGCGCAAGCGTGAGTCGAGCGTACCGGCCGTCCAGCCACTCAGTGATGAATCGCTCGCCAGTCGGTTGAGCTACTTTTTGTGGTCGAGCATGCCCGACGACGAGTTGCTGGAGTTGGCTGCGAAAGGTCAACTGCGCGAACCCAACGTGATGATCGATCAGACCCGGCGGATGCTGGCCGATGATCGTGTTGAAGGATTCGTCGTGGAATTTGCCGGCAATTGGTTGGACTTCCGTCGCTTTACTGAACACAACGGTGTTGACCGGACACGTTTCCCCGTCTTCACCGATGAGTTGCGTCAGGCGATGGCGGAGGAGCCGATCCGGTTCTATCGCGATCTCATCGAGCGAGACGGGTCGGTGCTGGAGTTTCTCTATGCCGATCACACGTTCGTGAATCCGGTTTTGGGCCGGCACTATGGCGCCGGAGCCGATCGCTCGGGTGATTCCAACGAGCAGTGGGTTCGGTGGGACGACGCCGGTCAGCACGGACGCGGCGGATTGCTGCCCATGGCCGTGTTCTTGACGCACAACTCCTCGGGGCTGCGGACGAGTCCGGTGCAGCGTGGCAATTGGTTGATCAAACGAATGCTCGGCGAAAAGGTTCCCGCACCGCCGGCAACGGTGCCTGAATTGCCCAACGACGAGTCCAAACTCGGTGATCTGACGCTCCGTGATACGCTCGAACTCCATCGGCAACACGTCGCTTGTGCCGGATGTCACAACCGCATCGACGCGATGGGATTGGTCTTCGAAGGCTATGGTCCGATCGGCGAACTTCGGGATGCGGATTTGGGCGGCCGAACGATCGATGATTCCGCCGTGTTCCCCGACGAGAGCGAAGGACGCGGTTTGTCCGGCGTGCTGGAGTACATTCGTGACGCACGCCAAAACGATTTCATCGACAACCTCTGCCGAAAACTCTTGGCCTTCGGACTCGGTCGAACCTTGCAGTTATCGGACGAGTCGATCATTGCTGAGATGAAGCAACGACTCGCGGACAATGATGATCGTTTCAGCTCCATGATGGAAGTGATCGTGACGAACCCTGCGTTTTTGAACAAACGCATTTCCAATTCTTTTGATGATACCGTGGCAATCCCATGAATAAGATCCCGAAGAAAGCAACGCGTAAACCAACGACCCGTGCCGTCTCGCGACGGACGTTGCTGCGTGGCACCGGCGTCGCGATGGCGCTGCCTTGGTTGGAGTCGATCCCGGTCTGGGGAAGCGAAAAAATCGCGGACGATCAGCTCACCGCCTCACCCCAACGCTTCGCCGCCGTGTTCATGGGCTGCGGGATCAACCAAGACCATTGGTGGGCCAAAGGCAGCGGCACCGAGATGGAACTCGGCAAGAGTCTGGCGCCGATGGAAGCGATCAAACACAAAATGAATTTCATCACCGGGTTGTTCAACGAGAACGCCACCGACGTGGGCATCCACCCCGGCCAAACCGGCAACATCCTTTCGGGAGCGTCACTGAAGAAAGGTTCGGAACTGCGTGGCGACATTAGCATGGACCAAGTCCTCGCCAATCATTTCGCCGGTCAAACGGTCGCCCCGAGTTTAGTCCTCGGTTGTGAGCAGCCGGTCACGGGGTATCACGAGATCAATTTCTCGATGGCGTACAGTTCCCACATCTCGTGGCAGAACGCGACATCGCCGGTACCGATGGAAGTCTACCCTTCCCTGGCGTTTGATTCCTTGTTCGACAACCACGGCAGCCGGCGGATGGAGAGCATTTTGGATCGGGTCCGTGAAGACGCCGCTTCGCTGAGCCGCCGGGTCAGTCAATCCGACCGCACGAAACTCGACGAGTTTCTTAGCAGCGTTCGCGAAGTCGAAAAGCGAGCCGTCTCGATGCGTGCCACTCACGCCAAGGCGGTCGAACGCCAGCATCGAGGCCAGCCGATCGCCGCGATGAAACGCCCCGACGACGGGTTGCCCGAGGATATCCGCGAGCACATGCGATTGATGTGCGACCTCGTCGCGATCGGTTTTCAAACGGACAAGTCACGGGTGGCCACGTTGCTACTCAATCGCGACCTCTCGGGATTGTTCTATCCGTTCCTGAATGTCAACAGCACGCATCACTCCGCCTCTCACGACGACCGGTCCGACGAATACGAACGGATCTCACGTTACTACTGTTCAAACTACGCCTACCTCGCAAGCAAACTCGATGCGATGCCCGAAGGCGACGGCACGGTTCTGGATCATTCCTGTCTGTTGTTCATTTCGAGCATGTGGTCGGGCAACGCACATGATTCGAGCAAGGTGCCGGTGTTGTTGACCGGTGGTTTGTCCGGCCAGTTGGAAACCGGCCGCGTGTTGGACTATGTGGGCAATGACGACAACGAGCGCAAGCTGTGCAGCATGTACCTCTCGATCATGAATCGCATGGGCGTGAACCTGGACCGTTTCGGCGACGCCGAGAAACAGCTTGCGGGTTTGTAAAGAACTGCCCCGAAATAACGTACATCAGCCTTTCCAGGCTGACTTCCCGTTTGGCCATGTCAGCCTGGAAAGGCTAACGTACGAAACGGGAAGATATTTCGAGACGATTCGTAAGTGCCGCCTCTATTCCCTCATCTGTCGAGGTGAAACCTGCGCCGCCTTCCCGATCGGGCGCATGCCCTCCCCCGGCTGGCCCTGGTCACCGAGATCACGTCTCGCGTCGTCCGCGATAACGTTGAGCTGGGCCACGATTTCGGGATGTTCGGCCGCGACGTTGTGTTGACAGGCAATGTCCTCGACGACGTTGAATAGCAGCATCGTTGGTTTTTGCGAGCGACTGAAATGCGGGTGCCCGGCGGTCGCGACGACGGGCAGGAACATCTTCCAGGGACCGGACCGGATCGCTTGCAATTGATCCTGATGGTAGTAATAGAAGGCTTGATAAGGAGTCTTGACATTCGCTTCACCAAATAGCAACGGCGCGATATCATGACCATCGATTGTTCGATCCGAGGGTGGATCGCCACCGGCGAGTTTCGCGAACGTGGGTAACAGGTCCATGGTCGTGACCAGCTCATCACAGACGGTATCCGCGGGCACCCTCCCCGGCTGCCAGACGATCGTCGGCACACGAAACGCTCCTTCGCTCGTCGTGTAACCGCGACCGTGAAGCGGCAGGTTCGAACCGCGACTAAGATCGTCGGGGTCGCGGTTGATCGGTGCTCCGTTGTCCGACGTCCAGATCACCAAGGTGTTCTCGGCGATGCCGAGTTGTTCGAGTTGATCGAGCATTCGACCGATTGACCAATCGAGTTCCTCGACCGCATCGCCCCACGGCCCGTTCTGACTCTTGCCACGAAACGCGGGACTGGAGAAAGGTGTCTTGGTACTGCCCGGCATGGCTTGCGGGAAATAGAGAAAAAAGGGTTCATCGTGGTGCTCGGCGATCCACTGCATCGCCCGCTGCGTGTATCGCTTCGTGAGCCCGTCACGATCGCAGGGGGCTTCGACGACGGTTTCGTTTTCCATCAGCGGCAGGGGAGGCCACGTCGAACCGTCACGGTCCCAGACTCGCGCCGTCATGTCGTCGGAATAGGGCACGCCGAAGAACCAATCGAACCCCTGACGGGTTGGCAGGAACTCCACCTGGTCACCCAAATGCCATTTCCCCACCAACGCCGTCGCGTACCCCTGCGGCTTGAGCACTTCTGCAATCGTCAACTCGTCAGGGTGCAGCCCGTACGGAGAAACCGGTCGCAGCACGGCACCATCGCGATCGTTGAAATGCATGCCGACGCGTTGAGCGTAGCAGCCCGTCAGGATGCTCGCGCGCGAGGGAGTGCAGACACCGGAGGTGACACAGAAATGAGTGAACTTGCGACCTTCCCGAGCCATGCGGTTCAGGTTGGGTGTCCGGTGCCGGGTCGATCCGAACGGTTCGATGTCTCCGTAACCGAGGTTGTCACAGTAGACGATGATGAAGTTAGGCTTCGTTGCCTCACCGGCTCTTAGGAACAGCGGTGATGCCGGAAACATCAGGAAAATCAATGCGAGACGGCAGAGCGATTGCTTGGACATCGAGTTTTCCGTTGATAAATATCGATTTGTTCGGATGGTGTTTTCACAACCCGACGCGTTAGCGAGGGATGCCAGGCAAGAAATCTCTGATTTCGAGCCGGGTGTATCGTCATGAGCGAGGTCGCCGTGAAAGCGTTGCTTTTGAGCCGAGCATCCCTCGCTAACGCGTTTTGAAGTTGCGCTTTTGACAACATTTTTTTGGCCAAAGGCCTTATTCATCGCAGCCAGGGGCAACGCCCCTGGAAATGCACGCGTAGCGGGTTGGTTTGGCCAACGGCCCTATTCACCCCGTCACCTTCCATTGAATAGGGCCGTTGGCCAAACCATTCGCCTGGTTTCCAAGTTCCAGGGGCGTTGCCCCTGGCTATGTTGAAAAAGGCCGTTGGCCATCAAGAGGCAAAATTAAAAATAACGTAACTTCAAAACGAACGCGTCGGGTTAGGATTGACAATTCCGTCTTTCTTCTTCGTTCATTTCCTACCGCCGCTGATCAACGCCACGTTGATCTTCGGCGAAGATGAATGCGGGTTCGCCACTGATATCGGTACTGGTGAAAGAGGGGCACCAGTAGGTTTCGACATGTTCCACGACCAGATCGGTGCCGGTGAAGTGATCGACTCCGGGTGGCCGCTCGGGGTTGTACATGGTGTCGGTCATGTCACGCATCAGCGCGACTTTTTTCCCGAGTTTGACCATCTGCCGGATAGCGAAGGGGCGACCTAAGACACACATATTCAAGTGGACGCCACCGAGAATGACATTTTCGATTTTTCGTTGCGTCAGGAGATTGAAAACTTCCTGGCCGTCGTCGGTCAACGCATCGCCCTCGGCGATCTCGATCAACGGGTTCTGACGGCTCCAGGCCTCGCGAATTTCGCATTTCTCACCCTGACAACTGCATCCCATGTCCGAGTCGTCGATCGGCAACACGCCTTCGTGTTTCGCATCCGTCCAACACCACGTCGTGCCCCACCGCAGCTCGCTCGCAAGCGGGATCGGTGGTTTCGCAAACGGCGCTGTTTGGGCCAATTTTCGCTGCGGAGTATCGTTGTAAAAATCGACGACGCTGCTCGGTGCGTGAATGATCAACACACCTCGTTGCCGGGCGGTCGCGACAATGCCGTTCAATGCGGGCGCCATTTCATTGACCCTGCGTGCCGCCGACTTGCACCAATGGTCATCCCACATGTCACAAATGATCAGTGCCGTGCGTTCGGGTTTCCACTGCACTTGTTTCAACGTGGGTTCGCTCTCCGCTGTCGCACGCAGCCTCAAATTCAATATCAGGTCGTCGCCCGCTGAAAAGGAACTGAACATCACGGCGAATGACACGGTCAATACGAGTTTTTTGAGGGTAAATATCATTTCATGAGAATAACCACCCGACCGACGCGCAGCAAGCAAGAACGCACGTTAGCCTTTCCAGGCTGATCCTCCGTGTGTGTCAGGCTGGAAAGCCTTTTTGTACCCCACAAACTGATCCCGTATGGAATGAACCGTTGCAGACCCTGAGTCATTTCCGGATGCGGGCGAAAGCAAACGACGCGGCCCCGACCGTAGCTCCCCTTGGCGACCGTCGTCGTCCCGGTCATCACCCCCTTGGGTGCTCCGTTCTTGGCGATCTCGGTCTGGCAGGTGGCCACCACTTCGTAGTCATCAATGTCAGGCCGATTCCCCGGAGCCAGGAGTGGTCCTTGAGCATAATGAATCGGCAGTTTCGACCGCGGCGTCTTCAAAAGTTCTTGTCCCGACTCGGTGATCGCGATGTCCACTGTTCCCTTGCCTCGGTTCACAAACCCTTCGTTGTGATGTCGAGCATCGAACTGCAAGGTGACGAAGTCCCCTGCGGCCGCAAGTTCGACCGGCTCGAAATGCGTGGCGAGCGCCTTGAGCGATGAGTCGTCCGATGCGGTGAAATGAAGTCCTCGGACACTGCCAAGTAACCCCCGAATCGGATCTCACCGCGAGCGACGGTCGCGAAAAAACCACTTGGCGGGGTGGATCGGATAGGATGGGGGGGAGTGGACGCCACCAAGAATGAAGTTCTCGATTCTTCGTTGCCTCCGAAGATTGAATTCCAGACCAATGTCACTTTGTAGCTCGCAGGTAAACCCATGGCTCGGATCGCGATCATTAACCCCGCCTTCGAAGTTTCCTATTGGGGGTTGGAATACGCACAGCCGCTGTTCGGCAAACGGGCCAACATGCCCGTCGCCAGCTTGCCGTTGTTGGCCGCGTTGACGCCGAGCGAGCACGACGTCGAACTGTTCGATGAGAATGTCGAGCCGCTCGATTTTGATCACTTGCAAACGTTCGATATCGTTGCCATCACGGGCATGAGTGTACAACGCTTTCGCATGGACTCGATCGTGTCCGAACTCAACGATCGTGGTTGTTTTGTTGTCATCGGTGGTCCCTGGGTGACGGTGGAGGAAGATTATTTCGGCGATGACGCCGACGTCATCTTTGTCGGCGAAGCCGAGGTGACTTGGCCGCAGTTTCTTTCGGAGTGGCAATCGGGATCGCATCAGCGACGTTACGAACAAACCGACAAGACGGACATGGCGACGGTTCCCACGCCCCGCCATGATCTACTCAAGAACCAGCATTACCTCGTCGGCAGTTTGCAAATCTCACGAGGATGCCCGTTCCAGTGCGAGTTCTGCGACATCATCGTCACGTTCGGTCGCCGCCCCCGCATCAAACAGGCGTCGCAGGTCACCGCAGAACTCGACAGTCTCCTGCGTCAAGGGATGCGGATCGTGTTCATCGTCGATGACAATTTGATTGGGAATAAAAAGGCGATCAAACCGGTGCTCCGTGAGGTCGCGGCATGGCAACAAAGACACGGCTATCCGCTCGTGTTCAGCACCGAGGCGTCGTTGGACCTATGCGAAGACGATGAACTGATGGAGTTGATGGCCGAGGCGAATATCATGTCCGTGTTCATCGGTTTGGAAAGTCCCGACGAGGAATCACTCAAGGAGACGAAGAAGTATCAGAATGTTCGCGAGCGTGGTGGCACGATGTTGGAGAAAGTTCACCGGGTCCAGGATTTCGGGATCGAAGTGTGGTGCGGATTGATCGTCGGATTCGACAACGATACTCCCGCCATCTTTGCAACTCAGCAAAAGTTCTTGAAGGACTCCCGGATCGCCCACGCGATGGTCGGTCTGCTGCACGCGATCCCAAAAACACCCTTGTATGCCCGCCTGCTGAAAGAAGAACGCGTGGATTTGGCCGACGAGCATCACTTCGGCACCAACGTCGTTCCCAAAGGCATGACGCGTGAAGAATTACTGCAGGGATATTTAGAAACGATGCGGGATGCCTACGAACCGGAGGTTTACTTCGATCGTTTGGATCAGTTGTTCCTGCGTGACGGATTTGAATTCCGGGCTTTGAATACGGCTTATTTCCAAACGCATCGGTGGCACCGCCGCAAGCAAACACTTCTCTTTGCGGCCGGTTTCCTGGTGATGTTTTTTCGATTGATGTGGAAGATCCCAGACGCTTCGTTGCGTCGGACGTATCGCCAGCAAATTTGGGGAGCCGTGCGTGCCCGGTTTCGCTCGCCGGAGATCTATTTTTTCTACACTTTGAAATGCGCGATGCATTATCACCATCACAAAATGACCACTGAGATGGTCGACGATCCGTCCAAGTTCGTCTCGACTTATGGCAAAGCGATGCGTTCCCCCGAGCAGGTCGTCGCAAAATCCGATTGCCATTCTGCCCCCGTCTCGTCTCCCTTAGGAAATTGCGCCGCAACCACGACGACGACGTCCCTGCCCGTCGTCGAAACGAGTCCCGCTCGATAGGGAACGCGGGATGAATAAGTAGTTCAGGCTGCTAGCCTGATGCTGATTGAAGACAAGCTGGCAGCCTGAACTACATTGAGAGCCTGAGAGAGACCACGGGGGTGGCCTGACGAATCAGCAGGGTTTGGGTAGACGAGGTAGAAAATCCTGGTTTCAAGAAGATTGATTGTTCGACGATTGCTTTTGGATTTTTAGGTCGCTACCGCGAGTACAGCGTTGGCGTATTGCTCGGTCATCCAAACCGCATCCAGTCCAGCGGATCACCAAACGTTCGCCCTGGCGAGCATTGAGGTTCACACAAGTAACCGGAGACAAGCGATGAAGCTGAATTTGGAACAAGGGCGGCGGGTGGCTGGGCGTGGTCTGTCTGGGATTGCTGTCGGTGTCGTCCCTGCCGGCACAAGAACCCAAGCTGCGGGCTACCCTGAAGGGGCATACCGGTTCGGTCGTCGACATGGCGTTCAGTCCGGACAGCAAAACTCTGGCCTCGGCCAGCTACGACGGGACGCTCAAACTGTGGGACATGTCCACCGGCAAGGAGCGAGCGACCCTCCAAGGAACCCAGGCGGTAAGGTCCGTGGCAATCAGCCCAGATGGCAAGATTTTGGCCTCTGTCGGTGGGACTTTCGTCAACGCGCCGGGTGAGTTGAAAGTCTGGGATATCGTCACTGAGAAAACACAGGTGGAGAAAACAAAGGAATATCTTGCCTTTGAACGTGCATCGAAGACGAAGCATGAGTTTCTCGATGGCGAGGTGTTTGCAATGTCGGGGGCGAGCCGATCGCATCATCGAATTTCCATTAATATCTCTGGCTCGCTGCTAACCCAACTCAATGGCACGCCCTGCGAGCCTTTTATGAGCGACATGCGACTTCGAATCTTCCCGACGGGCTTGTACACTTACCCCGATGTCGTCGTTGCGTGCGAGAACCAAGAATACGATGACCGCGAACTCGACACGCTTTTAACGCCGACCGTCGTGATCGAGGTGCTCTCCCCATCGACGGCCGATTACGACCGGGGAACCAAATGGGATCACTACCGGCAGATTGATTCGCTGCAGCATTACTTGCTCGTTTCCCAAGATTCGATGCAAATCGACATGTACACGCGCAATGAGGACAATAGTTGGCGTTTCACGGTCCACCAACCCGATTCGAGCGTGTCGATCGAAGCAATCGGTTGTCAATTGAACTGGGCCGAGATCTACGCTCGGGTCTCGTTCGAGCCCGAATCGGCTTAACGTAGGACAGGCTGCTAGCCAGTTATGTACGTCAGGCTTTCCAGGCTGACACACACGGACTACTTTGGCGAACAGGCTAGCAGCCTGAGCTACGTTGCGTCTCGCAAGAACGTGTCCGTTCCCGTCTGCTCGACGTTGATCGGGGACGGGGCGTTGGTGGTTCTGTCGGTGGGCACGCCCGACGTCAGGCCGGCGACGAAGGTGGTGAATCGGTCGAACCATCCGACCAGGCCCACCAAGTCAGCCGTCTATCGGTTCTGCGTCGAAATGGAATTGCTACACGCCAGCCAGATCGCCCTGACCACATTCTGCCGCTTCGTCCGTGAGTATGAATTACTCAAGGACGATCCAGGCGAGAACCGACGCCGACTCGCCTTCAGCATGCAGTACGCCAACCAGCTTTGGCGGGCCGATACGATGTTTGGCCCGCACATCGGTGGCCGACAAGCCAAACTGATTGCGCTGATCGATGACGCCAGTCGGGTGCTCTGTCATGGCGAATTCTTCTTCGAGGAGAACACCGATTCGATAATTATGATTATGATTATGATTAAAACACTTCGCTCGGCGTTCTACAAACGAGGTCTGCCGGAACAACTCTACGTTGACAACGGCTCGATCTACTGCAGCCAAGAGATAACGCTGATCTGCGCCCGCGCGGGTGGAGATGGCACCGGTTGGCGTTCCACAGGTCTGCCGGATGTGCGTCGTAAAAACTCTTTCATCCGGCCTACGTCTTTCGCGTCAGCAATCAGTAATGCAGGATAGAAACACGATGCAGTCACCGTTTGGGTCGCGGTTCTTTTTTATGCAGGGATTCCAAGCCCTCGTAGAGGTCTTCGGGTAATGGATGCGGGGCGCGGACTACCTGGCTTGGATCCTGAAAGGATCGCAGCGATTAGCCGGTGGTTTGAACGCAGCGGACACCACCGCAATTCGATGACCGACGCGTTCCCCCACCCTGAAAAGGGTCGCAGCCTTCGCCGTTGAGGAGATCCCAAAGACGCTGTGACACCCTTCGGGGGCAAAACTCGCGTTCCTCGCGGATGTTCGGCGTTGTTCGCTGCGCTCGACCGCCGGCTAATCGCTGAAACGCCTTCAGCGTAGAGAACCAAAACCGGACAAGGTCCAGTCGCTCAAAAGCGAAGCTTTTGAGCAGACCAGCTGGGTCAAGCCGCTTCGGCGCAGACCCACCATCATGGTGACGGTGGTGATGGTGGGTCTGCGTCGCAAAGCCTCCTTGACCCACCCTACATTCCCCTGCCCATTTCACCGAACGATTTCCCGCGATCTGCTTGCCGTTTTAATTGTGACGAAGTACTTAGCACATCCACGGTGCGGCGATTCCGGCGGCGCCGGTCAGGATCAGTAACCCGTAGGTGAACTGCCGCAGCCGGTCAGTCCCCATCGCGGTGCCGAGTTTCAAACCTAACCAGGTGACCAACAGTAACCACGGGATCGCGAGCAACGTGACGATCGACACCGGCACAATGCGTTGTCCGAAGAACGCGAGCAAGACCGCCAGCGCCGGGATGATGCTGATCAAGTACATCGAGAAAAGAAACACGCGACTTTGCCGCGTGTCCCAGTCATGAGCCTGGACCCACAACACCATCGGGGGTCCGCCGATGCCGACGAGTCCTTGGAAATAACCGGATACGGGAAACGCGATCCAGCTCCACACCGGATGAAGATGGGGACGGGGAACCGGACGCAACCACAACATCACGAAGGTCGCAATCAACACCATCATGCCGACCATTTGCCGCAGATGAACGATCGAGAACGATTCCAAATAGGAGAGCGATGCCACACCGATCGGCAAGAACGCCAGACGTGTGATTCCCGGCCAGACCAAACGTCGAGGTTCGGCAGCGTCACGGAACGACCACACGCCCCATAGGTTTTGTGGGATGGTCGCGATGATCAGGGACGCTTGCGCTTCCGGGATCGAAAAACCCGCCCACAGCATCGCGGGCACGATCAGCAGACCGGCGGCGAAACCGGCCGCCGATTGAACGAAAATTCCGAGCGACAAAACAGCAATCAAACCAACGATGGGAAGGTCGATGACTTCGATAGCAATATCGTTCAATCGGATACGGTTTCACAGAAGAGGACGTTTGGCAGGGTGCAAAGCCTCCCGGTCGCATTGCACGTAGGCGAGTCTCTCTGAGACTCGCAAATTTTAAATTGCACGTAGGCGAGTCTCTCTGAGACTCGCAAATTTTAAATTGCACGTAGGCGAGTCTCTCTGAGACTCGCAAATTTTAAATTGCACGTAGGCGAGTCTCTCTGAGACTCGCAAATTTTGAATTGCACGTAGGCGAGTCTCTCTGAGACTCGCAAATTTTGAATTGCACGTAGGCGAGTCTCTCTGAGACTCGCAAATTTTGAATTGCACGTAGGCGAGTCTCTCTGAGACTCGCAAATTTTGAATTGCACGTAGGCGAGTCTCTCTGAGACTCGCAAATT
>Ga0163216_100626_pt1 | contig 45815 bp, 29 predicted proteins | sample SynspAceP_FD_167610 | JGI IMG/M metagenome (GOLD analysis project Ga0163216, IMG submission 167610) | Saline lake microbial communities from Ace Lake in Antarctica - Synechococcus sp. Ace-P (Illumina Assembly) | ecosystem: Environmental > Aquatic > Non-marine Saline and Alkaline > Saline ...
GCCGAGGGAAACATGTTGATAGATTAGCCGAAGGTAAGTCCTTGCATGTGTATCTTGAGTCTCCTTGTAACCCACATGGTTATGTTTTGGATGTGGCTGGCATAAGCAAACTAGCCCATGAGCATGGCCATTTGGTGATGTTAGATGCCACATTAGCTACGCCGATATTACATCAGCCCTTGCAGCGGGCAGATAAAGCAGAGCGCCCCGATTATGTTATGCACAGTTACACCAAAGATATTTGTGGCAGTGGTGCGACAACAGCCGGTGTAGTGATTGGTGAAAGTTATCGTATGTTCCAAGGCAAGGGAGATTGTGCCAACGGTTATGATTGGTCACGCACTATGTTTTGGGATGTTTATTATATCAAGGGGGCTTTTCTTGATTCCGAAAAAGCCTTTGATGTACTCAACGGCATGAAAACCTTAGAAATGCGTGTAATGAATAAGGTAATTAATACCACGGTATTCAGCCAGTTTTTAGCCTCTCACCCTAGCTTAAATGTCAATTGCCATGCGATTGAAGGACATGCGAATGCTGAATTACGCCGTAGCCAACTTCGTCATGGCTGGCCTTGTGCTTTGTTTACGGTGGATATGGAAAATGCCCAAATCGAACGCAATACCTTTGTGCGCTTTTTTGATGCGCTAGAGCCCGCCTTCAGCCATCAAGTAAGTATTGGCCAAAATAATACGATTATTTTATGCCCGGCATTAACCTCTCATAGTGAATTAGATAGTGGAGCGCAGAAAAAAGGTGGTATTTATTTAACCACCATGCGTGTGGCTATGGGCACCGATAATGTGAAAGAGCTTATTGCCCATTTTATTAACAGCGCTAGATTACATATCGATCCTGTTATACCCGGTTTTAGTGAGCAGTTTATGCATGCTGAGCAAATTGATGATCTGTATATGCAAACCTGTCGCAGAGTAAGCGAACAGCATTATGCCAGCTCAGGGTCCATTAAAGAGATGTTAGTGTAGTTCAAAGTCCTGTCTTACAAGCAAGTGATAGTAAGCTACTATCACTTGCTCTTAGCGGGTAGCTTCTCATGTTTTTCGCCTCAATCTACACTCCTTCGTTTTACACTTAATGTTATGATCGCCGCCTATTTTTATGGGAAATACTGCAGTTATGGCTGATATTGAATTTTCACAGGCGCAAAAAGATGCCTTAGTGGATAAGTTACAACGTTATATGGATAAAGAACTTGACCTTGAACTTGGGCAGTTTGATGGGGAGTTTTTATTGGACTTCATCTCTAAAGAATTTGGCAACATTTACTATAACCAAGGTTTGTATGACGCGCAAACCGTGTTGAGTGAGCGGCTCGATACCTTGACCGATGCTATTCTACAACTTGAAAAATAGCCTAGTTAATCTATGTTACATACAAGCCTTTTTATGCAATCACGACAAGGATAAGTTATGAACGATAAGCCCGCTTCTTTTTCAATTCCGTCACCGCCACCCTCTTTAGGGCCTGAGCAATACAACGGGACTTTAGAGCAAACTTTTGGTTTTGCGTCCTTTCGTCACGGTCAACAACAGGTTGTAGAGCAACTACTCAATGGCCATTCAAGCTTAGCTATTTTCCCTACTGGTGCGGGTAAATCTTTGTGTTATCAGTTTGTCGCCACTCAATTGGCGCATCTTACTTTGGTCGTTTCGCCTTTATTGGCCTTGATGAAAGACCAGTTGGAGTTTTTGCACAGCAAAGGTATTGCCGCCGCTAGTATTGATTCAACCTTGAGCTTTGCACAAAACCAACAAGTGATGCAGGACATCAGAAGTGGTGCATGTAAAATTTTAATGGTGTCAGTTGAGCGTTTTAAAAATGAACGTTTTCGGCAGTTTATTCAAAGCGTGCCTTTATCAATGTTAGTGGTCGATGAAGCTCACTGTATTTCTGAATGGGGGCATAATTTTCGGCCCGACTATCTAAAGCTACCGGCTTACCAACAAGAGCTCAAGATACCCTTGGTGCTGTTACTCACTGCGACCGCCACTAAAAAAGTTAAATTGGATATGGCCAAACGTTTTGCTATTGGGCCGGAACAGATAGTACAAACGGGTTTTTATCGTTCTAATCTGCATTTGCAAGTATTGCCGGTGGCCGAAGCGGATAAAAACAACTGCTTACTCGGCTTGCTTAAACAGCAAACTGGAGCGGGAATTGTATATGTGACCCTGCAAAAAACCGCCGAAGTGGTGGCTAACTTACTGATCAAACAAGGAATGAGTGCCAAAGCCTATCACGCTGGTTTAGACAGTGAGTTACGCCAGCATATTCAGCAAGATTTTATGCAGCAAAAAATCCAAATCGTGGTGGCCACCATTGCCTTTGGTATGGGCATTGATAAGTCAGATATTCGTTTTGTTATGCATTATGATTTGCCTAAATCCATCGAAAACTACAGTCAGGAGATTGGCCGTGCCGGCCGTGATGGACAAGACTCAAGCTGCACAGTATTGGCTAATCTTGATGGCCTGACTACAGTTGAAAATTTTGTTTACGGCGATACCCCAGATACCAGTGGCATTGCACAGGTAATTGACAATATCAAACAAAGTGCCGATGCAGCGCAGCCCGCTCAGTCTTATTCGTGGGAAATGCAGATTCATGAATTGTCTAATCTCAGTAATATCCGTCAACTGCCACTCAAAACCTTGTTAGTGCAACTTGAATTAGCTCAGCTTATCAAACCCTTGTATGCTTACTTTGCCGAATTTAAATTACGCTTTAATCGTGATAGTAATAGCATTCTTGCGCTATTCGAAGGTGAGCGGCGTGAGTTTCTGCGCTGTGTTTTTAGTGCCACAGAAATGAAAAAAGTCTGGGGTGTGGTCAATTTTGACGCACTATTTCAGCAGTATGCAGCGCCTCGTCATCGGGTGGTTAGTGCTCTAGAATATTTGGCAGAGCAGCAGCATATTCAACTTGAATCTCGTTTAATCACTGATGTCTATCAGGTAAGTTCAAGTGCCTTGTTAACTAATGAATTGGTGGCGCAACTGAGTGCCTACTTTAGTGATAATGAGCAAAAAGAAATAAAGCGTATCGCCGCTATGATCCGCTTTTTCGAATTAGACTCGTGTTTGAGTTACAACCTTGCCCGTTATTTTGATGATCACAATGCACCGCTTAAATGTGGTCAATGCAGTGTGTGTTTAGGCCAAAGTGCAAAATTAACCCGCAGTCAGATTGCGGCCATGCCTGGGCAACTGGCGATTAGTGAAGCGATGAGTGCATTGTCACAACATCTGCACAGTAAAACCGATATTGAATTAAGCGAAAACATCTATTGCCGCTTTTTAACCGCTATGAGTATGCCCATATTTGCCCGCTTCAGAGTGAGTAAACTTTCAGGTTTTGGTCTATGTGCCCAGCAGCCTTATGCCCAAGTCAAAAGCAAGGTGATAGACATTCTTCACAGCATTCGTTGAGTGCTGTGGATAGGTTGAAATAAATGATAAAAATTCTGCGTTATTTGCATCTGGTAACAAATTTATCAGCCGATTGCAGCGCTTAATGCTCTTTATTGACAGCAAAAAAGGGTAAATTACCGCCACTAATATTTTAATGGACAACTCATGAGCACAGCGATGACTAAAATTCGACAACAACCGGCTTGGATTGCCCTCGCCATTGTGGTTTTGCTGGTGTTGTGGATTGCCTCAGGCATGTTGTTTGCCGATGATAGAGTTAATCCAAATCAAGTAGATAAACATCATGTCTCGCCCTTAGTTAAGGTAACGGTCACTCGACTGAATGCCAGCGAAGTTAACCGCGAAATTAACTTGTACGGCCGCACCGAACCCGACCGAGTAGCAACCTTGCGTGCCGAAGTCAAAGGCATGGTCGAAGAGGTGTTAGTGCGTGAAGGACAATTTGTGACCCAAGGACAAAAGTTACTCAGACTGGAAAATACTGATGCAATTAATCGTTTGGCTTCAGCAAAGTCGATGTTAAAACAGCGCGAAATAGAGTTAGATGGCGCCAAATCTTTAGGTAAACAAGGTTATCAATCACAGGTCAATTTGGCTCAAGCAGCAGCTTACCTTGAAGCCGCCAAAACTGATGTAAAAATTCTGGAATTCGCTTTGGCGAAATCTGTGATCATTGCGCCCTTTGATGGGGTGATCAATGAGCGTTTTGTTGAAGTCGGAGACTTGCTCAAAGACGGAGATAAGATTGCCACTGTGGTTGATCTTGACCCCTTAGTTATTACGGCCAATGTCACTCAAGGGAATGTGGCGGGCTTACAATTAGAGCAGGCCGCAGCAGGACGCGTGGCATCGGGTGAAATTCTGCACGGCAAGGTGCGTTATATCTCTAGTGTGTCAGATCAGGGCACCAATACCTTTAAAGTTGAAGTGGCAGTGCCCAACCCTGGTCATAAACAAGTGGCTGGCATGAGCACCGAGTTAGCCTTGCCTTTACAAAAAACGTGGGCGATGCGCATCACCCCATCGGTTATGGCGCTAGATGAACTGGGTAATTTAGGGGTTAAAACCGTGGTTAACGAACACGTTAAGTTTATCCCTATCGACATTGTTAAAAGTGATAGTCAGGGTGTTTGGTTAAGTGGTATGGGCCAACAAGCTGAGGTGATTACTCTGGGTCATGGTTTTGTCCGTGATGGTGATAAAGTTGAAGTAGTCTATGCCGACCAAGTTAGTGGGCAGGACATTCAATGAAAGCCCTAATTGAAGCGGCATTGGGGCGCAGCCGCACCGTATTAATGATTTTTGTCTTGTTGATAATCGCAGGTGCTTATACTTACGCCACGATTCCACGAGAGTCTAATCCAGATGTGCCTATTCCGGTTATTTATGTATCGATTGTGCACGATGGTATTTCACCTGAAGATGCTGAACGTATGCTGGTTAAACCCATGGAAAGAGAGCTGCGCTCAATCGATGGGGTAAAAGAAATGAAGGCCACCGCCGGAGAAGGTTTTGCCAACATTACCTTAGAATTTTTTCCTGGTCTTGATTCCCAAGCCGCTCTGGCTGACGTGCGTGACAAAGTCACCGTTGCTCGCGCTAAATTACCCACCGAGACTGAAGAACCTACCATTCATGAAGTGACTATGGCCGGTCAACAAGCGGCGATAACTGTGGTATTAGCGGGGCCCGTATCGGAGCGAGCCTTGCTGACCGTTGCACGGGAGTTACAAAATCGTTTGGAAAGCCTCAGTGAGGTACTCGAAGTTACTATGGGTGGCGACCGTGAAGATATGGTCGAAATCGTGGTGGATCCTCTGTTGATGGAGTCTTACGGTCTCGATCAGAACGATATTTATAACTTGATATCACGGAATAACAAATTGGTGCCGGCCGGTACCATGGACAACGGTAAAGGTAGTTTTGCCGTCAAAGTGCCCTCGGTGTTTGAGTCAGTCAAAGACGTCATGGAGCAACCCGTTAAAGTCCAGGGTGATAGTGTGATTACCTTTGCTGATGTGGCACAAGTTAGGCGCTCTTACAAAGATCCCAGTAGTTTTGCGCGCCTTAACGGCGATGCTTCTGTTTCACTGGAAGTGAAAAAACGCCCGGGCGAAAACATGCTCGACACCGTTGCTAAAGTAAAAGAGCTGATCGAAGCCGCTAAAGCCTCTGCTATCTGGCCCGCCAGTATTTTTGTTACTTATACTGGCGATCAAACGGTGCAAGTTAATATGATGCTTAACGATTTGCAGAATAACGTATCCAGTGCGGTTATTTTGGTCGCTGTGGTGATTGTGGCTATTTTGGGTTTGCGCACCGCCTTGCTGGTGGGTATTTCTATTCCAGGCTCATTTTTAACTGGCATATTAATCATTGCCATGTTTGGTTATACCTTGAATATGGTGGTGTTGTTTTCACTTATTATGGCAGTGGGCATGCTAGTGGACGGGGCCATAGTGGTGACCGAATATGCAGACCGATGTATGAGTGAAGGCATAGACAAGAAAAAAGCCTATGGACTGGCCGCGCAGCGCATGGCTTGGCCGATCACCGCTTCAACTGCCACCACTCTGGCGGCGTTTGCCCCCTTGATGTTTTGGCCGGGCATGATGGGTGAGTTTATGAAGTACTTACCTTTTACACTTATAGCCGTTTTGTCAGCCTCTTTATTAATGGCACTGATCTTTGTACCGGTGCTGGGCGGAGTATTTGGTAAACCGCGCTACGTAACGCCAGAGGCAAGACGCCAGTTAATCGAGGCGGAGAGCGGTGATATTCGCCATCTTTCTGGCTTTACGGGTAAGTATGTCAACCTGCTGGCCAAAGCGATTGAGCATCCGTGGAAAATTCTTGGTGGGGCCATCGTTATTGCTATTTTATCCTTCGGCGCCTTTTATTTGTCAGGTTTAGGTTTACAGTTTTTCCCCCATGTAGATAGTGCGGGCATCAATATTACCGTGCGCTCCTCTGGTGATATGTCGATTTATGAGAAAGATCAGATAGTACGGGAGGTAGAAGATAAACTGATCGATATGGAAGAAATCGAAACCTTGTATGTGCGCACTGGTGGCCGCGATCAGCTCGGGTATTTGCGCTTGAATTTGGTGGATTGGCACTATCGAGCCCATTCAGATGAAGTATTAAAAGAAACCCAGCAACGTCTTAAGGGCATGCCGGGTGTGGATATCGAAATTACCCCAGATCAAAACGGACCCCAATCGGGTAAAGATTTACAAATTCAGCTGTCGTCACGCTATCCCGAATTGCTCAACGATGCGGCCTTGAAGATCCGCACTGCCTTAGATAACAACGCCAAATTTACTTCCATTAGTGATACCGCTTCAAAGCCAGGGATTGAATGGCAACTTAAGGTCAATCGTAGTGACGCTGCGCGTTTTGGTGCTGATGCGACCTTAGTGGGCAGTACGGTTCAGTTTTTGACTAACGGCCTTAAATTAGGAGAATATCGTCCCGATGATGTGGACGATGAACTGGATATTCGAGTACGTTATCCTGTGGAATCACGCTTTATCGGCAAGCTCGATGAGCTGCGCATGAAAACTTCGAGCGGCATGGTGCCCATTAGTAATTTTGTAGAGCGTAGCGCCCAACCAAAAACTGATTTGATCCGCCATATCGACAGCAACCGAGTGATCACAGTAGAAGCCAATATGGTGCCGGGAGAATTACTGGGTAAAGAGTTACCACTATTACAAGCCCAGTTGCCCGAGTTAGATTTAGATCCACGGGTACTATTGACTATTAAAGGCCAAAACGAACAACAAGATGAATCGACTGCCTTTTTAGAAAATGCTTTTTTGGTTGCCTTGTTTGTCATGGCGATTATTTTGGTCACCCAATTTAATAGTTTTTATCAGGCTTTTTTGATTTTAAGTGCGGTGCTGTTTTCTACCGTCGGGGTGTTTTTAGGTTTGGTTATTTTCCAGAAACCCTTTGGTGTGGTGATGTCAGGCATAGGTGTTATTGCTTTAGCTGGTATTGTGGTAAATAACAATATCGTCTTGATCGACACTTATAATATTCTGCGTAAAGAAGGCTTTGAGCCGATGGAAGCCATATTGCGTACCGGCGCTCAACGCTTGCGCCCGGTGATGTTAACGACAGTGACGACTATCTTAGGATTGTTGCCCATGGTGGCTGAAATCAACATTGATTTTATCGGCCGCAGTATAGATATCGGTGGTCCGTCAACCGAATGGTGGTCACAGCTTGCCACTGCAGTCGCGGGTGGCCTAGCGTTTGCGACCTTACTAACCTTAGTCTTAACTCCCTGTATGCTGGCCTTAAAAGCTCGAAGCGAGATGAAAAAACAAGCCCGCCTCGATGCCAGGCTCCCCCAACATGTCGATTCTGAGCAGACAAACACAGGAAAATTAGCTTAGAATCTGAGCGACAAGCCAAGACCTCTGCATGACTGAATATGCTTGGGGTCTGCGCTTCATCCAAAGTGGATTGCTGGGCATCTGTCACACAAACGTCCTTAAACTGAAATAAATGATTCAAATTCACGTGCTAGTTTTAGTCAAACTTGCTGTGAATGAGTTCTAATGAATCAATCTGTTGTTGTTTATACTTTTGCCTTAGTTTTTCTGTTTTTTGTCCTCGCCAGAGTGCGGGTGCGCTTGCAATTGTCCCGTGCTAAACATGGCTCTTTACGAGGACATAGCAAGTGGTCACGGCGCATGGCGCGCTTAGTGCCTTTTTTCAGTTATGACGATAATGTGTTTTTTGTCAGTGATGGTGCACCACCAAACATAGGTCAGCAGCGAAGACTCGCTTTAGCTACCCTTGAAAAAGCGATCAAAATACGCTGTGCCAAGACCCTGACTCAAAGCGAGTTGCTCGAAAAGAGTGTATCTGATGTGCAGTTTACCAGCCAATATCGAGTGCCTTTTCCCTATCGTACCTTGTTACCGCAGAGTTTTAGACTGGGCTCCATTGCCGATGAAACCAAAGGTTCAAAAATTAAAGACTTAGATGGTAACTGGCGCTATGACCTTTCTGGCTCTTATGGCGTGAATGTATTTGGTTATGATTTTTATAAAGAATGTATGGCACAGGGCATAGCGCTAACTCAGCAACTTGGCCCTGTACTTGGCACCTATCATCCGCTTATTACTGAAAACGTGCAGATGATAAAAGACATTTCTGGATTAGATGAAGTCTCTTTTCATATGTCGGGCACAGAAGCCGTAATGCAAGCAGTGCGCCTAGCTCGATACCACACGGGTAAGAGTCATTTAGTGCGTTTTTGTGGTGCTTATCATGGCTGGTGGGATGGGGTGCAGCCGGGCGTTGGCAACACCCGGGTAACCAAGGATGTGTATACCTTAGCCGATGAAAGTGAACATAGTTTAGCGGTACTCGCCACTCGCAAAGACATTGCCTGTGTATTGATTAACCCCTTGCAGGCCTTTCATCCTAATAACGACGCCCCGTCTGATACGGCCTTAATCGCTAGTGAGCGTAGTACCGGATTTAATAAAGAACACTATAGCCGCTGGTTAGCCCGTATTCGCAAAATTTGTAGCGAGCGTAATATCGTGCTGATCTTCGACGAAGTTTTTACCGGTTTTCGCCTTAGTTATCGCGGTGCCCAAGGCTTTTACGGCATTCAGGCTGACATGGTGACCTATGGTAAAACCTTAGGCGGTGGTTTGCCGATTGGCGTTGTAGCCGGTACCCATAGTTTAATGAAACGTTATAAAGCAGCGCAACCAGCGAATGTATCACTGGCGCGCGGCACCTTTAACTCCCATCCCTATGTGATGGGCGCCATGAATGTCTTTTTAAAGCGTATTCAAACAGCAGAAATTCAAACTCAATATAAGCAGTCTGAAGCCTTATGGAATAAACGAGTGGCGCATTTTAATCAGCGCTTAGCAGATGAGCAACTCCCCCTTAAAGTTACTAATATCCATTCTATTTTGTCGCTAGCCTATACCCTACCAAGCCGTTACAACTGGATGCTGCAGTTCTATTTAAAAAACCACGGTATTGAACTGAGTTGGACAGGCACAGGGCGCTTGATCATGAGTTTTAGTTTTAGCGATGAAGACTTTAACCAGGTGGTAGAGTGTTTTGTCAGTGCTGCCCAACAAATGCAGCAAGACGCATGGTGGTGGCAGTCGCCACAGCTGAGTAATAAAGCCATTAAACGTCAGTTTTTATCTGACCTGCTCACGGCTAAATTTCCCTCCATAGCAGGCTTGCTACCTCGGCCTTTAGTGGCTTATCAAGGGCCACAATCTGCAAGTTCAAAACTCAATGAAGCAAACAACTTAAGCAAGGCGGGTTGAACATGTCAGTGCACTTACTTAGTAAAACCGAACCTGAATTCCGCCAGTCATTAGAGCAAGAATTTACCGCGTTTCTGGGCCAGCAGGCTGAGCGATTTAACCCAAACAATTGTTTGAAGATCGACTTTCATTGCCATGATCATAACAGCGATGTGCCAGATGAATTATGGGGGCGCATCCTACGTTTACCTGAAACCTGGTTAAAAACCAAAAAGCTAGTATCAACCTTAGTGGCAAACGGTAACTCGGTGGTGACTATCACTAATCACAATAACGCCCGTTCATGTTGGGAGTTAAAAGATAGTGGGGTGGACGTATTAGTCGGAGCTGAATTTACCTGCTACTTTCCTGAATACGAGCTATTTATTCACGTGTTGACCTACGGTTTTAGCCGTGAGCAAGAGATGATACTGAATAAAAAGCGTCAAAATATTTATGATTTTCTGCGCTATGCAGCCTGTGAAGATATCCCGGTCATTTTGCCTCACCCGCTGTATTTTTATACCCGTAATGAAAAAATCGATTTATCGCTATTTGAAAAGCTAGCGGTGATGTTTTCGCGTTTTGAAGTATTAAATGGGCAGCGCGACCTGTGGCAGAGTGTTTTGACTCTCAATTGGGTACAAAGTCTGACACCAGAAAAAATTAATGAATATGCCAGACGACACAACCTCAACCCTGCCACCTTTGGTGTGGATCCTAAACAAGCTAAAGTGGTGACCGGTGGTTCGGATGATCATACTGGGATTTTTGCTGGGCAGTGTGGTTCGTGGTTGTATGTGCCTAATTTACCAGAAAGACTCAAAACCCAAAGCCCGGCTGAGTTGGCGCTAGAAGCCTTGAAAAAAGGAAATATTGCACCTTTTGGTCAAATTGCTGAAAACCAAAAATTAAATATTTCCTTGCTGGATTATTTCTCCCAAGTAGCGACAAAAATTAAAGATCCCGGTTTACTGCGTATCTTGTTACACCGTGGTTCTACTTGGGACAAAATTGGCTGTTTTGCAGTCAGTAACGTTATGCTTGAAATGCAAAAACATAAAAAAACCATGAAGTTTTTTTCCTTTGTACACGATGCGCTGCAAGGTAAAAAACCGAATAAATTACTTAAGTGGCAGGTATCTAAAGATTATAAGTTCTGCATTGCCCAATTAGAACGCATTGCGGATGCCAAACGTAATAATCCTCAAGGCTATATTGATACGGTCAATAGCGCCATGAATGAGTTATTTACCCATCTAAATCAGTTGATTGCCAAACGGATTGCCAGCGCCATCAACAGCCATCAGGGGGTATTGTTAGACGGTTTTTCAACGGAAGAATTGACCCGTAAGTTAGAAATACCCAGTCAATTGACTGCCTTGTTTTTAGGCGATGGCAAACGTCAGGACAACATGAGTAACGTTAATATGGGTAAGTTGTTCGACAACTTGTCTTTTCCGGTACTCATTAGCGTGATACTCGCGGGGTCTAATTTAGCCTCGACTCGGGTGCTGTATCAAAATCGTAACTTACTCAATCAATTTGCTCAGCACTTAGGTAAAAATCAACACAGTAAACGTGCTCTGTATTTGACCGATACCTTGTTGGATAAAAACGGTGTATCGACTTCTTTGTCAGGCAAACTGCGTGAAATTCAAAAAGCTGACCTACCCATCGATTTTCTAATTTGTCATAGCGAGGCACAAGCTGAGGCACATTTGCATGTAGTTAGACCTATTGCTGAGTTTGAAGTACAGCGCTATGGCGAGCAACAAATTCGTATTCCCGACATTATGCAGATTGCGCGGATCTTTTATGCCGGAGGCTACGATCGCATTGTTTGCTCTACCGAAGGACCGATGGCGGTAGTTGCCCTGTTTCTACAACAGATGTTTAACGTACCCAGTTACTTTTTTATGCACACCGACTGGATTGATTTTATTAAACATACCACCGACTTAAACCAATACGAACGTGATCGCGTTCGTCGTTTGATGCGGGCTTTATATAATCGTTTTGATGGCATATTTGTGCTCAATCAAGAGCATAAAGCCTGGCTCACTGGCCATGAAATGCTACTAAAAAAGGAGCAGGTTTTTTTAACTGCTCATCATACTCAAGCCCGTGATTTGCTAGTGCAGCGGGTGCACAAAGATATCTTGATCCCCGGCGCCACTGACGATACACCGGTATTATTTATTGCTTGTCGACTCAGCCAAGAAAAAGGTATTTTTGACCTGCCTAAGATTATTACCTTGGCGAGACAACATCTGCCAGAACTTAAAATAGTCATTGCGGGTTCTGGCCCGGCGGCAGAAAAGCTTAAACAAAAACTACCCGATGCGACTTTTTTAGGCTGGCAAAATAAGAAGCAACTAGCCGCCTTGTATTTAGGCCTTGATTTATTTGTTTTTCCGTCGCGTTTCGATACCTTTGGTAATGTCATACTCGAGGCATTTGTGCACGGTATGCCCACCCTAGCGTATAACTGCAAGGGCCCCAAAGACATTATTCAACACGAAGTAAATGGCTACTTAGTTGATGACATGCAAGGCATGGCCGATAAAATAGTGGCATTTTTTGCCAACCCCGCTAAGCAAGAGCAGATGCGGCAAAAAGCGCGGGAACGGGCGAATGAATATCAAGCTGAGCCCATCATGCAGCAGTTTTTAACTGACTTAGGCTTGGACTGTCCACTTATTTATAATCAACAGCGCACGGTTGCTTAAGGATGAAAGCAAACGTACAAGCCTTAACTAAACAAGAACAGCTTAATTTTTTACTGACCAATCGCATTCCTAGACGTTGGTTGACACTTTTTATGGGCTGGTTCAGCCAAATTCACAGCCCCTTACTGACCCAATTATCCATTAAGATTTGGCAATTGTTTGCCGAAGATTTACGTTTACAAGACGCAAAAAAACAGAGTTTTAACAGTCTTGGTGAGTGTTTTACCCGTCAACTCAAAGAGGGTTTGCGGCCTATTGATCAGCGCGCAGAAATAATAACGAGTCCATGTGACGCCATCGTCGGCGCTTGTGGCAGGGTAGAGGGCAGTAAAGTATTTCAAGCCAAAGGCTTCCCCTATGATCTAAGCGAACTCATTCCTGATGGGAGAATTGCACAACAATATCGCAATGGGCTGTTTGTGACCTTAAGGCTTAAATCCAGCATGTATCATCGCTTCCACGCGCCTGTCGATTGCCAAGTAAAACAAGTGAATTATATCTCGGGTGATACTTGGAACGTCAATCCCGTTGCTTTAAAGCGAGTAGAAAAACTGTTTTGCTTAAATGAGCGAGCGGTGGTGGAGTTAAAACTTGATACCCCTCAAGCCAGTATTACCCTAGTGCCGGTGGCCGCTATTTTAGTGGCTAGCATGAAGTTCCACTTTTTACCCCAGGTGCTGGACTTGCGTTACAAGGGCGCCAATATAATTCCCTGTGATGCTAGGTTTCAGAAAGGCCAAGAAATGGGCTATTTCCAGCACGGCTCGACCATTATTGTATTTGCAAGTGAGCACTATCAGCTGTGTGCAAACATAGAGGAAGGAAGACCCATTAAAATGGGACAGGCTTTATTGCAGGGACATCCCCTTGAACACGTCACTTCATCTATGCCTGATGCAGCGGCTTAATTTTTTTAATAACATTACTTACCAAGGATCTAGCCATGACATTTTTTCAAGAATTAAAAAAACAACGTTGGGATGACCACCGTTATTATCACCACAATCGCATTAATCAGTTTCTCCATTTACTCAGTGCCAGCTGCTTTTTAGTTAGCTATGTATTGGTATTTTACTATCCTGCCGCGGCGGCTTTAGTGGGTTGGCTGTTAGCCATGGTATTGCGTCAAACGGGGCACTTTTTCTTTGAACCGAAAACCTATGATGAGGTCAACAAGGCTTCACATGAATATAAAGAAAGCGTAAAAGTGGGTTACAACCTTAGCCGTAAAGTGGTGTTATTGTCGATTTGGGCATTGGTACCCCTAGTACTATTGATAAAACCAGACTTTTTTGGTGTGTTTACCCCAGCGACTACGTTTATGGCTTTTATCAATAACATGGCTATTATTTGGTTGCTGGTAGGACTGGGCGCTATCGCCTTTAGAACCCTGCATTTGTTTAAATTGATGGGTATACAGTCGGGCTTAGTATGGATGACAAAAATCATAAGCGACCCCTTCCACGACATCAAAATTTACTGCAAATCACCCTACTACATTATGAAGGGCGAGATGTATGACAATATGGATGATTGGTACGAAGAGGTTTCTTTCGACAATCAAGCAATGAAACCTTAGTCGCTAACAACAAATTTTATCAGGCCAGCCCGCTCATTAGCGGGCTTTTTAATATCTTGAAACAGCAGATGCTAGATGCTAGATACTAGATACTAGATGCGAGCAAAAGCATTCTGCCACAGACAGCTCTGTTGCGGGGATACAAAGGAAAATAAAATACAGCAAAATCATAGCTAAGAGCTTGAATGCTTATGAGCTTGGCGTTTGTATTTCTTAAACAACGATAACTTTGCTTTTCTCCTTGCGCGCAGCCTCTGTGCAGCGCAGCGCTCTGTGGTGAAATGTCTTTTTCTTCGGCTAAATCATAGCTAAGACCCTGAAAACTTATAACGTTAGCGTTTGTATTTCTTAAGTAACGATAACTTTGCTTTTCTCCGTGAACGTAGCCTCTGTATAGCGCAGCGCTCTGTGGTGAAATATCTTTATCTTGTGCAAAGAGTGAGTAAATATGGCTAATGAATCAACGATGTCACCCCTTATAAATTCAGTGAATTGATACTTTATATCAGAGAGTAGCCATTAACATGAATCAATTTCCATATTACCTTACTTTTGCAGTGACATTTATTACTTGTCTAATATCGATTATTAAAGTTAAAAAGGAACTTAATAGCGGTTTTTTGACATAGAAGTCGCCATAAAGGAGGTGTTAATGTTAACAACATTATTCGGCGTGCTCGGAGGAACACTTTTCTTCCAAGTGTTGAGTTGGCTCTTTGCGCAATTTGGACTTAGTGTTGGTTTAGGCCATGGTGAGATATTAATTACCGCAGCGTTTTATAATTTACTGTTAGGCTTTGCTTTCGCAATAATCGGAATAGTCGAATTAACTTGGAAAAATTAATTGCTGGTGAAAACATATAACAAGTCATGCTTGTTGATATTTTTGTGGAAGATTTAGTGAAAGTATAAAAGTGCTGATGTTGGCCAATAACTGCCCTGAACTTGGTAGTAGTCAGGACAGCATGTTAATTAGCCGCTTAAACTTTTATTCAAAGGTGCCTTTTACAACAGCTTGGCCCTTATCGACCATCAATCGCCCCATGGCAAACACTTTATCAATGGCTAAATCTGTTTTGCTCATTATGACTAAGTCGGCATCATAACCTACCTGAACACGTCCTTTGTTTTGCAGTTTTAATATGTCGGCAGGACTAGTACTGATGCTGGCAATAGCCAATTCAAATGGCACCTGATAATGATCAATGGCTTGTTTGAAACTGTGATAAAGGCTGTTTATTCTACCCACTTCTAATCCTACCAAGTCACCCTTGTCATCGAATACGGGTAAACTGGCATTGCCATCAGAACTCATGGTCAATTGACTAATATTCACCCCTTGTTTTAAGCAGTATGCTAGCGCCCCTGCGGCGGGAATTTCGCCTTGATCTAAAAACTGTTGGTTGGTACTCGTGGTGAAATCGATACTCCCTCCTGCTTTAGTCCAGTTAATACCTGCGTCAAGTAGTGATTTATTGCGATTCATATGCGTTGGGTAAAACTGCCGTGCAGGTAAATCGCTTTGCTCAATGACCTGATGTAACAGTCTTAATTGCTCGTCGCTGTCGCCTACATGAATACTGACAATGCCACCTTTACCCGACAACATACCACCCACGCGTGACTCTGATGCTACTCTGGCTAGTTCATTTACGCTGGGTTGAGATGAGCGATGATCGGCAATAGCCACTTCACCAATGCCAATAAATTTATCAATTAAGATTAAGTCATCGGTAACCGAACCCGTCACAGTGCGCGCCGGTAATTGGTAAGAGCCAGTATAACAATAGGTAGATAAACCTTCGTTGCTCAAACCTCTGGCTTTAGCCAGCAAATCGGCGTGACTGCGTGTTGTAGCATCAGTCCCTAGGGCACCTATTACGGTAGTTACCCCTGCAAGTGTTGCTTCAGTAAGCTGCATTTCAGGCGTGCGGGTATGAAACCCTCCCTCACCACCCCCGCCGCCAAAGTGCACCAGACTATCAACAAAACCAGGGGTGATAAGGCAGCCATCGGCTTCGATATGCACCACATCTTTACCTATAATTTCAATCGAAGGTGCGATGTTTAAAATCTTGTGTCCACTTAGAAGAATATCCTGTTGCCCAAGAGGCTGTGGCGCATAAAGGTCAGCGCCCTTTATCAAATAGATCATGTAATATCCAAAGTTGTAGAATTTTGGTAACGCTTAACTGTAACCAGTTAGTACGGCTGTTATGATGCTCAGTACAGCGGCGCAAAGTAGGAATAAAATCGGCTTCCAGACAAATTTCAGCCAAGTCGACCAATCAATACGTGCCACCCCTAGACAGCCGATCAGTGACGCTGAGGTGGGTATAATAATATTGGTTAGACCGTCGCCGAGTTGAAAAGCCAGTACTGAAATTTGCCGTGATACCCCAACCAAATCAGCTAAGGGTGCCATGAGTGGCATAGTGATGGCGGCTTGTCCTGAACCAGACGCCACAAAGAAGTTAAATACTGCTTGAAAAACAAACATCAAGATGGCGCTAGCAGTTGCCCCCAATTCACCAATAGACTCACTGGCGTAATAGAGCAGAGTATTGAGCACTGACGCTTGGCTTGGATCTGAACCACCGAGCACCAGTACAATACCTTTTGCCATCCCCACTATAAGAGCCGCAGGGAGTAAATCTTTAGCCCCTTGTTGAAATGCCGCCGATACTTGGTTCATGGTCATACGTTTACCAAGCACCGCAATCGTTCCTACTACAACGCCCAAAGTGAAAAATTGGGTGGCAATTTCGGGAATGTAATATTGATATTGGGTGACCCCCCAAATGACCCAAATAATGCCGAACAAAAAAGTAAGCAAGATAATGATGTCGGTCTTGTCAAATTTAACCTCAAGATTCAGCTGCTTCTGACGGAAAAAATGATCGGTTTCATGACTCAAAGACGCTTCAGGCTTGGCTTTGATTTTCTTGGCATAACGCAGCGTGAAAAACAGACCTAAACTAGTAAATACGCACCACAAAATCATCCGATATGATTCACCAGAAAACAGTGGAACATCTGCAATACCTTGGGCTATAGCAACCGAAAACGGATTCATCCACGAAGTGGCAAAGCCCAATTGTGTCGCGACATAGGTAATTAAGACCGCCGTAATGGCGTCATAGCCCAAGGCAATCATCAACGGGACTAGCACAATACAAAAAGCAATCGCTTCTTCGCCCATACCAAAAATGGCGCCGGCCAGGGAGAACAGCACAAACATTAAAGGTATGATGACGGACTTCGCTTTGCGACTGTTTTGAATCAAGGCTAGTATCCCGTTATTGATCGCACCCGACTCCATGATGATGCCAAAAGCACCACCAACGATAAGAATAAAGGCAATAACACCCACTGCTGAGCCCCATTTATCACCAGAAACTAAGCCTTCAAAAGCATAATTCATGATGCCAATGTCACCGCCAGACGCAAACCAACTTACCTGTTTCTCACTGGTTTCAACAACCTTAAAACTACCCGCTTTGAGTTGGGTACGAGTATCAGTCTGTCCGTTGGTGTGTGTTTCAATTTGTTCCGTTTCAAATTGCCCCGCTGGCAGCATGTAGGTCAATGCTCCTGCTAATAAGATCACAAAAAACAGAATGACAAAAGCATCAGGCATCCCTTTGAACATCGTTTTTGGGGGCGAAAAGGGAGCATGGGTTTGCATAGTAAATCGTACCTTACAACAGAGAAGTAGTGCCGCTTATAAAAAAGCGGGTAAGGCCTTACACCTTGCCCGCTATGACCTTAGTTTAGAAAAAGTAACTTAAGGACAGATTATAGGTGGTACCGTAAGCATTGTGATTATAAGAATCAAAACCACGGCTCGAACCATAAGCAATGGGCGCGGCACGATCAAATAAGTTATCGATGGTGAGTTTCAGTGTCGCATTCTCAAAATAATACCCTGCACTGGCTCGCACTGTGGTCCAAGCACTGACATCGCGCTGTTCACTGTCATCAATGGCTCCAAGATCGAATAACTCATCAATTTCTCGCCCACGCAAACGTTCAATATCATCTCCGTAGCTGCTGGTGTAATAGGCCGTCAAACCAAGATAATACTTTTCTTCATCCCAAAATACACTCAAATTGGCGATGTCTGCTGGATAACGCCATGTGCCGATTAACGATTCAATTTCATCCGAGCCCGGTTTGTTGCGTTCAAAATCAAGATAGTGAGTGGCGTTTATGGCAACCGTCAAACTGGCTGTATCGAAATCAAATTTATGATCAAACGCCAAGTCTACTCCACTGACTTCTTGACTGCCGGTGTTTTGTAACTGCAGCACATGATCACGATATAAAGGTAGCTCGACAAAACGGGGTTGGTCAAAAGCATCCCATTCAGTAAGAATTTCACTTAAATTGGCACCTTGCTCTTCGATGGTTAAACCGGCTTGGTCTGTTACTAAGCAAAGATCAGGATCATAAGAAACGCCCACTTGACCTTCTGGCACTAAGCCACAAAAACGCACGGAGGCATCGCTCATTGCACGGTCTAACAAGGCTGTCATATCGGTATCAACAATATCTTGATGATCAAAATACCAATAATCAACAGTAAGATTAGTGTTTTTAGTGGGGCTATAACTAAAGCCAGCGCTAATGGATTCTGATTCCTCTGCCTTAAGCTGTGGATTCCCCAGCTCTAATACATTATTACTACGCACCGAGCTTTCACCTTCACAATACAGTTCCGCTACCCCTTGGTTAGCTGAACAATCAAAGGCTGCCGTTGTAGTGCGTAATTTTACCCCTGCTTGAGTGAGAGAGGGAGCACGAAACGATGTGGCCCAAGAAGCACGTAAAACCAAGTCATCTGTCGGTCTATAAGTCAATGCCACTTTGGGATTAAAGGTGCCGCCAAAATCATTATAGTGATCATAACGGCCTGCCAGTTGCATTTGTACTTGCTCGCTTAACGGTACATATAATTCAGCAAATGCCCCCCATTGACTGCGTGATGCCTCAGACAAACTCGAGCCAAAACCTAATACGTCAACCAAGTACTCATTACTAAAACGTGCACGAGAGTTTTCTGATGGCACATCAGTGATTTTTTCTTTACGTGCTTCAAGGCCAAATGCGCCTTTAACTACGTCCTGGTTAAACTCAAACAAATCGCCCGTGGCACGAAAATCCCAAGCATAAACCGTACTTTTGCCGTCTCGTGTCGGTTGGGCTTGACTCAAGCTGAGTATGGCTTCGTTGGTCGCATCGTTTTGTAAAAAGGGGTTATACATACCAGCTAAGCTGCCGCCCGCACAGTTTAGTGCATTACCATCGTAGCTAGCTAAACTACCATCTGTGCAGAGTTCTCCTGCAAGAGATGCATGGTATTTGTAACGGTTGTAGATACCCGCCACGCCTACTTGCTCTGATTTAGACTGGGACAAAGTAATGGCCGATTCCCAATCCCAATCATCATAACTACCGGATAAGGCCGAGACTAACCGAAAGGCATTACTTTCGATATCAATGGTACGCGGCGTAGCAAAGCGCCCATCAAATTGAAAACCATAAAGCTCTTGGCCAGCCTGAGTATCAAAGGGATCGATGTAAAGATTATCGAGCAAACTATCGCGTATGGCATCGGGGTAAATATTCAAAGCTGTTTCGTCGACGAATGGACCTTCGGAATCATCAAGTTGGTTGATTGGCGAGGGACTAGAATAGGCCGTTGATTGGGTGCGAGAATAGAAAAAGTCAGTACTCCAATTTAGCTCACCAATGTCTTTATTGAACATAAAACCGCTTGAGAAACTCTTAAACGGGGTGTCTAAATAATCATCTTCGTTACCATAATACGCACAAATCTGCTCACCAAACTCTGTGGTGACTAATGGCGTAGCACAATCAGGGCTGCCAATTTCATTGCCATCTCGTGCCGAGTTATAGTAAATATTTGGTGTGCCCTTAGGTAAATAAGAATAGCTGTTAGCTAACAGTGGTTGGCGGGTTTCTGCTCGGTCGGTTGCTTTAAATGCATTACGCTCAAAAAAGTCTGCAAAAACGGTTAAATTACCACCGCCAATATCGGTGCCATAGGCGAAATTAAGATTGCTCTTACCCTCATCACTGCTTGCTGTGCTATTGCCATAAGAGGCATTAATCTCAGCTCCGACATAGTTTTTCTTTAAGATATAGTTAATAACACCTGCTACTGCATCAGCGCCATAGGTAGCGGAAGCACCAGTAGCCAGGACTTCAATTCTGTCTATCGCAGCTAAGGGAATACTATTGATATCCACAAAGTTTTGCGTGCCCGCGGCAAAAGAACTAGCGGCAATTCGCCGACCATTGATGAGGGTTAACGTTGAAGCGGGACCTAAACCACGCAATGAGGCTGCGGCTTGACCACCTGGAGTCGATGTTGATGTTGCACCGCTTTGTGCGGTAGAAAACGAACCTTCACCCCCTCGAGTTTGGCCAAAGGTATTCATTAATTCTGCAATACTAGACGCGCCAGAACGTTGAATCGCTTCAGAGTCGATAATTGTTAGCGGTTGTGCACCTTGTAAATCAACACCTTTAATGTATGAGCCCGTAACGTTGATGACTTCAACATCAGCGGTTTCCGTTTCTTGAGCTTGAACGTGTAAAACCGTGCTTGCAAAACACAAGGCAGCCGCAGACGTCATTGCAGACGCAATTCGATTCAGTTTCATGATGAACTCCTTCAAAAGCCGCGTGTGAGCGCAGCAAAATTTCTAGTTTTAAATTTTTAATATTAAGTTTTTGGGTTTTGCTGTGGGCACAAACAACATTTGCGACAAGCAAGGATGCACGGACTTAGCTAAACAAGTCTGTGAGAGGGGATTTTATTCGTCGAACCACTCCGACAAATAAAAACTTTTATAGTGGTAGGTGCCAAGATTGGCTGCTTTTTTAATCATCGTAATTTGTGTTTTTTATGCAAATACCGTTGTGATTTCAATTTAGTGCTGTGCATTGACAGTGACCAAGATTTAACACTAGGGTTTGCAAAAGTCAATAACCAAATTAGGTCATATTTAATGCGTCATTTGTTTTCACTAAATAGTAAAAAGCCCAAACTAAGCTTGCTAAAAATCAGTTCTTTTTTTATTTTTTCTTGTTCAATTTCAGTTGGTTATGCTAGTGAAAATAAACCTCGTTATGAGCTGCTTTTGGCCGGTGGAGGACTTCAAACCTGCTCAAGTATGGCGGCTGAAAATTGCACAACAAAAGTATTTGATAGTGAGATGAAAACCGAAGATTTGTATCAAATAAGTCAAGAAAACCTGAAAAAATTATCACAGACCCAAGGTTTTTTAACTTTATTAGCGACGGATAAGCTGCAAATTAATGATGTTATCTTGAATATATATGCAAAATATCCTAACGAAGTAGTAAGCCGCCAAGGGCTGCGCGAGTTGTTTGAAAAGTACCGTGGTTTGCCTTTGTACCGCTCTTTAAACGATGCCGCTTATTATGCTTTGTTAGATAGTTTTGAGTATCGTCAGATGGATGCAAAGGGTCAGCGCAAGCGTGAAGTAACACGTTTACAACACAATAAAAACACCAGTTCGGTAAAAATATACCAAGCTTTTGTAGAGCAAGCCGCGCTACGCATGCCCAAAGATCAACAAATACCTCATATTGTGGTGATTACTGCATCCTCTAGGGACCCTTTTGAAGTAGCTGACTTTTACGTATCAGTTTTTTCTGAGGCTGGGGCAGAAACTACGTGGCTACCTTTAGACAAAACCTATCAGCAAGCGCGCGCTTTAGAGCTAAATAGTGGAGCTGGATGTGCACAGTTAAGGCAATTGCGCGCCAACAATAATAGCTTTTATCGAGAGGATATTTATCCCAATCGAACTGCCTTGCAAAGCCAGTATTGTCAACAACCAGAGAAAATGACTGCGGCATTAATTGGGGCTCAAGGACTATTTATTAATGGCGGCGATCAAAGTTTGACTTTGGCTGCGTTGCTCAACCCAGACGGCAGTGACAGTATTGAATTACGCTTGATAAAGCAGCGCATACAAGCAGGGCGATTGATTGTTGGCGGCACTAGCGCAGGTACAGCAGTGCAAGCGGGTGGTGTGTTTGAGCAGATGCCAGTTCCGATGATTACTAACGGTGATCCTGAACAAGCAATGAAACGGGGGGCCTTTGCCAACAACCCACCCAGCGAACGCTGCTCGAACAGTGGCTTGTGTAAGCAAAAATTATTGTCAAATGACCTAAGCTACAGGGCTGATGGGGGAATAGGATTATTTGAACTGGGCTTACTTGATACCCATTTCTCTGAACGTGATAGAGAAACTCGCCTGGCTATTTTTGCCGCTGAAACTAAACAACGTTTCGCTTTTGGTGTTGATGAGACCACTGCACTGCTAGTGAGCATTGACAAAAGCACTAATAAATTGCAATTAGCAGTGCTCGGACAAAATGGAGTGTTTATTGTTGACCGCAAGCTTGGCTACTATTTTCAAGGGGTGGCACCCGGATGGACTGCGAGGCAGTCTATAGTGACGGGCATGAGTCATTACTTAAACGACGGCAGTCGAGCTGAGTTCGACCGCGATACCGGTAAATTAAGCTTTAGCGTTGCGGGTGCAAAAACAACTCATACAACTAAGTTGCAAGAAGTTGGTAGAGGCATCTGGCGAAATCAAGTAAGGAAACATTGCGGCGCTAATGAAAGTATCAAGTGGCCGTTATTTGATAATGACTATGAACTGGCCGTATCTGATCTAACCGAGTTTTATTATGCGCCATCCACAGACCACTGCAGTTATACCAATGTGCCCTTTATTATCACAGGTGCTAAGACTAAATTATAAACCTAAGTGAGTTTAAAAAATGCTAATGTAATTGGTGAAATGTCTTTTTTTTGGGTAAACGTGGTCCCGCCTAGGCAAAATACTAGGCTGATTAACCACACTTCCCCCAAGCCATGTTTTACCGCTATCAGCTAATCAAAAGTTTACAGATACTGAGTAAATATGCAATTTTGGGGTAAAATTAATGTACGGATAAGACTTGGTCAAAAACAAGGCTAACAAGGAGGTAGTAGCTTATGTGTAACAACAATCAAAAAACTGGATTTCTAGCAGGTGCGATGGTTTGTGCCGCTTCATTGTTTGGTGATCTTGTCTTATTCGGTAACTCAAATCTTAATAATTTGTCATGCTTATCCTTCTAGGTAGTGCCTGTTTAAGAGGTTTTTTTTCCTCAAAAATTGAATAGCCAAGATTATTTGCTACTTCATAACTAATATAAAATCTCCGTTAGCGGGCAAATACTACCTTGGGTCAGCAAATCCATACCTTTTTTGCTACCTAAATGGGATACCGCTCAATGTATCAAGATAAAGGTGCACGAGGCTTTCTCAATCAACTAGGAGTAGAACTATAAGTAATTTATGGTTAAATATAAGCTGCATCTGAAGCACTTAGCAGTGAAACCCCTACTCTAAGCGAGGGAGAATTTATGCATAAGAATGAACCAAATTTAGCCAGCGAAGCAATGATAGAAATCATTGAAAATCAAATCGCAGCCAATAATCCGCCGAAAGTCAGAAAAACACTGGCCCGACTTGAATCATTGGGTATCAAACATAATGCAGCTTTAAAGCTTATTGCCTGTGCTTTATCGGTGGAAATATTTGAAATCATGAAGAATAAAGAACAATTCAATGCTCATCGATATGATGAAAATTTAGATCATCTGCCAGACATGCCTTGGAATGATGTTTAATGGGACTTAATAAAGTACTTTTTACTGAGAGGTTACACAGATGAAGCTCATGTTAGCCGGGATTATGGGCTTGATAATAATGTCTGGCTGCGTGGTGGTGCCAACGAAGGATTTATCTGCAGTCAATCGATGTGAAATATCAAGTGACCGAAAGACACTAAAGATGGTCAATGGTTTTGACGATACCAATACCTACTACTCAATTAGTGGCTTGCTTTTAATACCAATCACTGGAGTGGTATCTGGAGTGTATGTGGCCATTAACAATATTTATCATCTTGGTGAAGAGACGATTGTTTGTGGTACCGGTAAACACAAGTCACAACAATCTAATTAATCTTGACTACGCTAGAAAGTCTATTTTAGACGTCTATCAAGCTTAATTAAGGCGTTCTGACTTTTCTGGCTGAGCTTTGATAAAAGCAAGCCGAAGGTAGTCTCTGTTTCGCGGTTTTAATCTGTCGGCAGAACAGACCCCTGATGCTGGCAAAGGTCAGTTCAATTGGCAACTGACTCCATTATGATGCTAAACGTAGCGCCCGACACAATAAGAATAAAAGCCATAACACCTAATGCTGAGTGTCACTTTTCGTCAGAAACTAAGCCTTGATAGGCATAGTGTTTTGCTCTTTTGCGTATGACAAGACTGGCTATCAGTTGAGTTGCTTCATGAATGGGATGAAATAACTTTGAATAAGATGGGATCTCGCTGATAGTATCTCATTAATTGTAATTTAGTTTCTATCAGGGTCATCTATGGGATTTAAACCGTCTTTAGTTTTATTTACGCTCGCAAGTTTCTTTGGAATGAGTAATCTTGCTCTGGCCAAACAAGATCTTGGTTTATGGCCAAATACGCAATATGAGCAAGCAATACCCACTCATACACAAGTGCTGGGCTATGCTGTGGGTGAGCGAATCACCAGTCATGCTGATATGCTGCGTTTTTTCGATGCTCTTGAAAAAGCTGCGCCGAAGCGAATTAAAGTATTTGAATATGCGCGTTCCTGGGAAGGGCGTAAATTAATTTATGCCGTTATTGGCTCGCCAGAAAATATCGCTAAATTAGATGAATTTGCCGCTGATATGCAAAAATTGTCTGACCCTCGTATCACCAACGAAAAAGCCGCGAAGCAACTTATTAATACCTTGCCCGCCTCTGTTTGGTTAGAACATGGTGTACACGGTAATGAAATTAGTAGTACCGATGCCGCCATGATGACGGCTTATCATTTGCTGGCTGCGCCGAATGAGGCTACCAATAAAAAGATCCTTGCCAATACCCTAGTCTTTATTGACCCTCTGCAAAACCCTGATGGTAGAAGCCGTTTTACCAGCCGCTATTATGCCACAGTTGGCATGATGCACAGTGGCGATCGCTTGAGTGCAGAACAAAATGAACCTTGGCCCAATGGCCGCAGCAATCACTACCTATTTGATATGAACCGTGATTGGTTGGCGATCACTCAACCTGAAACCGCCGGCAGAGTGAAGGTTCTGAATCATTACAAACCCACAGTGGTAATTGATTTACATGAAATGGGTGGCGATCAAAGTTACTTTTTCCCTCCTGCTGCTGAGCCTACTAATCCGCATATGAGTGAGGCTCAATTAGAAAATACGGCTTTAATCGGACAAAATATCGGCCGTAGTTTTGACAAGTTTGGCTTTGATTATTTTACGCGAGAAGTGTTTGACGCATTTTATCCTGGCTATGGTGATAGTTGGCCGACTTTTTATGGTGCTTCTGCCGCCACTTATGAAGTTGCTTCTACACGGGGTGAGATGTATCTCACCAGTAGTGGCGAGATGAAACACTATATTGATACCGTAAAACAACATTTTGTTGCTTCAATTGCCACAGCAGAAGCGACAGCAGAACACCGTGAAAAAATTCTGCATGATTTTTATCGTTATCAAGAAAACGCTATTATCGAAGGTAAAAATGATAAAAACGAGCGCGTATTTATCTTGCCTGATGTGCGTGATAAAGCCGGCACCCATCGACTCGCCACCTTAATGGCGCAGCATGGCGTTGAAGTAAAACAGGCAACAAAAGATTTCAAAGCCTGTGGCGTAGCTTATTCGGCGGGTGCTTATTTTATTGACACTGCTCAGCCTCGAGGTCGTTTTGTAAAAACTACCTTTACTCAACAAGTAGATATGTCATCGACTTTCATCAAAGAGCAAGAACGTCGCCGAGCACGTAAATTAAATGATGAAATTTACGATGTTACGGGCTGGTCATTGCCGCTTATGTTTAACATTGATACCAATGCCTGTGGCAAAGAAGTTGAAGTTGCCAGTGAAAAAGTAATGGCTGATGCGCCTTTACAAGGCAACGTGACTAATACAAAGGCAAGTGTTGCCTACTTAGTTCCTTGGGGTGACATGGCGGCTGGCCGCTTCTTAAGCGCCGCACTGCAAGCCGATTTAAAGATTAAGAGTGCTGATAAAGCGTTTGTTTTAGATAAGAAAAACCAGTATCCCGCCGGAACGTTAATTATTGAGGTTAAGGCCAATAATGACAAATTGGCTGACACTGTTGCTCGCATAGCCAAACAAACTGGCGCCAGTGTCGAGGGCATTGATAGCAGTTGGGTAACGGATGGCCCTAGTTTTGGCAGTGGTGATACGGTTGCGATGCACCCACCCAAGATTGCCATGGCGTGGGACGAGCCCACCAGTTCCTTAAGTGCTGGTAATACCCGTTTTGTTATCGAACGTCAGTTCAATTATCCGGTAACGGCTATTCGTTCAAACCAGTTAGTTAGTGCTGACTTAAGTGCTTATCAGGTGCTTATTTTACCCTCTGGCAATTATACTCAAACATTCGGCACCGCTGGGGTAGAAAACATTCAGACCTGGGTTAAAAAAGGAGGAGTATTACTGACTATTGGCGCTGCCACTCGCTTCGCTGCGCAAGCTGAGGTGAATTTGTTGGATGTACAACGGGAAGAAGCCTTTAAAGCAGAAAAGCCAAGCAAGCCTGAAGACAAAAAGTCCACCGTGGCGGGCCAACTACTCAAATCTAAAGCTGATTTGCTTAAGGCGACTGAAAACAGTGAAGAAAGCCCTGACTATGTTGCAGGGATATTGGCCAATGTTGAAGTGGATCAAGAGCATTGGTTGACCGCTGGGGTTAATCCTAAACTGGTGGCTATGGTTGTCGGTAACAGTATATATGCACCCATCAAGTTAGCATCAGGCAAAAATTTAGCGTGGTTTGCTGATGAAAAGAATGTGCTAGCCAGTGGTTATTTGTGGCCAGCCGTTACCCAACAATTGGCTTATAAACCCTTTTTGATCCATCAACCCAGCGGCAAAGGCATGGTGATTGCCTTTACCCAAGAGCCTACTAGTCGAGCTTATCTTGATGGTTTGAATGTACTGTTAATGAACAGTATTTTTAGAGCAGCCGCCCATGCGGACCCCTTGCGTTAATCCATTGCGTTAGTGCTTAATGAAAAAGCCACAGCACATGCTGTGGTTTTTTTTAAACAATAGTTGAAAGATGGCTAAGCCTGTATATCAAAAAGCATAACTTAAGCCCAACCACAGGCGCGAGGCATTTTTAAATTGACCAAATTGTCCGTCTAAATCGCCAAACGCCCAATCCAGTCCACCGTTTAATTTGCTATTGTCGCTTAATTCATAACTGAAACCAGGTCTGAGTACCCCGTCGTGTTGGTTTAATGAGGCAATCAATTCTGTTTTAAGCAATAAACGTTGATTGAAAAAAGGCCGCTGGATGCGCAAGGTTAATATGCTGTCTGTTTTAGGTCGGAATAACTGATTTTTGGGTAAATCAATATAGTCCACCACTATCTGGGCATTGATAAAAAGCTGCTTGCTTGTTTGCCAATCAAGACCCATTCCAAATAAAGAGCGAGCGCCTTGACTGAGCAACATCCCTTGGCTCGACTTTATATTGAATGTTTGGTCAGGAATATATGCGGCCTCTAAACGCCACACCGCGGAACCTTCAGAAAAATCATAGTTTAGGGCAATGACATTACGACGAGGGTAATGCAGATTAATAGTTAAGAGCTGATTTGTTGGCGTGCTTAGGGATAAAACAGGTTCAGTATCAGGGCCGCGAAAACCGAGCAAACTGAATTCACCTGCACCCAAATGACGACTTAAGCGCATACCTAAAGTGCTTTGCGATAATGTGTGGTTCCGCTCATCACTTTTTAGTTTCAAGCTTATATCATTGCCCAGTTGTGAGAGTTCAAGACCGGCCACATAACGTGGCGCGGTCAATTGAAATTCGCTGCCTAAAGTAGCTTGTTGCGACACCGTACCATCAAACACCAAGGCTGAATCCACCTGCCAGCTACTTAATCTTGTGCGCCAGCGCACTCCCCAACGTGCCAATCTCTCTGGTTTGACTTGGGCAAAGACAAAATCTCTGCGCCGCACAGGATCAAAACGGTCACTTACCTGAACGCCATCTAATAAACCCCAGGGTACAACTTGCTTGCCAAGGTCGACGGTGTTTTTACCCTTGCGCCACGTCAACAGAAACTGACTAAAGCCTAAACGTGCATACTTATTATCAATCAAGGCTTGACTGAAATGGGCAAAGTTGTCACTGCCGCCCAAACCCACATCATCATCAGCAAGTTCGGCGAATAACTCAAAATGGGCATTCCAATTTGCGCCAAGATGCATGCGTGTAGACCACTCAAGAGTGAAGCGAGACAAACTTAAGCGCTTATCATCTAGGGTATAGGCGGTATTATAGTTGAGCAGTGTTTTACTATTAGTCAGTGTGGGTAAGTTATCTTGTGCTTGGGCATCAGCAAATAACAGCCAGATAATAAATAGATAAGTACTAATAATTAGACTGCTTTTCAGCAAGCATTGAGTCACGGTTAGCAGTATGGTGATTAGTGTGTTGTTAACCTGTCTTACTTGTTCACTGCGGGTTTTATTCTCTTTGATTCCTTGCATAATGCTGTCCTTTGCATCGTATTATTGTCTTAGAGTTGAGGTAGGCCGTAGCTTAAGGATTCTGCGCTTAACAAGGCTTCAGGCAAATTTGGTATATAGCGCATATCCTCCAAAATGATGTCGGTTTGATGAGATAGTTGCAGTTGCTTAATGGTAAATTGCATAGCGGTCCAAGCCCCTCCAACCTGTGCTTGCTGGTGAACAAACATTTCTTTTAGCGGCTTACCAAGGGTATCGGTATAACGAAGTTCAACAGGAATATACGAATTTAAGTCAACAAGGGCATAAAAACTGGCATATCCCAACTCGCTTTTTTTTGCGTCATTTTTGGCGAGACCAAGTAAAACTGCATAATTATCCGCTTGTTCGACAGGTGTGTCGCCGAGGCTAAAATCCCAATCATCTGCTGAAAATTTAAAGTCATCCTTAATGTCGCCATAGGTTAAATCAGTACCCATAAAGTAGTCACCACGGTTAGCGCTGGGGATACGCCTTACCCGTTTAGTCGCTGGCAGAAACAACCAGTTTTCATCCTCTTGTAAGGCGTAATCATGACTCAAAAAAACCGTATCCTGTAAAGCGGCGGGTGAGGTAAAAAAGATCGCTATTTTAATGTCTTCATCGCGCTCAGAATGGATTAGCAGGGCTGAACGTTTACGTTCATTGCCTTTGGCATTGCGTAAGATAAAATGCATATTACCGACTCGTCCTTCATTGGCGGGCCTGTTGCGGATAAGGTCTGCCAATTGCTGAGCTGAGTAAGCTTGTCGATTATGCCTTTCATTGCTTTGTGCCATACTACAAGTGCCATGTAAAACCGCAGTCAGTAAAGTAATCACACCTAAAATAGCGTTTTTCATAGTAGTTTACTCATCAGTTGGGGGCTGGTAGATAGACGTTCTTTTAAGGCATAAATCGCGGGTAGAATAAATATGGCACCGATTAAACTGCCTGTTGCCGCCGCGGCGACGAGTCCACCAAACCATTGCAATGGGGGCGCTGAACTTAAACAAATTACCCCTAAGGCCACAGAAAGGGCGAGGGCAGAATAAATACAGGCTCGTGCGATAACGATATAACGCCCAGCAAAAACCGCCCGCATGTTGTGACCTCTAGCTAAGCCACTGCGTATTTGCCACATGAGATGAATGGCAAAATCAACCCCAAGTCCAGTAGAAATAGCCGCTGTCATCGAGGTTGCAGGAGCGATATCGATGCCTAAATAGCCCATGACAGCATAGGCAAAAAGTACGCCTGTTAGCAGGGGAACCAAACACAATACAGCGGGTATTAAGGCTCTAAAGGTAAAAACGGCGGCAGCAAACACAAATACAATAGCCAGTCCCAGGCCAGTAAAGTGAGAATTGGCTAAGAGTTGCATCCAGCCAGCATTGACGGCGACTCGTCCGCTCACTTCAGCAGTCAAACCGGGGTGAGATTGCGACCAAGACCAAGAGGCTTGTTCAAAGGCTTTTACAGTGGGCATGACTGCACTAAAACGATCGGTGGTTAATTGGGTACGAATAAGAGCATGTTGATAGCTATAATCAATTTCCTCGTCAAAATCCCCTGGTTCGCTCGAGGCTTCGTATAACAACATGTATTGCGATGGGGCGTGATCTTCGCTAGGTAGGCTATTAACGGGAGCATCCATCAATAAGTGATGCATCAAGGAGATATAGTCAACAATCGAATGAGTTTTGGTGACTAATGGCAAGGTAGCTAATTGCTGTTGTAAGTCGGCCATCGCTTGCAGGGCAGTAGGTGTCATTAAGCCACCTTCTTCCTCACTGGACACCACTATATCTAGGAAATTCAAACCATCAAGGCGCTGATTGAGGGTAACGTCGGCAATGTGTACCTGTTCATCGTCTTGAAAATAACGCTGGCGTTGATAATCAAAATTAGCCTCTAGAGCAAAATAGACAAATATGGCGATTAATCCGAGCAAGCTAGCGGCTACCCGCCACGGATGATTAAATGACATTTGGGTAAAATTAATGACGATAGCGTCAATGCGCGAATAACGGGGGATGGTTTTTATGGGAAGCTGAGCAAAATGGCTCAATCTAATAATTGCGGGCAATAGGGTTATGCTCAAAAGCCAGGCAGCAGCGACGCCCACAGCGGCATACCAGCCAAATTCAGCAATGGGTTGCATCGGTGAACCCAACGACAAACCAACAAAACCAGCAATAGTCGTCACACTGGTCAAGGTGACCGGTAAATAAGTACGACAAAGTGTATCTAACAAGGCATCCCGCGCAGCCAGTTCAGGGTGATTACTGCGTTCTCGCAAATAAATGGTGGTGATATGCAAGCTGTCTGCAATAGAAATTGCCATGATAATAACGGGCAAAGCCGTGGTGATGAGATAATAGCGATGGTCCATCCATCCCATTAGGCCAATGGCTATCGCGGCAGAACCTGCGATGACCATTAATGGCCCCACTATTCCCCGCCAACTGCGAAAGGCAATATATAAAATTAATAAAGCAGTTAAGACCGCGGCTGGAATGAAAATTCGGGTATCCTGATTGACCATCTGCGCCAAACGACCGTTCATTGCGGCCACTCCTGCTACATGAATTTGGCTACCTTTGGGTTCAAACTGTTCGGCGATGGCCAATATTTGCTGATACGTTTCGGTGGCATGATTAGCGTCTTCAACCGCAATGATCATGGTAATCGTATCGCCACGTTCAGAGGCAAGTAAACCCGCTAACATGGGCATGGCTTGAATATGTTCAAAGGCCAATATCGCCTTTTGCTCGCTGAGTTCCCCCTCTGGCAAGATGGGTTCAACCTTAAGATCACCGAGTTGAGTACTAATGTATTTTTCACTTAATAGGCTGATTATTTGCTGTTTTTTGACATTAGGTAATACGGCCACATGCTGTTCAATTTGTTGCAAAGCACTGATGTTCAGTACATTAAAGGCACTGCGTCCCGGTGCCGCAACCAAACCTAAAATAATCGGGTCTTCTATACCAAAAAGTGCTTTTGCCCGATCTCGCGCCAGTGCGGCCGGATGTTCACTGGACACAAAAGCATCCACTGAGGGTTCTTTTTTAATATCTTTAAAGCCCGCAGCAAAACACAAGATCACCATAAGACTAAACAGTACTACTCGTTTGGGGTGGTCTATAATCCACGTAAAAAAACGTGTTTTCTTAGAGGGTGTACTGATTATCTGACTCATTACTATCATCCTTTTTCCATGTATGCATAACTACAAATTGCTGATTAATCCAGTCAACAAATGTGAGGGCTAAAGCCTCTAAAAATGAAGAACAGGGGATAAGGTGACGTGAGTGTAAGGCGCCATCTTTGTGCTTGCAGCTTGCAGTATGCTAACTACAATTAAACTTATCCTGTTTACTTCCTTGGTTTAGCAACAGTGAGTGTAGATAAGAGGGAGGAAGGATTCGTGGGTGACACTACCCATAATTTGTTAAGTGACTACCCAAAAATTCATATAAAATTCAAATTGACTATTTTTTAAGCAGCGTGGTTTACTTAGCCTAGCTTAGTTTTCAGCCGTATGGATACTTATGTTAATTGAACGAGACGACGCTTTGGCCTCATTTAATATAATGCGAGAGCGTTTAGAGCATGGCCTAGGTGGTATAATATTGCTAGGTGGTGAGGCTGGCATTGGTAAAACGTCCTTGATGGCAGCCTGTTTAGAACAACATCAACAGAATTATCGCTGGATTTGGGGCGGCTGCGATGCCTTGTTTACGCCCCGAGTACTCGGGCCCATCTATGATATCGCTGGCTTACTGGGTTGTGATATTGACCTTTTGTTAAGTCAAGAAAATGGCCGTGCTCGTTTGTTTTCGGCTTTATTGCTCGCCTTGCAAAGCAGTGAGAAGCCCGTCATTTTAGTCTGCGAAGATTTTCATTGGGCGGATCACGCCTCCCTCGATTTAGTCAAGTTTCTGGGCCGACGGGTCAATTTTATCAAAGTATTATTAGTGATTACCTTTCGAGATGACGAAATGGGCGATAATCATCCTCTACGTCAGGTATTGGGCGAGCTACCGCATAATTTATGTCAGCGTATTAAACTGGAACCGATTTCTGCTAAAAGTGTGGCCAGTATGGCAAGTGCTCAAGGTTACTTCGGTGATGAAATTTACCGTATTACTGGCGGCAATCCATTTTTTGTTACTGAGCTATTAGCCGCTAAATATGCCGAAAATGCGATAGTTCCAGCCTCTATTAAAGATGCCATGAGTTCTCGCCTTAACAGGTTAAGCCACGAACAAAGATTATTTCTGGAGCTATTTAGCACGATGCCGGGGGCCAGTCATGAAACCTTTTTACAAGACTTGTTTGGTGAACATGTGCATCAACACATTCTTGCGGCAACACGGGGCGGTATCTTGATCCAAGAAGCCTCTGGGGGGATAAAGTTTCGTCATGAATTAGCCCGTTTAGCCACCTTAGAGCGATTGTCAGTAAGCGCTAAACGTCGGTGTCATGAACATATCTTAAGCAAACTGCAAACCCTTGAACATCAACCACCGGTTGATCAATTTGTCCATCACGCGGCGGGAGCCTTAGATGGTGACACCGTTTTGCATTATGCACCTATTGCCGCGGAAGCTGCTGCAAAAGCAGGTGCTCATCGCGAAGCCGTGGCTCATTTGGCCACCGCATTACGTTTTATTGACCAAGCGGATTCAGAAGTTGCCGCCAGTTTGTATGAGCGCTGGGCGAGCGAAGCAGCATTAATGTCTAGAACGGATGACGAAGTGATCGACGCTAGACGTCATGCGATAACCTTATGGAAAGCCTTAAATAGGCCCGACAAAATTGGAGAAAATTTACGCTTATTGTCACGTTTGTATTGGCATCGCGGCGCTGCCTTGGAGGCAGACCGTGCCTCAGAGCAAGCGATAAATGTTCTGGAGAGTATTCCACCTTCAGCACAGCAGGCCATGGCTTACAGCTTGCGTTCACAATTATGTATGCTTAATGATCAAATGGAACAAGCTGTGGTATGGGGTGAACGGGCCTTGGCGATAGAAAAACAGTTTACCGACCTTAAGGTGCGTATCCATGCTCTCAATAATATTGGCACTGCGCTGGTATTTAGGGGCAACACCCTTGGTTTAGCCATGTTGCAAGACAGTTTAAACCTCGCCAAAGACAATGACGAACATGAAGACGCGGCCCGAGCCTATGTTAATTTAAGTGAATATGCTTTGGAATTTCGGCAATTTCCCTTGGCCGAAAAAATAATCAATGAAGGCATAATCTATGATACTGAACATGATATTGATACTTGGACCCACTACATGCTCGGGCGATTGGCCCAATTACGCCTAGAGCAAGGGCGCTTGGGTGATGCTAAAACGATTGCACAGGGAATAGTGGATAATCCTAAACTCACTTTGCTGATGCGTCTGCCTGCTTTGCAAGTGCTTGCTCGTGCCCATATGCGCTTAAATACCGAAGATGCGCCTAAATTTATGCAAGCCGCTTTGCAAGACGCCTTAGCGACCGACGAACTACAAAATATTGTACCTGCTCGTTTAACTCTTATTGAAGCCGCTTGGTTAAGTGGCGATTACGCCAGCGGGCAAATGCATCTTGATACCTTGCTTGCCCTAGAAGATGGCGATCGCCATCCCTGGGACATTGGTGAACGCAGTATTTGGCAGCAACGTTATGCCACAGAGCAGGGTAGTAAAATAGACGTTTTAAGCAAAAAAATCCCATTGCCTTCACCCTATGCCTTAGAAATGTCAGGCGAACATCTTCTTGCGGCAAATCAATGGCAGCAGCTTGGATTACCCCATGCTGCCGCTTTGAGCTTATTAGCTGCCACTAATCAGGCTTATATGGTCCAGTGTGCAAGCTTATTAACTGAGCTAGGGGCGCAAGCAGGTTTAAAGTGTTTACTTCAGCGAGCAAAAAAATACGATTGGGATATTTCGCTACTTTCCTTACGAGGACCCTACAAGACTAAAGCATCACAGCACCCCTTAGGCCTAACCAAAAAAGAACAGCAGGTTCTGGCCTTGTTAGCAACAGGGGCAAATAATAGAGATATTTCACTGAGACTATCTCGTTCACCGCGCACGGTTGAGCACCACATTACATCGATTTTAACCAAGCTCAATGCAACAAACCGCATGGCAGTTATGTTGCGCGTGCAAAACGAACCTTGGTTGTTGGCTGAATAAGTTTAACTTGATGCATTAACCATTAAATTAATTAAAAGATTATGAACGTACGTTTCGGCCAATAGCTGACATGGATGGGGCCATGTTGACTTGCTGTATATAAAGTAGGGTAGCTAAGGGAATAAACAGTACTGCCAAGCATCGTTACCATTCGTCATATTCTGCAAACACCTCAGTGCCAATACCCGTCATGCCATTAATCTTTTTAGCCGGAGTAAATAAAAGAAAAAAATTGGAACCACTGAGGACACAGAGTTCACAGAGGAAAAGCAGGTAAAAAAGACAGTTATTATTGGGGTAAAAAGCTAGAGCTGACTGGTTCTAATTTACTATTTGCGGTCGTTCGAGGATTGTATCTAACTTGATTACGCCAGATCAAAAGCAGACATTTCATCGGTTATGACAGAAACAAAAAATTGGGGCAGTGTAAACCTCACACTGCCCCCGTTTTTTTGTTTCTCAACTAGAGAGCCTAGATAATCCGATTACCAAGGCCCATGAGTAATTAGTCGTCTATTTCAATAGACTTGGCGGTTATAACACCTTGCTCGTCCATACGCCCTTTTACTTTAACCGTATCTCCGACAACCACTAACTGCAAGAACTGCTCAACTGAAACGCTGTTATCATCAGCTTCAAACTCAGTATCTGAGTTTATTAAGACTTCATGATTTGAGACAATCAGAGCGCCTTCATTGATCTCATCAACAGTACCCTTAAATTCAGTCCGTTGCGATTTGGCGGTGCCATCATCTTCATCCGCTTCACCAGCTTCGTCCGCTTCATCAGATTCATTCTCTTCTGTTTTAATTTGAAGGGCGACAAAGTTACCCTCTACCAACAGACCTTTAATCTCTAACAACATGTCATTTTGAAGTTGAGCAAAAAACGTCGCCTGGCTAACGTTATCACCATTAATATCTTCAAATAGGGTGGTTTCATCGGTATTAACCGAAACACCAAGAATATCGAAGCTAAAGTTGGCTATATTACTCACGGCCCCTTTTAGCTCAATATTACCTTCTGGATCATCTTTTTCACGCTGCATTTTCGTAGCGATATTATTGCCATCAGTATCAATAAACCCTTTCAGTTCAACGGAATCTCCAAGGACCAAATCACTTAAATTAAAGAAACGTTCAGCATGATCAGATTCATCTTTCATTATGGTTTGACTGGTTACCATAAACTCGACCCCAAGTACGGTTAAGGTACGTAGGTCAAGATCAATCGCCTCTACTGTCCCTTCCATGCTCAAGTTGCTACGTTGTTGTAAATGTATTTTTTGGGCTAATAAGTCGCCTGCCCCGTTGTATTCACCCTTAACTTTAACCTGCACATTTAGCATCAAAGAATCAACGGACCCGAATTTATACTCAGTATTTTCATCAGTAATAATGTGAGTATTACTTACACTAAAACTAGTGGCGGATTGGAAGTCAGTAATAAAGCCTTCGACTTGAGAGTCTTTTCCATCCTCATGCTGTTCGTCTTTTTTTTGTAATTTTATTTCATTGACTTGAAAAACATCATTGGACAAAGCAGATGAAAGGCCTTTTACTCTGACTTCTTGACCATTACTCAAATCAATTTCAGCAAAATTGGCAAATACTGCCGAGCTATAATTTATCGTTAAGTTGTGTATGACAAAAACTTTGTTCATTGTATCCAGCGATTCAACCTTACCTTCAACTTTTAGCTTGGAAACCTCAGTTTCTTTTTCAATTCGTGTGGCGTGTAGCTCACCCTTTGCATTAAAAAAACCACTTATCTCAAGAAAATCGGCTGGTGAAAGTTCAGTTAACAATGTTCCATCTAAACTAGTTTCATCATCGAATACAACTACTTGGCCTAGCACTGATAAGGTATTTGCAAGTAGATCAATGCTGTCTAGCGGACCTTTTAATTGTTCCTCATAGTGGATACTGTTGGCGTTACCTGTCGTTCCATCTTCATTTACTTCACCGTTTAGGCTTACGATCATACCAACTTCCAAGTCAGACTCATCTGCACCAGGGTTGTCATCTGTTGAAACCGTGGCTGAATTTGTTTCGTATTCAACACCGTTAATAAAAACACTACCAAACCCCGTTATCACACCCGTTGTTTGAACTGGAGCTGATGTAGGTGTTGGTGTCGGTACTGGTGTCGGTGCTGGTGCAGGTTCAGGCGAGGGTGCTGTAGACGCCCCCCCGCAAGCAGTAAGTATTGATGCGGCCAGTAAAGATAAAACATATATTTTTGACATTTTTAAAACCTCAGTAAACAAACCAATTAAAAGTCAGCGGCGACTTATTACTTTTATTGATAACTGAAGAAATGGCTATTGGGTGATAAAATGAAGATCACTTTGATAGACTTTCTCTAACAGAAAATAGCGAACAATAAAACTATCATTCTCCACGATTATTTTATGTAGTTGGCGAGCCAAAGGTATAAAATAATTTATCAATGTACAGAATTATTTTAACATAACCTGAAGTTATCCTCGGAACCACATAGGTATACTAACTAAACCTTAGGTACTATTTTTCACACATATATTTCCAACCAAACCTGCGGGGTCAGAGCCGGTGAAATGTCACTTTTTGATCTGAATCAGTTGATTACATCATGAGCAGCAAACGGCAGTAATGGTGGTGAAGCAGATCGTCAAAACCAGTTTTTCCGAGTCACTCACCGACCGCTCATGGCACAAACTGCTAATTCAAAACAAACAACGTGACTATCTGCTATCTCAGTAAAGACGATCTTCACAGTGAATTAATCGTACGACTGGTTTTCGCTCGGAGTGTCTGAGTAGCCAATGTAGGCCTTTTCCTCTGTGTACTTCATGACGTCTGTGACAAATGACTTTTGTCTTCCCATCTGCTTTTACTATCTTCTTGGTTTCGCTCATAGCTAAGGGTCAGATTAAATCACATGCTAGTATTTGAAGAGTAAGATCAGCTATGAACTACTACAATTAACTATCATGTTTGCTCTTAGTAAGGGGTTTTTAATGACATAAAAAAGCCAAATTAACTTTTTCACTGGTTAATTTGGCTGATTTATTTTTGTTATAGTTAAAGCGTTGAGGTTTATTACTTCACTTCAGTCACAAAGTTTTCAGTTGAGCGACGCACTTTTTTCAAGTTAACTAACCAGTCACCTTCGTCAGCTCTGTAGCCTAAAGGTAACAACACAACTGAACGTAATCCACGGGCTTTCAAACCTAATATTTCATCGACTTTTTCTGGGCTAAAACCTTCCATTGGGGTGCTATCTACTTTTACGTCAGCGGCCGCAATTAAAGCTGTTCCTAAGCCGATATAAGCTTGGCGAGCTGCATGTTGATAGTTGGTTTCGGCATCTCGTTGCGGATAGGTTTTAAGTAACATTTGGCGATAATTTTCCCAGCCTTCGTTTTTAAAACCGCGTTTTTCATTAACCAGATCAAACATCTCATTGATGCGTTCAGTGGTATAGTTATCCCACGCAGCAAAAACCAGTAGGTGCGAGCCATCAGTGATTTGGCTTTGATTCCACGCATGCGGCACAATCTGAGCGCGCACATCAGGGTTGGTCACTACAATAACTTCGTAAGGTTGCAGCCCACTAGATGTGGCGGTCAGGCGGATTGCTTCTAAAATAAAGTTGACGTTTTCTTCGCTGACAACTTTTTCAGGATTCATTTTTTTAGCGGCATAACGCCATTGCAAATTTTGCAATAATTCAGACATGTATTGTTCTCTGCTGGGTTAATGAAAGTAAAACTAACTTTGGACTACGCGGGTAATTCTAAATTAATTCGTCGTCCACATTGATGTAGGCGTACCGCGCTATTATCAACTCAAATTTAAAAATTCTTTTTAGTGGGGCAGATTTACCTAGCTTAAGCTTGCTTGGCTAAATCGTTGCTAAATATTTCCGCAGGGAACCCAAGGAAGCTTTTTAAATCAATACACTAAATCGCAATAACACACTAAGATAAGGGTGTGTTTTTATATTCAAAAAAGGCTCTATCATGTTAAAACTTTATGGCTCAACAACCTCTCCTTATGCCCGCCGTTTGCGCATATGGCTGGCGAATACTCAACACGAATTTATTAACCTGAAAATTTTTGAAAAACAAGATCGTGAAAAGTTGATGGTATTAAATCCTACCATGAAGATTCCTATGTTGGTGGACAGTGAAGGCGAACATGAACAGGCTATTTTTGACTCTAGAGTGATTTATCGTTACCTCAACCAAAAGTTTGCTGATCCCGTATTAACCTGGGAGCAAGAAAACCAACTTACCTTAATTGACGCCGCTAATGACTCCTTGGTGCAAATGTTTATCTTGGCTCAATCTGGTATTCAAGCAGACGAAAGTTTACTGTTTTTTAAATTACAGAAAGAGCGAGTGAATGCGGTATTAATCCAGTTAGACGAGCTGGTCGCACAAGGACACTTCACTAATTGGAATTACCCCGCCATAAGTTTATTTTGCCTAATCGATTGGATTGAATTTAGGAGTTTACATAATCTGAAAGGGTTGACTGACTTGTTGGCATTTCATGAAAATAATGCACAACGTATTGAAGTTACGGCTACTGACCCCAGAATATAACCTTGAGCACTACTAACGGGAAGAACAATGAATCAACAGCAAAAAACCGAAGCCGAAGCCGCCGCATTTAGACAATTAGTCAAACATTTTGATGAAAATAAAGATGTGCAAAATATCGATTTAATGAATCTTGCCGATTTTTGCCGTAATTGTCTGGCTAAGTGGTATATGGCTGGCGTTAAAGAGCAAGGCCTTGAGATGGATTATGATCAGGCCAGAGAAGCCATTTATGGTATGCCCTTTAGTGATTGGAAAGCCAAGTACCAACAGCCCGCTAGCGCAGTACAGCAAGCACTGTTTAACCAACGTGAAGAAGCTAAAAAATCGACCTGCTAAATTGAAAAGTTGTTGCGGCTGATGAAGCCGCAACGATGATCTATTTTTGCTTATATCTCCATTGGCTTAAAAGGTAGATCTCGATAGCGCTTACCCGAAGCCGCAAATACAGCATTGCTTAAAGCCGGAGCAAATGGCCCTAAACCTGGCTCACCCAATCCTGTTGCCGCATAGTCATTTTCCATAAAATAGGCATACACTTTGGGCATTTCATTAATGCGTAGTACCGGATATTGATGGAAGTTGCCATTTTGCACGGCACCATTTTTAAACACGATTTCAGTGCGTAAGGCATACGACATGCCCATGACTACTGCACCTTCCATCTGCGCGGCAGCGCCATCCGTATTGAGTACCTGACCACAGTCAATGGCAGAGTGGACTTCTAATACTTTAATATCGTCGCCATTGACTTCAACTAAGACAGCCATCGCCGCATAGGTATTAAAACTATAATGCACGGCAATACCCAGGCCCTGATTACTGGGCAATGAAGCACGTGAGGCCCAGCCCGATTTTTCTGCTGCAAGCGCTAATACGCCTTTTGAGCGCGCCACTTGTTCAGCTTGTTTGGGATCGGTGTTGCTATCGTATAAACGATTTAAAAATGCCACCGTATCTTGTTTACTTTGCTGAGCCAGTTCGTCGGCAAAAGAGCCAAAGGCAAAACCGTAGAATATGGCATATACCGCGCGGTACCAGCCGATGCGAGTATGAGCCGGAGCTTCACCACTTTCACTGCGTAAATTAGCTATGCCAAAGGGATGTTCTGCTACTACAGCCACATCACCGTCAGTAGCACGGTCTTGGGCAGGATTGAACAAAGATGCGATGGGTGGAAACGCAACACGATGCAACCAGCCAGTAACATTACCGTCCTGATCCATGGCTGCTTCAATGTGCTGAGCATTAATAGAATGGTAATAACCAGTACGCATATCCTCTTCACGTGACCAAGTGAGCTGCACTGGGGCTTTAACTTTTGCAGATAATACCGCCGCTTCATGCACGTAATCACATTTAAACTTACGGCCAAAGGCACCGCCGGCCATAGTGACATGCACTAGAATATCTTTGGGTTCACGTTTGAAATATTGACCTAAGGTTTTTTGAATATCCGCTGGGCTTTGAGTGGCCGCCCATACTTCACAAGAATCATCTTTAACCCATACTACACTGGCGTTGGGTTCAAGGGGGGAGTGGGATAAATGACCACCGGTATAACTTGCTTTTACTACTTTTGCCGCTGCGCCAAAGGCTTTTTGCAGATCGCCGCGCTCACTGACTAGCTGAGCTGGGTTTTCGACATTTTTAACCAACATGGCTTTGTAGGCTTTGGTATCGTAGCTTTGATTTTTACCCAGGTCCCACTCTATTTTCAGTTGCTTTAAGGCTTGTTGCGCTGTCCACGTATTGTCAGCCACCACCGCTACACCACCAATTGAGCCAAAGGGCACATCAAATCGAGGGATTTCAACGATATCTATCACGCCAGCCATCTGCATGGCTTGCTCTTTATTTGCCACTGACTTTAATTTGCCACCCAATACGGGGCAATGGGTAATAGCCGCATATTTTAAGCCGGGTAGTTTGGTGTCTACGCCGTAAGTCAGTTTACCGGTAACAATTTCGCCTTGATTGTGTCTGGCGAGGTCTTTACCGATGTATTTATATTGACCTTTAGTTTTAAGGGCAGGCTGAGCTGGTACTGGCATATCAGCCGCTAAACTGGCCAACTCACCGTAACCCAGTTTTTGTTGGTTTAGGCTGTTGATAACAAAATGTTTGTCCGCTTTACAATCGCTTGGCGATACGCCCCATGCTTTGGCCGCAGCGGCAATAAGCATCTCTTTGGCTGCAGCTCCTGCTTCACGCATCGGAATATACATGGTGCGAATACTGGCTGAACCGCCAGTGGCCTGCGAGCCATATTTGTCTTCGTCGCCATCGGCTTGTTTGACCGTCACTCTTGCCCAATCCGCTTCTAGCTCATCGGCTACGGCGGCAGGTAAGGCGGTGCTAATACCTTGGCCCATCTCACAGCGGCCACAATAAATTAAGGTATCGCCATTGGGGGCAATATGAATAAACGCATTAGGATTAAAGTTGTCGTCGGCATTAACGTCAAACTGCGCCATAACAGGGTGAGCAACCGTCACACCGAGCATTAAACCACCGCCTATTACGCTGGTTTTTTTCAGGAACACCCGACGACTTTGGTTGAAATCTGCTGAGGTTTTGTTTTGCATAGTAGTCATCTTATACCTCCTTCGCCAATTCGTAAGCGGCATCGGCCACTGCGAGTTTGATGCGTTGATAGGTGCCGCAACGGCAAATATTACCTTGCATCGCATTATCTATATCGTCACTGCTGGGCCGTGGTGTAGTGGCTAAAAAGCTTGCCGCATTCATAATCTGACCCGCTTGACAATAACCACACTGTGGCACTTTATGTTTAATCCAAGCTTTTTGCAGAGGATGGTCGCCATCTTTCGACAAACCTTCGATGGTAGTAATAGATTTTCCTGCGACCGCAGAAACGGGCATCACACAAGCGCGCACAGCTTGGCCGTCAACATGCACGGTGCAAGCACCACACAATCCCATACCACAACCATACTTTGTGCCGGTTAATTCTAATTTATCGCGTAAAAACCACAACAGAGGCATGTCGTCTGGCACATCAAGGTTGTAGCTTTTGTCATTAATTTTAATACTTTTACTCATTGCTCACTCCTAATGGCCAGTTACACATATCGCTGAAGGCGCACGATGCATCAAGGCACACTGACGGTTTTAATTAATTACAGATTATTGTTAATCACTGTGTAAAGCTTCAATGGGGTTTAATTGTGAGGCTTTGATGGCTGGAAACACACCAAAGCCTACACCCACTGCAATACAAATTCCCAAAGACAAAAAGATCGCTACCATAGACCAACTTACGGCCCAACCAGAATAAAAGCCTATTATTTCTGATAAGGCTAAACCAAAGACGATACCTAATAAGCCACCTAACACCGAAATAGTAAAACTTTCAGCGATAAACTGAAATTTAATGTCTTTTTGGGTGGCACCCACCGCACGTAAGAGGCCAATTTCTTTAGTCCGCTCTAATACATTAGCTAACATTATATTCATTATGCCAATACCGCCAACTAATAACGATATACCGGCAACACAGGCCATCACAATATTGAATATCTGCTGAGTTTGCTTTTGCTGTGCTAACAAGGCTGCAGGCACAATAAGTTGATAATCTTCAGCCTCAGCATGACGCAATTTAAACAATTGTTCTACTGCTTTGGCAGCGATACTTGGGTCAACTTGTTCAGATATTTTTAATTTTATGCTGTCTAATTCACTGGCTAATGCCACGCCACTGAGCTTTTTTAAGCTGGTGGACAAGGGCACAAACAAGCGCGCGCTATCACCACCAATTTTTACGCCTTGAAACTCATCTTTGCCTAAATAGGGATTGTAAAGTACACCCACTACTTCGAGCCATAAGTGATTGATTTTAACATATTGTCCAACACCACCACCCTGTGGAAAAAGCTCTTCAGCGGCGGAAGCGCCCAGAACAACTACTTGAGCTACATTTCGTTCATCATCTTCACTTAATAATCGTCCCACAGCGGCTTGCATATTTGACAGGGTGAAATGGCTAGCTGTCACACCCACGACACTGGCATCTGAACGACCTTTATCACTGTATATGGATTGGGTTTTTACCTTACGCTCGGCGCTGTAACTTTCGACAAAGGGCAGGGTCGCGGCGGCAGCATCTAAATCGGCTAAGGTTAAACCCAGTGAGTCTTCTCGAATTTCCATAAGCTCATCATTGGCAAACTGTTTACTTTCGACAATAAGATTGCGCAGGCCCATGGAATCAATCAATTTTAAGGCTTGGCGTTCAGCTCCCTCTCCTATATTTAACATCGCAATAACGGCACCTACACCAAAAATCATACCCAACAAGGTGAGTAAGGTACGCAGTTTATGGGCGGCCATTTCTTTCAATGCATCTACTATCAGCGGTTTAAAGGTCGTGATCATGTTATTTATACTCCCTGTGGAATGCTCAGGGCAATAACATCGCCTGGATTAAGACCATCAATGATTTCCACAAAATGCAGATTTTTTTCTGCAGTTGAAACAACCTGCCTAATAAAATGCTTACCTTGCTGCAGATACACAAAATTTTCGCTCTTATCGTTAAAGATGGCTTGTAATGGGATGGTTATTTTATTGCTGGTTTCACTTGCTTTAATATTTGCTACCACTTTTTGTGCCGGCTGCAGCTTGATATTGCTTTGTGGAATAGCAACGGTTAGCTCAAAATATTTAGTTGGATTACCGCGCTTTATGGTGCGAGAAAAGCCCGATACGCTGCCTACAATGCCATTGAGTACATGCTCAGGTAAGGCTTCTAAGTGCAGTTCAACTTGTTGCCCTTCTTTTAAACCAATAGCATCTTTGTCGAGCACATAAACTTTGGCCTGCATTTTTTCTAAATTCGGAATTTTAGCGATAGTACTGCCAGGAAATACGGTTTGCCCGACACTGGGTTTATCGCCACGAAAGTTCTTTTCATAAACTAGCAATCCATCATAAGGAGCAAATATCTCTAATTGAGACAAGGCCTCTTGGTGCTGTAAATATTTGTCTTCGTGGCCCTTTTTGCGGATATCTAATATTTGTACTGAACTTTGATTTTGCTCGCCTATACTGTCTTGTTTCCAATCAATGAATTCTTCTTTAGCCCCCAAATAATCACGATTCGACAAAGTATCAATAATCTCCAATTTCGAATACAAACGCATATCGTCAATGGCAAAGGTATCGACAAACTTAAATTCTTTGCCAACAAACACTTCCTCTGAATTAAGCTCATTTTCCTGTTTCGCTTTTTCTGCGTAGGTTTGACGCATGTCTTTGTCGAGCAACATCATTTCGAGTTCTTCTTCACGACTATCTAGCAACAATAGTTCTGCGTCAAAGCGCGCTACTACCTGACCTTTGGTAACCTTACTATTTTCTTCGGCTAGCCATTCAATCACCATTGGGCGTCGTCCCGGGGCCGCGATTAGTTGAGCTTCGGCCGCTTCCAGTTCGCCAAAAGCTGGAATAACTATTTCAAATGGTTGTGAATTCACTTTATAGGTGGGGATGGTTGCCACTTCTGGATCTGAGCAGGCACTTAGGCCACCTAACAGACTCACTACAATGCTGGCAAGTACGACTTTTTTCATGAACCCACTACCTCTACTTTGGCTTTCATACCAGGGCGCATGACATCAGGTTTATTACCATCTAATTCAATCAGGGCATCGAACACTACTTTTGAGTTAGAATTCGATTTTGGATAATAAGCTTGGCCTAATACTGATATTTTGCCCATATAGGCATTTTCAGGATAGGCTTCAAATATCACTTTGACAGTCTGCCCCTTGTGTAATTTTGCGGTATCAGGCTCGGCAAATTCAGCTTTAATCGCTACCTCATCCAAAGAAGGTAATTGCATTAAACTGCGTCCCATGTAAACAGTTTGACCTACCGCCGCTTTTTCACCATTAAAATCAGAGTTGTACATAACCAGTCCATCTTTTGGAGCTCTTACGGTGAGCTTTGCAATATCGCGCTCCATACTATTGACTCGACTTTGGCGCATGTTAATGGCTCCTTGGTCAACCTGTCGATTGATGTCCATGGCATTAAGGTGATGGGCCAATTTTTGTTTGGCTTGGGCTAAATTTTCGCTTTGGTATTCGTATTCTGCCTGTTGTTTATCCCGTTCAATTTTGGAGCGAGACGCATCGGTAATTTCTGCTGTACGCTTAGCTTTTTGGAAATTCATTTCTGCTTCGGCCAGGGCCAAAATTAGATCTTGATGGGTCGCATCAT
>Ga0163216_100627_pt1 | contig 45688 bp, 45 predicted proteins | sample SynspAceP_FD_167610 | JGI IMG/M metagenome (GOLD analysis project Ga0163216, IMG submission 167610) | Saline lake microbial communities from Ace Lake in Antarctica - Synechococcus sp. Ace-P (Illumina Assembly) | ecosystem: Environmental > Aquatic > Non-marine Saline and Alkaline > Saline ...
CCGAAGTGCAGATTGCATCGCTCTCTCCTCAGCTTTCGCGGCGCGGTATGCTTGTCGCCCATCATTACGGGTAATTTCTCGGCTTATCGTCGATGCTGAGCGTCCAAGGACAGACGCATATCGTTCAAACGCACGCTTCATGATGTCGAAATCGACACAGGCGGCAGTGCGAAAGCTGAAGGACAGCAACGGCGCGGCTATTTGGCAAAGTTCTATCGCCAGCGGCACACCTAACCTACTCTTTGGCTATCCTGTGGTTCTGGCAGAAGACATGCCAGCGCTTGCGGCAGGGGCCTCTAGCATCGCGTTCGGTGACTTCAGCACCTACGGCATTGCACAGCGCGAAGGCACGCGCTTGATCCGCGATCCTTATACGGTCAAGGGTTCGACGTTGTTCCATGTGACGCGCCGCGTAAGTGGCGGGTTGCTATCGCCCGACGGCATTGCGGTTCTCGAATTCGCAGTTTGATGAGAAACCTATGGCGGTGGGCCTGTAGACACTGCCATAGCCCTTGCGCGTGGACTGATTGCCCACGGCGGTAAGGGCGTCGCTCAAAACCAGCTACGCGACGCAGCAAATACATCTGGCATGGGGCGGCAACTGGATGTTGGCCGCCTTTTTTATTTGCAAAACTGAAAATATCCTAGGGTCACTAAATCAGTGACCAATCCAGTGACTACCTTGAAAACCAAAGAGGCCCAGACAATTGCCTGAGCCTCTAAGTGGTTGTTTTGCCAAAATTAAATGGCTCCGACGGTAGGGATCGAACCTACGACCAATTGATTAACAGTCAACTGCTCTACCGCTGAGCTACGTCGGAACAATATGCACCCTATAGCGCCGGGGATTCCGCGCGTCCAGAGGGTTCTGCCCAGTTTTCAGGAAAAATTTTCTGATGCCCGCATAAGACGAAAGATTGCGTTTTCTTTCAGGGGGCCGTCATGGATGACATGCCTTCGTCCGTGTAGATCAATCAGGTGCGCCAATACGTTGCGGGTTGCGGCGCCCAGCAGGGCGGGAGGGGTGGTCGTGTAGATTTCGCGGGCGAGGGCGGGTGCCGTTGAAGGAGCAGCTGCCAACAGGTCCAGAATTGCTGTCTCGCGTGCACGGCGGTGGGAGACGAGCCAGTCAAGGCGCGCGGCGGGGTCTGTTACCGGCGCGCCGTGGCCGGGGTAGAAGACCCGCCAGTCGCGGGCTTGCAGACGGGCACAGGAGGTCATGAAATCCGTAAGATCGCCATCGGGGGGCGAGACCAGCGAGGAAGCCCAGCCCATCACGTGATCGGCGGTAAAGCAGGCGTCGTCCCATGCAAGGCTGATGTGATTGCCGATGTGACCGGGGGTATGGATCACCTCCAGCTGCCAGTTTTCACTTGCCACGGTCTGTCCATCGACCAGCAGCATGTCCGGTACAAAATCACTGTCTATGCCTTCGCCCCCACCCACAGTTCCTGTGGCGGCCAGCTGTTGCATCACGGGTGAGCGGCCGGCATCGGCGGCGCCAAAGGCGAGGACGGGCGCGCCGGTCTGTTCGGAGAGCCCGCGCGCAAGCGGCGAGTGATCCAGATGCGTGTGTGTCACGATGATGTGGCTGATGTGCTGTGCGGGACCGACAGCCCTCAGAATTGCTGCCAGATGTGGGTCGCTGACCGGGCCGGGATCAATGACCGCCAATGCGGTTTCGCCCAGCAGATAGGTGTTTGTGCCCCGGTAGGTCATGGGCGAGGGGTTGGGGGCCACAATCCGGCGCAGGCCCGTCTCTAGTGTTACGGCAACGCAAACGGGCGGATCAAAGTCATCGGGTGGCAGCATGGTTTGGCCTTTCGCTCGGGGGCTTGTGGTCTTAGGTTTAACGCATGTCCTTCGAGATGCTCAAACACTATATGCCGCGTGGCATTTACGGGCGTGCCGCCTTGATCCTGCTGCTGCCGGTGGTGTTCTTGCAGCTGGTGGTCACGGTGATCTTTGCGCAGCGCCATTTCGAGGGCGTGACCCACCAGATGAGCGATACAGTGCTGCGCGAATTGCGGTTGGTGTTGGATGTGACGGATGCTGCGCCCGATGCGGCACAGGGGAGGCGCGACGTACAGGCAAAGTTGGGCGTGCTGGAGATGACAACATCACCGGCGACGGGCAAGACCCCGCAAAATGCGCGCGTCTGGTACGACTATTCGGGACGCGTCCTCACGCAGCGTTTTGCCGAACAGCTGGAAGGATTTGTGGCCGTTGATCTGATTGCGGGCGGCAAGGTAACAGTATTTGCCCAAAGCCGTCACGGGCTGGTCGAGATTGATTTTGACAGGCGGCGGATATCGGCGGCCAACCCGCACCAGTTGTTTGTTTACACGATCATCTTCGGCTTTGTCATGACTGTGATATCCACGATCTATCTGCGCAACCAACTGCGGCCGATCAAGCGGCTGGCGCGTGCGGCAGAGGCTTTCGGGCGCGGGCGGCACATGCCCTATACGCCCTCGGGTGCCATCGAGATGCGCGCGGCGGGTAACGCTTTCGTAGACATGCGCGCGCGGATCGAGCGGCACATAGAACAGCGCACGCTGATGCTGTCCGGGGTCAGCCATGATTTACGCACGCCGCTGACCCGGTTGCGGCTGGGCCTTGCGATGCTGGACGACGAAGAGGCAGGGCCGCTGCTGCGGGATGTGGCCGATATGCAGGGTATGCTGGATGAATTCCTGAATTTTGCCAAAGGGGCCGCGGAGGGCGAGCCGGTCATGCTCGACCCGTTTGCGATGGTCGAGGATATTGTGGCCGGGGCGTGCAGGGCGGGGCGCGACGTGACCCTGATGTCGCGTGAGGGCGAAGGCAAGGGAATGGTGGAACTGCGCGAGGTGGCGATGCGCCGCGCAGTTGATAACCTGATCTCCAACGGAGTGCGCTACGGCGCGCGGGCCGAAGTCTCGGTGATGCTGAGTGACAAGACCTTGCGCATCCGCGTCGAGGATGACGGCCCCGGCATTCCCGAAGCGCAGCGCGAACAGGCGGTGCGCCCCTTCACCCGGCTGGATCCGTCGCGCAATCTGGACAAGGGGGGCAGCGTCGGCCTCGGACTTGCGATTGCCGTCGATATTGCGCGCAGCCATGGCGGTGTTTTGCGGTTGGGCGTGTCAGACCGTCTTGGGGGCTTGCGTGCGGATATTGTTATCGCACGATGAAATCTTCGCCAAGAACGCTGGTACGATTCTTCTTACGTCAAACCTGCGCATGCAATCTGGAGGCGGATGATTTGGTAGGCCCGGCAGGACTTGAACCCGCTGTGCGAACCTTTTTTTTTCTTATGTATTTGCACCTTGTGGGGTAATCTTGTTTGGGCTGTGGGGTAGTTGTCACCACTTCACTCCTTCCATTTTGAGCGACATCTGCGCCGCGATTTCCGACCGTTTTGCCGCTTCGATATAGGTTCGTGTCTCTTTCGACCCTGTCTTATGTCCGAGCAGCACATCTAGTTCATATGAGGTGGCTCCCATGGCTGTAAGGATGGATGGTACGCCCTTTCGTACTCCGTGCAGTGATCCGCGCACTTTGGCAGAAGCAAACCACTCCTGCACCACATTGCCGATCATAGCGTGGCTATGGGGTTGTCCATTGGCGTTTGTGATGTAGGTCCCCGTGTGGCATCCGCTCACCTCATCGGCCAACATCGCCAGCATAGGGATCTCAGTCACGTCGTTTGGAGACTTGCTTTGCGTCCAGCGCAGCCATATTTGGCCATCGCGGGTAAATTCGTTCGCAGGGCCAAGATTTCTTAAATCCTCGCGCCGTGCGACAGTGGCTAGGACGAGGATCATGCAACGCCGCGCCATCGTGTTGGGGCCGTGGTGAGCTAAAAAAGCCTTCATATCTTCAGCGGTACAAGTGTAAAATCCTGCTGTCTTAGGTTTCAGTTTGCCGATCCCTTCTGCCGGGTTCTTGCATGCGACTAGCTGCCGTTTGATAGCCCAAGTGTACATCGCACGTATAGATTTCAGCAAATTGTCGCGCCCGGATGGCGTACTAGCGAACTTGTCCAAGAACCTTAGAAGGCGGCCTTGTGGCATTTCTACGGCCATCTCGCCATGTTCGCTGGCGAGCCTGGCAAGATGGTGCCGGTGCCCCTTTAAAGTGAGCGGAGACATGGTCTGGGCCTCTACCATCATGGCGACATAATCCAGATATTGGCCGACCAACCAAGCAACTGAATTTTCCATGGTTGGCAGGCGCGCGGGCACAGGTTCACCCATGAGCTCAGCGTACCGGTACATAAATGCCGTCTCACCGGGTGCACCTGGTAGCGCAGCTTTTGTGCCACTACGTTGGAACCTGTAACGCCACTTGGTGCGTGCCCATTCACGACTTACATACTTAAGCTTAAATTCCATTTTAGTCCCAGGGTTTCGGGCCATTTGGCTTTGGCATCACGTTGTTTTCTTTCGGAGTGATCCTGATCGCACCGTCCGCTCCGATTTCGACCAAACCAACCACAATACCGGCAGCGGAAACCCCCTGAATAGCACGGACAAGTGCCGCTTTGGTTGGGCGTGCGGCACTCATTGCTGATCGCCCCATATTTTAATGGATGAAGTTGTCATTTTAGATACTCCGGCTAGGTTTCGCTATGACTACTTAAATAGCGGCATCTGGGCCTCCTAGGCAGGGGATCAGTTCTCGAGTCTATAGGACACGGAGGGGTTTTCCGGCGGCGCGCGCGAGAACAATCTGCAGTGCTTCTGGCAGGTCAATGCCCTTTGTATTCAGCAAACATGCAGCGGTTGTTAAGGCTCGCAGGTCTTCGGCGTGCAAAGAGGGATCAAGATCGTCGTACTGAAGATCAAGTTCCACAGATAGCAGACGCGCCAGCTCCTTGATCAGCTTGATCGGTGTTTCGGCTTTATTGTTCATGGGAAAACTCTATCATTTCGCCTATTGGCAGTTATCAGGGGTGTGCGTGTCCGACCTGGCTTTGTCGGGCTGATAAATGATAAGTGAGAGACATTCCTATGAATCAAAGTAAGAGAATCGTCAATCCGAAAAGCGTGGATTGGAACGGTTTTTTTGAAATAACCGGATTAGGGTGAATACCTGCAGTGTGGGCGCTATCGACGAAGCTGCGCTGCAAAGCTGCCCAAATCTAAATTTTGAGTCCTGCAAGCGCACATTCAAAGGTGCGATATCGGCTGCTAAGATATAAGTGGTTGATCGCGGGCAGCCAAGTCGCCGCTGAGGATGATCCGGCAGTCGCCAACAGTGTACTGCACCAGGCATAAGATACCTCGTCAGCCTATGACGCGTCCCAGTTGCTAGTACGACGGTCTGAGAGTCAGCTACGCGGAACAATCGCGGTTTTCTCCGCAACTGCAAAAGCTGGTGCGGTTGAAGTCCTGTGCTGTCACGAAGGGCGGATTGTGGACGTTCGCCGCGATCTGCACCGAGGTCCGCTGTGCGGTCAAAGCGGGCGCTGGCTGCACGTGCATCAACGTTAGCTTTGAGAAACGCTTCAACAAATGGTCGATATTAGCACCGATATGCCAAGGCTGGGATAAAGGCTTGGATTCAAGTTTGAAGCGCGACAGTTGATTTTATGGCCGCGATTTCCTCGGCCATGGCTTCGGCGGGTGTGTTCCATCCCAGTGTCTTGCGGGGACGGTCGTTCATTAAGCGGTCAACGTCGTTCAGTGCGGTTTGACTGAGATAACTCAGGTCAGTGCCTTTCGGGAAGAACTGGCGGAGCAGTCCGTTGGTGTTTTCGTTTGAGCCACGCTGCCATGCATTGCCCGGCAATCGCTGCTGGCAGCGATGAGAGGGGCGCGTGTGGATCGCAGAACCAGATGTCAATCTTGAGACGACGAGACAACTCAGGATGGCAGGCCATTCACTGCCCGGCAGTGGTTTGCTCGCAAACCATGAGTGGGTCCGATCCTCTATCATAGGTCATCTACCGTCTTAGCGCCACGGGCAACCGTTTCAGCTGTCGCGTAAAACCTTGAAGGGCGGCGCTGGCGGTGCAGCCGTTCACCTTCCTGAGAATGACGAAGCGCGTCTTGCGCTCGACCACCGTGCCCACCGCCGACCGGTTGAAAGCGCCCTTGATCAGGTCTCCTTCCCAGTGGCCGGGAACCAGGCGCGCCTCAATGTCTTCCGGACGATAAATAATACGCAGCATTTCTGGGACCATAGCAGACCCGGCAAGCGTGGTGCGCCGGGCTCCGCGCTTTGGTTTAGCCTGCCGCAGCGCCTCAATCATCAGCGTCTTCAAGCTTCCCCGCGGCTGCGCATAGATCGCGGCATAGATCGCTTCGTGACTAATGCGCTGACTGGGATCATCTGGATGCACGCGCCGGAGTCTGGCCGCGATCTGCTCCGGCGACCAGCACCAATGAATCAAACGGTTGCGCACCCAGTCATAGAACGGAGCCTCGGGAACCAGTTTGCGCCCTCGTCTCGAGCGCAGCTGTGCCGCATCACGAGCCAGCCTCGCCACATGTGGATCATACCCGTCAGGTGTAGCACCCCGCGTCAGTTCAAGCACGATAGTGCCGTGATGCCTCCCAACAATCCGACCGATCTGACGAAGGCTCAATCCCCGCTGATGTTCCGCAAGGATCACGCCACGTTCCTCGGCGTTCAGGTGCTTGTAGTGTTTTTCCATAGCGACATCCTATGCCCTTCGGGCTGTCGGTGTCGCACTTCTAACTTGAGCCTAAGAGGTATCTCCAAGAAGGACGGGCGCCAGAAGCTATGCGCCCGTCGTGTTTCTTCGAGGGCGTTTCGCTTATTTGCCCTCTGCGCGCTCACTTTGCAAACCACGGAAAATACAATAGCACATTACCAGCAGAACCACCGTGAACAGCAGCCCAGTCGAGATGACCATCGATTGCAGCGCAGCCAGTCCTCCGCCTATCAAAAGCGCGATAGCGACCGCACCCTCAAAGATGCACCAGAATACGCGCTGGGTTGCAGGTGCATCGACCTTGCCGCCCGCTGTGATTGTATCGATCACCAGAGAGCCTGAATCCGAGGACGTGACGAAGAACACGATCACCAGCACGATGCCAATAAACGAAGTGATTGAGGCAAGCGGTAACTCACCCAGCATCTTGAACAGCTGCAGCGGAAGCTCCGCCTCCTGTGCCCCGGCGAAATTATCCGTGATCACTTGATGAATGGCAGTGCCGCCAAAGATCGACATCCACATCACGCAGACAAAGCTGGGGATCAGCAGGACGCAGATGATGAACTCACGTACTGTCCTGCCGCGGCTGACACGGGCAATGAACATGCCCACAAACGGCGACCAGCTGATCCACCACGCCCAATAGAACGCTGTCCAGCCCTGACTAAAGTTCACGTCTTCGCGGCCGAATGGGTTGGCGAGCGCAGGCAGAAATTCAACATAGGCTTTCAGGCTGTCCCAGAAGAACGAGAGTAGAAACGCCGTTGGTCCTACGATCAGGGTGAACAGTGCCAGCAAACCGGCCAACCCCATGTTGATCTCTGACAGGATTTTGACGCCGCCGTCGAGCCCGCGCAGCACCGAAATCAGCGCCACGGCGGTGATCGCCGATATCAGGACCACCTCTGTCGTGTTGCCCATGGGAACGCCGAACAGCTCGTTCAAACCTGCGTTGGCTTGCGTGGCCCCGAACCCCAGTGACGTGGCCAATCCGAAAAGGGTGGCAAACACCGCCAGAATATCGATAACGTGGCCCGGCCAGCCCCAGATACGGTCCCCGAAGATAGGGTAGAACGCCGACCGGATCGTCAGTGGCAATCCCTTGTTGTAGGTGAAAAGCGCCAGCGCCAGTGCAACCATCGCATAAATTGCCCAAGGATGCAGACCCCAGTGAAAGATTGTCGCAGCCATGCCCAGACGGATGGAGGCTGCCTGATCATCAAGCGCGCCGCCGAGTGGTGCCCAATCGGTCCGCATATCACCGTCCAGCACCGTACCACCTGCAGAGGTCGAGAAATGCGTCAGAGGCTCAGAGACCCCGTAAAACATCAGGCCAATGCCCATACCGGCCGCGAAAAGCATCGAAAACCAGCCGATGTAGGTGTAATCGGGCTTAGCCGTTGAACCACCCAAACGGATGGAGCCGTAGGGTGAAACCACCAGCAGCAGTGCAAAGATCAGCACAATGTTAGCGGAGCCAATGAGGAACCAGTCAAAATTCCGGGTGGTAAAGTTGAACATGGTTTTGAATATTGCGTCAGCCTGTTCGGGCAAGGCCAGTGTAAAAAATACGAATGCCACGACCGCAGCGCCTGACACAAGGAATACAGGGTTGTGGATGTCATATCCGAACGGACCAACCGATCCGTCGACATTATCCTGACCAATTTCATACTCTGTCTCGATGATATCCGCAGTACCTTGCGGCGCGGGTATGCCTTGATTGGCTGTTTCGTCAGACATCAAATGCCTCCTCCTCAATATTTTGGAATGCTTGGTAGCGCCTCAGTGGGTGCGCACTAAGAAAACGGACGCACCGGTATGACGGGCCAAGGCACCACCATGTGATGGCAGCAGCATGTCAGCCATGTTCGGAAGATGCGTCGCCATGACGATTAGATCTGCACCTATCTCGTCAACCGTACCTGCCAGCTTCTTGTCCAGATCAACAGCGGGATCGGGGCTGACAACGCTGTGGGCCGCAGTTCGGTGACCTCGTTGATCGCCTTGCGCTTTGGCAAAATCGGCGAGCTTATGGGCAAATTCTTCGGGGTTGTGGGCGATGGCACCAGGCACATTCGACGTGATTGCCACATATGTAACTATTGCATCGTAAAGTTTGGCTAAATCAGCCACGACCACAAGTGCGGTTTCGGACTTGTCGATATGTGCCAGATCGACGGGGACCATGATGTGTTTGTAAATGCTCATATCTCGCTGCTCGCCGAATAACGGCACGTGCAATGGCCCTCACCGTTGAGATTTCTGGAATAGTTCATTCATGTCCTTCCTGCTGCTCGACGCAAGGCGCGCTGGTGCCCATGATTGCCGTCATGCAATCGGCCTTAGAAGGAAACCATAGGGCTATCCGCCACAAATGTCGATTCTCAGTTCAAGGCTTGGTTTTTCAGTGATTGCAGCGCAAAGTTACCTTGTCCGCTCAGAGGCCATCCCAGAGCGTTCTATAACCTTCCTTTTGTGTAACACCCGCAAACTACATCCAACGACGCGACCGCAAACCCCGTTCAAAACCTAAGCATTTGCTGCAGTTTTTTTGCCTCTTTCGTGACAGCAGGCATTCGCGGCCTTGCAGAATTTCGGTAAGGCGCAGCGAACAACTGCTTTTGCGGCATTGTAATTTTTTGCTTCAGGCGCAAAGTGCCAAAAGCTGCCAATGGGGCTGTTGCAGCGAATGCTCACTTCGTCTGCAGACTGTGAGTTCACTTGCGCCGTGATTTCGCAGTCGCAGCGAATTTCCGGTTCGACGGGCCGCACTGCGGTATCGTCCAATCATATAAACTTCAGCTAAGGGCCGCTCGCGTAGCCTATAGAATTTGAAAACGAGACACGCTGCACAGTTGCCGAAAACTGAAATTTGAATCCTGCGGGTGCACGTTCAAAGAGGCTATAGCGGCTGCCAAAATAAAAATGGTCGATCGCGGGCAGCTAAGTCGCCGCGGAAAATGATCCGGCTATCGCCATGAGTCAAGAATTGTCAAGGTGAAGGGGTACACCATTTTTTAGAGACGCCAACGCGTTAGGGGGCCCTTTCATGCCACAGAAACTCGGCATCATTTTTGGCTTTTGTAGCATTTCATCATGCTTGTTGTCGGTAAAGAGAACACACAAATTCAATGTGGTCTTCGCTTGCGTCTGGCGGTATCAAACCACGCTCTAGGAGCCATGACCTGCTGTGTTGCCAGGCCGGTACTCCAGACAGCCACTCCAGCACGTCACAGGGCCGGTATAGGCAAGCGCGTGACCTCTTTCGTTGCATGAACCTGGGGCCGTTGTTTCGATACCGCCAATTGGCCAGCGACTGAACCGTAATCCCGGTAAGATCTGCCAGCTGTTTCGGTGTAAGTTCGCGCCAGGGAGGGGATGGGTCTAGCGTCAGAGTTGCTATTGCGAATCCGCTTTGTTTCCCAGTATTCACACTCCGATTTACCGGCATGTTGTTTCCTTAGGATGAACGTTGTTTTCTAATGATCATTTAAGCGTAAATATTGTTTTTCCAAGGGTAGCTGGATTACCGAGATCAAAGCGCATTGAGGATGTAAATAAGCTGAGTAATCGAGTGGATTTGGAGGGGGTGTCACAGACACTAACCACTTCGGTTTTACTTCAGGCATAGTGTTCCCAACCAAGATTGCAGGGCAGTTTTTCTTGGCCCGAGCCGGGCATACCAGGTTTCGCGAGCACCTTAGGGGGCGCGCAGCGAGCGCTCAGGGAATAGGGCAGCTGGTTGCGGTGTGTGAAACCGTTCGTTGGAGGGCGGTGGCAATGCCTTTTGTTTTAAATAACGATTCAGCCAGTTTGATCCGAGGCGGGTGGTCCAATGTGGTGGGTGTAGGATGGTGTAGGATTATTTATTGGCTTTTTAAAGTTCGAAAGAAATATAGGAACGCTGTTTAAAGCTACACCATCCTACACCCTTAAGCGCGGGGCATGACGTGGCTTTGCCGTCCCGGCGCTCCGCCGCAAAACCGTCCTTGTGGCAAAGTTGGAGCGTGCCTTGATCAACTTAAGGCCGACGATCTTTTAGGTCGCGTCGGCTACTGCTAATGCTGGTTCCACTGTTAAAGCATATGATGAAAAATGGTTCAAACTGGTGATTATCCATGTACGTCAAACACTTGAAGCTTTACGCCACTGCGGCCATCTTGATGTCATAGGGTCACTCAGGACATCAGGCCATGACAGATAAGATCGTAATACTCACTCCAACTGAGACCGCCCGCCTTCTGGGTATCTCCAATCGAACTCTTGGCCGCTGGCACGCAGATCGCCTCGGACCACCTCGCGTCAATACCGGCCGCTCACCGCGTTACCGCCTTGACGCGGTCATGCGCTGGCTCGGTGACAATGAGGTTCAACCGTTGCATACCTTCGACGAGGTGCGCCATGGAAATGCGTGAATCTGCTCTCGACTATGCAAGCCGTGGGTGGGCCGTATTCGCTGTTCACTCGATCCAGAATGGGTGTTGTACCTGCGGTAATCGGTTTTGCAAGGCTCCTGGCAAGCACCCGGTTTACCCAGGAGGCTACACGATCGCGACGAAGGACTCTGCCCAAATTGCCGAAATTTGGCATTTTGGGTCAAACTTCAATATTGGGATCGCAACGGGGTCGGTGTCGGGAATTTTCGTTCTGGACGTTGATGTTGGAAAGAAGAACGGAGTTGAAACCCTCGCCCGTTTGGAGGCCAACAATCCCCTGTTAAAGCGGAGTCTAGTTGCAAAAACTGGTAGCGGTGGATTGCACCTCTATTTCGAAATGCCGGACCGCCCCATGCGTAGCAGTGCCGGGAAGCTTGGGGAAGGCCTCGACATCCGGGCGGACGGAGGCCACGTCGTCGCACCGCCTTCGCTCCATATCTCAGGCAACCGTTACATTTGGGAGAACAAGAATGAATAAACCCGCGCGCTCTGAGGACTGGCTTTTAGACTTGATTGCCGAAGGTGAAGATCAAAACTGCCATTCTGCTCATGAAAGCGCCTCGTTTCTGACCGAAGGACGGCGAAACGCCGATTTGGCGTCCTTCGCGGGGTTCTTACGGCGGAAATACAACCTGAATGAAGCCGACCTGGCTACATTCCTCGGTTCACTCAACTCGGCATCGGCAAGCCCCGTGTCGAAAGCTGAAGTGGCCTTGGTTGTGAAGAGCATCGCGCGGTATGACACTGAACAAGCGCTGGAGTTTGATGACACTCATTTGTCTCGCGAACTCGCTCAGCATCTCGTCAACCGGTTCTGTTTCACACCAGCCATGGGCTGGATGCGCTTCCACGAAGGCCGCTGGACCCCCGAAGGCTCAAGTCAGCATGTTCAGGAAGCTGTCAAGCGGTTCGTTGAAATGCTTTACGAAAGCGTAAAGGCCGGGGGGCGGGGGAACGACCATCCTCTCGTCAAGGCAGCCAAGCGGTTCCTAGCCAAGAGCAAGATCACTGGCCTTGCCGACCTCGCGTCCACTGATCCGTTGCTTCTTCGCAGCACGGAAGACTTTGATGCAATGTCCGGTCTGCTCAACTTGCGCAACGGAACCATCGAGATGCACGCAAGCGGAATCGTGTTCCGTGAACACCGCGCAGAAGACATGCTGACCCAGATCGCGGACGTTGAATACGTCCCTGAGGCAGGATGCCCAACGTTCGACCGGGTCTTGAGCCGTGCCCTCGCTACTGAGGAAGCGGCTTTTTTTCTGCGCTTCAATGGGTACATCCTTACCGGCAACTTCGATCAGCAGGTCATGGGCATCTTTTACGGGTCGGGGGCGAACGGCAAATCGACCCTCGTCAATGAGATTCAGGCCCTGCTGGGCACCTATGCGGCGACGGTTGAGACTAACACGTTCATGATCCAGAAGCAGGCTAGCATCCGGAACGACCTCGCTCGTCTGCGCGGCGTCCGTCTCGCGGTTTCCACGGAACTGGGTACCGGCGAAATCCTCGATGCCTCTCTCATGAAGAAGCTGACCGGAGGCGACAAGATCACGGCTCGGTATCTCCACAAGGAGTTCTTTGAGTTCACGCCTTCGGCTGTCCCACTCTTCGTAACAAACTCGCTGCCGGTTATTGACGGAGGGGACGCGGCCATCGTCCGTCGGCTTGTTGCACTTCAATTTGGCAACGTCATTCCGCCCCATGAACGCGACCCAACCCTGCCAAACAAGCTGAAAGCGGAGCGGTCTGGCATTTTGAACAGGCTTCTAGAGGGACTTCTCGATTATCTGAGCGACCAGAAGCTGCGGCGCCCTGAAAGCGTCAAACAGGCCACAGGCGATTACGCCGGCGCTAGCGACTTGTTGGGGCAGTTCATTGAGGATGAAGCTGTTCTTGGACCCGAACGCACAGTGGGCGCTCAGGAACTGTACGCTGCCTACAAGTACTGGTGCTTCCAGAGCGGAGTGAAGCCGCTGAGCATGCCTCAGTTCAAGCCAGAGTTGTCGAAGCGGCGCGGCCTGTCCAACGCACGGGCGAAGGTTGGCATGGTCTGGTCAGGTCTCACCCTGAAGGCAGGGCCACGGTGACCCAGTCCCCGTCATCGCCGTGTCTCGCTCGCTGCGGTGTCGTTGAAAAAAAACTGGGCGAGGCGGCATACCGTTCGTCAGCCCCACTCTTCGAAACTCAAACATTATGCCACAACAGGATGGTTCTTTGGGCTACCAAGTTGGCAGAAGGATATCGAATGCTGAAAGCTGAAGCTGAGTGGATCGCTGGACAGGAATTGCTCCTCGAAAGGATTACATTTCTCACGGGACAGATCACCGCATCGCAGCGGGAGTACAAGTCTGCAACGAGGGAGATCAAGCAATTGAGCCTCGCACGCAAGGACATCGCTGATCGCTTCAGTGAACGCTATCTCTCGGGGGCGATGGTAAACACTACCCTGCAGGTGATGCATAGCGAAACTCGGCTGGTGCCAGGAAATAACGCGAACCAAGCGTTCGTCGAAGCGGCGGCGAGTGTCCCCGGTCTGCGCCTTGATCACGTCCGTCTTGTTCAGAAGGATCGCAGGCCAGTAGGGTTAATCACGATGCCATACCACCATGGCGAGAAGTTCACCGCCAGCGGCGAGAATGACCATGTGTTGTGGCAGAGTTACGACAGCCTCAGTTGGTGGAATCCGGGGGCAACATGCCTGACGGTGGTTTTTCCTAGGACCGAGATTGATCCTCATTATAACAAGATCACCTTCCCCAAAGCGTTCTAATACTCCTTGTTTCGGACAGGAAAGGGGGGCAGCTCTGATCCGTATTTGTGACGAGCTTTGGGTAACAGGTCAGCGGTAGGTCGCCAGAACAAGTTGCGGACGCTCTTTGCGCTGATCCCGACCAGCTCGCCGCCGGGATTAAGGAAATGGAGATGCTACGGTGAAGTTGGGAAACACGCGGGATGGCGGTGAGCTTATGCTGGCAATCGACACTGTCGTTAGCTGTTCAAAGCAGTGGTCGACTTGATTGCCGCGCAGCAAGGTGTGGGGTAGTTTGACTGCTAACCCATTGATACCATTATTGCTGAAAACTACCCCACGTGGGGTAGTTGCATCAAATAAATACAAGGGGTTAAGCGGTGATTTGGTAGGCCCGGCAGGACTTGAACCCGCAACCAAAGCGTTATGAGCGCTCTGCTCTAACCAGTTGAGCTACAGGCCCGCTGAGGCTGTGGTTATTGTGTAGGGGCAGTTTCGTCAAGGGTTTGCGTTGCGACTTTGAGTGATATGATTTAGGTCGCAGGGCAACGGAATTTTCAGCCAAAGGCTTTTGAGAATGAGCGAGCAACGAAACGGAATCACTTACGCGGACGCAGGCGTGGATATTGATGCGGGCAATGCGCTGGTAGAGCGGATCAAACCTGCGGCCAAACGGACGATGCGGCCGGGTGTCATGTCGGGGCTTGGCGGGTTCGGCGCGCTGTTTGATCTCAAGGCCGCCGGTTATAGCGATCCGGTTCTGGTGGCGGCGACTGACGGTGTCGGCACCAAGCTGCGGATTGCCATTGATACCGGTAATGTCGACGGGGTTGGTATTGATCTGGTGGCAATGTGTGTCAACGATCTGGTGTGCCAAGGCGCGGAGCCGTTGTTTTTTCTGGATTATTTTGCCACAGGCAAGCTGGAGCTTGATACTGCCACGCGGATTATCGAAGGCATTGCAAAGGGGTGCGAACTGTCGGGCTGTGCGTTGATCGGGGGCGAGACGGCAGAGATGCCGGGCATGTACCCCGAGGGAGATTTTGATCTGGCGGGTTTTAGTGTCGGTGCGATGGAGCGGGGCGGCACGCTGCCTGCTAACGTGGCGGCGGGTGATGTGTTGCTGGGGCTGGCAAGTGATGGCGTGCACTCCAACGGCTACAGCCTTGTGCGCGTGATTGTCGAGCATTCGGGCCTGCAATGGGATGATCCGTGCCCATGGGATGGCGGCACGCTGGGCGAGGTATTGCTGACGCCCACGCGGCTTTATGTGAAATCTGCGCTGGCGGCGGCGAAGGCCGGCATGGTGCATGCGCTGGCGCATATCACGGGTGGCGGTCTGACTGAAAACCTGCCGCGCGTGTTGCCCGAGGGTTTGGGTGCAGTGATCAATCTGGACGCTTGGGATTTGCCGCCGGTGTTCCGCTGGCTGACAGCCCATGGCGGCATGGACGAGGCGGAACTGCTCAAGACGTTCAATGCCGGCATTGGCATGATTGTTGTTGTGCCTGCGGACCGCGCAGAGGCGGCGGTAGCGCTGCTGAGCGAGGCGGGCGAGACGGTCTATACCATCGGCACTGTGGTCGAAGGCGAAGGCGTCGCCTATGAGGGCAGCCTCGTTTGACGCAGATCAGAGTTGCGATCTTTATCTCCGGCGGCGGCTCCAATATGGTGTCGCTGCTGGAGGATATGGCGCGGGGCGGCCATGCAGGGGCGCCTTGCGTGGTGCTGGCCAATTCCGACACTGCAAGCGGGCTGGCACGCGCGTCCGAGCGGGGCGTGCCGACCGTAGTTATTGATCACCGGCCCTTTGCGGGGGACCGCGTGGCTTTCGAGGCGGCGATTACGGCTGCCTTGGAACCCTATGCGCCCGATATGATCTGCCTTGCAGGCTTTATGCGCCAGCTGACCGCTGGTTTTGCGGATCAATGGGCGGGGCGGATGCTGAATATTCACCCGTCACTGCTGCCGAAATACAAAGGCCTGCACACCCACGCCCGCGCGCTGGAGGCGGGAGATACCGTACACGGTTGCACGGTGCATGAAGTGACTGCCGCGCTGGATGATGGCCCGCTGCTGGGGCAGGCGCGGGTGCCTGTGCTGGTGGGCGATACCCCTGATACGCTGGCTGCACGGGTGCTGGTGCAAGAGCATCTCTTGTATCCCGCCGTGCTGCGCCGCTTTGCTGCGGGCAACCGCGAGATGTTGATTTTACAAAGCTGACTGGTCAAAGGCAGCGCAGTTCTGTACCGCTAGGGCAGCTTCAAGGATTATTTCGTTTATGCGCACGATCACCACCACCGAAGAACTGGCCGCTTATTGCACGCAGGCCGCAGATCACCCCTATGTCACCGTCGATACGGAATTCCTGCGCGAGCGGACCTATTATTCCAAGCTGTGCCTGATCCAGCTGGCGATGCCGGGCACCGATGACAGCGGCGCTGTTCTGGTCGATCCGTTGTCCGAAGGATTATCGCTGGAGCCGCTCTACGAGTTGTTTCGCAATACCTCGGTGGTTAAGGTCTTCCATGCCGCGCGGCAGGATCTGGAGATCTTCTACGTCGATGCGCAGGTTTTTCCGACTCCGCTGTTTGACACGCAGGTCGCCGCCATGGTCTGCGGCTTTGGCGAACAGGTCGGCTACGAGACGCTGGTGCGCAAAATTGCCAAGGAAGGCGTTGACAAGACATCGCGCTTTACCGACTGGTCGCGCCGCCCGCTGACAGATGCCCAAAAGGTCTATGCGCTGGCCGATGTGACGCATTTGCGGCAGGTCTACGAGTTTCTGGCGGCCAAGCTGGAAAAATCTGGCCGCCACAAATGGGTGGAGGAGGAGCTGGAAGTTCTGACCAACCCTGACACCTATATTACAGCGCCGCGTGAAGCGTGGCAGCGTGTGAAGACGCGCACCAATTCGGCGCGTTTTCTAGGCATTGTGCGCGAACTTGCAGCCTTCCGCGAGGCATTTGCCCAAGACCGCGATATTCCGCGCAGCCGTGTGTACAAGGACGATGCGATGGTCGAGCTGGCCTCCAACAAGCCGAAGAATTACGAAGAGCTGGGCCGTGCGCGTCTGCTGTTGCGTGATGCCCGCAAGGGCGAGATTGCAGATGGCATCCTGAAGGCGGTCGCCGACGGTGTGGCCTGCGCAAGCGATGATCTGCCCGAGCCGGACCGCAGCCGTGAGAAGATGCAGGTAAATCCGGCGCTGGCCGATTTGTTGCGCGTGTTGCTGAAGGCCAAAACCGAAAGCTCGGGTGTGGCGGCGAAGTTGATCGCGACAGCGGCTGATCTGGATGCCATTGCGGCAGGCGAGCGCGATGTGCAGACCCTGCGCGGCTGGCGGCTGGAAGTCTTTGGCACCGATGCGCTGGCGCTGTGTGCGGGCAAGATTGCCCTGACAGCCGTGGGCAATGAAGTGAGGGTTGTGCCGGTTTAAGACGTGACTGCCGTTTTTGCAGGATGGCGCCGCGAGAGTTAGCGGCGCGCCACTTGTGCGTTGCGCAGCCCTTCAACACGGATGCTCCGTACGCCGATCAGGTTCTGGTCCGTCACCTTGCGTGCCGCTGTAACCTCGCGCGTGGCAGGGCTTCCTACCGCGGTGTTCTTGTCCGGCTCTACCCCTTCGAGGCGATAGGTCAGCACGCCGTCAACGGCGGTTTCATCCGGTGTGGCCGGTGTCAACTGCACGGCATAGATGCCCTGACGCGCAGCAAGTCCCGTGGCGCGGACGATTGCACCTCCTGCAACACGCTCGATTGTCAGATTGGTAATCTCGTCGAAAGGCTGGCCAACATACGCAGCAGGACCCTTGTTGCGGTTACCGAACAGGCCGGAAGACTGCGGGATCAGAGGATTGACAGCTTTGCCATCAGCGGAAGGCATTGCCACAGACGTGCTGCGTCCAAACCAGTTGACGGGGTTGAGCGCGCTGTCACGCACAAAGCCGCAAGCCCCCAGAGACAGGGATGCAACCAGAAGAACAGAGTGGGAAATACGCATTGGACCTGCCGTGTGATACCGCCATTTCCCAAGACCTACCCCATTGCCGCGCCCATGGAAAGAGGCGGGTTCGGATTGTGAGCAGTTCGGATTGTGACCAGTTTGAAATGTGGCGGCTGGACCTTTGGGCCGCTAAGACCTACCTCAAGCATGAATACGGATGACAGGAGTAGAAGATGGCTACCGCGCAATTTGAAGAGCTGGTCGAGGATTTCGAATTTCTTGAGGATTGGGAAGACCGCTACCGCCATGTGATTGATCAGGGCAAGGCGATGGAGGCGCTGCCGGAGGCGCTGCGTGTGCCGGCAACCAAGGTGGATGGCTGCGCCAGTCAGGTTTGGCTACATGCCGAGATGAAAGACGGCCACCTGCATTTTGATGGCGCATCTGATGCGATGATTGTCGCGGGTCTGATTGCTGTTTTGCGGACGCTTTATAACGGGCTGACGCCTGCTGCCGTGCTGGCAGTGGATGCGCGGGCGGAAATGGGGCGGCTGGGGTTGAACGAACATCTCTCGGCCCAACGCTCTAACGGGTTGACAGCAATGATCGAGCGGGTGCGCGAGACGGCTGCACGCGAGGTGTAAGACCAGACGCCTGTTCCCCCCTGTGCTGTGAAGGCCAGCCTCATGCCTGAACAGCTTTAGCCAGCAAAAACGGAGGGTTAAAGACGGGCAAGGGTGGTTTGCAGATCGCCGTAGGCGGTGTAGCGGCGCTCGAATGCAAGGCCCAGGCGTGCGGCGCAGTCTTTCGCTTTTTCCGTCAGGGCGGGATCGTCGGTCTGGGCCTGATAGACCAGTTTTTCGTAATTGCTGAAATACATGTCGCGCAGTTGCGGGTGACGGTCGAGGCCCATGGGTTTGATGATGAAGGCATCGAACTGGCGGACCAGAAAATCGGTGAGATAGAAAGTGGTTATTTCTGTCTCGGAGGTTTTGGCAAAAATGTCGTTACCCTCGAAAAAGCTGTAGCAATGGGGGCCTGCGATCATTTGCACGCCCATCTTCGCGCAGGCGGCTTGCAGCAGGCCACCTGTGCCGCAATCGGCGTAAGCGATGAAAATATCGTCATAGGCGTCGCGGTGTTTTGCCACGGTTTTGCGCACGGCATCGGTGATTTTATCGGGGTAGAGGTGCAGGTTGGCGGGCAGGCACGTCAGGTCCAGATGGGTCCAGCCGTTGGCCTGTTTCAGGTCGATGATCTCGCGCGCCAGCGCACCACAGGCGATGATCAGGATGCGCCCTATATGTTCCGGCGGCATCCCTTTTTCGGTGAGCGTATTATTATCGGGCAGGTGCAAGGCGCACAGCCGTTCCGTAAGCGACAATCTCTGACGAGCCTTTGACAATAGCCGAGGTTTGCATCCGCATGCAGAGGATGGCATCTGCGCCTTTGGCGCGTGCGTCCTCAATCATGCGGTCGATTGCCTGCTCTCGCGCGCCCGCCAAAAGGGAGGAATACCCATGCAGTTCACCGCCCACCAACTGCTTGAGACTGGCAACAATATCTGTCCCGATGTGTTTTGCGCGTACGGTTGCTCCGCGCACAAGGCCGAGGGTTTCGAGAACTTCATATCCGACAATCGTGTCAGTTGTGCAGATCAACATATCAATGGTCCATTTTATCGTAGTGGTCTTCGCTGCCGTTGCCCAGCCGCTCTCTGATTACGCGAACAATAACGTAAGCGACGAGCCCTACCGGAATAAGGGCGAAGCCCAGAAATGGCACATTCCATGCAGTGAAAAGGAGAGAGCCCAGCCAGAGTGTGGCGCCGGCAGCGCCAATCACACAGACGAGAATGAGAACGAGTTTATCGAGTGACATGGCAGACCCCTCCTATACTCAATATGATGACTGGAGTGCGGATATCCAAGTCCCGGCCCATAGGCCGAGAACCGGATATTATACGCGTGCGCTGTTGTGCTTGCGCCCGACCCACTCTTTGGCAGTCTCGACGGCAACGGCGGCATCGCGGCAATAGGCGTCTGCACCGATGGCGCGGCCGAATTCTTCGTTCAGAGGCGCACCGCCGACCAGAACGATATAATCGTCGCGGATGCCTTGCTCGATCATCGTGTCGATCACGACTTTCATGTAGGGCATTGTGGTGGTCAGCAGGGCGGACATGCCCAGAATATCGGGGCCTTCTTTTTCCATGGCTTCCAGATAGGCATCGACAGAGTTGTTGATACCAAGGTCGACAACTTCAAAGCCTGCACCTTCCATCATCATGCCGACAAGGTTCTTGCCGATGTCGTGGATGTCGCCTTTGACGGTGCCGATGACCATTTTGCCCACACGCGGTGCGCCGGTTTCAGCCAGCAGAGGCTTGAGAATGAACATGCCGCCTTTCATGGCGTTCGCGGCCAGCAGCACTTCGGGCACAAACAGGATGCCGTCGCGGAAATCGGCGCCGACGATCGTCATACCGCCGACCAGTGCTTTGGTTAGCACATCATAAGGGATCCAGCCGCGTGCGATCAGGATGTTCACCGACTCTTCGATCTCTTCCTTGAGACCGTCATAGAGATCATCGAACATTTGCTGCACTAGTTCTTCGTCATTGAGTTCCGACAGGATGATATCGCCTTCGTCAGACATGGGATTCCCTTTTCATGGCGGACCATTAGTCCGTGATTGGATTTGTTTTGTCAGACCTTGGTGAAAATACTAAAGCATTTACGACCACCTGCGCGCAAGCCGCGACTCTTGCGCGCGTAACAGGTCTGTATCAGCTGCGGCGGCGGCCACGGCGCGGCGCGCGGGTGGGGCCTTCGCCGTCGGTGCCATCGCTTTGGGAGGTAAACGCACCGAGGGCTGATGCGATTTCCTCAAGCTCGGGGGCGGAGCCTCTGGATGTGGTGTCCAGTGCTTCGCGCATCTTTTCCAGATGGTTTGGCATGGTGCCACAGCACCCGCCGATGACCTGTGCACCGCAGTTGCGCGCCATCACGGCATAGGTCGCCATAAGTTCGGGCGTGCCGTCATAGTGGATGTGGCCCTCGTGGTATTTGGGAATGCCCGCATTGCCTTTGGCCACGATCGGCGTTGTGGTGCCACCGGCGGCAAAGCCCAGCACGGTGCGCAGCAGATCGGATGCACCCGTGCCGCAGTTGGCGCCGAAGGCCAGCGGCTTGTCCTCCATTGTATCGACCATTTCGGCCATGCCCGCCGACGTCATGCCCATCATGGTGCGGCCTGCGGTGTCAAAGCTCATCGTGCCAACCCAGGGCAGGCCTGCCAGCCGGAAGCCTTCGGCGGCGGCGCGGTACTCTTCGGGGGCGGAAATTGTCTCCAGCCAGCCGATGTCGGCGCCGCCTGCTTTCAGGCCATCGGCAGTCTCGTGGAACATCTCGACCGCGCGGGAATGGCTGAGGCCCCCGACCGGCTCCATAATCTCGCCTGTGGGGCCGACAGAGCCTGCGACGATGACTTTACGTCCAGCGGTATCGGCCACTTCGCGGGCCAGCTCGGCCGAGACACGGCTCAGCTCGTGCGCGCGGTTCTGGGCCTTGTGCAGTTTCAGCCGTGAGGCATTGCCGCCGAAGCTGTTGGTGAGAAACAGATCCGAGCCTGCATTCACAGCACCGCGGTAGAGAGTGATAATCCGGTCGGGATGCGTCGTGTTCCAGAACTCCGGCGGCTCGCCAGCCTCAAGACCCATGTTGAACAGATTTGTACCCGTGGCGCCATCAGCCAGAAGGAAACCTTTTTCAGCCAAAAGGTCGGTGAAGGGATTTGTCATGAGGAGGGCTCCGGATGTGAAAACTTATGTTCGGCTCATATGAGGGGATTCGAGGTAAGTTCACAATCCGCCTCATATTGATGAGACCCGCAGGTGCGATACGGCGTAGTATGCTTGCAGCAGTGGACAGTGTACACTAAGAGAAACTCCAACAGGGCGGCGGGACTCCCCCGCGCCTATACAAGTACAGGGGACGCCCATGGCCCGCCGCAAGAAAATCTACGAAGGCAAAGCAAAGATTCTCTATGAAGGCCCAGAGCCGGGAACGATTGTCCAGTATTTCAAAGATGACGCCACTGCGTTCAACGCGCAGAAAAAAGACGTGATCGACGGCAAAGGCGCGCTCAACAACCTGTTGTCCGAGTATTTTATGACCGGTCTCAACCAGATCGGCGTGCCCACGCATTTCATCAAACGCCTGAACATGCGCGAACAGCTGGTGCGTCAGGTCGAGATTATTCCGCTCGAAGTCATCGTGCGCAATTATGCGGCGGGCACCATGTCTACGCGTCTGGGAATCGAAGAGGGCACACAGCTGCCGCGCCCGATTGTCGAATATTGCTACAAGGACGACGCACTTGGTGATCCGCTGGTCACCGAAGAGCATATTGCCGCCTTTGGCTGGGCCACCCAGCAGGACATGGACGATATCCTGAGCCTTGCGCTGCGGGTGAATGATTTTATGTCCGGTGTCATGTACGGTGTTGGTATTAAGTTGGTGGATTTCAAGATCGAGATCGGCCGTGTCTATGATGGTGATTTCCAGCGTCTGATCATTGCGGACGAGATCTCGCCGGACAGCTGCCGGTTGTGGGACATGGAGACGGGCCGCCATCTGGACAAAGATGTGTTCCGCCGTGATCTGGGCTCGCTCACCGATGCCTATACCGAAGTGGCGATGCGGTTGGGCGTGATGCCGAAAACCTCGACGCCGGTGACCAAGCCGACCCTCATCAACTGACTCGGGCTTTTGAGTGAGTTTAAAGGCAAAATGAAGAAGAAGGACGAGCCCATGAAAGCGCGGGTACATGTGATGTTGAAGACTGGCGTACTGGACCCGCAGGGCGAGGCCGTGCGCCACGCACTTGGGGCGATGGGCTTTGATGGTGTGCAGGGCGTGCGCCAGGGTAAGGTGATCGAGCTGGATCTGGCTGCGGATGCTACGCAGGCGGATGTAGTACAAATGTGCGAGAAGCTTTTGGCGAATACCGTGATCGAGAGCTACACGGTGGAGATGTCTTCTTGATGCGCGCGGCTGTAGTGGTCTTTCCCGGATCGAACTGTGACCGCGATCTTGCAGTGGCGTTCGAGGCGGCAGGCGCCGATGTTACTATGGTCTGGCATAAGGACAGCGAACTTCCGCAGGGTATTGATATTGTTGGTATTCCAGGTGGATTTTCCTATGGTGACTACCTGCGCTGCGGCGCAATCGCTGCCAATTCTCCCATTTGCAAATCTGTGGCAGCCCATGCGGAACGCGGCGGGTATGTGTTGGGCGTCTGCAATGGCTTCCAGATCTTGACCGAGACGGGATTGCTGCCCGGTGCGTTGCTGCGCAATGCGGGACTGAAGTATATTTGCCGTACGGTTGGTTTGAAGGTCGAGACAGCGGCCTCTGATTTCACCGCAGGCTACAAGGCGGGTGATCTGATCGACATTCCGATTGCGCATCATGACGGGAATTACTTTGCGGATGCGGAGACAATTGCCGTGCTGGAGGGGGAGGAGCGGATTGCGTTCCGCTATACTGACAACCCCAACGGGGCGATGGCGGATATTGCAGGCATTTTGTCCGGTAACCGGCGCGTGCTGGGCATGATGCCCCACCCCGAGCGGGCCTCTGACGCAGGGCATGGCGGCACCGACGGGGTGGCGCTCTTCCGCGCATTGACGGGTGCGCTGGCCACAGCCTGACTTGAGGGCGCGCTGCCCTGTGCTAATGTACGTTTATGAGCAAGGACAGCACTGTGACAAACCTTCCCTGGCAACCCGCAGCAATCAGCTGGCGGGTGCGCATCGCTTTGGCGGTGATGCTGGTTTTTGCCATTGTGGTGATATCGGTGACCAACCGTCTGCTGACCGACCGTTTTACCGAAAGCACGCGCAGCCGTGCCGAGCTTCGGATTGCACTTTATGGTGGTAACCTGCTGGCAGAGCTGCGCCAGAATGCGATTGTACCGCAGCTGTTGGGCCGTGATCCCACGTTGATCTCCGCGTTGGAGAGTGCGGATTATTCCCTTTCCACCCAGCGCCTGATTTCATTTGTCGAGGAGATTGGTGCGGCCTCGCTTATGTTGCTGGATATGGACGGGCGCACTGTGGCCGCCACGGACCGCAACCGGATCGGCGCGCAGCACCGTGCGGAGGCGTATTTTGTCGATGCAATCCGATCTAACGCGACGATTTTCAGTGTGATCCGTCAGGATGCAGGCGGGTACCGCTTTTTCTATTCACGCCGGATCCAGAATGGCGGCACCACGGTGGGGGTCATCGCGGTGGAGGTGGACCTCAAGAAGTTCGAACGCGCCTGGGCGGGGATATCGGATGCGGTGATTGTTACCAACAGCAGTGGAGAAATCTTGCTGGCGACCGAGCCGCGCTGGCGTGGAAAAACCGAGGCCGAGGCGCTGGAAAAACAGACACCGCAAAGTGCGATCGAGCGGGCCATTCAGGCGACCGCCGATTGGACTGCGCTGCCGCCCGATGCGTATCTGCAAGGCGAAGCGGTAATGCGACTGGACGCGCGGGTGAATTTTCGCGGTTGGAAGATGGTCAGCTATACTACCTATGCCTCTGTGCGCGAGCGGGTGAACGGGGTGTTGGCGCTGGAAGTCATGGGCTTTGCGATTCTTCTCGCGCTGACTTTCTATTTTCTGAGCCGCCGCACGGCGGGACGCGCCGCGATCTTCCAGCGTGAGTCGGCGGAGCTTCGCGCATTGAACGCGGCTTTGCAGCGCGAAATCGCCGAGCGCAAGCGCGTGCAAGAGACGCTGGCAGTGGCCGAGCAGACGCTGGAGCAATCCAGCAAGCTGGCCGCGTTGGGCGAGATGTCGGCGGCGGTGAGCCATGAATTGAACCAGCCGCTTGCCGCGATGAAGACTTATCTGGCGGGGGCCAAGCTGTTGTTGATGCGCAACCGCCCCGACGAGACGCTGAGTGCGTTTGGCCGGATCGACGATCTGATCGAGCGTATGAGTGCCATTACCAAACAGCTGAAATCCTATGCCCGCAAGGGGCAACAGACGTTTACGCCGGTGAATATGGCTGATGCGCTGGCGTCTTCACTGGCCATGATGGAGCCGCAGTTGCGCCAGCGTCAGGTCCAGATTGTGCGGATTTTGCCGGATAATGCTGTCTATACGCTGGGCGACCGGATGCGCATTGAACAGGTTCTGGTGAACCTGCTGCGCAATGCCCTTGACGCCACCAAATCCGAGCGCGCGCCCAAGGTCGAGATTATTCTGAGCGTCGGAGAGACCGCAACGCTGACCGTGCGCGACAACGGGCCGGGGATTGAGGACTTGGATCGGCTGTTCGAGCCATTCTATACAACCAAACAGCCCGGCGACGGGACGGGCCTTGGCCTTGCGATATCGTCCGGGATTGTCAGCGATCTGGGCGGGCGGCTGACAGCACGCAACGGGCAGGCGGGTGGCGCGGTTTTCGAAATACAATTGCCGATCTATGACGGCTCAAGAGAAACACAGGCGGCGGAGTAAATTATGGCACAGGCGATGAAAATTGCGATTGTCGATGACGAGAAAGACATGCGTCAGTCGATCAGCCAGTGGCTGGCCTTGTCGGGCTATGACACAGAGACGTTTTCCTGCGCGGAGGATGCGCTGAAGGTGTTGGGGCCGGATTATCCGGGCATTGTGATTTCCGACATCAAGATGCCGGGCATGGACGGAATGCAGTTTTTGAAAAAGCTGATGGGGTCGGACTCGGCCCTGCCGGTCATAATGATCACGGGGCACGGCGATGTGCCGATGGCCGTCGAGGCGATGCGCGTGGGTGCGTTCGATTTTCTGGAAAAGCCGTTCAACCCCGACCGGATGAGCGAGCTGGCCAAGAAGGCAACCGCCATGCGCCGTCTGGTCATGGACAACCGCCTGCTGCGCCGCGAGCTGTCGGACGGTGGCCAGCTGATGAAAAAGCTGATCGGGCAGAGCCCTGTGATGGAGCGGCTGCGCGAGGATATTTTGGACTTGGGGCAGGCGGATGGGCATGTCCTGATCGACGGCGAAACCGGCACAGGCAAGACGCTGGTGGCCCACGCGTTGCATGCCGTGGGTTCCCGCGCGGGCAAGAAATTTGTGTTGATCAGTGCCTCTGCCTATGAGGAAGAGGCACTGTCCAAGCGGTTGTTCGGCCCGATGCAGCCCGAAGATGCCCAGCTGCCCGCGATCGAAGAGGCGCGCGGCGGTACGCTTGTGTTGGAGGATATCGAGGCGCTGTCGGAGACCTTGCAGGCGCGGCTGCTGGCGGTGATTAACGCACAGGGCACGCCCGCAGAGACGCGGATTGTGGCGATTTCCAACCTGCAAGAGGCGGGCCGGACTTCTGAGGATGTGCTGCGCTCTGATTTGTTTTACCGTCTTGCGGCGCTGCGCATCACCGTGCCGCCGCTGCGCCAGCGTGGCGAGGATATCCTGACGCTGTTCACACGCCTGAGCGGGCAATTTGCCGAGGAATACGGCTGTGATGCGCCGCAAGTGACGGCACAAGAGGCGGCGCAACTGTTGCAGGCTCCGTGGCCGGGCAATGTGCGCCAGCTGATCAACGTGGTGGAGCGCGCGGTGCTGCAATCGCGCCGCGGCTCTGGCACCATCGCGTCGCTGCTGATGTCCGACCATGACGAGATGCAGCAGGTGATGACCACCGAAGGCAAGCCGCTGAAGGAATATGTCGAAGCTTTTGAGCGGATGCTGATCGACAACACCATGCGGCGGCACAAAGGCTCTATCGCATCGGTGATGGACGAGCTGTGCCTGCCGCGCAGGACACTGAACGAGAAGATGGCGAAATATAACCTGTCGCGGTCGGATTATCTCTGACCGCTATTGACCCGTCACAGAAAAAGGGCGCACCGGATGCGCCCCTTTTTTGTATTTTTGCTGGTCTGTATCAGACTGTCAGACTTATCCTTGGCCCATCTTGTAGAGCTGGGTTGCGGTGCCTTCGTCATCTGTGCGGCACATCCAGCGTTGCTGTCCCGTGGGCACATCAATGATATACTGGTTTACCTCGACAACCGGCAAATCTGTGTTCAGCTGTGCGGCAGCGCCGGTTTGCGCTGCCACTGCGGCAATGCAGGTCCGGTTGGCGCGTGCATCGCGGCGCACGTCCGGATCGGCGTCATATTCAGCGGGGTCGCAGGCACTCAATGCCATGGCAGCCGCGCAAAGGATCAGGGCAGGGCGCGTAAAGTTTCGCATATTGTCTCCTAATTGGCATTAATCCGAGCGCATACCCCCAGATTGTCGCTGGGAACCGTAGCCTCTAACGTACCGGACGGCAACATGCCGCACCCTGCTTTTGTCGGGCAAAGTTTACGCAGAATTCACCGTGATCAGCAAATTAGCGCGGCTTGCGTGTGATTTCCCATTGTGTTTGTCTCCGGCCTCCTCTTAATTGGATATACGGGTCGTTTGCGCAATTGCGCAGGCTACAGGACCTGATTGATAGTTTCGCTGACGTCGTGGGCAACCGCCTGTGTGCATCAGACCGATCGTGCCGGAAACGGCATAACAGACGCTGCTGGACGTTGATGGCAAAGCGCCGGAGATAACACAGTTTTTAATGGATGCGCGGCACGCTTTGCAAAACAGGGCTGTGATCCGCATCGGAGAAGAACCGCGATGACGCGCGCAAACGCTGACAACAGTTCGGGAAGTGGCCTATCGGGCCGCACCGCTGCGCCGTCTCCAATCGCCCTGACAAGACACTCGGCCCAGCGTGCAGGCCCCCCCGGGGAATTTGCGCGTTCGCGCCCGTGCAAAAGAGAACAATGCCTAAGAAAATGCTTATCGATGCCACCCACGCGGAAGAAACGCGCGTTGTTGTGGTTGACGGAAACAAAGTTGAAGAATTCGATTTTGAATCTGAAAATAAACGCCAGCTTGCCGGCAATATATATCTAGCCAAGGTCACGCGCGTCGAGCCGTCCTTGCAGGCGGCCTTTGTGGATTACGGCGGCAACCGTCACGGTTTCCTTGCTTTCTCGGAAATCCATCCGGATTATTACCAGATCCCCATGGCCGACCGCGAGGCGCTGCTGGCCGAAGAGCGTGCCTATGCAAAAGCGCAGGCTGCCAAGGAAGACGAAGACGAGAAGCCCAAGCGGCGGTCCCGTACGCGCAGCCGTATCTCCTCCAAGGCGCAGGATGCAAATTCCGATGACGCCGTAACCTCCACCGAGATCGAGGGCATGGAAACTGTCGATCTGGACGAGGATGATCTGGAGATTTCCGAGGATACGGCATCCTCGCCGATGGAACGTGTCAAGGATACGCCCGTCGAGGAATCATTCGAGGGTCCGGACGCGGATGATGCGGATGATGGCGATGAGGGTGATGCCTCTGCCTCTGCCGATGCCTCCGACAAGGATGACGGCATCGAATCTATTGCGGATGAAGATGACAGTGATGATATCCGTCCCGTGCGCAAACCCCGCGCACGCCGGTACAAAATTCAGGAGGTCGTAAAGGTCCGCCAGATCCTGCTGGTGCAGGTCGTCAAGGAAGAGCGTGGCAACAAAGGCGCTGCCCTGACCACATATCTGTCGTTGGCAGGCCGCTATTGCGTGCTGATGCCGAATACGGCGCGCGGCGGCGGGATCAGCCGCAAGATCACCAATGCCATTGACCGTAAAAAGCTGAAAGAGATCGCTCAAGAGATCGAGGTGCCGCAGGGCGCGGGCCTGATCGTGCGCACGGCTGGCGCCAAGCGCACGAAAGCCGAGATCAAGCGCGACTATGAATATTTGCAACGCATGTGGGAAGAGGTCCGCTCGCTCACGCTGAAATCCATTGCACCGGCAAAGATCTACGAGGAAGGCGATCTGATCAAACGCTCGATTCGTGACCTTTATAACCGCGACATCGACGAAGTGTTTGTGGACGGCGAGCGCGGCTACCGCATCGCCAAAGACTTTATGAAGATGATCATGCCGAGCCACGCCAAAAACGTGAAACGCTATGAGGAAAACCTGCCGCTCTTCGCGCGCTATCAGGTCGAATCCTATCTGGCGGGCATGTTCAACCCGACAGTTCAGCTGCCCTCTGGCGGTTATATCGTTATCGACGCCACCGAGGCGCTGGTGGCTGTTGACGTAAACTCGGGCCGTTCCACCAAGGAAGGCAGCATCGAGCAGACCGCCCTCAAGACCAACCTCGAGGCCGCCGCCGAAGTGGCGCGCCAGCTGCGTCTGCGCGACCTTGCGGGCCTGATCGTCATCGACTTTATCGACATGGACGAGCGCAAGAACAACGCCGCCGTCGAGAAGATGATCAAGGACAAGCTGAAAACCGACCGTGCACGTATCCAGATCGGACGTATTTCCGGCTTTGGCCTGATGGAAATGTCGCGCCAGCGGCTTCGCCCCGGCATGATCGAGGCCACAACGCAGCCGTGCACGGCATGTCACGGGACGGGCCTGATCCGGTCGGATGACAACCTTGCCTTGTCGATCCTGCGCACCATCGAGGAAGAAGGCACGCGCCGCCGCTCTGGCGAAGTGCTGCTGAAGGCGCCCGTTGGCATCGTCAACTTCCTGATGAACCAAAAGCGCGAGCATATCGCCCAGATCGAGCAGCGCTATGGCATGAGCGTCCGGATTGAAGGCGACCCGCATCTGGTCAGTCCGGATTTCTCAATGGAGAAGTTCAAGACAGCCACGCGCGTCGTGCACCAACTGTCGCATCTGGTTTCCGTGGATACCTCGCAAATGGATGCTATTGATGCAGCAGATGCCGCCGAAGCAGATGCCGCCGAAGCCGCCGCGATTGCTGCTGAAGCCGAAGGCAACGAGGAAGAACAGGTAGTCGTCGATGCACCCGTGCTTGAAGATGGCGAAGACAAGCCCAAGCGCAAGCGGCGCAGGCGGCGTCGCAGCCGTGGCGGACGCTCCGGCACGGATGACCAGCAGAATGATGATGATGGTGACTCTGACGACAGTAATGAAGACGAAGAGGATGACGGCGAGGAGGATACTTCGGCTGACGCTGATGCGGTTGCCAAAGAAACCTCGGGCGACAAAGATGCGGAAGAGGCATCCAAGCCGAAGTCCCGCAGCCGGTCCCGTACGCGTACGCCAAAGAAAGAAGCTGTTGAGGATGGGGCGAATAAGACCGTAGAAGCGCCTGCCGAGGCAGAGGAAGAAAAGCCGAAACCCAAGCGCACGCGCGCGCCGCGCAAGCCAAAGGTAGACGCTGTTGCAGCGGAAACTGTCGCTGCCGCTGATCCCGCGGTCGCGGCGGAGCCAAAGCCAAAAGCACCGCGCAAAAGCCGTGCCGCACCCAAGAAAGAGGTCGGCGCTGAAGTAGAGGCGGAGCCGAAGGCCGGTGTTGAAGAGACTGTAGAGACGCAGGCAGAAGCACCCGTCGCAGCCGCTGAGCCGGAGCGTGCAGCCGAGCAGATTGCAGCCCCTGTGCCGGAAGCAAAGACAGAGCCGCTGGTTGCGCCCGAGCCTGTGGTGATACCGGAACCGGTTGCCGAGGCTGTAGAAGAGCCTGCCAAGCCACGGCGCAAAGGCTGGTGGTCGCTGGGCGGTCGCTAGACGTTTTTTGACAACATTAACTGAAGAAGGCAGGCTCTTGAGCCTGCCTTTTTATTAACCCCGTGTTTTGTAAAGCCCGTGGCTCTCTTAGCCCTGTTTTTCGATAAGATAGATTTGCACATCGCCGTCTTGCAGGCATTCAACCAGCATATGACCTGCCTGCGCACAAAAATGCGGCACGTCGATCACGGCGGCAGGATCATCGGCGCGCATGCGCAGCCTGTCGCCCGCACCCAGTGCCTGCAGACGTTTGCGTGCTTTGAGCACCGGCAGGGGGCACAACAGCCCCGTGGCATCAAGATCATGTATCATGTGCCAAGATGTAGGCCGCATATTTCAGTCTGTCCACAGCCTTGTGACCATGTGGCAGGTGACGGCGGCGGCGACAGGGTATAGCACTGGTTCATGTTTGGAATCGAACTCATAGACGCAAGTCTGATCCCCGCGATGACCGTTGCCTTGCTGGCAGGGATCATCAGCTTTTTATCGCCTTGTGTGCTGCCGATTGTGCCGCCCTATCTGGCCTATATGAGCGGGGTGAGCCTGAACGACATGGGCTCTGTCGGCTCTGCGCGGCGGCGTGCGATTATTGCAGCGCTGTTCTTTGTCATGGGGCTGAGCACGGTTTTCCTGATCCTCGGTTTTACGGCCTCAGCCTTTGGTGCGTTTTTCCTGCAAAACCAGATTCTGTTCAGCCAGATATCTGGCGTGGTGGTCATCATCTTCGGCATCCATTTTCTGGGCATCTTCCGCATTCCGTTTCTGGACCGCGAGGCGCGGATGGATGCGGGCGACAAGGGCGGATCGTCCTTTGGCGCCTATCTACTGGGGCTGGCCTTTGCCTTTGGCTGGACGCCCTGCATCGGGCCGCAACTGGGCGCTATCTTGTCCTTGGCTGCGGGAGAGGCATCGGTGACGCGCGGCACATTGTTGCTGGGTATTTATGCGCTGGGGTTGGGCATCCCGTTCCTGCTGGCCGCGATGTTCATGACCCGCGCAGTGGGTGTGATGAACAAACTCAAGAAGCACATGAAAGCGATCGAGCGTGCGATGGGTGTATTGCTGCTTGTTGTGGGTATCGCCATGCTGACAGGTGCGTTTTCGACCTTCAGCTTCTGGCTGCTGGAAGTATTCCCTGCCCTGGGCAATCTGGGCTAGGACATCGGCCTTACTTTGGCCGAAAACCCGCGCTACCATGGCCCAAACAACAATGAGGCCCTGCGTAGTCCCGATGGTTGATCGTCCGCACACACCCGTTGCCAAGCGGGCCGTATTCTACATTCCGGGGTATGACCCGATACATCCGCGCCGCTACCGCGAGCTGTACCGCACGGAATCCGCCGCTCAGGCAGAGATTTCCGGTTACGGGATATCCTTGACAGCGCGTCAAGGTGGTGCGCGATATGGTTGGGATGTCAAAGGGTTAATCGACGGCGCAGATGTGGATGCTTCTGTGGATGTGCTGGTCTGGTCCGATATTGTGCGCGGCAGCATGGACACCTCCATTCCCGCGACTTATCTACAACTTCTGCGCACGGCTTGGGTCTATATCGGTTCGGGCGCGCTGTGGCGGTTGATGCGGTTGCGCAAAGGGCCGGTGCTGGCGGCGCTCTATCCCGTTGCGATGTTGTTGACGCAGTTTTTATTGGCAGTTCTGATATTTGGTGTTGTGCGCCGTTTGCTTGAGGCTGCGTTTGGATTGCTTGCCTTTTCCGTCTATTTCAAGAGGGAGAGTCCTGCCTGGTTTGATCTCACATCGGGTTTCCTCGCCGTTGCGGGTGGCGCTGCTGCATTCATCTGGCTGATGCGCTGGTTCAAAGCGAAGGATGCCAAGTTCTTTGCTTATTACCTGATGCATGACTACGCTTTTGGCGCGGCGACGCGTGGTGCGAATACGCCCGCGCTTGAGGCGCGGATGGCAGAATTCGGCGATGCAATTGCGCAAGCGCTGGCCTCTGACGTGGATGAGGTTTTGGTTGTGGGCCACTCCTCGGGCGCCCATTTGGGCGTCTCGGTTCTGGCTGATCTGATCCGTTCGGGACGCGTGGCTGCGGATGGTCCCGCGCTGGGGTTTCTCAGCTTGGGGCAGGTGGTGCCGATGGTGTCATTTCTGGAGCATGCCCACCGCCTGCGCGGTGATCTGGCCTATCTGAGCGCCTCGGACGCGCTGACTTGGGTTGATGTTACCGCCCCCGGTGATGGCTGCGCCTTTGCGCTGTGTGATCCGGTTGCCGTCTCCGGTGTCGCCCCTGCGGGCAAACGCTGGCCGCTGGTCTTCTCCGCCGCCTTCACCGAGAGCCTGACACCCGCCCGCTGGAAGGCGCTGCGCTGGCGCTTCTTTCGCCTGCATTTTCAATATATGTGCGCTTTTGATGCGCCGCGCGATTACGATTATTTCCGGATTACCGCAGGGCCATTAACGCTGGCGGATCGCTACCGTAACCGCCCGCCCTCGAAGTCACGGATTGAAAAACCGGTCAACAAGTTCACGAGTACAGCCCCGTGATCTTGCCCCCCAAACCGCCCAGCAGGCCAGACAAGGTCTCGCTCTGGCGCTATGCGAAGTTGTTTCGCAGCGATATCCTGTCGGCGCAACCTGCGCGTCTGTACCGTGCGTGGATGGCCGAATTTCGCACGCCGTTTTTCCGCAGCTATCTGATCAACCAGCCCGAACTGGTGGCGCGTGTCCTTAAAGAGCGGCCTGATGATTTCCCGAAATCCACCCGCGTCAGCGAGGGGCTGCGCCCACTGCTGGGCAATTCGGTTTTTGTGACCAATGGCGAGGCGTGGAAGCGGCAACGCCGCATCATTGACCCCGCTTTTGAAGGGGGCCGGTTGCGCGTAACTTTCCCCGCCATGTGGGACGCGGCAGAGGCGGCAGCCGCGCGGTTGAAAGCGCTGGTAGGCCAAGAGATCGAGATCGAGGCGGAATGCAGCCATGCCGCCGCTGATGTGATTTTCCGCACCCTGTTTTCCCTGCCGATCGAGCATCATCTGGCGCGCGATGTGTTTGATGAATTCAAAATCTACCAACGCAGCCAGCCGATCCTGAACCTTGCTGCTTTTGTGCCGCTGCCGCGCTGGATGCCACGGCTGTTTCGCCGCGACACCAAACGCAGTGCAGCGCGCATTCGCGATCTGATCTTGCAATTGACGCAAACGCGGGCGGACGAGATTGCGGCCGGCACTGCGCCGCAGGATCTGGCGACCAAGATTATGACCACTGCTGATCCGCTGACCGGCGAGACGTTCACGACAGAAGAAATGGTGGATCAGGTCGCAATTTTCTTTCTTGCAGGGCATGAGACCAGCGCATCCACGCTGGCTTGGGCACTGTATCTGATGGCACTTTATCCCGACTGGCAGGAGCGGCTGGCGGCTGAGGCGCAGGCGCTGGAGACCTGCGATTTTAGCGTAATGAGCAAGCTGCGCCTCAGCCGTGATGTGTTCCGCGAGACGCTACGCCTGTATCCGCCGGTGCCTATGATGGTGCGCGAGAACACCTGCCCCGAGGAAATGCGGGAGCGGCTTGTGCGCAAGGGATCGCAGTTGGTGATCAGCCCGTGGCATTTGCACCGGCATACACGGCTTTGGGACAATCCCGACGGGTTTGACCCGACCCGCTGGCACACCGAGAATGGCAAAAAGTGCCAGCGCGAGGCGTTTATCCCCTTCAGCGCGGGCGCGCGCGTGTGCCCTGGTGCGGGGTTTGCGATGATCGAGGGGCCGCTGATCCTGAGCCGTATCCTGCGCGATTACCGTGTGGAGGCGGGGCCGGTGCCCGTGCCTGTGGCGCATCTGACCGTGCGGGCGAAAAACGGCATTCGCCTCACGGTTCGTGAGCGGTAACAGCGCCAAAGCGTCTGGCGCTGAGGGGCGGAACGCAGTAGAACAAGGAAAAATTCGCATTTCCCGAACACAAAGGCAGTATTTATGTCCGTAAAAGACGCACAACGCACCCGCATGGCAACCGCATCCGGCTTTATCGCGGCACTTGACCAATCGGGTGGCTCTACGCCCAAGGCGCTGGCGCAATACGGGGTCGAGCCTGAGGATTACGAGGGCGAAGTCGAGATGTATGCGGCCGTTCACGCCATGCGCAGCCGGATCATTCTGGCGGATGATTTTACCTCCGAGAAAGTACTCGGCGCGATCCTGTTCGAGCGGACAATGGACAGCGAGATCAACGGCAAACCCACCGCGCAACTGCTTTGGGAAGATCGCGGTGTGGTGCCTTTTTTGAAGATCGACAAGGGGTTGGCGGATGAGGCGAATGGCGTGCAACTGCTCAAGCCGATGCCGGAGCTGGATGCTTTGCTGTCCAAGGCCGGTGCGAAAGGAATTTTCGGGACAAAAGAACGCTCGTTGATTTTGGAAGCCAATGCGCAGGGCATTTCGGATGTTGTGGCCCAGCAGTTTGATATCGCACGGCAGGTGGCTGCGGCCGGTCTGGTCCCCATTGTAGAGCCGGAAGTGCATATCGACAGTGCCACCAAGGCCAAGGCCGAAGGGATGCTGGAAGCAGAAATAATGAAACATCTGAACGGCTTATCTGGCGACGTGGATGTGATTTTGAAGCTCACGATCCCGACACAGGCAGGGCTTTATGATGCTGCTGCGGATCATCCGCGCGTGCTGCGGGTTGTGGCACTGTCAGGGGGCTACTCCACTGATGTGGCCTGTGACTTGCTGAGCCGGAATCACAAGATGATCGCAAGCTTTAGCCGTGCGCTGGCTGAGGGGCTGAGCGTTAAGATGTCTGATGGTGATTTTAACGTGGTTCTGGGACAGAACATAACCAAGATTTATGACGCATCGGTCGCGTAGGCCGCAGAATTTTTGAAAAATTCCGAACGTTTTCTTTTAAAGAAAACGGCTATAAAACGATGCGGATCGGCTCTTGATTGCAGGAGATCACCAGTTGGCCCGCATTTTCTATGGCGTGAAAGCCCCGCCGTTTAATCTCGGCATCAAATTTGGCGCGTCCGACATATCTTTCGATATCACGGATTTTGCGCCGTATGACACCACCCTGTGCAGCCGCGCGAGAGCTGAACAGATCGATGATCCACATGTCAGGGCTGAGGGGAGAGGGCGCATATGTCATGCAGCCACTTTACTCTGTTTTTGGTAAACGCTCTCTTAACGTCTCCAGAACATAGACGCGGATGGCCGAAGCCAATCCGCTGTCCAGTCCCCGCTCTGCATCAATAAGTGCCACCAAAGCGTTGATCGGCATGGATTTATCCTGTGCGATGCTACGCAATTCCACCCAAAAAGGCGATTCCAGCGAGATAGAGGTGCGGTGCCCGTGCAGCGTGACGGAATGCTTTACGGGCCGCGCGTTCATGTCTCTTTCTTATGGCCTTCGAGATTGCGGGCAATCTGTTGGGCGCGGGCTTTCAGCGCTTCTTTTTGCGCTTTGGATTGACCGAACTTAGCAGAGTTTTCATCTGCCTGCGCTTTGTTTGCAGAACGGTTGCGGTCTTTGCGGGCCTTGTTCAGGCTGAGGGGAGAACTCATTTTGGTCCAATCATGTTTTCTGGCCGCACCACGCGGTCGAATGTTTCAGCGTCCACAAACCCCAGCGCGATGGCTTCTTCTTTCAGGGTTGTGCCGTTTTTATGGGCGGTCTTGGCCACCTTGGTGGCGTTGTCATAGCCGATTTCGGGTGCCAGAGCTGTGACCAGCATGAGCGACTCTCGCATCAGCTTTTCAATCCGCACCGGATCGGCCTTCAAGTCTACCATCAGATTGTCGGTGAAGGCCGAGGCCGCATCACCCAAAAGCTGCATGGATTGCAAGACGTTATAGGCCATCATTGGCTTATACACATTCAGCTCGAAATGACCTTGGCTGCCGGCGAAACCAACGGCGGCATCATTGCCGAAGACATGCGCGCAAACCTGCGTCAGCGCTTCGCACTGGGTCGGGTTCACTTTGCCCGGCATGATTGACGATCCCGGCTCGTTTTCCGGCAGGATCAATTCGCCCAGACCGCAGCGCGGGCCGGAACCCAAAAGGCGGATGTCATTGGCGATTTTGAACAGGCTCGCTGCTACCGTTTTCAGATGGCCGGAGATTTCGACCATCGCGTCATGGGCGGCAAGTGCCTCGAACTTGTTGGGCGCAGTGATGAAGGGCAGGCCGGTGATGCGCGCCATATTAGCAGCCACGGTGGTGTCCCAGCCTTTGGCGGTGTTCAGGCCGGTGCCGACAGCGGTGCCACCCTGTGCCAATTCGTAAATCCGGCCAAGGCCGTCTTCGACGCGGCGGATGCTCATCGCCACTTGATGGGTGTAGCCGGAGAATTCCTGGCTCAGTGTCAGCGGGGTTGCATCCTGCGTGTGGGTGCGGCCGATCTTGATAATACCTTCAAATTCCACGACTTTACTTTGCAAGGACGCGTGCAGTTTGCGCAAACCCGGCAGCAGCACGTCATGGGCGGTGCGGGCAGTTGCGATGTGCATGGCAGTCGGGAAGGTGTCGTTGGAGGACTGGCCCATGTTGCAATGATCGTTCGGGTGCACGGGATCTTTGGAGCCGATCACGCCGCCCATGATTTCAATCGCGCGGTTGGCGATGACCTCGTTTGCATTCATGTTGGATTGCGTGCCGGAGCCTGTCTGCCAGACCACCAGCGGAAAGTTGTCATCAAATTTGCCCGCAACCACTTCGCCGGCCGCCTGAATGATCGCTTTGCCGCGTGCTTCGTCCAGCGCACCAGAGGCCATATTGGCCTCGGCGCAGGCCTGCTTGATCACACCCAGCGCACGCACGATGGCGATGGGCTGCTTTTCCCAGCCAATGGGGAAATTGATAATCGAGCGCTGCGTTTGCGCACCCCAGTATTTATCGGACGGGACTTCCAACGGGCCAAAGCTGTCGGTTTCTGTACGTGTATCGGCCATGCGGGTGCTCCTGAAGGTGGTGTTCAGGGGCTGTTTAGCGCCTGCTACGCCCCCGCGCTACCTCATGTTTTGCGAAAACTGTCGAGTGAGACGATTTCAGCTGCCTTTACAGGCTCCGGCTCGACCTCCAGCTCGGATTCGTCGGTCTGTGGCAGGCGGTCGGACTTGGCGGCCTTGGCTTTGGCGCCGTCTTCGTCCTGCTGCTCGAACCGCAGGCCGAACTCGACCGAGGGGTCCACAAAGGTGCGGATGGCATCATAGGGAATATAGAGCGGTTCTGGTGCATCACCGAAATTAAGCGTGATGGAAAAGCCGTCATTGGTGACTTCCAGCCCGTCGTACCAATGTTGCATCACCACTGTCATTTCGTCGGGATAGCGGTCCGACAGCCAGTCTGCCAGCTCCGCATCGGGATGGGAGGTATCAAATGTGATGAAAAAGTGATGCGCGCCCGGCAGGCCATTGTCCGCGATGTCTTGCAAGACATTACGGATCAGGCTGCGCATGGCATCATGCATGAGATTGCCATAGTCGATGGTGCGGCTCATGTCAGTTCCCCGAGTATTTTCTGTCTCCCCCATCATAGGTGATTCCGGACGGGATGAAAGGGGCCTCGGTCAGAACATGCCGAGCGCCAGATCAAGCCCCAGTGCGCAGGTGGCCAGCAGCATCATGGCGCGTACAAAGCCCATGCGCAGGCCCAGCATCAAAAGGGCAGCCAGCACGGTGAGCGCTGCGGCCACGGGATCAAAGCTGGACAAGTCGGGCAGGGGCAGGGCGAGGCGGGGCGCACTGCCCACGCGCGAAAACAGCACGTGGACCGCGAACCAGACGGTCAGATTGGCGATTACGCCCACCACGGCGGCGGTGATGGCTGTCAGGGCGGCAGCAAGACGGGGCTGTGTGCTGAGCTTTTCCAGATACGGACCGGCAAGGAATATCCACAAAAAACAGGGGGTAAAGGTCACCCAAAGCGCCAGAAGTCCTGCGGCGATGGCACCGCTTAGGCCCGACTGCGCAAAACCCGCCAGCAGTGCCACAAATTCGGTCACAAGGATCAGTGGCCCGGGTGTCGTTTCGGCCAGACCCAGCGCATCGATCATTTGCGCGGTGGTGATCCAGCCCAGATCGGTCACAACGGTCTGCGTCATATAGTCCAACACGGCATAGGCACCGCCAAAGGTGACGATGGCCAGTTTTGAAAAGAACAGGCCAAGCTGGAGCAGGAAGGTCTGGTCCAGCACCCAGACGGCGACAAGCGGCGCGGCCCAGAGTGTTGTCCAAATGGCGATGACACGCAGTGGATGTGCGGCAAGCGGGGCAGCAGCTGCGGATGGGGGGGACGGCTGCGCGCGCCACATGCCCCAGAGACCCGCAGCAAGGATGATCAGGGGAAACGGCACGCCAAAGACGAAGAGTGCGGTGAACGATAATGCCGCCAACATCCAGCCCTGAACGCCGATCAATGCTTTGCCCGCGACCTTGTTCAGGGCCTGAAACACCACCACAATCACAGCCGCTTTGATGCCGAGAAAGGCCGCCTGAACCAGCGGCAGCTGGCCATATTGTGCATAAAGCAGCGCCAGCGCAGCAATCACCAGCGCCCCTGGCATCACAAACAGCAGCCCCGCCAGCAGTCCGCCCGCCGCGCCGCGCAGCCGCCATCCCGCATAGGTGGCCAATTGCATTGCCTCAGGACCGGGCAGCAGCATGCACAGGCCCAGTGCGCGCAGATAGGTCTGCTCGGTCAGCCAGTTGCGCTTTTCCACCAGTTCTTCGTGCATCAGCGCAATCTGTGCGGCAGGCCCGCCAAACGACAGCAGCCCGATCCGGCCAAATACGCGGGTCATTTCGCGCCAGTCGGGGGTGGGAGGGGCTGACATGCCATAGCCTTTACGCAATGCGCCCGCGCGGGCCTTCATAAAAGGCTGCCATGCCGCGGATATGTGAACAACGGAGAAGGTAAAGTGCCGGATTCTGTTGCCAGGCTCCGGCGGGCCCCGCCTTACGTCGCTAAACGCAAGGACTTAGGTTTCAATAGTTCCGGTCGCTTACGCGGCCATCGCCATTGGAGCACGATTGTCATTTGCAATTGTACATTTTACGCCGATAACGGTGGCAGTCAGCCGAGATAAAGCAAAACCCCTTTAGACGTTCGTCGATCCTGTTTCGACCCCATGATCCGCAAATGACGGATGTTTGGTGGAGTCGTCGGGTACCGCCCCCGAGTCCGAACCGCTTATTACGAGCGCGTTTATACCCATAGTCCCGAAGGACATCTCATATATAGGGGCATAGGTGCTGCGTTGCAAACGCGGATGCAAATTATTGTGCAAATTCTCTGTGATCGCAGCGGCGATGTTTGTGCCTGTTGTATCTGGCAGGTGCGAATCCCTGTCATTTGAGTGTGTCGCACACCTGCAGTTTCACCCCATGTTTCACACCTGTGAAGCGCAGGCTTATTCGTAAAAGTGTCCGGACAGCCGCAAGGGTATGGAAAACCATAGTTTTCGGTTGATTTAGGCGCATAACCTTTGACAGGCCTTACATATAGAGGCGATTCTATCTGAATAACGAATTTTTTCTGGGGAATCTGCCAAATGAAACTTTTTGCCTGCACGTTGCTGACCGCGTCACTGTTGTTTACCGTTCCAGCTGCCGTGGAAGCGGGTCAGTTGATTGCCAAGGTCAATGTCTCCGAACAGACAATGCGCGTGTATAAAAACGGTAAACAGATTCATAAATCGCGGGTGTCGACCGCCCGCAAGGGAAAGCATACGCCGCGCGTCAAGTCGCTGTCAAAGAACCATAAGTCGAGCCTGTATAACAATGCGCCGATGCCATATTCTATCTTCTACAGCGGCAACTATGCCATTCATGGCACGAACCAGACCAGCCGTCTGGGTCGGCCTGCCTCTGCGGGATGTATCCGGCTGGATACGGCCAACGCGGCAAAACTGTTTGCCATGACTCAGCAAGTGATTTTGGGCAATATGAAGGTTGTTGTTCAGAACTGATGCGCCTCTGCCTGTGGTGCCTGCCTTCGGGAGGTCACAGGCAAAGGCCCTGCACTTTCTGCTTCTGGTTTAACATTCGGACAATTGACATTTTTCTGGCAAAAAATATGGTCGGGTGAGGGGCAGCCGTTGCGTGAGAGCGCGCTTTTGTGTCTGATCCTGCTTCTCATTCAAAGGACGCCTGATGGCCCTGATATCCCAAACCCGTCGTTTGCGCCGCACGCCTTTTTCCGAAGGGGTCGAGGCCGCAGGCGTCATGGCATATACTGTCTATAACCGGATGCTGCTGCCCACGGTGTTCCGCAGCGTCGAGGAGGACTATCACCACCTCAAAAACGCTGTGCAAATCTGGGATGTCGCCTGCGAGCGGCAGGTGGAGCTGCGCGGCCCTGATGCGGCCAAGCTGATGCAGATGCTGACCCCGCGCGATCTGCGCGGGATGCTGCCCGGCCGGTGTCTCTATGTCCCTATTGTGGACGAGACGGGCGGCATGCTGAATGATCCGGTTTGTCTGAAGCTGGCCGAGGACCGATGGTGGATTTCCATTGCCGACAGTGATTTGCTGCTTTGGGTCAAGGGCATTGCCAATGGCTACCGTCTGGATGTGTTGGTGGACGAGCCTGACATCAGCCCGCTGGGCGTGCAGGGTCCCAAAGCAGACGCGCTGATGGCGCGGGTGTTTGGCGATGCCGTGCGCGATATCCGGTTTTTCCGCTTTGGCATGTTTGATTTTATGGGCCGTTCGATTGCGGTGGCGCGCTCTGGCTACTCCAAGCAGGGCGGCTACGAGATTTATGTCGACGGCACCGACATGGGCATGCCGCTGTGGCATGCGCTGATGGAGGCGGGCAAAGATCTGGATGTGCGCGCGGGCTGTCCCAACGGGATAGAGCGGGTCGAGGGCGGCTTGCTGAGCTATGGCAATGACATGACCGATGACAACACGCCCCATGAATGTGGTCTGGGCAAGTTTTGCGACACGCAGACGGCGATCGGATGTATTGGCCGTGATGCGCTGCTACGCGTGGCCAAGGAAGGGCCCGTGCAGCAAATCCGCGCGATTGCGATCGACGGACCCAAAGTGCCAGGCTGTAATCAGGTCTGGCCGCTGATGGCGGGGGATGTGCGGGTGGGGCAGGTGACATCTGCTGCGTGGTCGCCCGACTTTGACACCAATGTCGCCATCGGTATGGTACGGATGACGCATTGGGATGCGGGCACTGCCTTACGGGTTGAAACCCCCGAAGGGGCGCGAGATGCTGTGGTGCGCGAGGCCTTCTGGGCCTGAGCAGTTTGAGACTGCCGGACCGGGGCCAGCCCCGGGCCCCGGAGTTTTCAGTCAAGTGAAAAATTAGGAAAATTGGGGGAACTCCCCGAGAGGAGAACGATATGTTTGATGCACTGGTTGTGACCAAGGACGACGATGGGAACACTTCTGCGGCGATCACACAGATTTCCGAGGACCAACTGCCTGAGGGTGAGGTGTTGGTGGCTGTTGAATATACGACTGTAAACTACAAAGACGGGCTGTGCATGAGTGCGGGTGGCGGCGGGCTGGTGCGGAATTATCCGCATGTGCCGGGGATTGATTTTGCAGGCACTGTCGAGGCGTCTTCCGATCCGCGTTACAAGGCGGGTGACAAGGTTGTTTTGACCGGCTGGCGTGTGGGCGAGGCGCATTGGGGCGGCTATGCACAAAAGGCGCGGGTCAAGGCAGACTGGCTGGTGCCGCTGCCTGCGGGTCTGGACACGCGGACTGCGATGGCTGTGGGCACGGCGGGCCTGACCTCCATGTTGTCTGTAATGGCGCTTGAGACGCACGGGATCAAATCCGGTCCGGTGCTGGTGACGGGGGCGGCCGGCGGTGTCGGATCGGTTGCCGTGGCGATATTGGCGGCGTTGGGCCATGAGGTGGCAGGTGTCACGGGGCGGCCCGAGACGGCGGATTATTTGAAATCATTGGGCGCCACGCAGATTGTCGCGCGCGAGCAGATCAACGAGACGGTCAAACGTCCGCTGGAAGGCGAGACATGGGGCGGCTGCATTGATGCGGTGGGCGGTGCCATGCTGGCCCGTGTTCTGGGGCAGATGCAATACGGTGCCTCGGTGGCCTCGGTCGGACTGGCGGGGGGGGCTGCTTTGCCAACGACAGTGATCCCGTTCCTGCTGCGCGGTGTGAACCTGCTGGGCATTGATTCCGTGATGCAGCCTTATGAAAATCGCTTGCGTGCGTGGGAGCGGATTGCGCGCGATCTGCCCATGGACAAGCTGGAAGCGATGGTTGTGCCTGCGACGCTGTCTGATCTGCCCAAGCTGACGGCTGATATTCTCAACGGTCAGGTGCAGGGCCGCGTTGTGGTTGATGTAAACGGCTAGAATTAGCGCTACGATACAAAAACTAGAATTAGCGCTACGATACAAAAAAAGGGGCGGCTGGATCACCGGTCGCCCCTTTGTCGTCTTAAAGTCGCAAGGTTACTCGGCGGGCTGCGTGCTCGCTTCCGGCTGGTCATCGGCACGGGCGCGACGACCGTCATTATAGAGCGCCTTGATCAGGGCAATCACCATCGCAACCATCACGATTGCAAAGGGCAGTGCGCCGATGATCATGGCGTTTTGGAGCGCGGACAGACCGCCGCCGCCTGCAAGCAGCAATGTCCCGATCACCAGCGTGAGGATCACCCCCCAGATGATGCGGTGGAACACGCCTGTTTCCTCTGCGCCGCCGGACATGATGGTGTTCATCACCAGGATGCCCGAGTCAGCCGACGTGACGAGGAAGGTCATGATCAGCACAACGCACATGATGATGATGGCCTGAAGGAACCCGCCCGACAGCATATACTCCAGCGTGACGAACAGTTTGGCAGAGTTGGATGCCGCGATGATCGCACCATTTGCCGCACCGTTGATTTCCAGATCAATGGCTGTACCGCCCAGAATGGTCATCCATGCAAAGCATACCAGCGAGGGTGCAATCACCGCGCCCAGCACAAATTCGCGGACCGTGCGGCCTTTGGAAATACGCGCAAGGAACAGACCCACGAAAGGCGAGAACGCGATCCACCATGCCCAGTAGAACGTGGTCGATCCTGTCTGCCAGCCAAACATCCGGCCTTGATCGCCTGCGTTATAGGCCGCAGCAATATCGGCTGGTGCAAGAGCGATGCCTGCCTCTGTAAGGGCTGTGGCAAACCCTGCTTCGGATCCCCATGCGTTTGTTGCAGCACTGTAGACCGTCGCCTGCTGGTCTGCGCCCAGTGCCTGTACAGCTGCGGGTGCATTTGCTGCAAAAGTATCAGCAGCCAGCGGAGAGTAGGCGCCAAAGCTCATCTGGGTGAAGTGTAGAATGTAGTCCATCAGTGCGGTTGCGTAAGTGGTCATCGCGAACATGAAAGAGCCGAAGATCACAAAGACCAGCAGCAAGATCAGCGACAGGACGAGATTGAGGTTGGACAGGTATTTCACCCCGCGCCCCACACCGGATACTGCCGAGACGATGGACATTGCCATGATGATGACCAGAGCACTGATCAGGCCGGTTTTTGTGGCCACAGGGGTATCGCCGCCCGTGTCCATCAACCAGCCCCAGCCTGTGATGGCATAGACACCGTCGACCAGCTGGCTCACGCCGAAACCGATGGTGACCGACACGCCCAGAATGGTCGCAACCACACCCAGAATGTCAATCATATGGCCAAACGGTCCGTTTGCATGGCGCCCGATCAGGGGGGTCAACGCAGACCGGATTGTCAGCGGCATGCCGCGCGTGTAGGCGTAATAGGCCAGCGACAGGCCTGTCACAACATAGATGGCCCAAGCGTGCAGGCCGTAATGCAGGAACGTATAGCGGTAGGCCGATTGCAGGGCTTCCGGCGTATTGGCCGCCAAATCACCGGAAACAATATAGGGGTTCGAGCCCCAGAGAAACAAAGGCTCGGCTGTGGCAAAGGTCATCAGGCCGACACCGAGGCCCGCGCCGAACATCATCGAGAACCAGCTGAAGTTGGAGAACTCGGGCTTTTGGCCCGCAGTTCCCAGCACGATACGTCCCGTTGCCGGCAGCAGTGCAATCACGAACAAGAAGAACGCGAACATGCCGACAGCGATGATATAGAACGTATTGAATCCGATCAGAAGTGACGCGTTTACCGACGCGAGCATTGCACCCGCCCTATCGGGAAAGACCAATGCCCAGAGCACCAGCAAAACCATCGCTACTTTCGAGACAAGTGCGATGGGAAGGCTATAGCCTTCGTAAAATCCGTTGTCCTGAGTTGAAATCTCAAGATCAGTGAATGGTGGTTTAACAGCCATTTTTAGTCCCTGTTGGTTGTGGGCCCGCTCCGGTCGTCTGGCACAGGCCTGTGCAGTTTAGATCGTGCGTGTCGTCCAGACATGCCACTGGCCACCTGCGAGGCGACGCGACGCAGTATCAGGTCGCCTATGGTGAGGCAGATTGACAGTCTGTTTTTGTATCATTGCGACACCCGAGGTGCAAATACGACACACAGGCACTGTCCGGAGAATGAAGGAAGGACTTGAGCAGGGAGTATAGTTCATGCTTCATACAGCCATGAAACTTGATCTAGATTTTGTGCGCAGCCAGTTTCCCGCTTTTGCGGAGCCTGTGTTGCAGGGGCAGGCGTTTTTTGAAAACGCGGGTGGTTCTTATACGTGTGGCGCGGTGATTGACCGGCTCACGCGGTTTTACACACAGCGCAAGGTGCAACCCTATGCGCCTTATGCCGCCAGTACCCTTGGCGGGCAGGAGATGGACGAGGCGCGCGTGCGCATGGCCGCGATCCTGGGGGTTGAGACGGACGAGCTGTCGTTTGGTCCCTCTACCACGCAGAACACCTATGTGCTGGCGCAGGCGTTTGGTCAGATGTTGCAGGCGGGTGAAGCAATTATCGTGACCAATCAGGACCATGAGGCCAATACCGGCCCGTGGCGCCGTTTGGCGGACCGCGGCATCGAAGTGCGTGAATGGCGCATTGACCCTGAAACGGGGCATCTGGATCCTGCCAAGCTTGAGGAGTTGCTGGACGAAAAGGTCCGGCTGGTGTGCTTCCCGCATTGCTCCAACGTGGTGGGCGAGGTTAATCCGGTCACCGCGATCACGGCTCTGGCCCATGCGGCAGGCGCGTTTGTATGTGTGGACGGCGTGTCCTACGCGCCGCACGGCTTTGTCGATGTGGGCGCACTGGGGCCGGATATCTATCTGTTCTCGGCCTATAAAACCTTCGGCCCGCATCAGGGACTTATGGTGATCCGCCGCGCACTGGGGGAATTGCTGCCCAATCAGGGGCACCATTTCAACGGTGGCACACTCTATAAACGGTTCACGCCTGCGGGGCCTGACCACGCGCA
>Ga0163216_100629_pt1 | contig 45597 bp, 39 predicted proteins | sample SynspAceP_FD_167610 | JGI IMG/M metagenome (GOLD analysis project Ga0163216, IMG submission 167610) | Saline lake microbial communities from Ace Lake in Antarctica - Synechococcus sp. Ace-P (Illumina Assembly) | ecosystem: Environmental > Aquatic > Non-marine Saline and Alkaline > Saline ...
CACTGTTCGCCTGAAGCGGCCAGTGGTGGCGGTATTGCGTTAATTGAAGAAGGTGACAACATCATAATTGATATTCCCGGCCGTCTTATTGGTGTTGATATTTCAGATAGCGAGCTGCAAACGCGCCGTGAAAAGATGGAGCAAAGCGCTAAACCTTGGAAACCCGCTACTCGTCAACGCAAGGTATCGTTGGCCCTTAAAGCCTATGCCTTATTAGCCACCAGTGCCGATAAAGGCGCCGTGCGTAATGCCGCGATGTTGGAAGATTAAATGAGCCTCTCAGCTAATGAATATTTAAAACGTATATTGCTCGCCCCCATTTATGATGTGGCAGTAAAAACAGATCTGGTTAAACTCGACAAACTGTCTGCCAGTTTGGGTAACGACATTTGGTTGAAACGTGAAGATCAACAGCCAGTAAAGTCATTTAAATTGCGCGGTGCCTATAACAAGCTGGCTAGTTTGTCTGAACAACAATTGCAAGCAGGGGTCGTGGCGGCCTCTGCCGGTAATCATGCTCAAGGTGTGGCATATTCAGCAAAACGTAAAAAGATCCAAGCAACTATTGTGATGCCAGAAACCACACCGGATATAAAAGTTGATGCGGTTCGCAGCTTTGGTGGCGAATACGCAAATGTTATTTTATTTGGGACCAGCTTTGATCAAGCTAAAGATGAAGCCCTACGCTTATCCCAAGTTCACGGTTATACCATGGTTGCGCCCTTTGATGATGAAGACGTTATTGTCGGGCAAGGCACCATAGGCCGTGAATTACTTGAACAAAATCCTGATATCGACACCCTGTTTATTGCGGTGGGCGGTGGCGGTTTAGCGGCAGGGATTTCAGTATTTTTAAAACAACTTAAACCTGATTTAAAAATCATCGCGGTTGAGTCTGACGAATCAGCCTGTTTACAAGCCGCCTTAAAAGCGGGAAAACCGGTGCCTTTGCCCTCTGTGGGTATTTTCGCTGATGGTGTGGCGGTAAAAACTATCGGCACAGAACCCTTCCGTTTATTGCAAGAATATGTCGACGAGGTGATCACGGTTAATACTGATGAAATTTGCGCGGCGATAAAAGACATTTTTGATGATACCCGGGTTATTGCCGAACCAGCAGGCGCATTGTCGATAGCGGGGATACACAAATATTTGCAACAAAATCCTATGCAGGGGCATAAATTTGCTGGCATTTTGTGTGGCGCCAATATTAACTTTCATACCTTGCGTTATGTATCTGAACGCTGTGAATTAGGTGAGCAAAAAGAAGCGGTATTTGCGGTTAAAATTCCTGAACGAGCAGGCGCATTTAAACAGTTTTGTGAGTTACTGGGTGGCCGCATTATCACCGAGTTTAACTACCGTTTTGCCACTGACCGTGAAGCACATATCTTTGTGGGTATTAAGTTGCGCGGCGGGCGAGCTGAATTTAAGCAATTAAGCGCGACCTTAAGTGAGCATGACTACCAGTGTTTTGACCTGAGTGAAAACGAAATGGCTAAATTACATGTGCGCTATATGGTGGGAGGTCGTCCGGCACATTTGCAAAATGAACATATTTTTTCATTTGAGTTTCCAGAATATCCAGGGGCCTTGATGAAATTTTTAAATACCCTTGGTGAAACGTGGAATATCACTTTATTTCACTATCGTAATCATGGCGCCGCCGCAGGACTCGTGTTGTGTGGGTTTGAAATTCCATCAGAGCAACGTGCGGAGTTTGATCGGCATTTGGCTGCGCTGGATTATCAATACGAAGAGCAAACGGATAACCCCGCCTACCGCTTTTTTCTATCGGACTTAAACGGCGTTTTTGCTGAATAATCGCAAATTGGAGCCAGTGAATGCAAAATATTATCGATGATATCGCTGCAAAATTGGCTTTGGTGGATGATAAGGGCAAAGTCGCCAGCTATATACCGCAGCTAGCAAGGGTTAATCCTGAGCAATTTGCCATCAGTATCGCCCTACCCAACGGTGAAATATACAATGCGGGGTGCGCCCAAACGCTGTTTTCTATTCAAAGTGTTTCTAAGGTTTTTACCCTAACTTTAGCGCTAGGTAAACTGGGTGAAAGCCTCTGGCATCGAGTGGGTCGTGAGCCCTCTGGTGATCCGTTTAATTCTATTGTGCAACTTGAACACGAGCATGGAAAACCGCGAAATCCCTTTATTAATGCAGGCGCCATTGCTGTCGCTGATGCAATCATGCAAGGCCATCAGCCAAAAGAAGCCTTGGCCGAAATTCTACAGTTTGTGCGTTTTCTGGCCAATGATGAGAGTATTGCCATAGATGAAAAAGTAGCACGTTCTGAAAACGAAACCGGCGATCGTAATGCCTCTTTAGCTCACTTTATGGCCTCATTTGGTCATTTTCAGAATCCAGTAGATGCGGTGCTCGGTACGTATTTTCATCATTGTTCTATCGCTATGAATACTCAGCAACTCGCAACTGCTGGTCTTTTTTTGGCTAATAATGGCATTAATCCTCAAACTGGCTATCCGGTAGTTTCACCTAAGCGGGCCAAGCGTATTAATGCCTTAATGTTGATGTGTGGTCATTATGACGGTTCAGGTGAATTTGCTTTTAGAGTGGGTTTACCCGGTAAAAGCGGCGTTGGCGGCGGTATACTGGCTATTGCTCCAGGTAAGGCGTCTATTGCCGTGTGGTCTCCTGGACTCGATGCTATTGGCAACAGTAAATTAGGCACCCAAGCCCTTGAAATACTCGCACACAAAACCGGTTGGTCAATATTTGGAGAGTAGTGTTTAAAAAGGATGGGTTTTTGACTGAATAAAATAACCAAAACCATTCTCAACCCAGAACACAAAACTAATGGACGAAAAGACAAAAAATAATGATTAAGACTTTGAAGCAAGTTGGTTTAGACAAAATTATAAAGTAACTGGGCTTTTCTATGTGAGCGCAGCGCTCCGTGGTGACATATCGTTTTTTGTCAGAAGCTTAGACCGCCCAGTAAGCTTTATTATTGAGTCGGGAGAAAATAACAACTAAGGCCAATTTTAGTGAAGACAAGCCAGTTATAGGCCCACGGAGAAATGTCGAAGTTATGCACAAAACGCCGTTTAAGCTGTGCCTTCGTTTGGGTAGCAGAGCGGCTATATAATGAGCTGACTTTGTTTAGTGTTACGATATTTTCTGTTCAATCGTTAATATGGTAAATTCAGCAGGCCGAGTCATGGATATACCAAGTTGTATAATCAAACGCCCTTGTTGAATATCTGTGTATGTCATTGTTTTATTTAAGCCCACGTTGACAAAAAACGCCTCATCAGGCTTTGCTCCCACTAAAGCGCCTGCACGCCAAAGTTGCATTAGGAAGTTTTCGGTCATCCCTTGAGCCTTGCTCCAAAGAGTTGGATTATTAGCCTCAAATGCTAAGCCTTTTAAGCCCTCGCTAATAGACTGTTCGATCATTGTTGCTGTACGTCTGACATGGATGTAGCGCCACTCATTGTCATTCCCGGCCAACGTTCTCGCTCCCCAAACCAGTACACCTTTGCCGCTAAAACCGCGAATAGCATTAATTGATTTACCAGAAGGCGTGATAGTCAGTTCTTGTTGCTGTTGGTTGTTGATGGTTTGGCAAGGACTGATTACCGATGATAGTGATACATTGGCCGGGGCTTTCCATACCCCTTTTGTTGCCTCAATACTGACATAAACTCCGCAAACAGCGCCACTTGGCGGTAATAGATTCAGTTTTTCAGCCAATCGAGTCATTATTGCGCTATAAAAGGGGCTGGCACTGAGCAGCAATTGATGTACTTTTTGTTGCTCATCATATTGTTTTTGATTGAATGACGCAGTACGAGCTTCAGCTACCCTATGGATTAAAGATTGACGCTGCTGGTGCAGCGCCTGGTTTTTTTTATCTCGTTTCGGATAGCTTAGCGCTAACTCCATTGATAACAGGGTTTTTAGCTCAGTCACGTGCCTAATGTTCGCAAAGCTAAGTTCGCTGGTTCTAACCATATTGGTGTTCAACCAAGGATAATAGGCCGCGGCATAATGTAGCTTATTCACGCCAATGTTATGACAAAACACATCAATGCAGTCGTTTGATGTTGCTCGACTTGTTGCTGTATAACCTTGATAAATGTCCAAGATTGCGAAGCGTTTAAATGGCTCTTGAGAGCAATGAGTTAGCAGTGTTTGCTGCACTAAAATACAGTCATATTGATCATCCAAGGCAACCGCGTCAGGCATCACTACTATGGAGGCTGGTACATCTTGCTGGATGGCCCTTAAACCTGCAAGCAGCGAATTTGCAGTAATGTTAGTGCCATAGTCACCCACTGAAACAACATAACACTCACAGCCCCCATTGCTAAAAAATAAAGCGATGCTGCGATACAGCAAAAAATTAGCACTACATTGAGTTAGGCAGTAACCTTTTGTCGCTAAGGTGACATCAGACGCTTGCCCCCGTTGCACTGGGGTGATGTTAAATTGATGCAAGGCATTACCACCGAAACAACTTTTGAATTCCGCCAATGAGCTGATACGCGTTGGGATATTCAATAAAGAAAGACTGTCTAATTCTAGTCGTTCGGTATAACCAATAAACACGGCAATATTGCTTGGGGCCGTTTTTATGCTTGGTGGCAACCGAGGGATCTCATTGATGTAAACTCCAGGTGCTAGATATTCAGGCATCGTCCTTTCCTTTTGATCTGCAGGAGCATGAGTTAATTCTAGGGGAGTTCATACTCGAGCGCATTGGGCGAAATCAATTTATAATAGCCTAGTTCAATGCCAAGTAAGTGCCATGCAAACATTCGATACTAAGTGGTTTTATCGATGAAAAATATTTTAATCTATTGCATTCAGTCACACGCTTGCTTCTTTTGACTTAAAACACAGACAACTAAATAGGGTATGTCTAAAACTCAGCCTCAACGTTAAACGACATAGCTTTGTTACTTACTGGATGGTTTAGGCTTAATTGTTGTGCATGCAGATGCAGGCGATTAGCCAAGGTGCCATAGAGATCATCACCCACAATGGGCATATTCAAGCCCAAGTGATGGGCACAATGCACCCGTAATTGATGAGTTCTTCCAGTATGGGGTTGCAGTAGTACCTTGGTTTGCTGAGCTTTTGTATCACGTGATACCACCTGCCAATGGGTTAAGGCGGATTTACCGTATTCTTTGCACACTAACTGACGTGGGCGGTCATATAAATCGCCCCGCAGCGGTAAATCAATCACTCCGCTTTCTTGCTCTACTAATCCATTTACCAAGGCGATATAGGTTTTTTTTACTGTACGTTGAATGAATTGGCGTTGCAGGTTTTTGTGCGCTTGGGCATTGAGGGCAATCACCATCAATCCAGAGGTCGACATATCTAAGCGGTGTACGATTAATGAGCCGCTAGCCTGCGGAAATTGGGTTTTCATACGGGCATAAACTGAATCATGTACCTCTTTGCCGGGTACAGATAAAAACTCCGCGGGTTTATTGATAATCACGATGTCTTCATCTTGATAAACCAACTCAAGGTTTTTGCCCTCACCTTGATTGACCAACATCGGATTAGGGTCAAGCTCCATTCCCTCAAGCATATGCGCCAAAATCGGCTGACACTTACCTAAACAAGCGGGATAGTGGTGCTTATGTTGCCTAATTTCAGACTTAGGCGATGCGCCCCACCAAAACTCTGCCATAGCTAAGGGGTGCAACTGATGTTTAAAGGCATATTGCAACAACTTTGGCGCAGCGCATTCTCCTGCTCCGGCGGGCGGCGTGCGCAGCGCGGTTTGGCTAAAAATAGCCTGTAAGCTTTTGCTTTCGCCCTGGGAATTTAAAAATTGGTATTGCTCAAATATTTGTTGTTGCAGCGCCGCTGAGGCTTGTTTACGTTGGTTTTTAAGCTCAACTATGGGCGCATTCAATTCATCAAAGCTAGCCTGTGCCTGGGCAAACTTGGCGTCCCATTCTAGCGTGATGGCTTTGAGCTGAAGTTTATCGGCAATACTTTGCTGATTAAGCCGGTGCTGCAGTGCTGCTAACTTTTCGTTAGCCAGCCTATTCTGCCCTGCAGTGCGTTGTTCTTTGCGCTGCTGGCGTTGCTGTATCATCAGGGCTCGCTGCGCGGCTATATGGCTTTCTCGAGCCGCTTTGACCGTATCTAATTGCCCTTTTAACTCTGACAACACGGCACTATTTTCTCGTATTTGTAGCTGCTCATTAAGTTGGTTGATATGGACTTGTTGTGTAAGAAAAAAATTATCTTGCACGAGTAAGTCAAATACCGGCGGCACAAAACCGTTTATATGATTTTGTTCTGCTAGCTTGCCGGAAAACGCCGCTAAATAGCCAATATTGCCTGCTTGATTTTTTACCAACAAAACGCCAAACATTTTGCCAATGATGTTATTCGGATCGTCAGTTAAGCCAAAGTTATGCTGCCACTTTTGCGGCGTGCTTATACGTTGTTGCAATTCATCAGCGGCGAGTACACATAATGGATGAGGCTGATAATAAAATGGAAAGGTAAAACGTTCTGGCAAAGCCATACCGTCGATAGACTGATTAAATTCAATAAAGCAAAGGTCATCGTGAGACATGGCGAATTAAGCCTGAAAATCGGTCATTGATAGGTGCTGTTTAATACTGGGTATCACATCTTCTTGATGGTGATTAACATACAGTAAGGTGGTACAGCCTTCGCGGGCAAGTAAGTCAATCAAGGCCAATACCTTTATGCGGTTAATATCATCTAAACCGTTGCAAGGTTCATCTAAGATCAGCAGAGAGGGATGTTTCAACATGGCGCGCGCAATTAATGCCATGCGCTGATCGCCAAAAGATAATTGCTGAAAAGGCGCATTTTCAAGGTGAGTCAAAGACATTAAGGCCAGCCATTGTTGAGCTAATGCCTTTTGCTTGGTGCTAGGGCTTTGATACAAACCAATGCTGTCATAAAAGCCAGACAAGATAACCTGTAACAGTGAACAATTTACCCGGTAATCGAGATGCAGGGCGTTTGACATATAGCCAATATATTGTTTTATCTGCCAAATACTCTCGCCACTGCCACGTTTAAAACCGAATACCTCTATGTCATTCACATAACACTGAGGATGGTCACCGGTAATCAAGTTAAGCAAACAGGTTTTGCCTGAGCCATTAGGGCCAGTGATCTGCCAATGTTGATTAGGTTGAATGCTCCAGTCGAGATGTTGAAAGACGATATTATCGCCATAGCTGACTTTTGCCTGAGTCAGTTTGACCAAAGGCGCAGCCGTATCAAGTGGATGAGGGGCAAAGCGCTCTTCATCGCGCGCGGGTAAGCTTAAATCGCTTTGCTGCATGTGGCGCAATTGTTCAATGTGGCTAATGGTTTCGCTTAAGGAGTTATTGATCGATGTCTGCCACTGGATTTCTCCGGCTTGCATTAATACCACTTGTTGACAGTAAGTCGGTACTTCACTCAGACGATTTAATACAAATACAAGGGTGACATGATGTGCCAGTGAGCTAAACAACTTAGATAATTCTTTGCAGGCTTGATGATCTAAGCCGTCCCACGGCTCATCCAGTATTAACAACTCTGCTTTACTGAGTATTGCCTTGGCTAGTAGCAGTTTACGTGTTTCACCTGTAGATAAAGCGCGAAAAGGCCTTTGCAGCATTTTGCTCAGTGAAAATAGTGTTAGCACTTGTTCAAGTAAATCAGGATCTTGGTAAGGCACGCTAAGGCCTGCAAACAAAATTTCTTCTACTGTGCTTGGCACTGGGATGATATCCAGTATATCGGCACAGTCTTTTTGCCGTTCTGCCTCTATCAATGCTTGCTGCTGCTCTACCGACACCCAAGCATAATTGGCCACAACTTGTCGTTCACCACTCAAAAAATCCCCTTGTCCGGCGATACAGGCAGCTAAAGCTGATTTTCCACTGCCGTTGGCACCAAGGATGACGCTATGCTGTAAATAACCTATGCAAAGCACATCGATATTGAGCTCGAAATGTTGTGCAAACAAAGCCTTAAAATTGTGTAGAGTGACACATTGCATAGTAAATATTGTTCAAGTGATTTGTCCGTATGCTAGCAGAAACCTTAGTTGGTTTCTGCTAGCAAAACAGTGACATCGTTAATTAATGTGCATTGCTGGGTTTAGATTAAATCTGCTGAATACGCTGGGCGATTTCTGGAGAAATTAAGCCGATAACATCAAGTCGCAAGGCTTCACTTTTGTCACAATGCAGTAACTGGCCTTCGAGACCGCTTTCAACCAAGTGATTTTCTTTTAATGCACTAATAAAAGTACTGAGTACATTTTTATCAAAAAACTCAGGCGAACTAATACCGTGTAGTGAGGCCAAACGCTGGGCAAATTGCTGGCTGCGTTTTTCTAATACGCTGCGACTCATGGATGTTTCGCGCTGCAGCAAGGTGAGCACCACAGCGTAACGATGCAAGGTTTCTTGAATGCTGCGATTAAGTAACCAAACTGAATAATAAGCCTTACTACTAGGGGCTGGTGGGCTCAGGTTGTCGCCATTACAACTGAGTAAGCCCATGGCTAACATGGTTTCAATCAGTGAGTCTGAATACTCAAGAGCCTGCTCTAGGCTCATATAAATAAACAATTCTCGCTGCAGCAAAGGATAGAGTTTAGTGACAAGTTGTTTGGTTTCGCTGCGACTGATGCTGTGACGGGCAAATATGATCGCAGCTATCAGGCCCGGTAAAGCAAATAGGTGGAGTATATTGTTACGATAATAAGTGAGGGGCACGGCATTTTTGTCTTTCAGGCTAATAATGCGTCCAAAACTGTCTTCGCTGACTTCAAATTTGTTCAGTTTTAAGGTGTTTTCGAGTAATTTTTTAGCGCCAATGTTGGGGATAGTAGCAACATCGCTGTAAGGCGATTTAGCCAGTAATGTCAGCAAGTGTTCAATAGCCAGCAATAATTCATCTTCAGTCAGGGCGTGTTTTTTGGCTGACAATAAACAAATTGCGCATAATGACATACCACTAACAGCCGCTGCTTGATTGATTCTTTCCATAACGTTATTGGCGAGGTCATTAACGACTGGCGTTAACCACTGCGGTTTTTTATCGGGTTCAGCCAACTGTAACTCTCGCCAATTAGACACGCTTTTGTCTAAGTAATTAGTGAGGTTGATCGGCTCACCAAAATTGAGAAAACCATAACCATAGTTTTTCAATTTACGAATGGCTGAAAAGATATGCAAGATAGATTCTTTCTTTTTGGTAGAACCAGTGAGTTCTTGTAAATAACTAGAGACTTCCATGACATGCTCGTAGCCAATATACACCGGTACAATGCTGACCGGGCGATTAATGCCCTTAATCAAACCTTGTAAGGTCATGGCGAGCATACCTGTCTTAGGTGGCAGTAATCGCCCAGTGCGACTGCGACCCCCTTCAGGATAATATTTGACTGAATAACCTTTGTTAAATAGCAGCTCAAGGTATTCTCTGAATACCGCGGTATACAACTTGTTACCGGCAAAACTACGGCGTAAGAAAAAGGCTCCGGCTTTACGTAATACACCGCCGATTGGCCAGAAATTAAGATTAATACCCGCAGCAATGTGCGGTGTTACTAAACCTTCGTGATAGATAACATAGGTCAGCAATAAATAATCCATGTGACTACGGTGACAAGGCACGTAAATGATTTCATGACCATTTTGCGCCAGCGCCCTCACCTTTTGTGCGTGTTTGACTTCAATACCATTGTAAATTTTATGCCAAATCTTAGTAAGAACTCGCTCACCGAGTCGGATTAAACCTTCGCGGTAATCTCCGGCTATTTCATCTATATATTTTTTAGCTTGTGATTGGGCGTTTTGATAGCTGATATTTTTACTTACGGTTTCTTCATTGATGGCTGAGCGCACGGACTCGGAACCTAATACCGAATTGTATAATTCTTGTTTTTCAAGCAGATACGGACCGGTAATACCTTGCCGTCTGCGATGAAAATGGGTCCCTGCTAAACGTATGAGTTTATGGGCTAGTTCCGCATCTGTACCGGGCAAGTTGGCTATCGCTCGCGATGAAACAGCTTTGCTATAACAGACAAAATTATCGCGACCAAGAAACAACACAATAAAAAATTTGCGTAACCAACTGGGAGAGACTTGGTTGGCTATAATATCTGACCATCCTGACAACTTTTTGTCTGGGGCTCTTCCCCAAAATATCGATACCGGTACTATTTGTAAATCGAGTGTCGGATCTTGACGATGTAGATGAAATAAATGGGAAAATTGCTGGGCAATATTGGTGTATTTCACTTTACGGGTTAATACAGATTTAGGTTCGAGTAAAAACAAACATGCTTTATATAGCTCACCAGCAATCGTTATTCGGCTCTTGGGTTTAGGTAAATTGAGGGCTTCGGCTGACATCTGCAGTGCAATTTGGTCCGTTGCTGAATGACTGCGCAGCAAATAAACAATGGGCTTAGTCGGGTCGATACCCAACTCTTTGTTTAAATCTGTTGGAATTGTATTGGCTTTAACTAGCCATTTTACCGGTATTGAAATTAGAACCAGCAACAGATTATGTAGCCATGCCATTCAAACCAAACCTTAATGTATATTTTGTAAAAGACACTGAATATTAACATGGCAAATTGATTTTTGCGTTGTTGTCCTTAAGCATTAGGTTACAAGTGCTCAAAGCCTGAACAAATCGAGGCAAAGATCCGCAATTTACTGTGGATCCTCAATAATATTTGTTGAAAAAGGTAGGGCGGGTAGATTGGCACTGTTATACAAACTTGCATCAGGATTATCTCCCCATGCATAGCGAACCATTACAGGCTGCTGAATGCTGGGGGCTGACAACATAATTTTTTGTCCGACTAGTTGTGCAGTGGCCCATTGAAATTGCCCATCTTGGCCCGCAATGGCAAAGCTATGGTCATCGGTTTTTTTCAAGATTAAACCATCATAAATATGTTTGAAACTTAACACTAACCCTCCCTTTTGCGCTTTAACAGAGGCGATTTGTGGACTTTGGTAATTGACTTGTTCACCTAAGGCTAGGGCTCGCGCGGCTAAAGCAAGTCTTTCACCTACGACTTTTTTATTGGTGGGATGAATATCATTCCATTCTCCCGCATCGATGGTAACCACCATGGCTGTATTAGCTATGCTCAAAGTTTGGCTTTGTGCTTCGCGCAGGCGTGCCCAATCACTGTCCATTGGTTGCTCTTGTTTCAGCAAAAAATTGGCGAGTTGTGCAAAGATAAAAGGAAAGTCGCCCTGACCCCATTTGGCCCGCCAATCATGGATCATAGCGCTAAATTTGCTGTGGTAATCTTGCCAATGGCCAACGTTAGATTCGCCTTGAAACCAGATTACGCCTTTGATAGGCAACTGAGTTAGCGGCGCTGTTAAACCATTGTACAAACCCATTGGTTTCCATCGAATAAAGGTACCGCCTGCTAAAGGTGGCATCACTGCAGCCGTCTTTGCTTTCCACGTTCCGCTAATATCAATATGTTGAGCATCGTTGCCGAGCCAATAAGGTTTATCTAATACAAACTCGCTGTGACCACTGTTGGCAATAACACGTACAGCAAGGATGTTTTTGCCTACTTTAAGCACGCCTGCTGGGATGGAATAACGGCGAGGAGGGTATTGATAAGTGGTATTGCCCACTTGCACACCATTGATATAAGCTTCATCGGCATCAACAATACGCCCCAAGCGTAAGATAGTCGCATTAGCTACTTGTTCAGCATCAAGATTGATGACTTTACGCAACCACCATGAGCCACTCGCTGATTCTCCACCAGCCAACTTTTTTGCGCCTGGCAAAGTAAAATCGTCCCAATGACTATCGTCAAGTTCAGGGCTGAACCAAGGACGGGGACCAACTAAACCAAGGTCTTGATGATTAAGTTGAGTATACCATTGCTCGTCTTTTGCTTGGTCGGCGGCCGTAATCGCAGCAATGAGCTCATCATTGCGAAAGCGTTTGCCCTCAGCGAGTGATTCAGGAAAAGTCTGTAGGGCGTCTTCACTCATCCATGCTTCGACAGGAGACCCTCCTAGGGCATTATTTAAGATCCCTATGGCCACACCATTATGTTGGTATAGTGTTTTGGCAAAATACAGAGCAAGGGCTGACATACCACTAATATTATCGGCAGAAGTTTTGCTCCAAGACCCTGCGGCGAAATCTTCTTGGGGAGCTTTAAAATTATAAATTTGCGGTACTTTAAACTGGCGAATGAGGGGATAATCAGCATCCGCAATATCTTGTGGATAATCTTCAGCAACACGATACATTGGCAGTTCCATATTCGATTGTCCTGAGGCGACCCATACATCACCGAAATATATATCGTTTATTTGCAGCTTATTATTGCCAATAATTTCCAGTTGATGTGGGCCACTCGCCGCCTTGGATGGTAGGTTGATTTTCCATTTACCTTGTTTGCTGAAGGTTTTTGCCACGAGATTGCCATCTAGTTTTACTAATATCGACTCACCTTCATCGGCAAATCCCCATAGCGGTATTATCGTGTTGCGTTGCAAAACCATATGATCACTGATCAACTTAGGTAAGGTGACGTCAGCTAAGGCCCATTGACTAGTGCAAGCAAGAATGACCACTAATAATCTGCGCATGTTTATTCAGCCGTAAATAAAATTTTTACTAGTCTAGCATCGCAGACTCGAGTCTCCGATCCACTGTTAATAATGATTAGGGACTTGGAAAATTTCATAACAGTTTAACCATGGGGCTGCACTGTCAGAACACCTTTAAATTGACGAAACGGCATAAGCTAAACTGTGTCGTATCCACTGTTTTAAACAGCGCTTGAGATCTGTAGTTAACTGTATATACTAACAGTCCACTGTATAGAAAAACAGGCTGTTTATGCGTCCACTAACATCGCGCCAAGAAGAAGTATTACAACTTATTAAAGATACTATGCAAGAAACTGGCATGCCGCCAACGCGAGCAGAGATCGCACTCAAGTTAGGTTTTAAGTCGGCTAATGCTGCTGAAGAACACTTGAAAGCCCTAGCTCGTAAAGGCGTTATTGACATATTACCCGGGACATCACGTGGTATTAAGGTCAATGTTCCTTTAGATGAACAGCTTGAAGAGCTCGGTTTACCATTGATTGGTCGTGTTGCCGCCGGTGAACCTATCTTGGCCGCTGAACACGTAGAAGGGCACTACAAAGTTGATCCGCATTTATTTAAGCCCAGTGCTGATTTTTTGCTGAGAGTGAGTGGTATGAGTATGAAAGATATTGGCATACTTGATGGTGATTTACTCGCCGTGCACCGCACCTCCGACGTACACAATGGACAGGTTGTGGTAGCACGTGTTGAAGATGAAGTGACGGTTAAACGACTTGAGAAAAAGGGACGGCAGGTACTATTGCACGCTGAAAATGATGCGTTTTCGTCCATTAAAGTCGATTTAGCCACTCAAGCATTCTCTATTGAGGGCATCGCGGTAGGTGTGATCCGCAGCTCCGATTGGATGTAATATTAAGACGGCTTATTAAATCCCTGTTTTATCCTTCTTTTGGTTTTTATAAAACCAAGACCCCCTCAAGTTTTTTCCTCTTTAATTTCAATCAGATCAAGTTATTAAGCGTGGTCTGATTGCTTGTATTTCTTGCAAATCTAAGTTTTTAACAAAATAATGTTCAAAAAATACACTGTTGAATAAGTTTTAAACAAAAAAGCTAGACTATTGCTTATAAAATAAGTAATTCTTATCATTCGTTTAACAATTTAGTAACAGTTTGTTGCCTTGTTAATACTCAAAGGTGGTAGAGTTAATTGATTTTTGAGTTATTCAATAAATGGAATAAAAACAATAGGTTTGGCAAATGGGGTGTCGTGTGAAAAGAACTTTATCCAAAATGGGCTTGCTTAGCGCTAACTTACTGGCTTTGCCAGTATTTGCAGAGTCCACCGCAAAGATAGAACAATATCAACTGAACATGACTAGAGGCGTAACAGACATTAGCGAGAAGGTCTATGACCTTCATATGCTGATGTTTTTTGTATGTGTAGTTATTGCCATTGGTGTGTTTGGGGCTATGTTTTGGGCTATGTGGTTTCACCGCAAATCCAAAGGCGTGAAAGCTGCAAATTTCCACGAAAGTATTAAAGTCGAAATTGCGTGGACCGTTATCCCTTTTCTTATTCTTATTGTCATTGCTGTACCAGCAGCCAAATTACTAATTGATATGGAGGATGCTAATGAGCCAGACCTCACTATCGTGGTCACTGGGTCACAGTGGAAATGGCATTATAAATACATGGATGATGGTGTTGAGTATTACTCTCGCCTTGCCACTCAATCGGAAGAAATTCACGGTAAATTTGAAAAAGGCAAAAATTATTTATTAGAAGTAGATCGCCCTCTAGTTATTCCGATTGACAAAAAAGTGCGTTTTTTAATTACCTCTGATGATGTTATCCACTCTTGGTGGGTACCTGACTTTGCTGTCAAACAAGACGCTAATCCAGGTTTTATTAATGATGCTTGGGCGAAAGTCAACGAGCCAGGTCTCTATCGCGGGCAATGTGCTGAACTGTGCGGCAAGGATCATGGATTTATGCCCATCGTGGTTATCGCTAAAGAGCAAGCTGATTACGACCTTTGGATTGGTGAGCAAAAAGCCATCATTGCCGAGGCTAAAGCGGAAGAACAACGACTGCTTTCAATGAATATGACTATGGATGAGGCCATGGCAACGGGCGAAAAGGTTTATCTAGCTAACTGTGCCGCTTGTCATATGCCAAATGGTGAAGGTTTGCCGGGTGTATTCCCTGCATTAAAAGGCAGCAAAATAGCCATAAACGATCAGCCTGTTCACATTGATCGTGTCGTAAACGGCGTTGCGGGTACTGCAATGCAATCTTACGCCAAACAATTATCGATGACCGATATTGCCGCCGTTATTACCTATGAGCGCAATGCGTGGGCTAACAACACGGGTGACCTCGTTCAGGCCAAAGACATTAACGCCGCGATTAACGGTAAATAGGAGGAGATGAATATGACTACAACAACTAGTGAAGATCACCATGACAGCCAAGATCATCATGAACATCATATTCCTAAGGGTATTACAAGATGGTTATATACCACCAACCATAAAGATATAGGGACTTTATATTTATGGTTTGCCTTTATTATGTTTTTGATTGGCGGTGCCATGGCCATGGTTATTCGAGCCGAACTGTTTCAACCAGGTTTGCAAATAGTCGAACCCAATTTTTTCAATCAAATGACTACGGTCCATGGTTTGATCATGGTTTTTGGTGCAGTCATGCCCGCCTTCACTGGTCTGGCTAACTGGTTAATACCCATGATGATTGGCGCGCCTGATATGGCTTTGCCTCGCATGAATAACTGGAGTTTTTGGATCCTACCTTTTGCGTTTCTTATTTTATTGTCTTCGCTATTTATGGAAGGTGGTGGTCCTGCGTTTGGATGGACCTTCTATGCGCCACTCTCTACCACTTATAGCAATGACACCACAGCTTTGTTTGTATTTGCCGTGCACATTATGGGCGCTTCTTCGATTATGGGCGCTATCAACGTTATCGTAACTATTTTCAACATGCGCGCTCCAGGCATGACATGGATGAAAATGCCTTTGTTTGTTTGGACATGGTTAATTACGGCATTTCTGTTAATTGCCGTTATGCCTGTACTGGCTGGCGCCGTAACCATGGTATTGACCGACAAGTTTTTTGGTACTAGTTTTTTTGATGCTGCTGGTGGCGGTGATCCAGTGATGTTCCAACATATATTTTGGTTTTTCGGTCATCCCGAAGTTTACATCATGATTTTGCCAGCCTTTGGTATTATTTCACAAATTGTCCCAACCTTTTCGCGTAAGCCCTTGTTTGGTTACGCCTCAATGGTTTATGCCACCACTTCAATCGCCTTGTTATCCTTCATTGTATGGGCTCATCACATGTTTACCACTGGCATGCCGGTCTTCGCCGAAATGTTCTTTATGTTGGCGACCATGCTTATATCGGTGCCAACGGGAGTGAAGGTCTTTAACTGGGTCGCTACAATGTGGCGAGGTTCCCTTAGTTTTGAAGTGCCTATGTTGTTTGCCTTAGCCTTTATTGTACTTTTTACTATCGGTGGATTGTCTGGCTTGATGTTAGCTATTACCCCTGTCGATTTCCAATATCATGATACCTACTTTGTCGTCGCTCACTTCCACTACGTATTAGTGACCGGTGCCATATTCTCTATCATGGCGGCAGTGTATTACTGGTTGCCAAAATGGACGGGCAAAATGTTTGATATTACCTTGGCTAAATGGCACTTTTGGTGCTCACTCATTTCAGTCAATGTATTATTCTTCCCTATGCACTTTGTTGGTTTAGCTGGTATGCCTAGACGTATTCCTGATTATGCTTTGCAGTTTGCCGATTTTAATAAGTGGATCAGTATTGGTGGGTTCGCCTTTGGTTTATCTCAGCTGATTTTCTTGGCTTTACTCATTAAAGCGAGTCGTAAAATAGGCGATCCTGTTTCAGCTCAGGTATGGGAAGGTGCCCAAGGTTTAGAATGGGAAATACCATCACCTGCCCCTTACCACACTTTTGAAACACCACCTGTTGTTAAGTAACAGACAGTGTAAAGGCGGCAATAAATGACTCAACAAGCTCAGCAAAATAAGAAATTAATCATCAAATTGATGGCGATTGTGCTAGGCATGTTTGGTTTTGGCTTTGCCTTAGTGCCGCTATATGATGTTTTTTGTGACTTAACCGGCTTAAATGGCAAAACATCGAATACGGCTGCAGTATATGAGTCGGTAGATATTGATGAAAGTCGTTGGATAACTGTTGAGTTTATTACTCGTACTAATACGGGAATGGCTTGGCAGTTTGAAGCCGAAACTCAGCAGGTTAAGGTTCATCCAGGACAAATGAATCAAGTTAACTTTACCGCTAAAAACCCAGCGACACGGACCATTGTTGGTCAGGCGGTACCTTCTGTTTCACCAGGTACAGCCGCTTTATATTTAAATAAAACGGAGTGTTTTTGCTTTGAACAACAAATACTGCAGGCAGGTGAAAAAATCACTATGCCTATGCGCTTTTATGTTGATCCGCAAATTCCCAAAGATATGACCTATTTTACTGTGCAATATACCCTCTATGATGTGACAACTGCTGAACAGCAAGTTGCCCTTAATCAAGGGTAAAAGGAGAGCAAGATGTCACAAAAAGAATATGAAAAATATTATGTTCCTGCCCAAAGTCCTTGGCCATTTATGGGGGCCTGCGCATTATTTTTAATGGCCGTTGGTGCAGGGAATTTGGTGATTGAAGTTACGCGAGGTAAAGAAGGATTCGGTGCTTATATTCTGATAGCCGGTTTTGCTACCTTGATATTTATGTTGTTTGGCTGGTTTAGAAACCAAATTCACGAATCTATGACTGGTATGCACAGTGCTCAACTGGGACGGTCCTATCGTCAAGGTATGGCCTGGTTTATCTTTTCAGAGGTGATGTTTTTTGGCGCCTTCTTTGGCGCCTTGCTTTATGCCAGAACCATTTCAGTTCCATGGTTAGGCGGTGCATCTAATAACCAAATGACTAATGAGGTCCTTTGGCCGACTTTCCAAGCAATGTGGCCCCTAGTTGAAACGCCCGGCGGTATTACAACCGAAGCTATGCCATGGACAGGATTGCCACTTTACAACACGGTTATTCTCTTAATTTCTTCTGTTACCTGTCATATGGCTCATGTAGCGTTGGAAAACGGAAAACGTAATCAGATCTTAGGATGGCTTGGCGGAACTGTATTGTTGGGATCTTTGTTCGTATTTTTACAAATAGAAGAATACATTCATGCCTATACTGAAATGGGTTTAACCCTGCAGTCTGGTGTGTACGGCAATACCTTTTTTATGCTGACAGGATTTCATGGTTTTCATGTCACCCTAGGTACCATCATCTTACTAATTTTATGGCTAAGAGTAGCCAAAGGACATTTTACCCAAGAAAATCACTTCGCCTTCCAAGCCGGTAGCTGGTATTGGCATTTTGTTGATGTTGTCTGGGTAATGTTATTTTTCTTTGTTTATATTTTGTAAAATAGCAGTCCTAAGGGAAAGCGTGGGCTTTCCCTTTTTACTTAATATGGCGAAGGATTAGGGGTGATAAGGCCAGTGGCAATTGCGATGATAATCAAGCCGACAATAATGACTGAGGCCATAAGTCTGCGTCCGATATATTTACTCATTGAAGGGCCGTTTGGGTCGTTCTTTAACATAACTACCATCGCTTTAAATAAATTGAACACCATGAATAGTATCAATCCAGCTATTAATATTTTTATCAGTAACATCTTGCCGATCCCGTCTCTTTGTTTAGAGTTAAATTAAGCAGGTGATGCATCGCTCACGCCTCGCCATTGTGCCCACCTTAGTCACTTTTTTGGCCGTTGTCATTATGTTTGCATTAGGACTTTGGCAACTACAACGGGCGGATGAAAAAAGTCAGCGATTAGCTGCAATTGAACTGGCTGCAGTTTCTGCTCCTTTGAATTTGAACAGGGCAATGGAACTCAAAGATGAGGCCCGTGACTTTCCTATTCAATTCACGGGGCAGGCCCAATTAACGCAGTATTTTTTGCTTGATAACCGGGTGCAGCAGGGGCAAGTCGGTTACGAAGTTATTGTGCCGGTTAGTTCATTAGAGGGTACAGTGCTGGTGAATTTTGGCTGGATCGCCGCCCCAGCCCTGCGTTCTGAATTACCAATGGTGTCCATACCCAGTATTGAAAAAGAGTATCAGGGCATGCTAGCTATCCCCCTCAAAAATAGTTTAATTAATGAAACTGCACTATTCGATCAACAATGGCCGAAGGTAGTCCAGCAGATTGACATTAGTCTAATGGCACAACACTATGAGCAGGAGTTAATGCCGTTTGTGGTATTGCTTAATAAAGACGCAGGCAAGGAATATTTGCGCAATTGGCAGCCTGTTGTCATGCCTCCCGAGAAACACATAGCCTATGCTATACAGTGGTTCTTATTGGCTGGTGCTGCACTCACCATTTTTATCATAGCCCAACGTCGAAAAAAATAGAGAAGTTAAATGACTCAAGCACCTAGAAAAAAAAATAAAGGCCTTATTTTCCTTTTTATTGCGGTATTTGCCTTGCCGGTAATTTTGGCTAAATTTGCCCTCGATTTTCAGTGGTTTAATCAAGCGGCTACCAATAAGGGGCAGTTGCTTGAACCAAGTTTAGATATGAGTAACTGGCAGTCAGAAGCCCATCCACCTAGGTGGAAATTTTTGTATGTTTTGCCAGATGAATGTGACGAAGCTTGTCAAAATGCTATTTATAGCTTGAACCAACTTTGGCTCGCTTTAGGTAAAGAGCAGGATAGGGTCGAATCAGTTGTTGTGGCCAAATCGACCAGTGATCCGGTGGCCATGAGCAAGGTGATTGATTACAAAACTATTCGTATCATCACGGCTGATGAACAAAGTGTTAATCAAGTGTTTAAAGATGTTAAAACTAATGGTATTTTCATTGTAGATACATTGAATAATATCATTTTGCGCTATCCAACCCAAAATGATCAACAAGAAGCAGTACTCCATAGTCGAGATATATTGTCTGATATGCGAAAAGTACTAAAACTGTCGCGTATTGGATAGGGGGTAAGGGTATGAAAAAGCTAGTATTTATCAGTATTCTACTGGCTATGGTGGTCATTATCTTGGGTGCCTACACTCGCTTAACTGATGCCGGCTTGGGCTGCCCAGATTGGCCGGGCTGTTATGGGCATTTAAGTTTAGTTGATACAGCTAAACATATTGAAACCAGTCAGCAACATTTTCCCGAACGTCCTTTTGAAGCCCATAAAGCGCGAAATGAGATGGTGCACCGATATTTTGCCAGTAGTTTGGGTTTTTTAATCTTAATTATTTTTATCGTTAGTATTTGGCAACGTAATTACCATCGTCCGCTTAAGCTGCCTTTCTTTCTGTTGTGTTTAGTCTGTTTTCAAGGCGCTTTGGGGATGTGGACGGTCACTTTAAACCTATTGCCGGTTGTTGTAATGGGGCATCTGCTGGGTGGTTTTAGTGTGCTCAGCTGTTTGTTTTTACTCTACTTACGACTCACCCCTTATCGAATGCCAGGTGGCGACCATCGAATGCGTCGCTTTGGTAAATATACTATTTTAGGGATGGTGGTTTTGACTTTCCAGATTGCTCTGGGTGGATGGACCTCAGCGAACTATGCCGCACTGGCCTGCACTGAATTACCTCTGTGTGAGGGTGACTGGTATGCCAGTTTAGATTTTGCTGGTGCTTTCAGTGTTCCACATGCTGAAAATTATGAATTTGGCGCCCATGATTATGGCCAGCGTATGACTATGCACATGATGCATCGACTTGGCGCACTGGTGACATTTATTTACTTAAGTTGGTTGGCACTGGGTTTGTACAAAGCTGCCACGGCTAAATTAATTAAACGCCTTTGTGTCATGTTAATGTTGGTATTGGGTCTTCAAGTGATATTAGGTGTAAGTAATATCGTGTTTAGCTTACCTATTGCCGTGGCTGTGCTACATAACTTTGTAGCAGCCTGTTTATTATTAGTGTTGATAACCTTGAGTTACACACTGTATCGAAAAACCTAGGAGATAACAGTGGATAAGGCTTTAACCGCAGGACAACAAAAAAGTCCGTCAAATTTTTATAATGGATGGCAGGCTTATTATGAAATGACAAAACCTAAGGTGGTGATGTTATTATTATTGACTGCCTTGGTTGGCATGTGTCTGGCAAGCGAAACGTGGATAAGTTGGCAAATTTTGCTGGCAGGTTTGATTGGCATAGGTTTTTTGTCATCGGCCGCTGCGGTAGTAAATCACGTAGTAGATCGTCGCATAGATAGTCAAATGGCGAGAACCTTCAATCGGCCAATGCCAAAGGGCAAGGTAACACCACAAAAGGCCTTGATATTTGCCGCAGCGTTGAGCGTCATGGGTTACATAATCTTAGAATTGTGGGTTAATCGTTTGACTGCTCTACTGACTTTGGCAAGTTTAGTGGGCTACGCAGTAATCTATACTATGTATTTAAAGCGCGCCACGCCACAAAATATCGTTATCGGTGGTTTGGCTGGCGCAGCGCCGCCCTTATTAGGATGGGCGAGTGTTACGGGAGAGATCAATGCAGAAGCCTTGTTGCTGGTGTTAATTATTTTCACCTGGACACCACCGCATTTCTGGGCCTTGGCGATTCATCGTGAAAAGGATTATGCCCGCGCACAAGTACCCATGCTGCCCGTTACTCATGGAATTGAATTTACTAAAACTTCGATATTACTGTATACCGTACTACTCTGTGTAGTGTGTTTACTGCCTTACCTTATTGGTATGACAGGCCTGATTTATTTGCTTGGTTCTTCCTTGCTCAATGCCGGATTTTTATATTATGCATGGAAACTGAAATTTGCCAGTACCAGTGAAACTGCAATGCAAACCTTCAGGTTCTCTATCATTCATTTAATGGTATTGTTTGTGGTATTACTTGTTGACCATTACCTTAAATTTTAATCATGAATAAATTACAAGCTGGAATTGTTGCTGCTGTAGCGTTGGGAATTGGTATTTTTGTGGCTTTAACCATCAGTCCACCAAGCAGTAATGAACCTAAATATTTAAGTCTATATCCTCAACCTCGGGCTTTGCCAGACTTTGAATTGCTGGATAATCACCAACAAGTTTTTAGCTCAAGTCAACTCACTGAGCATTGGAGCTTGGTGTTTGTTGGCTACACCTTCTGTCCTGATGTCTGCCCTACTACCTTAGCTGAACTCACCAGTATATATCCTCAACTTAAAGCTTTGCCAAGTGAGTACCCGATCCAAGTCGTATTTTTATCGGTCGATCCACAACGAGATACGCCAGAGCGACTAAATGAATATGTAAATTTTTTTGAGCCTGAATTTATTGGCGTAAGTGGCGAGCATAAGTCTCTGTTCCCCTTAGTGAAAGCCATGGGCATGATGTATTCAATGAGCGAGAGCACCGATAACCCCAACTATCTGGTGGATCATAGTTCATCCGTGGTGCTGGTTAATCCGCAGGCCCAAGTTATTGGCCGTTTTAAGGCAAAATTTGAACCGGGAAAGATAGCTCTAAGCGATAGCCAGCTTATTTTAGCAGACATGGCTCTAATAACACGCCAATAACTGTGGGCTAATATGAGAGTGCGCCTTGCTATTCAACAAGATTGCGAAACCCTTAGTGATTTAATCCTATCTTCTGGTCCACAAAGTTTGGCAGCCATCTTTGATATTAATAGTCAGTTTCATTGTAAGGGATTCTTACTTAGTGCATTGGCTTACGAAAATGGCCAATTTGGCTATGCCAATCACTGGCTTGTTGAACAACAGGGCTTAGTGATTGGCTCGGTATCGGCTTGGCATAGTGAGCTAGATAAGACCTTCCATCAGGCAACATTGCAAAGTGTCCTTCAATATTACGGTTCAGAACATGGCATTGAAGTCCTGTCGCGTAGTCAAATAGTGCAAGAATTCATCCCTAAACCTAGGGCCCATCAATGGTGTATTGGTCACTTAGCCGTGGCACAGTCCTGTCAACGGCAAGGAGCGGCTACTGCGCTACTGAATGTAATGAGCCTCGAAGCGCAGCGACATAATAAGTCTGAATTAAGCTTAGACGTTCCCATCTGCAACCAAAGCGCTATCGCTTTTTATCAGCACTATGGTTTTAAGAATCAACAGCAGTCTATTTTAAGTCAAACAATGCTGGACGCTGGCTTCTCTCGTCATTTGCACATGGGTAAAGCTTTAGTCTAACCACTGACCTTCTGGGGTGGGTACAAACCAAGGTTGTGAAAACCAATAATAACGACCTGGCTCAGTTATACTGGGAGCAGTGCAATTAATACGCTGGCGCCCAGCCCTTTGTTGGGCTTTAAAAGGCACCGTGACCGTATTTGTTACAAAGCTTAGTGGTACCACTTTATCTGCGACAAAACAATTAAGTTGGCTTAAACGCAAATCCTCAGTAACAACATCAAATTGAAATTGAAAAGCAGGTATCGGCAAATTTAGCAGCGGTTCGGCTGGAGTCGCGTTACTCACGGGCATGGCCAAACTGGCGAGTTTGGTTTTTAGACTATTAATATTACTATAAATACCGGCGGCAGGATAACGAGGTAGGGCGCCAAAGTCACTATAACTGGCGACTGCACCGGAGATTTGTGCAAATCCTATGTAGCCTTGTTGGCGTAAGGCCTGTTTTAATTGTAAATTAAATTCACCATAAGGATAGGCTAAATACTTGAGGCTATACCCGAGCTGCTGCGCTAATGTCTGCTCAGCTTGATTGATATTCTGCATAACTCTAGCTAACCACTGCTTATCGTTTTCGCCAGCATATTTGCTTAACAGGTGTTCATGGGTATTACCATGATTAGCAAAGGTGGCGCCTTCTTTACCCATGCTTTGAATTTGTTGCCAATTAAGTTGGTAGCTGGCATTGCCAATCAACGGGGGATTAATAAATACGGTATAAGGGAAGTTGAATTCTTTTAACAAAGGATGGGCGTTCTCAAATATGTTGTCATAGCCGTCGTCAAAGGTAATTACCACCGTTTTGTCGGGTAATGACTTGCCTTGCGAGATAGCCTCGACAACCTCTTGTAAGGGTAATACTTGATAATTGTCTGCAAGGTACTCAAGGTGTTGCCTAAAAACACTTGGCGAAACTGAGGTAACCGCAGGTGTTTGTTCAGAAACATGATGGTAAAGTAAAATCACTGCGTTATCTTTTGCCTTAGCAGTTTGTGCCAGTACCGTTAATAGTAGTATGAAAATAGACCACAAACCTTTGTTAATCATGTATCAATCCAACCTGTTTCTAAGTGAGTAATTCTGTGTGCAGTCTATCAAAGTTTTTTAAACCCAGCTTACATCGCTCAATACTTTTTATTGCAGGCCCGATGATTCTGAGCAATCTAACCAGTCCTATTATGGGCTTGGTGGATACGGCAGTATTAGGCCATTTGGATGCTACTTATTATTTAGCTGGCGCCTCTGTATCGGCACTTTTCATTACTCAGTTATATTGGCTGTGTGGTTTTTTACGAATGACTAGTACGGGCTTAAGTGCCCAAGCAAAAGGTCAGCAAGATACGCTAAAGGCAACACAGACATTAGTACAGGGTATTGCATTAAGTGTGCTGCTGGCTGCCGTCATTTTGGCAAGCCAGTCTCTGTGGTTAGAGTTAGTGATAGTGCTTGCTAATGCGCAGCAACACGTCGCCGATGTTATCCGTGATTATTTTTCAATGCGAATTTGGGGCGCACCAGCAGCATTGAGTAACTTGGTGCTCATCGGTTGGCTCATTGGCCAGCAAAGAGCTAAAACGGTACTGTGGATCCAAGTGGTGGGTAATCTCATTAATGCATTACTCAGTGTTAGCCTTGTGGTGTATTGGCAACTTGATGTCAGTGGTGTTGCATTGGCTACGGTTATTGCTGAATACAGTATTATGGGCTTGAGTTTATGGGCTATTAGGCAATTACTGCCCCACTATTCTATTGATTTAAAGTGGTTTAGATTTAGGCAGTTACGTCAACTATTGGCCCTAAACGCTCATTCATTCGTGCGTAATATTACCTTACAGCTTTGTTTAGCATTTTTAGTTTTTCAGGGTATGCGATTCGGCGCCACAAGTGCGGCGGTAAATGCCATTTTATTACAGTTTTTTAGCCTTATTGCCTTAGGCTTAGATGGTGTTGCTTATAGCGCTGAGGCTTTAGTCGGTGAGCAGCAGGGTAAAAAGAGTGCGTTGGGAATAGCCAGTGTTACCAGTCAAAGTTTGTTGTGGTCTCTTGGTTTTGCCTTTAGTTATAGCTTTGTATTCTATGTGTATGGCGATGGTATTGTTGCCTTATTGACCACGCATACAGACTTACAGATTGCCGCCAGCAACTATTTACCGATTATTGCTTTATTGCCTCTGTTTGCCCATTGGTGCTTTTTGCTAGACGGTGTTTTTATTGGTTTAACTCGTGCAAGAGCGATGCAAAATTCAATGTTACTCAGTGCGCTGTTGGTCTATGCGCCCTTATGCTTATTATTTCGTTCTATGGGTAATCAAGGCTTATGGTTTGCTTTACTTGGCTTTTTATTGGCCAGAGGGATAAGCCTTGGGGCTTATTTTATTTATCTTTATCGAATAAAGAGGCTGGTGGTTTAGATTTATTAAAGCTACTGCTTAAGCGGAACAGTAAGATCCCAGCATAGCCTTTTGCAGCGATAATACCGCCTAATGCAATCAACAATACCCCCGGTACCTGCAGCCAAATCCAATATTTAGCGCCAGCTAAAATAGCAATTGCGCCGACAACAAAAATGCCAAGACCGAGTTTAAACTCGGTCCAGCGTTGAGTCGGATCACTGGCTAAACGTTGCAGCCAATTCAAGGTCGGTGTCCAAATTAATAATAAGAATGCTCACCGGCTTTATGCTCTGTTTCGTCTCTAACACCGCTTAGTTCTCCAGAAAACTTGGCTAACATTTGCTTTTCAATACCGTCTTTGAGCGTCACGTCGACCATGGAGCAACCATTGCAGCCACCACCAAATTGCAAAATCGCTATTTTGTCTGCAGTAACTTCGATTAGAGAAACTTTTCCGCCATGGCTAGCTAACTGCGGGTTAATTTCAGCTTCAATCATATAGCCTATACGCTCAATTAAAGGTGCATCTTCTTCAACTTTACGGGCTTTAGCATTAGGTGCTTTTAAAGTGAGCTGCGATCCCATTTGATCTGTAGTGAAGTCAATTTCAGCACCTTCTAAAAAAGGCGCACTCTCTAAATCAACTACGGCATCAAAGCCGTTAAACTCTAAAGTCGTATCAGTGGATTCTACCGCGTCAGGAGGGCAATAAGACACACCACATTCCGCACTAGGCGTGCCAGGGTTGACTACAAATACGCGAATGTTAGTCCCTTCTTCCTGCTTATTGAGCAACTTACAAAAATGCGCTTGGGCGGTTTCAGAAATAGAAATCATGGTTTTACCTACTTGCTTTACTTTAGATATAGCATAACAAATATTACTTGAGTAAAACACTCAAGTAATCGCTTTTCCTTATGTTAATTTTGACTAAAACATGCGACTCTTTTATTTTATAAGACTTTAGCACTGAAACTATTGGACTCTACACTATGCCTAGATTGTGTACTTTATGGTTATTAAGCTTACTTGGTGTAAGCCAGACACTTTTTGCAATTCAAGATAAAGACTATCTTCCGGCTGACACTACTTTTTTGTCATCCATTACAACACCTACCGAGGCTTTAGGTAATGAAGTTGGCGAATGGCATGTCCGTCATGACCAACTGCTTAGTTATATGCGCACTTTGGCGGCGCAATCTGAACGGGTTAGTTTGATTGAAACGGGACGAACCCATGAAAATAGACCCTTAGTCCTACTGGCTTTTACCTCTGCTACCAATCAAGCCAAATTAGCTACCATGCAAGCCGATCACTTAGCGAGTTTAACTGGGAAGTCGCAGCCCAATGCGCCCTTGGTCTTATGGATGGGTTACAGCGTACATGGCAATGAATCTTCTGGCAGCAATGCGGCGCTGCTGATTGCCTATTATTTAGCGGCAGGGCAAAACGAGCAGATCGAGCAATTGCTAAATAATAACATCGTATTGCTCGACCCTAGCATCAACCCTGACGGTTTGTCACGCTTTGCACAGTGGGCAAATATGCATAAAAGCCGCAGCTTAGTGACCGACCCGCAAAATAGAGAGCATCAAGAGACCTGGCCAAATGCACGTACGAATCACTATTGGTTTGACTTGAATCGTGACTGGTTATTGCAAGTGCACCCTGAATCCAAGGCACGGGTTGCGCAATTTCAGCAGTGGCGGCCCCATGTACTAACCGACTTTCATGAGATGGGTTCTGATAGTACTTTTTTCTTTCAACCCGGGATCCCTTCACGTAAAAATCCGTGGACCCCGTTAAAAAATGTTGAGTTGACCGACGCCCTTGGTCAATTTCATGCAAAAGCCTTAGATCAAAGTAAACAGTTGTATTTTACGCAAGAAAGTTATGACGATTTCTATTATGGCAAGGGTTCAACTTACCCCGATGCCTTTGGCAGTATTGGGATTTTATTTGAACAAGCGAGTAGTCGAGGGCATCTACGAGATACCGCAAATGGGGTCTTGTCTTTTTCACAAACCATTCAGAATCAAGTAACAACCTCAATTTCGACTTTTACCGGAGCATTAGCCAATAAAGAGGCTTTATTGGCCTATCAACAAAGCTTTGCACAAGACACTCTGGAGCTAAGTAAAAAGGATAAGTGGAGCGGTTATGTGGTACAGGAAGAAAAAGACTCATCACGTTTGCAAGGTTTTTTATCCATCCTAAAGGCCCACAATATCAGTTATTGGCCTTTAAAGCAGGACGTGGAAATTGAAGGGGCAAATTATCGAGCAGTGAGCAGCGTATTTATTCCCCTGCAACAGGCCTCGTATCGTTTAATTAAATCGCTGTTTTCTACTCGACAGAGTTTTGACGACAACACCTTTTATGATGTATCCAATTGGAATTTGGCGCTTGCCTTTAATCTGCAATATGCGCCAGTGAAAGGCAAAGTTGCCGTGGATACAAACCGTCTATTTAAACCAAAAGTCCTCGAATCTGAGTTGCTACAAGAGGCTTATGCTTATGCCTTTTCTTGGGATGATTCTTCGGCCGCTACTCTGCTCAGTCGTTTATTACAAGCAGAAGTTAATTTACAAGTTGCGGGCTCACCCTTTGTAGCACAGACCAGTCAAGGCCCCGTTAACTTCCCTGCGGGCAGTGTTGTTATCCCCACGGCTTTTACACAACCGTCAAATTTAATCAGTTTAGTGCAGGGTCTGAGTCAAGATTTACCTTTAACCTTGTGGAGTATCGATTCGGGTTTAACCAAACAAGGTATCGACTTAGGTAGTCGTCAAATGCTCAAGCTAAGCCTGCCAAAGGTATTATTAGTCGGAGGTAAGGAAACCTCAGAATATGAAGCAGGCGAGATATGGCATCATCTGGATTTGCAGCTAGAGTTGCCCCTAACTATTGTTGACCTTGATCGCCTTGCAAGCATTGAACTAGCTAATTACAGTCACATTATTTGGGTTAAAGGTAGCTATAAGGATGTCAGTGAAAATAACGTTAAGGCAATATCTACTTGGCTAAAAGAAGGGGGCGTGCTCATTGGTCAAAAAAATGCGGCGAGTTGGTTTGTTGACAAAGGCTGGCTAAAGGCACGCATTAAATCTGACAGTGATATTGATCTAGCATTTGAAATTAAAGATTTGCACTATGCTGATATAGAGGAATTTAAAGCCAAAAAGCGCATAGCAGGAGCCGTTTTTAGCACCCAATTAGATATCAGTCATCCTCTAGCCTTTGGTTTTAATAGTGCATCTTTAGCCATGTTTAAAAATGATAGCCAAGTAATATTAGCGCCTGATATACCCTTTGTCACAGTGGCAAAATATACTGAAACGCCGCTGCTTGCTGGTTATACTTCGCCTGAGTTACAAGACTTACTGGCTAATAGCGCCGCCATTATTGCCCATCGAGTGGGCAAGGGCAAAGTTATTGCCTTTAGTGACGATGTCAATTTTCGAGGGGTATGGCAAGGCACTAGTCGACTGTTAGATAACGCTATTTTTATGGCGGGTTTTATTGATGCTCCAGGTCAATGAACCAAGGTCACACAAATACTCCAAATATCTATTTGCAGTTGAGGAAATGCTTGTTTTAGACAACGGTATGCGGCATTGGCCGTTGCTCCAGTTGTGGTGACATCGTCAAAGATGGCTATATGCTGGTGCTGATTTAAGCGTCTTTGACTACGAGGGCTTAATTGAAATGCCTTTTTTAGGTTAGACTTTCGTTGTGCTGCCGACAAATTAGTTTGTGCTTCAGTGGCATTTTTTCTAATGAGCACCTGATGCAAGGTGGGTATATGAGTTAACTTTGTCAGATGATGGCATATTTCTGAGCTTTGATTGTACTTTCGCCATAAATAACGATTGTTGTGCAAAGGGATGGGAATAATTGCCTGCGGCAAAACAAAATTTTCATCCATATTATGTTCAACAAATAGCTCTGCTAAGGCTCGTGCATGGGGTAATTTAGCCGAAAATTTTAAGCCCTTTAACAAATTCGAAACCGGCCATTGGTAGTCGCAAACGGCATATAAAATCGTAAAATCCACTTGGACCAATCCGCCTGCTACCTTAGGTAACAGCATGAGGTTTTTGTCGCTGCCAGAAAAGGCTAATTTATTCAGGTCTTGACGACAAAAACTACATATTAAACCTTCACTTGTTTGCCGACAGATTAAACAATCTTGTACTATTAGCGACTGCATGGTGGGATTCCTTATTAATACCCTACTTCCTTAAGTTAAAGCATAGAAGAAAAATCAATTTGAACTTAGTTTCCACAACAGTAGGGCAAGGTCCTCATCTCGTGTTATTGCACGGTTGGGGTTTAAACAGTGGTGTTTGGCAAGGGATTATAAAAGATTTGACTGCCCACTTTACGATTACTACTATCGATTTGCCTGGTTTTGGATTAAATCACGCAGAAATGCCTGATAGGTATTCGCTAGAAAACTTAGCCCAAGGCGTTAGCACTCTTATGCCAAACAACGCAATTTTGTTGGGGTGGTCACTCGGCGGTTTAGTCGCACAGCAAATAGCTTTGAGTTTTCCTCATAAAGTGAAGCAACTCATTTTACTTGCCACAAGTCCTTGTTTTATGTCTAAAGGCGAGTGGCCGGGCATAAAAATACAAATATTAGATGGCTTTAAAAACCAGTTATTGGACAACCCAGGGGCAACGGTTAGTCGCTTTTTAGCGATTCAAGCGATGGGGAGTCCAAGTGCAAAACATGATATTAAATTAATCAAACAACAGGTAGACGCTTATCCGCTGCCCAGTCCTGTGGCCTTAAGCGCAGGACTTGAGCTGCTGGTAAGCAGTGATCTTAGAACCAGCTTAATCCACTTAAGTATGCCATGTCAGTTATTACTAGGTCGATTGGATAGTTTAGTGCCGATTCAGCTTCAGTACGCTATCCAACAATTAAACCCGGCTATTAAAGTGACTGTGTTTGAGCGCTCATCTCATGCGCCATTTATTTCACAGCAAGGGTGTTTTGTCGACTTTCTTATGAGTAATAAATAAAGAAGCTTTCAAAAAAGACTAAAATGGTTAATAATTAGTCATCTGAGGCTGGGGGGCCGAAACGATGTCGTATAATCTGAGTAATAGTATCAATTCTGCTATCGTGAGTGGCCAGTTTGGTTTTTCTCGTGCGTCTAACAATATTGCGCAGAATGCCTTCAATATTGCCCAACTATCAAGCACATCTCAACAGTCTCAAGACCCTCAAACATTTCTGGCCAATGCGGTTAAAACGCAGTTAGGTGCCGTGAAGCAATTGCTCCCTACTGCATCTGGTAATATCACTTCTGAGTTAGTGAGTTTGTCAGTTAACAGTCTCAATGCCCAAGCTTCTGCCAAGGTAATGGAAACTGCTAATGATACCGTTGGCACTATTCTCGATATTTTAGCTTAAGCCGCAGATGATTAACTGATGAATATCATCCCTCCCATCCCCTCTAATATTACCTTTAATACCGGTACGGTAAATAATGAGGCTGCGCGCAGAGACAATACGCTTAAAGAAACCATACCGAGCACTACTCAAAATGAAAAGAGCGCTGCTGAAAAAGGCCTAGGGTCAGAGTTTGATAGAGCTAAAACCCCAGGCCAAGCTCCTCCGCCCTTAACCTATGAAAAACCTCAAGTTGGCCAAAATCAGTTATTTGATGGTCAAAATAGAGATAATGGTAGTGAGCAAAGTGCAGGTCGCGAAGACGCCGAAAGTCGTCAAAAAGAACAGCAACAAGCAGAAGAAGCGCAGCTTAAAGAATTAAAACAACGAGATAGTGAAGTGAGGGCTCATGAGCAAGCCCATGCTGCAATAGGCGGCCAACATGCGGCTTCACCCAAATATGAATATGAAACTGGGCCTGACGGTCGTCAATATGCAGTGGGTGGTGAGGTGTCTATCAATATTTCTTCTGGGGCGACCCCTGAAGAAACAGTACGTAAGATGCAGCAAGTTCAAGCCGCAGCGCTTGCCCCTGCTCAACCCTCGTCACAAGATTTGCGAGTTGCCTCTGAAGCGGCTCAACGTTCAGTCGAAGCGCGCAATGATATAGCCCAAGAAAGAGCTGAACTAGCCAATCAGGCACTTGAGCAAGGTAGAGCCACTGAGCAGTCAAGCAATATTAATGAACAATCGCAAAAGCTCAGCCCTCAACCGCCGTCAGTAGATGAAACAAGCAACGGAATTGATATTAGTCCTCCTACTCGTTCATTGGAGGATGGCACTGAGCCGCTTAGTGGTCAGTCAGCCGAAGATGCAGTCGTGGCTCAGCAGATGAAATTATTTTACGAAAATCGTGATGAAAAGATGGTGCGCCGTTTAGCCATCATCGATAGTTTCTATCAGCAAGCGACGACACCACGAGAGCAAGGTTTTATACAAACTGCTTAAGTCAATTGATGTCAGATGAACTAAAAACGCCCATATCAATGGGCGTTTTTAGTTCTATAGTTCACGTTTTACAGATTATTTTTTCTTTGCTTTAGCAAACGCATCGGCAAAGGCATTGCCCATTAGTGGGTTAGCGGGCGCTGGTTGACGATTTTGCTGAGCCTGTCCACTTTTTTTAGCCTGTGCGTCTCGTTTACCGCTTGGTTTACTCTGCTCTTTAGGGCTCGCTGCTTGTGGGGCAGAGTCAGTTAGACGCATGGTAAAAGATACCCGTTTTCTGGCTACATCGACTTCCATGACTTTCACTTTAACAATGTCACCGGCTTTCACAATTTCTCGTGGGTCAGAAATAAATTTATCTGTCATTGCGCTAATATGTACTAAACCATCTTGATGTACACCGACATCAATAAAAGCACCGAAATTGGCCACGTTACTGACCACACCTTCTAGAATCATGCCCACAGTTAAGTCTTTTAGAGAATGAACATTTTCATTGAAGTTGGCTGTTTTAAACTCTGGGCGGGGATCTCGGCCTGGTTTTGTTAACTCATTAATGATGTCAGTTACTGTTGGTAAACCAAATTGTGCAGTGACAAATTCCTCAGGCTTGAGTTTTCTTAGAATGTCACTATTACCCACGATATCATTTACCGCAACGGATGAATGTTTCACTATGCTTTGTACAATAGGATAGGCTTCTGGATGCACAGCGGAGGCATCGAGTGGGTCAGTACCATTCATAATGCGTAAAAACCCCGCGGCTTGTTCATACGCTTTTGGCCCCAGCCTTTCTACTTGTAGTAAGCTTTTACGGGTCAGAAACGCACCATTTTTATCACGAAATTGCACAATGTTATTAGCCAATGTTTTATTCAAACCAGAAACATGGCTGAGCAAAGCCATGGAAGCGGTATTAACATCAACCCCCACCGCATTTACACAGTCTTCTATGACGGTATTCAATGACTTACCTAAGTTGCTTTGGCTAACGTCATGTTGATATTGGCCTACTCCAATCGCTTTTGGCTCAATTTTAACCAGTTCCGCCAGCGGGTCTTGTAAACGTCTGGCTATTGAAACTGCACCTCGTAGTGAAACGTCCATATTGGGCAACTCATTCGAAGCGAGCTCAGAGGCGGAATAGACTGATGCTCCTGCCTCACTGACTACGATTTTGGCTACACCAAGTTCCGGATGGGCTTTGATCAACTCAGCCACTAATTTGTCAGTTTCTCTTGAGCCGGTGCCATTGCCAATGCTGATTAACTTTACTTTATGTTGTTGGCACAGCACAGTCAGTGTGCGTAAGGACTTATCCCATTGGTTTTGTGGAACATGAGGAAAGATTGTACTGGTGGTTAGTACTTTACCTGTTTCATCTACGATAGCTACTTTGACGCCCGTGCGTAAACCAGGATCAAGACCCATAGTGACTTTGGCGCCAGCTGGTGCTGCCATTAACAAATCATTGAGGTTCTTGGCAAAAACGCTAATTGCATCTTGCTCGGCTTTTTCTCTTAAGGTACCAAATAATTCGTTTTCCATGTGTAACATGATTTTTACGCGCCATGTCCACTGCACCACGGCAGAGAACCATGTGTCGCTGGCCAAGCCGTTAAATTTAAGACCTAAATGCTCAGCAATGATTTGTTCGCAATAAGAACTTTTCTGTCCTTCATCTTTTTGCGGATCGGCATCCAAGTTGACTTGCAGTATTCCTTCATTGCGACCTCTAAACATGGCCAGAGCGCGATGAGATGGCGCATTGATCAATAGTTCGCTATGAGAAAAATAATCGCTATATTTACTACCATCTTGTTCTTTGCCGCTGACCATCTGACTTTTAATATGAGCATTTTTTGTCAGGTACTGACGAATTTTTTGCAATAAAAAAGCATCTTCAGCAAAACGCTCCATTAGTATATATTTGGCACCCTCAAGCGCGGCTTTGGTATCCGCTATTGATAAATCTGGGTTTACATAATCTTGGGCTACGATCTCTGGATCTAAACTACGTTCTTCATATAAAGCATTTGCTAGCGGTTCTAAGCCCGCTTCAATGGCGATTTGTCCTTTAGTCCGACGTTTGGGCTTGTAGGGTAAATAGATATCTTCAAGTTCGGTTTTATTGCCAGCCTGTTGTAAGGTGCGGAGTAAACTTTCGTTCATTTTACCTTGTTCACTAATTGACTTAATAATCACCGCGCGTCTGTCTTCTAAGTCACGTAAGTAGCTAAGACGTTGCTCTAGGGTGCGTAACTGTATATCGTCTAAGCCTGCTGTAGCCTCTTTACGGTAGCGCGCTATAAAAGGCACTGTCGATCCCTCATCAAGCAAGTTAACCGCAGATCTTACTTGCTCGACTTTGACTTGCAGTTCCTGTGCGATTTTTTCAATTATCATGTGATTGCCTTACTTTAAACCTGCTGCTTATATAGGGATAAGCACAGCAAATTACCAGTTAAACTTGTATAAAAAGGGTAAATTTTGTCTATTTGGGTGAAATATCGACGACCTCCAGCAGATTAAGCACTTAGCTATAAAAAAAGGCACTAAATTTTAGTGGAAGCGACTCATGATTCAGGAAATAGATTAAGCGTAAAATTTTTGGACAATTGCAAGGACAGACGATTTTCACCAAGTTTAATATCAAGTTTAAACGCGAGAGCCTGCATTAATTTTTTGTAGGCGCTTAACCACCGCAGCCGCTATGTCATTAAGTGGCAATACTTCATCTATGCCACCCAGATTTATAGCCTCTTTTGGCATACCAAAAACAACACAGCTAGCTTCATCCTGCGCGAAGGTATAGGCACCGTTCTGATGCAGGTTATACATGCCTGCCGCGCCGTCTTTGCCCATACCGGTTAGAATTACCGCAACAGTGTTCTTTGCCGCACAGTTTGATAGCGATTGGAACATAACATCCACTGAGGGTTTGTGTCCGCTTACCCGCTCAGAATCAAGTAACTGGGCAATATAGTCTGCGCCACTTCTTTTTATGGATAGATGATAGTTGCCTGGTGCAAGATATGCGTTTCCAGGCAAAATGCGCTCACCGCCAACCACTTCTTGTACTTTCAAGCGACACAAACTGTCCAAGCGTTTTGCAAAGCTAGTCGTGAATCCTGGTGGCATGTGCTGAGTAATAACTACCGCAGGGCTATTGACCGGTAACTGCACCAGAAAATCTTTAATTGCTTCGGTGCCTCCGGTTGAAGCGCCGACCGCAATAATTTTCTCAGTGCCGGTAAAACCCATTGTTAACTGACTGTTTATTTTAGCTTTTTCAGTTTTTTTAACCTTTGCCGTTGCTGCCATTCGAATTTTTTCAAGAATAAGTACACGATATTGCTCTATGCCTTGGGCAATATCTAATTTGGGTTTAGCGATAAAATCAATCGCGCCTAATTCTAAGGCGCGCAATGTTGCATCAGCTCCTTGCTCCGTCAATGTTGAAATCATTACCACAGGCGTAGGCCGGGCCTTCATTAATTTCTCTAAGAAAGTCAAACCATCAACTTTTGGCATTTCTATATCCAGGGTGATGACATCCGGTGAAAATTGATTGATTAATTCTCTGGCTGCATAGGCATCAGGCGCTGTACCGACTAACAGCAAGTCTTTCTCAGCCTTAATTATCGTACCCAGTAAACTTCGAATTAAGGCCGAATCATCAACAACTAGCACTTTTATGGGCATAAGTTCTCTTCCTAAAATAAATCGACATTGCCTACTTTAGGCGCTTGTTTAACTCGCATGCGATATTCACTTTCTCTGTCCATAATGGTGGTGTTATGCAGAGATTTGATTTTCTTCACTTTAACTTCCCCCGAAGCAACAAAGAAATAGACTTTGCGTGGAAAGCGATCAAGTAAATCACTGGCAATAATTGGAATGTGTTCGGCTCTTAAGTAATCGAGTACAAATTCAGCATTTCTTTCACCCACGTTATTAACCGTAAAACCCTTTAGAACGTTACCGCCACCAAATACTTTGGCTTCTAACCTGCGTTTATCCGCCCCTAGTTTCATCATTTGATTAATTAATAACTCCATGGCATAAACACCATATCGAGCAGACTCTGAGACAGAAGAAATTGCTGCTGCACCATCACTCGGTAATAGAAAATGATTCATGCCGCCAATTTTTCTTAAGGGGTCTCGTAAGCAAACTGAAACACATGAACCGAGTACAGTGACGATGAGCGCGTCTTCGGTTGTGGCGTAATATTCGCCGGGCAATATTTTAACCGCATCTAAATCAAAATAACTATCGTGATAACGATTTGGTGAGTGGCTGCGGTTTTCACCTTCATTATTAAAATACATCGTTACGCTTTCTTACTAGGGCGATAAACTGTTTTCCCTAGTGGCAGTAAAAGATGCGCCGCATTAGCAAACGTTTCCGAATGACCGGCAAAATATAAGCTATCAGGGAGCAGCAAATCGACCATTTTAGTTAAAATTTGTAGTTGTGTTGCTTTATCAAAATAGATCATGACATTGCGACAGAAGATCACATCTATTGTTGGTTTAATATCCCATGTGCTGTGAGTCAGGTTTAGCTGTTTAAATGTCACCATGTCACGTAATTCTGGCACTACCTTGACCTTACCACTGTTACTCCCTTTGCCTTTTTGGAAAAACTGTTGGCGTTGTGTTGGGCTTAAAGCGTCAATGCTACTTAAAGGATAAATTCCCTTATCGGCTTTTTCCAAGACTGCACTATCAATGTCGGACGCGATGATTTCGACTTGAGTTGAAAAAGACCCAAATGTTTCAGCAACAGTCATGGCAATAGAATAGGGCTCTTCCCCAGTGCTACTTGCAGCGCACCATATTCGTCGCTGGCCTGGATGGTTAATAAGGTAATCTCTCAAAATTGGGAAGTGATGTTTTTCCCGATAAAAAGAGGTTAAATTGGTAGTTAGTGCGTTGATAAATTGTTGTTCTTCAGTTTTATTGGCTTCCAAATATTTAAGGTAAGCGCTCACACTGGCGATTTTCAAAGCCCTTAGCCGCCTTGCTAGGCGACTGTAGACCATTGAGTCTTTACTATCGGCCAGCCGGATCCCGCTTTTTTTGTACAATATATTGCGTACATTCTCGAAATCCTGCTGGCAGAAAGAAAACTCTCTAAGCTGCTCCTGCATTGTCATAGCAAGGGCTACCTAAAAACTTTCCCATTCATCGTCTTCAGGTGAGGCTGGTTTTATTTTTCTTGCTGGTGTTGTCGACTTTTTCAGCGCATTGACTGGTTTGGCTGACGAAACTGGCTTACTTAATCTTTTTGGTGCTCTGGTTTGGGCGAGCGGTTCATCGTATGAGTCGTCCATTTTAAACTCTGCAACTCTGTTAGCCAACTGTTCAGCTTGTGACTGTAAACTTTCAGCGGCAGCAGCGGCCTCTTCAACCAATGCGGCATTTTGTTGGGTCACTTCATCCATTTGAGTAATCGCTTTGCCTACTTCGTCTATACCTGTTGCTTGTTCTGCTGAGGCTGCTGCAATTTCAGACATAATGTCATTCACCCGTTTAATGGATGTCACCACTTTTTCCATTGTTTCACCGGATTGATTGACTAGAGTATTGCCAGTTTCGATTTTTTTAACCGAATCTGAAATCAACTCTTTGATATCTTTAGCTGCGTTGGCAGAGCGTTGTGCCAATGTGCGTACTTCTGATGCTACTACCGCAAAGCCTCTTCCCTGCTCTCCTGCACGTGCGGCTTCCACCGCCGCATTAAGAGCCAGTATATTGGTTTGGAAAGCTATGCCATCAATTACGCCAATGATGTCTGCTATTTTGCGCGCAGACTCATTAATAGAAGACATGGTGGCCACCACTTTCTGGATAATATTGCCACCTTCTATCGCCACAGTGGATGCCTCAGATGCCAGACTATTGGCCTGATTCGCATTTTCTGAGTTAAGGCGCACAGTACCTGTGAGTTCCTCCATACTAGAAGCAGTCTCTTCGAGACTAGATGCCTGCTCTTCTGTGCGGCTCGACAAATCGGCGTTACCTTCTGCTATTTCTGATGAGGCACTATTTATTACCCCAGCTGCCATACGAATTTCGCCGATCATACTGCTTAAATTATCAGTCGTTGTATTACAATAATCTGCTAATTCTTTATAAGTTCCCTCGTATTCTGTATCAATACGTTCTGTAAGGTCACCTTTGGCAAAGGCGTTAAGTACGCGAGCGATATCTTTGAGTCCAGATTCAGTTACCTGGATAACACTATTTAGCCCCTCTGCTACATTTAACATGAAGCCTTCCTTGGAGGCAGTTGAGGCTCTTTCGGTAAAATCACCGCTGGCTGCGGCCTTAACAATCCTCGAAATTTCCTCTTCGGCTTTAACTTCTGCTGTGCGGTCAAGCCATTCAACGACTGTCCCCAAACGCTCCTGCTGTGTGCCAAAAATAGGACTGGCGATCAAGCGAAAATAAAGTTCCCCTACCTTAATCTGCGATTCATAAGGGGTTTTCAAATTTTCTAACAGACCTTTTTGGTGAGCAGGATTTTTGTGGAAAATATCAATATTTGAACCTACGACCTTGTCAACTGCAAAATGGGGAAGTGACTTGCGCAAGTCGTTTTCGTTTCTTTTGAGCATAATTTCAACAGAACGATTCATATATATAATATTTCTATCTGGGTCCGCTATCATCAAATTGGTAGACGTTCCGTTGAGTGCTTCGAGTATTCTGGTGGTGCGATGCAATTCTTCTTGTGCTTTAGTGGTATCTAGCCACTCAACCACCGTCCCCAAACGAGTACCTTTATCCGAAAAAATAGGGCTGGCCGTTAATCTAAATTTTAGATTACCGACTACGATATTGGCTTCGTAGGAACTTTTTAAGTTATCCAAAAGGGCGCTTTGGTGGGCTGGATTTTTATGAAAAATATCCATACTACTGTTAATTATTTTATCAACGGCAAAGTTGGGCAGTGCTTTGCGTAATTCAGGCTCAGCCCCCCGTAACATCTTCTCTACTGACTTATTCATGTAAATGATTTTTCGATCAGGGTCGGCTAACATTAAATTTGTACTGGTTGAATCAAGAGAACCAAGCATGCGTGAGGCAAATTTTTCAGTGGCAAGTAATGTTGTCTGATCCAACCATTCCACGACACTGCCTATGTTTGTACCTTTATCATCAAACATGGGATTCACGGTCAATTTAAAACTCAAAGATCCTACGACGATATCAGAAACAGAAGTTCCTTTAAGATTACTTAGTAGACTCATTTGATGGGATGGGTTCTTATGAAACTGATCGATACTTTGACCAATCAAATTGTTCGCTGAAAATTGTGGCAAACTCTTACGTATTTCGCTCTCTGCATTTTGCAGTAATTTTTTTACCGCATTATTGGCGTATATAATGATCCGATTTTCGTCGGCCATCATAAAACAAGTAGAACTTGTATCGAGAGCTTGTGTGTTTCGTAAGGTCTGTTTTACCTTGTCACTAGCAGCAGCGTTATTTCCGAACCAATCTAAAATTTTCATCTATTATTCCTCAAAATCGCTAATTCGTGTGTCAACTAAGCCAAGCTCGTCACTTGAAATTAAATTTTCGATATTAACTAAAATGACCATATGTTCATCAATAGGGACTAAACCAAGCAAGTACCTACTATCAAAAGCAACGCCAAATTCAGGTGGTGGACGAATTTGGTCGTCGGTCAGTCGAATGACGTCTGATACTCCGTCTACCACGATGCCAACAATGCGCTCTGCCACGTTAAGCATGATGACGATAGTAAATTCGTCATAGCTGGCTTCGCCCACTGAAAATTTAATGCGTAGATCGACTATTGGCACAATGTCGCCGCGCAAGTTCATCACACCTTTAATAAACGCGGGCGCGTTGGCGATTTTAGTTACCGCTTCATAACCGCGAATTTCTTTTACTGACATAATATCCAGTGCATAGTGTTCCTTACCTAATACAAAGGTAAGAAACTCCTTTGAGTCACTTTCACTGTGCGCTGGTTCATCGTGAGCTTTTCTCTGATTATTCATCAATTCCCCCCAGTACTTGTTTGTGTTACTGAGTCTGCAAGCGATTCAACATCAAGGATCATGGCCACCCCGCCATCCCCCATTATTGTTGCACCAGCCACACCAGTTACTCGTTTGTAATGTTTTTCTAAGCTCTTGATCACCACTTGCTGTTGGCCAACCAGTGAATCAACTAACAAACCAAAACGTTTTTTATTGCTTTCTAACAGCACCACAATTCCCTTATCTGGTTCATGGATAGCATTGTCGATTTGCATGTTTTTATGTAGATGAATCAAAGGCCAATATTTATCTCTAATCCACAGTAAATTATCATTAGAAATGGTTTTGACTTGTTCTTTAGAAGGCTGAATTGATTCGACAATATTGAGCAGTGGTATCACAAAAATTTGCTCGCCTACGCCAACACACATGCCATCAACTATGGCTAAAGTCAGGGGTAATTGAATATAAAAGCCTGATCCTTCTCCGGCAGTCGATTCAATTTCAATACGTCCGCCAATGGCTTCGATATTTCTGCGCACTACATCCATACCCACGCCTCTGCCTGAGACATCGGTGACTTCTGCTGCGGTTGAAAAACCGGCTTCAAAAATAAGATTCCAGACTTGTGCGTCGGGCATGTTGGGGTCTACATCAAGACCATTCTCAGCCGCTTTAGCTAAGATCCTCTCACGATTCAAACCGGCACCATCGTCGACAATACTGATTTGGATGGTGCTACCTTTTTGTTCCGCCCGCAGAATGACTATGCCCTCTTCGGGTTTGCCCATGGCGATTCTGTCTGCGGTTTTTTCAATACCATGGTCAATACTATTGCGCACAAGATGTGTAAGGGGATCGACGAGCTTTTCAATCATGCCTTTATCTATTTCGGTATTACCACCCTCTATTCTTAAGTCAACTTTCTTGCCTAATTTAGTGGATAAATCTCTTACCACTCGGGGGAAGCGATTGAAGGTCACGCTCATAGGCAACATGCGCATGGACATGACGGATTCTTGTATTTCACGGGTATTGCGTTGCAGTTCAGCTAAGGCAGTTTGTAATTTTTCTTCAATTGAGCCGGCTACCTCATTGCCAATCATAGCCAACATGGACTGGGTGATAACAAGCTCACCTACTAGATTTACCAGCGAATCTATTTTGCTAGTATCGACCCTTATTGAGCCTGATTCTGTGTTTATCTTGGGAGCCTGAGTTTTGTTGTCTGTTATTTTTGCCGATGGGGATAAACTCGGTGCTTTTTTAGTCGGTGTATTTAATTCTTTGGCTTTAGTTGGTGGCTCAAAAGGTTCGAAAAAACCATAGGCTTGCTCTTCAACTTGAGGCGCTGAACTATCGTCTGTAAAAAAGCCAAAGCCCACATCTTCTTCTGTTTGTGCCCTAGTTGTTAATGCTGGTTCTAAAGGCTCAAACAAGCCAAATCCGTCATCTTCAAGTGTAACACTGAGGTCTTCCTCAGTATCAAAAAAGCCAAAACCTTCATCTACTGGCACGACATCAGAGACTGTTTCTTCGTGGGTTTCATGCTCTAGAAGTGCACGCTCTAATACATGAATCCCTTGCTCTATCTTGTGTTGGTCAACTTCTTGATGATGTCGATAGGCATCGAGGGTTAATTTTAATATATCAACGGTTTGTAACAACACATTGACTATGTCGGTGGTTAATTGGACCTGACCCTGCCGAGCTTTGTCGAGTAGATTTTCCATAATATGGGTAAGGCCAGTTAAGGCGTCAAAACCAAATATGCCGCTACCGCCTTTAATGGAATGGGCGGCTCTGAAGATACTATTAAGCTGCTCGGCATCAGGATTGTCGAGATTCAGGTCCATTAACTCTTGCTCCATGTTTTCCAGATGCTCCTGACTTTCATCAAAAAACACCCCATGGAACTGCGTCATGTCAATTGACATATTTGCTCCTCGGATGATTAACCAAGTACTTTTGCAACAACATCAAGCAATTTTTTTGGATCAAATGGCTTAACCATCCACCCCGTTGCTCCTGCTGCCTTACCTTGCATCTTCAAGGTGTCACTGGCTTCTGTTGTTAAAACAATGATGGGTGTTTTACTGAAGGCAGCTAAACCACGCAGGGACTTAATCAGGGTTATACCGTCCATTCTGGGCATGTTTTGGTCAGTTAAAACAAAGTCAAATTGACTTTTTTGGCATAACTCAAATGCCGCCTGGCCGTCTGGAGCAGCTGTTACGTCATATGAGGCAGTTTTTAACGTCATTTCAACCATTTGTCGAATTGATGGCGAGTCGTCAACAATCAAAATTCTTTTGCTCATATTTATCTCTTATGCTGGGTTAGAAAAACACGATTGCAGTGTTGCTCACTACTTTGTGTAAAAACTATTACACAGGCTTTCGTTTTCGGCATTGGTAAAAATACCTATTTAATAATATTAGCTAAAAATACCAACTAGCTAAAATTACTAGGCAAATACGTTTTATCATCCTAAAAAATCAATAAATGCTTGTTTTAGCTATATATAATTTATGGATTTTATTTGTTGCTATGCTATCTTTTGTACAGCGTAACCAAAGAAATAAGGACCTTGTCCTTTATCCACAAAAACATGTTTTTTTGTCGGCCGACAAACATCGTTCAACAAGGATTTTTTTGCCCCATTTATTTAGTTAGTTTTTAACTATCTGGTACGCTAATTCATTGATTTAAAAGATTAACTTTAGAGTGGCTGTGGTTTTGGTTAATAGGATTGGTTAGCATGACAAAAGGTATTATTTACATTGTTGATGACGAATATGACGTGCGTTTTACCTTGGAGAACATTTTTCGTTTTGCGGGCTATACGGTTAAGTCCTTTGCAAGCGCCGACGAGGCTTTATCTTTTAAGTTACTTGATACTGACAGTTGTATCGTTTTAGATTTAAATATGCCAGATATTGGTGGTTTACAGTTTCAAGAATTACTAAAAGATAAAAATATTCATATCCCTATTGTGATTTATTCTGGTAAAGCGGATGTCAATACGACGGTTATGGCCATGACTGATGGTGCCTTTACGCTTATTCAAAAACCAGCACCCAATCACGTGTTAATTGAAAAAGTTGAAAACGCCATTGCTAGCTTTAAGCATGTCGATAAACATCACGCTCAATGCCAAAATGCGCAAAAATCATTAACATTGCTGAGCCCTAGAGAAATTGAAATAGCAAAATTATTTGCTAATGGCAAAACAGCCAATGAGGTTGCCGATGCACTTTTCATCAGCCGACGCACAGCCGAAGCACATCGAGCAAGTATCTTTAGTAAGTTACAAATAAAGTCAGTTGCACTTTTAGCTCAACTAATTTTACTGGCCGATATGATTGAACATTAGTTAATTCAATATTTTATTGCTAAGTAATGGTGTTGACAATGCGCAACTCTAAATGTGATTGCAGAAAAACCTGATCAAGGATTTGTATTGACCCTTTTTACAACATTGATGGACACAGTAGAAGACATCTTTTTGCTTACAAACGGTGGCGAAGATTACGCCCAGGCAGTCATTATTGAGGTTAGCGCTGGGTTTAAAAGAGCGACTGAATTATCTCTACAAGAATTAATAGAAAAACCATGTAGCGCGGTGTTTTATCAGGCCTCTCAAGCTTCTGCTCATTGCCCCATCACCGAAGCTTTCCAGAGCAGAAAAGCATTTGTGACCGAATTACATATGAGCAATCTTCAAGGCATTTCATTGCGTTTTAATTTCTCTATTAAACCGGTCGTAAACGACAATGGACAAAATGATTGTTGGCTTTGGCATGGCTGCTTGCTAAATGCTGATAATATTGCACGATCCGATTATGCTGACATTAGCGCCCTTAAAGCAATGCAGTTAATGGCCTCTTCGCTTTCTCATGAATTAAACAATATTTTTGCAGTAATTCTTGGTAATGCAGAACTAATAATGAGTAAATCTGAATTGAGTGAAATGTTTGTTCCTTTGCTCCAATCGATCACTCGCTCAACTACCAAAGGCGTTGAATTGACAGAGTCACTTCAGTGGTTTGCGCAAAAAAACACGGGTAAAAAACAAGATGTGGTGGTTGATCAGTTAATCGCCTCACTGGAATTGAGCAGCTTTGGCCACAAACTAAATCTTCGTCAGCCACTAAGTATTAATTTACATTCTCAGATGCGTAAAATAAATGTCGATCCTCAACGTCTTGTAAGCTGTATTCATCAAATGCTAACAAATGCCTCTCAAGCAATAGGGCCAGAAGGCAACGTTTCTATCGAGACAAACTTAGTCTATATACAAAATAAAACAGACTTTTTTCAGCAAGTATTGGTATCCGATGAATATGTGCAAATAAAAATATCGGATAACGGCATGGGAATTCCCTCTGCGGATTTGCCAAAAATTTTCAACCCCTATTTTTCAAGCAAAAAAAAACTAGCCGGCCAAGGGTTAGGACTCAGTTTAGTCTATGGCTTTTTACAGGAGTGCCAAGGCTATTGTTTTGTGAGCTCAAACGAAACTCAAGGCTCTAGTTTTACCCTGCTATTCAAACCGGTCTATTAGTATACTTCTGCGCTTACCCATGGCTCATGCAAAATGCAAATTCAGTAAATATACCTATTTACTGAAAAACTGATTGGACTACAGTAGTTGGGTAAAACGTTAAAACTAGGTTCTAGGTGGACCACCTATTTTGTTCAAGATGAGGCCAATACGTGGAATTACAGAAAAGTAAAATACTTATCGCAGAGGATGAGCCTGACTTACTGTCAATTATGGATAGTTTACTGTCTCCTCACTTTGATGTTGTCTTGGCAGAAGACGGGTTTAAAGCGAAAGAACTAATAAAGTCACATGATTTTCTTTTTTTGATTTTAGATATTCATCTGCCTAATTTAACCGGTCTTGAATTATGTCAGTGGATTAAAAGCTCACAAAATATGCTTAAACCGCATATTGTTATTACCAGTGGCGATAATAGCCAAGCAACTGTCACTGCTGCCTATGAGCTCAATATTGATGACTACATAGTCAAACCTATATCGCCCCTGCTTTTTGTGCAGCGTATGCAACGCTTAGAGCGTGACATTCTTGATCATGAGAACTTACAGAGTCAGCGAAACGCATCGCAAAATATTGCTCAGACTGCCATGCAGCAAGCATCAGAATATGGCAGTGCATTAGAGTTAATTTCTCGCCTCAATAGCATTACTAATAGTCAGCAACTTGCTAAAGAAGTTGCTACCTATATGAAGACCAAAGGCTATTATTCAGCGGTTCAGTTGCGTTCAAGTGACGAATTAGTCACTTTTGATATCGATTTTGAAACCTGTACCGAAAATGAATTACGGGTATTCAAAGTCTTGCATGACCAAGGGCGAATATTTAGTTTTGGGCGCAGAAGTATGTTCAATGACGACCATGTTTCCCTGCTTATCAAAAACATGCCGTCAATGGATTCCCATTCTTATGGCTTTTTAGTGGATGTTGCCGCCAAAATTATTCCTGCCATCAATAATCGCTTTGTCAGTTTATGTAATGAATCAGCCATTGCCAAAAGCATTGATACTTTGTCTTCTGCCATTGAACTAGTGAGTTCCGGCTTAGTGGCAATGGAGTTGGAAAAGCAGCAAATTCTAGAGGAAATTATTGCCCATATTAGCGCTAGTTTTCACACACTTGAGCTAAACGAAATACAAGAGTCCTTTTTTGTGACTCTAATTGAGCAGAAACTGACCCAGAAAACCGTGGATAATAAATTTATTCATTTGCGCGATACCCTGGATAACTGTCTTATCTCAGTAAAAGAAAGTCAAAAAATGAGCAAGCTAGCAGAGCAAGCACCCTTGGCTGACTATCAAGATGTTGAATT
>Ga0163216_100631_pt1 | contig 45170 bp, 40 predicted proteins | sample SynspAceP_FD_167610 | JGI IMG/M metagenome (GOLD analysis project Ga0163216, IMG submission 167610) | Saline lake microbial communities from Ace Lake in Antarctica - Synechococcus sp. Ace-P (Illumina Assembly) | ecosystem: Environmental > Aquatic > Non-marine Saline and Alkaline > Saline ...
ATCAATGCCAAAATATTCACCAGTAAAGGCTTATGGGGCAGTATTCCGGTGACTAGTGCCGGCGTCATTCCATTAGGGCTTAATCAGCAGAGCAACTGATTAAACTTAGGTTGGCTGCATAAGCATAACCAGCATACTTAGCGGCAGAACAAGCCTGAAGGGGTTGTGCTCGGTTATTCTAATGCGCTTTAACGCAGTGTAATGATCAGGTTAAAACCCCCTATTTACGGCAACTTCATTAAGTTTGGGCTATATGCATAGAAACGACGTAATCAACTAAACACGAGAGTCGAGTCAGTAGGGAAATGGTGTAAAACTGACAGGCAAAGCGTCGAAATATTTATGCTAAACTGCGCGTCTTTTTAAATGAATGGGTACAAAAATGACACTATTGAAAAACACAAGTCTGATTTTAGTGTTGATGTGCGGGCTTCAACAACTTGGCAGTCCGGTTTATGCACAAGAATCTACAGAACAAGTAACGGCCAGTACCGATGTGGAAGCAACCATGAAAACCATGTCTATGACCTATAGACAAGCTATGTTAGCAACCGAACCGAATGTAATGCTGGACATGATCACCAAGTTACAGCAGTTGGTCGCGTCGGTACAATTGGTGCAATTTGACCAAAAGAGACAGTCGATTTTGCAACAAGGATTAACTGAGGTGCAATTACAACTAGATTTAGTGCATGCAAGCTTGGTTGTTAGTGATATTACAACGGCTAAACAGCAGTTAGAAAGGGTTGACGCCTTGAAAAAACAATATCATAAAAAACGCAGCCCCAGTTTATGGCAACTCCTTTTTGGTAGTGACTAAAAAGGCCTTTGGCCTTTTTCTGCTTACTAAGAGCACAAGCAAAGATCTAGAGATTTACAATTGGGTTGCGCACCAGTAAGCCTGTTCAAAGCTTATTTTTTAAGTGAGTTATGAAACTAGTCTGATGATCTTTGCTGTTAGGTTTTAATGTCCTTACTCTACTAACCTTGAAGCTTATAATGTGTCTGCACTTAACGCTAATCTTGGGCTCATTGGCTGCAAGCAATAGCTTAGGATAAAAAAACGAGGGACTATACACTGCAGGTGTAGCCTTAGATCGTTCCTATCTTATTGCTCGTGTTAGTATTAAACCACCAAAGCTAATTAGCAGAGACTATGGCAAAGCCTAATTCCAAAGCCCCTTCTAAAAGTGTGAGTATTTTCTGTAGCAATTGCCAACATCAGCTGTTTAGGTATAAAAAGGGCGGAAAAGGCGCGCTTATAAAATGTTTTAAAGAGCGCATTACGCAAGATTTTACAACACAAGCTGGAATATGCCCTGCATGTGAGACCGTGTTTGCCAGAGATATGCTTATACGTGGCACCCCTGCTTTTAAAATGATAGGTGGTAAAGTTTGGTTCAAGTAAGCTAAAAATTAGAAACCGCGAGAAGCAGTATCAAAAGGCTTTCAATTCCTAAGCTAAGGTGGGTTTTATAACAGCTGCATAGAGCTTTTAGTATTGTTGCTTATTGGTTTCAAGCAAACCATAGATGCACAAACCATGCATGTTGAATTTTTAAAGCTGGCTCATTAGCCTAATATTATTAAAAAAAATGACATTTATAAAAACTAAAATGGCCTTCCTATTGCAAATTGTATTGTTTCTATCAAGTCAGAAATATCAGTCTTGACTTAGCCATGCACTCCACTGGACGATTGCCGCAACAAAAAATCATCTTACATTGGGCTTAAATTAGCATTTCCAGTCATCATATTGCCGGCAATATTTCTTCTATCTTCAGTTAAACATCCTTTCAGTCTCATTTATTAACCCACAAACAACGTGCTGACAAATTTGTCAGTGAGTATGTCATTTTTGCTTAAAAACCAAAATAAAATATTTTTAGTATAAATAATTATCATTTAAATCAATTAGATAATAATTTTTAATCAATTGGCTCCTTATTTGCAAATACTCCAGTACGTAGGCAGTTTCTCGTGACGTAGTCGCTGTTGTTGATAATTTAAGCCTTATTATTTTGGAATCCATAATGAAAAAATTAACAGTATTAAGTCCCTTGTTTTTTACCCTGTTTCTATTAAGTGCTTGCAATGGAAGTGCAGATGGAGAATCTCCCATATTGGATATTAATTCACAAGGTACAACGACTATCAATATTGGCTCACTTAGCAGCCAGTTAAATACCCTCCCTTTAGGCGATTTAAGCAGTGCTGAAGCAGAAAGCATTGTATTTATGCGAGAAGAGGAAAAACTGGCAAGGGATGTTTATAGCGCTCTTTACAATGTATATGGCACCAATATTTTTACAAATATCGCAGCAAGTGAGCAAACTCATACTGATGCCGTTAGCGTACTTATTTCTCGTTATAATTTGACCGACCCGATGGCTACCGATGTAGTAGGTGTGTTTAAGAATAGTGAATTGCAGTTTATTTATGATGTATTACTTGATTCGGGCTCAGTTTCACTTTTAGAAGCACTTTATGTTGGGGCCAGAGTAGAAGAGTTGGATATCTATGATCTTGAGCGCCTTAAGGATTTCGTTATCGACAACGATGACATCATGCTGATTTACAATAATTTATTAAAGGGCTCGCGCAATCATTTACGCTCATTTGACAAGCAGATAAAAAACAACGGCGGAGTTTACACACCTATTTATATCAGCCAAGAACAATATGACGATACCATCAATAGCCCCATTGAAGGGAATTAGATAATCCAACATTGATTATTTTTGATGTGCTTGGTATTAACAAAAATCCTGAATTTAATTTGTTAACACCAAGCACATATTCAGCAAATTTTAAGGATAGTAAACAAGATGCGAATTCATTATCTTCTGGTCATAGTCATGTTAAGTAGTTTGAGTTTTGCCGGCACAAGCGAGACTCAATCAAGTGATACAAGAACTAAAATAACACTAACAACAACGGAAAAAGACTTTGTATTAGAGCGCATGCGAAGAATGCTCGAAACCCTCACAGCTATTCAGATATCTTTGGCGCAGGAGTCACCAGAAAAGGTGGATGACTCGGTTATGTTAATGCTGCAGTTCTCCAAAGAAAATCATCCAACTGGCCTACATCAGTTATTGCCCGAAGGGTTTAAACAGATGAGTCAAGTGATGAATCAGAGTTGGAAAACTCTAGCAAATGAAATTACCGACCCAAAAGTCATACAAAAAGAAATTGTCAGCATAATGACAACTTGTAATGCCTGCCATCGCTCCTATCGAATAGAGTAATAGTTGGAGATAAAAGGGCCAACTATACCGTCAACACCTTGATTTTAGGCAAAGTGAATTCGAAGAAAGCGGTGCAACTTCCGACTTTTAGTTTGGCTTTTCAATTAGGCGAAACATGCTTTTAATAAAACCAGCTTTAACTTTATCTGGCTTTATTAGAAGCACCGGCAACACACCATCAGCAAATTTCAACCTCACGGCCAACGGCGTTGTCGGTATCCCCAAAGCTTCAACAGTTAACAAGCCAGCAAAAACAAACTTCATTGCATAAGTCTGCTGAGTCACTTACTCTTTTGTTAAAGACTAGAAGGAAGCCATTATATCTTGAAGCGATTTTTGAGCGAGCTCAGACGACGCAAAGTTGTCAAATCTTTAGTAGCCTACGTGGGTATTTCTTGGCTTATTTTGCAAATAGTCAGTGTATTAGGCAGCATAATAACCATGAGCCCATTAGTTGGCCCAGGGTCATTTTTGCTTTTGGCCTGTGGTTTGCCTGTGGTGCTTTATTGGTCATGGCATTTTGATTTCAGCTTTGGGGGCATCTCGCGCACACCAAGCTTGGATGAAAAAACAAACCCAAGTTTAACCCCCCTAGGGTGGTTACGCTGGACAGGCCTGATGGCAGTGGTATTAGTCAGTGGTTTTTTGGGCGTGCATTATTTCGACCTTATAAAACAAGAGCAACAAGTCAAACAGGCAAGTTTGCCTAAAGTAAGCTTAGCAGACTCCATTGCCGTACTGCCCTTCACCGATATAAGCCCAGCGCAAAATCAGAGCTATTTAGCCTTAGGACTCGCAGAGGAAATCACCAGTTTACTGGGCCGCTCAGATGATTTTAAAGTATCAGCCTCACGCTCCAGTCAAATTTTAGCAGAGAAAGGCTTGGGGCCCGCAGAAATTGGCCAACGTTTAAAGGTTGCAACCGTGCTCACTGGCAGTGTTAGCGCTATCGGTGAGCGCTTAAATGTGCGTGTGGAGTTATTGGCCAGCGATAATGGCCAAACCTTATGGACTGAAAATTTTTCGCGTGAGTTAAAAGATGTCTTTGCCATAGAAAGTGAAATTGGCCGTGCGGTGGTTAACTTATTGCAAGATAAATACATCGCCGCCGGCAGTTTCGATACCCTATCAAATACCAGCAACACCGATGCCTACGTTATGTACCTTAAAGGTCGCGAACAATACCGCAAACAAACCACTGAATCGATGAAAGAGGCCCGCCACTTATTTGAACAAGCGGTGGCGCTCGATCCAGAATATGCCAAAGCTTATGTGGGCTTGGCTGATAGCCTAATTTTTTTATCAGAAGGTGAAACGGAATTTGGGGTGATAAAAACCGATATTGCTGCGACGTTAGCTACGCAAAACATTGATAAGGCCCTAGCACGCCAACCAGAGATGGCAGAAGCCTACGCAGTTAAAGGTTATATCTCGTTTATGTTGAATGATTTTGATAAGGCAATTGCTAACTATGACAAAGCCATTGACTTAAACCCTAACTTCGCCATTGCTTACATGTGGAAATATCTTGCTTTGCTCTCTTTGCAACGTTTTGAAGAGTCGTTTGCAGCGTTAGAAAAATCTTTAAAACTAGATCCTCTATTCTTAACCGGTACTTATAATATGGGGGTTGAACTCACAAGATTAGGGCGTTTTGACGAGGCAGAAGCTGTTTTTAAGCAGTTAGGAATAGACTTCCCAAATTCCACTTTCTCTCACCAAGGTTTAGCGGATATTTATTTTAGTAAGGGCGATCTAGTTGGTGCCATTCGTGAAGCACAAAAAGCGACAAAAATTTCGCCTGATAATCAGGAATTAGCATACAAATTAATTGGACCACTTCTTCAGTTAGGCTTAACAGACATCATAAAACAAAAGGCCAGCGATCCTTTGTGGAAAAATGCCATTGACCATTACTATTACAATATTTTGATTTTTGACAAAGACTTCAAAACTTTATTTAAGGATATGGACTTTAAGCTTGCAGCCAATCCTGAGGATTATTGGCTCAGTTTTGAAGCAGCTTGGTATCAATCTATGTTTGGTGACAAACAAAAATCTATGCGCCTACTCACTGACAAAGTAAACTTGATCGACCAAACCGAGCTGCTTTATATGCCTCATTGTTCTCCTGCCATTGAAATTGCGTGGGCGCAACAAGAACTGGGTGAACATGCAAAAGCCCTTACACTGATAAATCAATGCACAAATTTGATGGAAGAGCAGTTAGGCTCATCAATAACTTATTTTGAACTTTATTATTTATCAGCTCGCATTTATGCCCTGCAGGGCCAAACTGACAAAGCTATACAAGCTTTGCAAACATCTATTGATAATGGCTGGCGTGAATGGTGGACAAAATACGATCCATTATTAAAAAGTTTGACGGAAGAACCTGAATTTCAAACACTCATGCAATTTATTGATGATGACCTCGCCAGACAAGGCATTGAAGCGGCGGCCTTATTTGCAAAATAGTAGATAGTTGATTCTAGTTGTTTTTATTGGCAATAGTTTGGGCAGAAGAGAGCTGAAGCAATAAGGCAATCCACTGTCGTTGATATTCTGCTGATAGTGGCTTTGAGTGGTCAATAGTGCTTAGTCATAAGCCAATAAAAAAGAGGCGTCACAACGCCTCTTCCTCTATTAGCCTTAGTTAATTTTTATTTCTTTATCTTTGTTTGTCTTCTCAAGATCAGGCCTAACCAGCCTAATAACAACAAACCCATTGAGGCAGGCGCATTCACATCAGTAGTCGGAGAATTGGGATCAACATTGGCAGCTAATATTCTGAGTTGTTCCTCTTCAGAATAAAAAAACATCGCAGCATTAATAACGTTATCCGATGAGTCAAGACTGTCATAACCGCATATCTCATCGGGAGGCGCGACTGAACCGGGGTCAGGGGGCACTGGGCCAGTTGGATAGGGGTAATTCACTGGGTCATTATAATAATAATAATCGTCAACCGCATTTTGATATTGTTGAAATAGACTCAGTGCCGCTTGATAAACATCGAAGGCGGGGTTTAAATCGCATATACGCTGCAGATTTACCTTATCATTGGGTTTATTTCGATCGTAAAATATTTTACCGTTTGGGGTAGTGATACCAACCGATACAAACACATCGTAATCACCGGCAGCTAAGTCGACATCAGCATTTAATGTAACCCAGCCATCGTAAATTGTCCCATCTATGGTGGCTAAATCACCCAAGGTATTAACCTCACCGGGTAAAGTAGGCTGACCACTAATAGACCAATCTACGTCATAGACTACATCTGGTATGCCAAAATACAGGCTGAAAAAGCCAAACATTGACAAAGACTCACCTTCAGTAAATTCCCATACACAGGGCTCGCCATAAATTTTAAAATTCTCCGCCGCTACCGCGGTATCATATTCTTCCTGCGTAATGCGCCCATAGCTCAACTCCGTATCCCAATAGGCGATTTCATGAGCTAAGTCGTCAAGGTCATCATCGGTATAACCGTTAATACAAGTATTAGGCACTGAGCCTAAACCTCTGCCACCGCCCCCTACTGCGCGAACTATACTTTTACTAAAAAATTGATCCTCGAAGGCCGATTCTTTGATTCTGCCAAATTCATTGAGGTACTGTTTGTCAACGTAGTAGTATCCTTCAGAAAAATTGCCACTTGGCGAGCCTCGGCCGCTTGTTCTAAGGATAGCCCCTTCAACGACTTGGATGTATAAAAACTGTGTTAACAAAAGCAAGGTGAAAAAATGTAATTTACGAGACATAGCCATTCCTTGATGTTTACTATAAATCGGATGAACGCACTTGCCATTTGCGAAACAAAACTGCGGTAAGTGTGAATCACAACGCTGAGTTTAGGGCTCATTTGTGATAGGTTAAAAAATGCGCAAAATTTAAGCCATTTATTTTTTATTGTTATATTACAAACAGTTATATCTGAGTACTTTAATCCAATTTTAAAAAGTGTAAAAAATACCGACACTTCTAGGCTAAAAGTGTATCAAAATGCTCTGAACATGGTGATTTTGCGCATTATGTATGGGAAGCAAACAAACCGTGTACACCACTCAATATTAGCCAGTATCGAGAAATTGTATTTTTAATAATCAGTGCAATACTTGCTAAAACACAATACGAGCTAAGGATAGCCTTATGGCTGAACCCATCGTTGCTAAATCTACGATTAAAGTTGATCCTGACTCACGGCATTGGCGGTGGGGGCAGATTCATTTTGTACTGTCTTTAGTGGTGATTCTTAGCGCTTACTATATCGGCCTAAGCTGGTTTTTAAATTTATTAGATCAAGCCGTTGCAGCTCACTCTCTTGCTGAAAAAAATCAAAATATCATTACCATTTTGTTTTTAAAGCAGTTGTTTTGTTTAGGCCTTCTGGGTGGAGCCATGCACTGTCATATTTTTATTGCTAAAGAATTTAATCAGTATCATCGCAACAAAGCCATTACTCACGCGCCCATGGCCATCGATTTTTTAGGCTATATTATGCAAATAGTGGGTGGCGGGCTGACTGGCGTTATTTTATTTTTCGCCTTAAAAACCGGGCTAGTGATCGTCACTTCTGGCTCCCTAGAAAACATAAAAGATATGCCTATTACACTCACCCCCTATGCTGAATGGCTCATCGCGTTTGCAGGGGGTTTAGGCACTCATCATGTAAAAGCCTTTTTAGATAAATTTGGCCAATCGTCTACCGGCGCCAAAGGTAAATATGGCAATGAGCAAGATTTCCGGGAAACCTCTGATCCTAAAAGTACCGCTGAAGCCCCTGACAAGAGCCCTAAATAATAAGCTAAGAAGGATAAGCTCGGTGCTAAGCACAAAATATTAGTAAATGAAGCGTCATCTAGCCGACACCTAAACCGCTATCTAGGAGCTACTTTTTAGTTTTGGCCGCCATTTTGCTCTAATTTTGTTTAAGGTTTGATTATCTTCTAAGGTTTTCATTGTTGCCCTTAACTTGGCCACAATATCCTTATCCGTATTCATGCTACAAGCAAAATGAAAATCGAGTTTCAACTCGTTGATGTTATATAAATTAGTATATTTATCAATATCTTCTGTACCGCCTGAGCGATAGTAAATAAGGTCATCATTAATAATAACTAAATCGATATTTCGACTGGGGACTTCGAGCAATTTGAGTAGGGCATCGTAATTGCTGCTGGCGTATAGGTTTTGGTTTTCAGTGAAACCTTTTGAGAGCAAAAATTCATGGGTAATATCGTCCTGAATAACCGCTGTTCTGAAGCGCTTGGCATCCTCAACACTCGAAATAGCTATATCTTGGCGGCTCTTTAAGCCATAAAACGAGGTGGTACCACTCACAATATGGCCTATCCATTGAAATTTTTCTTCACGTAGTGGCATTCTTACTAGCGAATATATACAAATGTTGTTCTCTTCAGTTGCCCTTTTATAGGCAATTGACCAAGGGTGAACATCTAAGGTGTAGGGATAACCTGCGGCCTCGAGCGTTGCCTCTACAATTTCGGTAGAAAACCCACTAATAGAGTCTTTATCAACAATCTGAAATGGGGCTAAATGTTCAGTCACAATCGTTAAATGAGTATTGCTATTAGCCTTAACAAAAAAAGCTAAGCCACCTAAAGCTAAACCCAATAACGCTGGAGAAACATATTTCACTATTGTTATACCTATGCAAAATGTTTAATCGGACTCTCAACAATTTTTGCTGCTATTAGTTTTAAAATAGCATCACTCATTCCTGAACAGCTAATTGGGGATAAATGGGTGCGTTTTGACGATTTAAACAACAAGTCTAAGTTATAACACAGTGATTGTTAGTTAAACACCTCCGAAAATAGCATAGATATTAGGGCTGCCCGATTAATTTACCCGCATCTACTCTTGATTTATTCTCAGGCAAATCCCTCTGCTTTGAATATCGACCCTAGTGTAATATTTTTTAATTAAGTAAAGTGGTACCGCCATCTACCGGAATAATTTGCCCAGTAATAAATCCACCTGCTCGGCTAGCTAGCATGATTGCAACACCGGCAATATCATCTGCCTTGCCCCAACGGCGCATGGGGATTGTTTGCAGCTCTTGTTGGAATGCCGCTTCATCCTCACTTAAAAACTCAGTCATTTTGGAATAAAAACGGCCGGGGGCGATAGCATTAACCCGTATGTGCTGGGCAGCCAATTCAGTTGCCAATACTCGAGTGGCTTGGTGAATTGCCGTTTTAGAAATGGCATAACTAAAATTATCTAAGCCGTTTCCTACAATACCAGCGATAGAACCAATATTAATTACGCAGGCACTCTGTTCAGCAGTGGCTTTTTTAGCTAATAATGGCGTAAGTGCTTGAGTAAGAAAGAAGGGGCTTTTTACATTTAGATCCATCACTTTATCCCAGCCCTTTTCGGGGAACTGACCAAAAGGCGCGCCCCAGGCAGTGCCTGCATTATTAACCAAAACATCAAGATGAGTTTCTTTTTTGTGTAAGGTCTGGGCTAGTTGCATTAAACCTTCAGAAGTCCCGACATCGCCTGGCAAAGCGATACATTCACCATATTTGCTTAGCTCAGTGGCCGCGGCAAAACAGGCATCGGCCTTGCGAGCAGTAATATAAACACGCTTAGCCCCTGCTTCTAAAAAGCCCTGCGCAATATAAGCACCTAATCCACGTGAGCCGCCAGTAACGACACACACCTTGCCTTGCATTGAAAATAGTTTTTCGAACATTTAACACTCTCCTATTGAGGCAATCAGCCTAACAAAGAAGCGAGAGCCTACTCTATTTATTAAAATGATATTTAAGACCCTACGACACTTATGGAGAGTCTTCAGTGTCTATTTTTTCATTTTGCCTCTTATACCATGCGATAAAAATAAACATAAAATTAACAATTAATTTACTTTCTCGCAAAATTTGGAATGTGTCTTAAACTTAGAAACAATTCAACGAGGAAGCATAATAATGAAAACAAGCCGCTTGATAATTGTTTGTTCTAGTATTTTACTCTTGCTTAATTGCAAACCCAGTAATAACAGCGAGGTAAATGACCAGCCTCTCCCCCTTGTTACAGAGGTCTCAGCAATAGCCACGGTGCCAGATTGTAAACTGGTATTAGGTTTTGATGCTTGGGAGCCTTATCAATATATTGATGTCGGCGACCGAGTAACCGGCCTTGATGTAGAATTAGCCAATGCAGTACTCAAAGAAATATCATGTGTCGCCGACTATAAAGCCGGCACTTGGGTTTCATTATTAAATGACCTTAGAGATGGCAATGTCGATATGTTGCTGGGTGCGTCAAAAACCCCCGCCAGAGAAGAGTTTGCTTTATTTAGCCAACCTTACCGCATGGAAGAGTATTCTCTATATATTCGTAAAGATGACAGCCAACTGACTGCGATAAAAAGTGTCTCAGCCTTTATAGAGCAAGACAAAATGATCGGTGTGGTTGAAGACTACTTTTATGGTCCTGAAGTCTCAATGTTAAGAGATGGCAGTGCCACCAATAAGAACTTTGTGAGCGCTATCATAGGAGAGGTCAATGTTGCCCGCCTGCTTGACCGAGATATCGATGCCTACCTCGAAGACAGTTTTGTTGGTGCCTCTGTATTACGGCGCAAAGCGCTTGGCAATTATATTGTGCCCCAAGGGATCACAATTAATACCGGTGATGCCCATGTTATGTTTAGTAAAAATACCGTCTCAGTTGACACCTTACAACGCTTTGACGCAGCTTTGACTAAAGTTAAATCGAGTCCTTTTTATACAGACTTACTGAGTCGCTATAAACGATAAGTATCCAACTCCTTAGCCCTAATTTTTATAGGGCTAAGGTAGTTAACGCTCCCTAAGCTTAATGCTCACAACAGGCTTTGGTTTTGGGCATCCATTTTTTATATATTTGAAACAGAATCAATCCCGCCAGTATGACTGCACTTAAGTGATAGACACCGCTGACCAACTCGCTATGTTGCCCATTAACTAATTGCAACTGCCAGTCAAAGTAATTAAACAGAAAATCCAAAACTAACCCTGCGGCCAATGCACTCACGGTAATACTCACTAGATATAATACTAGCTCTCTACTACCTAACTCTTTTTTAATGATCATTAAAGTTGCAATATTAGTTGCCGGCCCGGTTAACATAAAAACTAGGGCCGCACCGGGTGTAATGCCTGATAATAGTAATCCTACTGCAATGGGCGTCGAAGCAGTTGCACAAACGTACATGGGGATAGAAATAAGTACTACCACTAACATAGCGACAACGCCTTGACCGTATTGGGCCAGTGTTCCCTCAGGTACAAAAGTAGTCACTGCAGCGGCAAACATTAAGCCAATTAATAACCACACCATAAAATCACGCAACAACTGGCCATAGCCAAAAATAAACACTGACTTCGTTTTTTCAAACCAACTGGGCTCAAGCACAGCCGGCTGACTACAACAAGATTTGCTGCTTTGGGGCTGCGTTTTAAGCGTTGAACTTAGCTCAGTGCGACCAAACCATTGGATCATTAATCCCGTTGTTATAGCTGAAAAGATAGCAGCAATGGGACGGCTAATAGCCATGATAGGGCCCATCAACGCATAAGTAATACCAATAGAATCAACGCCTGTCTCAGGCGTTGCCACTAAGAAACTGGCGGTACTGGCTTTACTGGCGCCACTGCGTCTAATGCCCATTGCCACCGGAATAACAGAGCAAGAACACAATGGTAGAGGCGCACCAATAATCGCGGCACTAAAAACTGAGCCTCTCTCGCCTAACACTTTTTCAATCCATTGGGGCGGAACAAGCTGATAAATGATACCTGCAATCAACATACCCAAGAGTAAAAAAGGCGCTGATTCAGTGAAAAGTGTCACAAAATTTTCAACAAACATCTTTTTGGCCTCTCTCTAAAGCTGAGATAATAGAACAAAATTCTGCACTTTCGTTACCGCCAGCACAATACTTTTCTAGATTTATCAAGGTGAGTTGCATATTCTTTAATTGCTTTATTTGTTGTGATATTGCGGCTATTTTATACTGAGTGATTAATTTTGCCTCTGCACATGCATGTTGGTTTTTATTGTCTTTAATCGCTAATAAAGACTGCGTTTCAGCCAAGCTAAAACCACTTTCCTTACACGCAAGAATAAATCTAAGTGCAGATACATCGTCGTCGTTATAATCTCGATAACTATTAACATTGCGCTTTGATGGAATTAATAAACCTACTTTTTCGTAATAGCGCAAAGTATAACTACTAACTCCTACTTTTTTCGCCAGTTCACTGATTTTCATGTCCTAGGTCTCAACTCCTGTTTTCCCAATAATGGCATAATAAACCTTAGACTCACATCTAAGGTCAAGTGCCTTTGAGCAATTAATATTTGTTGCAAATATATGATGCCAAGAATACTCGTCACTGGAAAACAGGCAAAAAAATGACCTCATAATAGAGGCCATTTTTTAAGAAGTGGGAATTGCTTAAGTTGACTAAATCCGTGCGTTTAATTCAAGGGCAATCTGTGAACTGGTTAAGCCTTTTTCACTCACCCAATCACTCAAGGTTTTACCGTCTGCTTCTGGCGCCGTTAACTGATTTTTCGGCATTTTTTTGATCATTAAAGTACCTGATTCTATCGCATTACTTAACATCGCCGTGCGAATTAAGCTTTCTCCACCACAAGATATACCTGAGTAGTAATCCTGCAATTTTAGCTTATGATCACTTTCTACTTTTTTCATTTTTTTACGTAATTCATCTTTATCATCGGCTTTGACTATGGTGCAGATATTTTGCAAATCAGCATTAATATCGGCATACACAAAACCACTAAAAGCGATGGAAATAGCGCTAACAACAAATGAGGTTTTTACGAGTTTCAACATGGTATACCTATCTAATTAATTGGGGTGAATTTCAATTCGCGCATTAAACGCTTTTTCAATTGATTAGAAAATAACCACAATGATACATAGGTATTTAAATTAATAAGTGACTTTAAATTCGACTCTTTAGCTGAGTAAAATTATTGTTTATTTGCCCAACACAGACTGTCTTATATCTCAGACAGCATGGTATTAACGAGTATTATTTACTTAGTCGATTTTCTAAAGGAACGAGTAAATGTGACCACGATAAATATCATAACGCCGATATAACACACTGAAGTAATCACGCCATTGCCTAATGTTTTTGCGATACCCACTGGTTTTAATGCTATTAATAAAAAAATAGTGATAATTCCGCTAATTAATAAAAACATAAGTTACTCCTACTGCAATTTATTAGTCTCAATGGCCTATTGAGACTTAATAAGTACATTGCCAAACTCATGCCAACTACGTAAGCCACTGTTTAAATTAAATTTTTTACAAAATTATTACTCTCTTTTAAAACTTAAGAATTAAATATGTCGCAAATTTCAAACAGATTTAACTAGTCAGCCAATTATTCAGCTCCAACGCGACAGGTTTATCATGTTCTGCCAAAAAGGCTAAAAAGCTTCTAGCATTGCGATTAATGATGCGCTCGTACGGAAAACCTATTTTTACCGCAGTGGCCACAGATCTATCACAATTACCCACGTCATAAGCCACATGGGCATCACTGGCAAACGTGACTTTCCAGTCGAGTTGATCAACCAGTTCTAAAATCTTAGAACAATTCGGCTCACTGCCTTGGCGTGAATATGAAAATGAACTGTTATTAATTTCAATTAATACATTGTTGTCTTTTGCTGCACGAATGACTTCTTTATAGTCGATGGGAAAATTAGGGTTACCAGGATGACCCAATATTTGGCATTGGCCAGTTTCAAATGTTTTGATGACGGCAGCGGTGTGCGTCTTTTTGTCTCTAGGCGAAAATACTGGCTCATGAAAACTAGCAATGGCAAAATCCAGATAGGGGTGCAAGCCTCCCGGAATGTCCAATCCTCCTAGTTCAGGCATAATGTTCGCTTCTATTCCCCGTAACATTGCTACCCCATCAATGATTCTGGGTAGAACATGGCGATTACCAAAGTGCCAAGGATGGGGCGAATCTGGCATTTCAGGTCCGTGATCAGTGATAGAAAACATTTCTAAACCCTTTAGTTTTGCCTGTTGGAAATATTCTGCCACCGTACTATAAGCATGGGTGCTCGCCACGGTATGGGCATGGGTATCAACTAAAATTTTCATATTGTTCTCTTACTTTGCGAAATTGACCAAACTGGTAATAAGCATACTTTAGCAAGGTTTCACCCTCTAAGTTAACCTAAGATTTTATTATGTGCCTTTAAAAACTTGCCATTTTATATAAGTAGTAATATAAACGCTTATATTATTAATTAGGGCTCACATATGGACTTTTTCGACGAACTCACTGAACTGGCCTTAGGCAGCCGACTTAAGCGTTTAAGTGAGCGCTTTATCTCAGAAGCAACAGAGATATACCAATATTTTGACTTAGATATACAACCTAAATGGTTCACCTTATTGGCCTTATTGCATAAACAAAAACAATTAAGCGTAGTAGAAGCCGCAGACGCTCTAGGTTTGTCGCAACCTGCCGTTACACAATTTTGTCAGCAACTTACTCAGCGTAAACTAATAGATTTTGTGGTTTGTGACAAAGACGCTAGGCGCAGACTTATTACACTGAGTAAAACCGGCCAACAAAGTGTGTTAGCCATGTTGCCAATTTGGCAAGCGGTGCAACAAGCCGCCCAAGAGGTCAGCCGCGAAGAGCAGAGTGATTTATACGCGGCTATTATAAAGTGCGAAGGTGCCTTAAAACGAAAATCATTAAAACAAAGAACTATCGAGGCCTACCATGAGCAAGCATAAGTCAATTGTATTCCACAGCTTTACACCAGAATTAGCTCACCACTTTAAATCCATAAATCAACAATGGATTGAGGCTATGTTTGTAATGGAAGACATTGATATGCAGGTCTTAAATGAACCGCAAAAGCATATTATTTCTGCAGGAGGACACATCTGGTTTGCCCAACATCCTGAACATGGCGTAGTGGGTACCGGCGCACTTTATAAAAAAGCAGAGGGTATTTTTGAATTGACTAAAATGGGCGTATTGGACCAGGTCAGAGGGCTAAAAATAGGCGAGCTATTACTGCAATATATACTGTTGCAAGCTAAAGACATTGCCACCAAAGAGTTGTTTTTGTTAACCAACAGCCAGTGTGAAGCGGCCATTCACCTATACCAAAAAAATGGCTTTGTACATGATAAAGAGATCATGCACAGATACGGACAAGCTTACGCAAGATGCAATGTAGCCATGAAGTATTTACCCTCATTATAGGCGTCAAGATTGAAATACCAAGCTTGAACAATAAACAATGTTTTGACAGTTTGAACGCCTATATATAATGTGAAGTGCCGTCGTCAACGAAGGTAATATGTTATTCGTTATTTTATCCTAGTACTCTTATTTCTTTTCAATGCTGACAGTTTTGCTAAAGAATTAAAAATTGGGCTATCTATTTCAAATAGCGCCCAAAGAGTTGCTTATTATTCGTTAATAGCAGATTTTGAAGCTGCTCACCCCGACATTCGTGTTTCAATAACCGCCTTTACCAGTGAAGTTTATAAAGACAAATTTCCTACTTTACTCACTAATGATAATTTTGACGTGCTTTATTGGCACGCTGGTGAACGCTTATATGAATATATTCAGCAAGGTCAAATTGCTGATCTAAGCGAGTTATACCAGCAAGAAAAACTAACGGAAACCTTTCAACCTGCGGTTATTTCAAGCATTTCTTGGCAAAACAAAATCTATGCCCTACCTACTTCCTACTATCAAATTGGCTTCTATTATAATATTCCTGTATTTGAGCGCCTTGGCCTGGTAAAACCAACAACTTGGGATGAATTTTTAGGGGTTTGTGCTCAACTTAAAACCAATGATATTCCACCTATTTTTATTGGCACAAAGAGTAACTGGTCAGCAACCGCTTGGTTTGATTATCTAAATATACGCATTAATGGGCTGACTTATCACAAGCAGCTGCTGGCGGGTAAACACTCTTTTTTAGAGCCTAAAGTTAAAAATATTTTTACCCACCTCAAAACCTTAATTCAAGCAGGTTATTTTATTGCTGATCATCAACAATATGAGTGGAAGCAAGGTATTGCTCCTCTATTTCGAGGTCGCATAGGTATGGTTATGTTTGGCAACTACGCAATTCAGGATTTTCCACAAACAGAATCGGCCCAAATAGGCTACTTTAAGTTTCCCCTTTTTACCCCACAGACCACTTATGTTGAAGAGGCCCCCTTAGACGTGCTGCTTGTTCCATATAAAAACAAAAACAAAAAACTCGCAGAGATGTTTTTGACCTTTGCGGCCCAAAGCGAAAACCAACAACGCTTTAATCAAACATTAGGCATAATATCACCCAACAAATATGCTCAAATTAACAATTCTATACTGGTTCAACAAGCTTCAGAGGTTATTTCTAATGCCACAGATATTACCCAGTTTTTTGATCGAGATGCCCATAGTGATTTTGCTGAAAAAGTGATGCCCCTTATCGATTCGTTTTTCACCCTCGCAGATATTGACGATACTTTATTGCGGCTTGAAAAAATCAGACTAGAACAATTTCAATAGTAACTAACTACAGATGCGGTGCCACTGACAGTTGTACTAAAACCCCAATACCTGTTCGAAACTGATAAACACTGAATGGTATTGCCCATAAAAAAAGAAAGGAAAAAGCGAATGGATAAATTTATGCAGGCCGCTATCGATGAAGCGGTTTTAGGCTTGGCAGAAGGCGGCATCCCCATTGGTTCGGTGCTGGTTCACGATGGCAAAATAATCGGCCGTGGGCACAATCGCCGCATACAACAAGGTAGTCCCATCTTGCATGGTGAAATGGACGCCTTAGAGAATGCTGGCCGACAGTCTGCGGCTGTCTACAGAGAATCCGTGTTATATACCACCCTATCTCCTTGTTCAATGTGCTCTGGAGCAATTCTGTTATACGGCATCCCCAAGGTCATTATTGGTGAAAATACGACCTTTTTAGGTGAAGAAGCTCTCCTGAAATCACGGGGAGTCGACGTCCAGATAGTAGAAAGCCAACACTGTATCGAACTTATGCAAGGGTTTATTAAAGCTAAACCACAGTTGTGGAATGAAGATATCGGAGAATAGCTTGTAGCCCCAACATGAAGTATCCCAAAACAAACATAATGTTAAATATATTTGACATTATGTGAAATTATAAATACATTGCTCTCTCAGTTTATTCAATGAGGGAGTATTTATGGATATGTCTTTAAAAGAAAAAAGTACTTGGGTCTCTTTGCTCAGCACATTAGGGGTGTTTGGCTACTACTTTTACAATATCGTATTGTTGGCCGGACTACCTGAAAATACGGCATTAAGTATGGCACTGGCATTATCAATTAAAACGATTACCGCTGTTATTATGATCGAAATACTATTTCAATCACTCCTAGCAGTATCAAATCACCGCGAAGCTGCTCTAGGAAATGACGAGCGAGATAAACTATTTAATTATAAAAGTAATAGCCTTGCTTACACTATTTTAGTGTGTGGCGTGTTGTTAACCCTTGGCCGGATTGTTGTAGTAGAATACAACCCTTCACTTGGCGACAGTCAGAGTTCTTTGCAAATACCCTTACTGACAGCCCACATATTGTTGCTTAGTTTTATCCTGGCTGAAGTAAGCCGATTTGCGGCCTTAATTTTCTATTATCGAAGAGCTTATTAAGATGGCAACTGACCTACTTATTACGAATAAAATTCGCGAACTGCGTTTTTTTGCAGATGAAATGACCCAGCAAGAGCTAGCAGAATTGGTTGGTGTTACCCGTCAAACGATCATGTCTATTGAAAAAAGTAAGTATTCACCAACTTTAGAACTGGCCTTTAAAATCTCCGAAGTTTTTGGACAATCGCTGGAAGAAGTTTTTCAATATAGACCAGCAAATTAGCTTGATAGATAAATAAAGTTAGTGGAGACTAACTTATTTTTTGGCTGAAAATAGGCTGCATGAATTATTGATAAAAAAAAAGCCCATAACAAGATGGGCTTTAATTTAAATAGTTATAAATGAAAGTAAATACTTACTCTACTTATCTCCAATCCATTCTACGCGATACAAATCTCTGCGTCTGTCTAAGTAATTTCGCACGGAACCTTCTTTCTCAAGTTGAGTTAATTTGTCAAAATCTAAATCAACGATAAGCGTCATTTCAGTATTCGGTGTCGTTTCAGATACGATAGCATCATGTGAAAAAGCAAAGTCTGAGGGTGAGAATACCGCTGATTGACCATACTGAATATCCACATTGTCTACCTGTGGTAAATTACCCACACTGCCGGCAATCGCCACATAACATTCGTTTTCGATTGCACGTGCTTGCGCACAACGACGAACCCGCAAATAGCCATTTTTGGTGTCTGTCCAGAACGGTACAAAAAGTACTTTAATATCTTGTTCTGATAACAATCTACCCAACTCTGGGAATTCAACGTCATAACAAATCAATATGCCAATTTTGCCAAAGTCAGTATCAAAGGCTTGTAGTTTATTACCGCCACGCATAATCCAATCACGTTTCTCATGTGGGGTTGGATGCAGCTTATATTGACTCTCTATTGCGCCACTGCGGTGACACAAATAGCTGACATTGAATAATTCATCATCTTCAATCACTGGCATTGAACCGGCAATAATATTGATATTGTACGATACCGCTAAACGTGACATTTCAGTCAGTATTTCATCGGTGTAAGTCGCCAAGTTCCATATCGCATCAATCGATGAATCAGCCGGCTTAATGCCCATCAAAGGTGCATTAAAGAATTCCGGAAATAAGGCCACGTCACATTTATAATCAGACAATGCATCAACAAAATATTCTGCCTGTTGCAACAATGCAGGCACATCTTCAAAGTAACGCATTTGCCATTGCACGCAGCCAATACGTGCTGTATTTCTGTGACCACCAAAAAGTTTTTGCTCTTCTGGATCATAATAAATATTGTGCCATTGCAGCAACGTGGCATAACCCATAGAGTCTTTATCTTCAGGCAAATAGGCCTTCAAGATCTGTTTAACTTCGAAGCCATTTGATAATTGGAAAGTCAAAATAGGATCGAATAAATCTTTTGATTTCACCGCTTCAATATATTGATAGGGGGTCATGTCTTTGGCATGTTGACGGTAATTTGGAATACGTCCACCAGCCATAATCGACTTAAGATTTAAGTTTTTACACAGCTCTCGTCTTCCTTCATACAAACGTCGACCAACACGCAAGCCTCGGTACTCAGGACAAACAAATACGTCAACACCGTATAAGACATCGCCTTTTGGATCATGAGTAGTTAAGTAAGCATCACCAGTGATTTCATCGTAGGTGTGTTTATCGCCAAACTTGTCATAATCAACGATGACAGAAAAAGCACAGGCAATCACTTTGCCTTTATCTTCAATACATATTTGCCCAGTAGGGAACATGTTTAACATGGCCTGATATTTTTTTTGTGGCCATGCGCCACCTACTTTTTTATATACATTGTCCATCAGCTCTTTTACATCAGGATAATCCGCTATTTGTAAATATCTGAGCTCAAAACTATGTTGTGACTCTTCTTTTTGAGAAGTCTGTTCATTCTCTTTTTCCATTACAATCTTTCCTCAGAGCTTTTTAAGAATTGGTTTTGCTATTTGTTAATAGGTATTCAAATTCAGGATCCACTACTAAACGACCTTGCATGGCTTCTCGGCCGAGCAACATCAGAAAATTCATTTCCGAGCGGTCTGTTAGAGTGAGTTGAATGGGCCATTGCATATCCGCCATCACAATCGTGGTGGTAATGACATAGCGTTTTTCGCGGGTGGCCGTTGAACTTTTTACGTTGCGCCTCGCTTCGACTTTAATTTCTCTTCGTACAATTTTACTGACTTGATGAATATCAGGATGAATATCAAAACTCACCCAGGACTCTCCATCTCGTTCAAACTCATCAATGTTGTCCACGTGTAAGGAGGAGGTTGTCGCCCCTGTATCAACTCTTACATTTAAATCATTGATGCTCAGTTCGGGTAGATCACATAACTCTAGCGAGCCAACTATGTGTTTATTTCCGAGTACGTTCATTATTTACCTCTTTAATTTTTACAATACTATTGTCTGTTCCGCTAAGTCCAGATTATCTTGTAACAACTCAAGGCCTACTGCCACAGAATCGGGCTGCTTAAAATAAGCGACGTGGTACATCGCTTCGCCTGTTTGGGTGAGTGGAATATTTTGTTTTCCTACAATCACGCCTTGAGCAGGCGCCAAAATCCGGCTTAATTCATTGCCGTAAGGATCAGATATTAAGGCCAGTACATCGCCTTTTTGCACATGATCACCCAATTGGGCAACATGGTTTACAAAGCCACTTTCTGTTGCACGAACCCAGCCACTTTGTCGTGCTATAAAAGGCTGAATATCATGTTCTTTGCTTATTTTTCGTTTATTGAGCATGCCGATTTCACGCATGACATTAATTACGCCCTTCAAACCTGCGCGGATTGACATCTCATCGTAACGCAAAGCTTCACCAGCTTCATACAATATCACTTTAACACCAAGGTCAGCTGCACATTGGCGTAACGACCCTTCACGGATATCAGTATTAAGTAGCACCGGTAAACCAAAAGATTTTGCCATCGCCAAGGTGGCTTCGTCAGCAAAGTCACCTCGAATTTGCGGGAGGTTACTGCGGTGGATTGCGCCAGTATGCAAGTCAATCCCATAGTCACACTTGACCACAATCTCATTTAAAAACAAATGAGCAATACGCCCCGCTAATGAGCCTTTGGCTGACCCAGGAAAAGAGCGATTAAGGTCGCGACGGTCTGGCAAATAACGACTTTGGTTTAAAACGCCGTATACGTTAACCATAGGTACAGCTATCAGTGTACCCCGTAAACGCTGAATGGCCTTACTTTTTAGTAATCTTGCAACTATTTCAATACCGTTTAATTCGTCACCATGAATAGCGGCGCTAACAAATAAGGTAGGACCAGACCGTTTACCCCTGATCACATGCACAGGAATTGGGATCTTGGTATCCGTAAACAAACGGGGAGTGGGTAATTGAATTTGTTTCGTTTCGCCCGGCTTTATTTCAACCCCGGCAATCTCTAATTTAGTCGAAGCCATTTATCCTTTTCCTACTGTTTTGTTTTTATGAGGTTGTGCATTATTTTCGATAAACTCGATAATCATCGCCGCAACATCTTTGCCCGTGGCCTTTTCGATACCCTCAAGGCCTGGGGATGAATTAACTTCCATCACCACTGGGCCATTATTGGAGCGCAATATATCCACACCACTCATATTTAGGCCCATCGTTTTGGCTGCATCAACCGCCGTTTTGCGCTCAGCAGGCGATAAACGAACTACGCTGGCCGTCCCACCACGATGCAGGTTAGAGCGAAACTCGCCTTCATTGGCTTGACGCTTCATTGCTGCCACTACTTTACCGCCCACTACAAAACAGCGGATATCAGCACCGCCTGCCTCTTTGATATATTCTTGCACTAAAATATTGGCTTTTAACCCCATAAACGCTTCGATGATGGCTTCGGCGGTTTTTTGCGTTTCCGCTAATACCACACCAATACCTTGAGTGCCCTCAAGTAACTTAATCACCACGGGCGCCCCACCGACATTTCTGATTAAGTCATCAATTCGATCGGGATGATTAGCAAAACCTGTTCTAGGCAAACCAATGCCTTTACGCGACAACAACTGCAATGAGCGCAATTTGTCACGAGAACGACTGATGGCCACAGATTCATTAATTGAAAAAGTGCCCATCATTTCAAATTGGCGCACCACTGAAGTACCGTAAAACGTTACCGAAGATCCAATTCTGGGAATAACCGCATCGTATTTAGGTAAAGGACTACCTTTATACCGCACCGATGGATGGTTACTCGTAATATCCATGTAGCAATGCATTGTATCAATAATATCAACGGTATGCCCCCGTTGCTCCCCTGCTTCTTTGAGACGCTGCGTTGAGTACAACTTAGCATTGCGAGACAAAATGGCGATACGCATAAAATTTCTCCGTCGAATAACTACTATATTCGATAAATATTCAAAATAGGCGGCATTATATAGCTAAATGTTACTTAAATACCGTAGTATTAAAAATTTAGACGCAGCAGTGGAGGCCCTTTATGGTTAATCAAGAGCAACGCGAAAACGCCTTTTTGTGGACATTAGACGCACTGAAAAACGGCGAGATTGCTGTGCCCATCATCGCCCGTGAATTTAGCCCAGAAGACTGGGCTTTTATGTTCGAAGGTCTACCTAAGGCCTTGCGCTTTGAATTATGGCAAACCTTAACCCAAGATAAAAAACCCTCTATTTTAGCCGCGATGCGCGATGACTCCCGTGAACAGCTTATCTCGCTATTAAGTACCGAAGAACTCGAAGAAGTCGTCACTGAAAGTAGCGCCGAACAGTTAGTTGAGATTCTTGATGTCTTACCGAATAAAGTCGCAAGAGGCTTAATTAAGAAACTTAATTCTGAAGAATCTGGCTTGGTGACCGCAGCACTAAACTATGACGATACCCAACTCGGACGTTACATTAGTCATGAAGTTTATACCGTTAACAAACGAACCAATGTGAGTGAACTGTTAATTGAGTTAAAAGCACAAGTACTGCCGGCTTATACAGACAGTATTCTGGTGGTTGATGAGGCCAACCATTATTTGGGACAAATTGACTTAAGTGATTTATTTAGTAGCACCACAGATATGAACGTCATGCAATTAGCTGAATTTTCAGACCGCGTTTTATCCGCTGATCTCGACTTGTATGACGCTGCTGATGCGGTTAAAAGTAGTGGTTGTTCAATGTTACCGGTATTGGGCAAAGACGGCCGACTCATTGGCCGTTTTACTCTTAAAGATGCCATAGATGTCTTTCAGGAATATTACGAAGCCCAAATGTCTCATATGGGTAAAGTTAATGACGAAGATTTATTTGCCCCAGTATTTACTAGCTCACGACGTCGTGCCGTATGGCTAGGCATTAACTTAATCACGGCTTTTGCGGCCTCAATTGTTATAGGCGCATTTGATGCCGTTGTCGCCCAAGTGGTCGCCCTTGCTGTGTTAATGCCAATCGTAGCAAGTATGGGTGGCATCACGGGGAGTCAAACCCTGACCCTGACCATACGTGGTTTAGCCACCGGCCAACTGGCTAGCTCTAATTTGCGCGCCTTGGGTAATAAAGAAGTCTTAGTGGCGTTTTTTAACGGCCTGTTATGGGCCACAGTAGTGTGTATCATTACATCCTTGTGGTTTGAAAACCCATGGCTGTCGGCCATCATTGCTGTTTCAATAGTGATTAATATGATTGTGGCCGCTTTTGCTGGTATCGCTATTCCAGTGTTTTTAGATAAAATTGGTATTGATCCTGCGCTCGCCGGCTCCGTAATTTTAACTACAGTGACTGACGTTGTAGGGTTTTTTATCTTTCTTGGTTCAGCCTCACTATTACTTATTTAATGGTTTATAGAATGAATCAATACAGATAAAGCCGCTATGGTCATAGCGTTGTCATCTTTTGTTCTCTATAATTCCGCACTTTGTACGCGATAAACTCAGGATAAAATGACATTAATGGCTAATAAAAAGAAGTGGACAATCGAAGATTCTGAAAACTTGTACCGTGTTAATCGATGGGGTGCTGGTTATTTTGAAATTGGTCAAAATGGTAATTTAAACATTACTCCTGACCCGACGAATAAAAATATTCGTATTGATTTCAAAGCGGTTCTGGATGAGATAAAAGAAGAAGGGATCCAATTCCCTGTTGTGGTTCGCTTCCATGACATCCTTCGTTCACAAGTTTCTATGCTTAATGAAATTTTTATTAAGACCGTGCGCGAAGCCGAGTATCAGGGTAAATACATGGGTGTTTACCCTATAAAAGTAAACCAAATGCGCGAAGTGGTTGAAGAAATCGTCGATGCGGGTGCACCTTTTAATTATGGCTTAGAGGCAGGTTCAAAAGCAGAATTGCTGACCGTTATGGCCTATAACACTAATGAAGACTCTTTGACCGTATTAAACGGCTATAAAGATAAAGAATTTATGCGCTTAGCTTTGTTAGGTAACAAACTAGGTCGTAAATTTATTATAGTCATCGAAAAGTATTCTGAACTGTTGTTATTAGTCAAAACATCGAAAGAATTGGGTATTTTACCCATGATTGGTGTGCGATCTAAAATGACTGTAAAGGGCCGTGGTAAGTGGGAAGGCTCAGGTGGCGACCGCGCCAAATTTGGTTTAACCATTAGTGAAATCATTCGAGCTGCGCGCTATTTACAAGAAAACGATATGACAGAGTGCTTGACCTTATTGCATTTCCATATCGGTAGCCAACTTACTGATATTCGTGCGGTAAAAGAAGCGATTACTGAAGGGGCAATGATTTACGCCGACCTCTACAACATGGGTTTCAAGCTCAACTACGTAGATGTGGGTGGCGGCCTCGGTATCGATTACGATGGCAGCAAATCCACCAGCGACTCCTCTAGAAACTACAGTATGGAAGAGTATGTGGCGGATATCGTGTTTGGCATGAAGCAAGTTTGCGATCTTGAAAAAGTGCCCCATCCTACCCTAGTCAGTGAAAGTGGACGGGCCATTACTGCCCATCACAGTTGCGTCGTTACTCAAGTGGTTGGTGAGATCAAAGCCAACGGCATGGAGATAGACACGTCTCCCTTAGAAGATGACCATATTCTATTAACTAATATGCGTGAATTATCAGTGGAAATTGAAAAGCAAAATAATTTGCAAGAGATTTTCAATGACGCATCTCAGTGGAAAGAACAAGCACTGTCGGCCTTCAAGCTGCGAGTTATTTCTCTTGAAGAGTTGGGCAAGATCGAAACCTTGTATTGGCAAACGATGGTGACCTTGCAACAACGGCTTAAGGACGTTGACTTCGTTCCAGAAGAGATGAAAGAGCTCGACTACAATTTGTCTTCACAATATTTGTGTAACTTTTCGGTCTTTCAATCGGCGGCAGATACGTGGGCAATCGATCAAGTACTGCCTGTCATTCCGTTGACAAGAATGGATGAAAAACCAACCGTTAATTGTTCATTGGTTGATATAACCTGCGACAGTGACGGCAAATTAGACCAATTTGTCAGTGCCAATGGCATCGCTGATATTATCCCTATGCACACCTTGAAAAAAGATGAAGATTACTATCTTGGTCTGTTTTTAACCGGCGCTTATCAAGATGTAATGGGGGATATGCATAACTTATTTGGTAGACTAAATGAGGTACATATCTTCAGTTATGATGATGACCCTGAAGACTTTTACATCGAAGAAGTGGTAAAAGGCTCCTCAGTAGAAGACGTATTGTCAATTATGCAATACAACCCGGGCGCCATGGCACAAAGCGTTAAAAAGATGATCGATGGGCATGTTGCCAAAGGGCAATTGAATCCAAGAGAAGGGGTTAAATGGACCGACTTTTATGAGGCCTGTTTGAAAGGTTACACCTACCTAAAAACGACCGATTAATAGGGTTTTACATCTGGCCAAAGCCTGCTTTGGCCAGATACTTAATTAGCTGATATCAATGGAATACTAGAGTTTAGCGCTTGCTGCTGCTCTAGGGCATTAAAACAAGCGGCCCAAAAATCGGCGCTGAATTGATTAATTAAATTGGACTCCGCATTCATTAACATCACATAACCCACTTGAAAGTCTGGCGTAAAAGCCACATCAGCACGATAACCTTGAACCCAACCACCATGATAATTGAGTTTATGGCCATTAAAATCATAGATGCGCCAACCCAAACCATAGTGAGCTTCATTTAAATACTGACGCCATTCACGTCGATAGGTTTCACGTTTACTTTCCGTCAAGGGTGTAGTTACTTTATCAACAAGTTTACTGTCTAACACTAGTGGAAATTCACCCAATAGTGCCCTCACCCATAAAACCATATCGCGCATACTGGCATTTACTCCAGCTGCAGGTGAATATTGATAATAATCATCTCTGACACTCACCGCACGCCAGCTTTTTTTGCCAATGGCCACGTGGGGTTTAGCCCAATGTTCAGAAGCAAGTAAGTTGTTTTTACCGACACTAGCATGGGGCAGTTGCAAGGGTTTGATCAATTCTTGATCGAGCGCTTGTCCATAAGAACTATGATGCTGTATAAAATATTCTTCGATTACGCCAAACAAGGTATTTTGATAGGTATAACACTTTCCCGGTGCACACAGGGGTTTAAGCTCTGACAACATGGTTAATACCTTTGGCAAAGGATAATTAGCTTCAATCAGATTATCGTAAGCGTTGGGCGTAAAACCACTAGATTGACCAATAATGTGCTGCAGTTGCAAGGTGTTTTTACCAAAGGCCGAGAAGCTATAATCTGGAACAAGCTGGCCAACCGGTTGCTGCCATTGCAGGCGATGTTGCTCAACATATTTGGCCATCAACATAGAGGTAAAGGTTTTGGACACCGAGGCAAGTCTAAATACCGTATCCAGACTGATATTTGCACCATTTCTACTTTCTTTGCCGTACACGAATACTTTTGCTGGTTGGCCTTTTTCGATGTAAGCAAACACGTAACCTGGAATATTTTTGGCACTCGCTTGTTGTTGAATCTGTTGCGAGTAGTTATCTAGCCATGGGGGCAGTTCTGTATTATCGGCGGCTATGGCAACATTAGCGCTCAATAGACACAAATAACACCAATACAAAACTTGTTTAAACATTACTACCTTATTAAACGTTAATTTTATCCACAGTATCGATGATTTCTCGAACTATACTAAAGACTGCCAGCGAGGCATTATCCCGCTAGGATCTCTCGACAATCAAGTACTGTCAACCTTAGCCCTTGTAACAGTATGATGCACCAAACGCTTTAATGGAAACGCCCCAACATTCAATTCCGCTTTTGTCGCACTTCATCTAAGGAAAACCGCTAGTATTACGCCATGATTAGTTTACTAAACCAACCTAATGTCTGACCTACAACTATATCAACAAGCTCGTTTGAGTCGCGACCCGCGATTTGATGGGCACTTTTTTGTCGCGGTGAAAACCACAAAAATATTTTGTCGTTCTATTTGCCCGGCCAATCTTCCCTTAGAAAAGAATGTTGAATATTTTGTCCTGGCTCAACAAGCCATGCAACAGGGTTACCGCCCTTGTTTACGCTGTCGGCCTGACAGTGCGCCAAAATCATATGCTTGGCAAGGCACGGCCACCACCGTGGCGCGGGCAAGTCAGTTATTGCATACCCATCTCGATCTAAGCATCCGTGAAATTGCTGAAAAACTCGGTATTGGTGAGCGCTATTTTCGACAGTTATTTAGAGCGCATATCGGTCTTAGTCCCAAACAATTTCAATTATACGCTCAAATATTACTGGCTAAGCAGCTTCTACATCACAGTAACTTAAGCATTGAACAGCTTGCTCAGTCTTGTGGATTTAATAGTGCTCGACGCTTACAAATGCAAATGAAAAAACTGTGTAATTTATCACCTTCACAAGTACGCCAAAAAAAACGGCCCCTTGAACAGGACATCCGCCTAACGATCGCTTTTCGAGCTCCTTATGATTGGCCACAAGTCAGAGAATTTTTCGCGTTGCGGGCCATTGCCGGGATTGAACAAGTGAGTCCTAACAGCTATGCCCGCTTTTTTTGTCTTGAAAATGAGCAGGCTTGGTTTGAAGCCGAATACGATGAATTGCACAATAGATTTAAACTGCACATTAAATTGAATAATATAACACTGCTACCTAAAGTCATCGCCAACATAGAAAGAATGCTTGATGTGAATGCCGATGTGCATGCCATCACTCAAAGGCTACTATTAAGTGGAGTTCCGCCAGAGTGCCTAAATGTTGGCTTACGTTTACCGGGTGTTTGGAATACTTTTGAAGCAGGATGCCGCGCTATTTTAGGTCAGCAAATTTCTGTCAAGGCGGCGATTAACTTATTAACCTTACTCAGTGCAACATTAGGTGAGAAACAAGTAGATGCCCTTTATTTTCCCAGCCCATCGGTAGTAGCCGCTAGCGACTTAAGTTTTTTGAAAATGCCTCTTAGTCGGCGTAATACTCTGCAGGCGTTTGCTCAATGGTTCGAGCATCATCCCCAGGGTGATATCAGTGAGTGGCTCAATATAAAGGGGGTTGGTCCGTGGACCGTTGCTTACGCTCAATTGCGCGGTATCTCATTACCGGATGTATGGTTATTGAGTGATCTAGTGATTAAAAATCAATTAAAAAAATACCCAATAAGACCTGAATTAGCACAACCGTGGCGCAGCTATTTAACCTTACAACTTTGGACACTAGCATGAGCAATCCCTCTCTTTTGTATAACTATATGCCCAGCCCTTTTGGTCAACTTGAACTTGCCGCGACACACGATAAATTATACTCCCTTCGCTTTGAAAGCGAATACTTACACACTGTTCAAAGGAATGAAATAATAGAAAAAACTCAACAGCAGCTCAAAGAATATTTTGCAGGTAGCAGGCTGTATTTTGATCTGCCACTTGATGACGACGGTACCCTTTTTCAACAACAAGTATGGCAGCAGTTACGCTGTATTCCTTATGGCACAACCTGTAGCTACGGTGATATTGCTAAAACCATTGGTCGACCAAAGGCAGTAAGAGCCGTGGGTGCAGCCAATGGCCGCAATAGAATTGCTATTATCGTGCCCTGTCATCGAGTGATAGGTGCGAATGGCAGTTTAACCGGCTATGCATGGGGCCTTTCAGTTAAGACCGCTCTGCTCAATCACGAACAGCAAGTTCAACACTTAGCGAAAGGAAATACCTTTGCCAATTAAATATGTTGCCGAACTGATCCTCTTAGCAGCCATTTGGGGCGCATCATTTTTATTTATGCGCTCTACTTCAGCGGAATTTGGTCCGATTATGCTGATCACTCTGCGTACTGGCATTGCTGCCTTAGTTTTACTGCCATGGTTGATTTTACAACAACACACAGCTGTTATGTTCAAACATTGGCGCACAATAACAGTAATAGGCCTAACCAATACTGCCATTCCATTTTGCCTATTTAGTTATAGTACCCTCTATTTAGGGGCGGGATATGCTTCTGTATTAAACGCGACAGCCCCTATGTTTGGCGCATTAATTGGATTTTATTGGTTAAAAGATAGATTATTACCTGTGGCAATTTGGGGTTTCGTTATTGGATTTATTGGCGTCTTGGTGCTTAGTCTATCTCGACAACACACAGAGCTTGCCACGAATTTCTTACCTATAAGCGCAGCCCTTGCTGCGACTTTTTTATATGGTCTTGCCGCTTGTTACTCTAAGCGCTATTTACAAGGAGTAAATGCCTTAGCCATCGCCACGGGTAGTCAGCTGGTTGCAACACTCACTCTCGCCCCTCTCAGTCTGTTTTTTTGGCCAGCCACTATGCCAAGCATTGCAAGTTGGTGGCAAGTTATCATTTTGGGTGTTGTATGCACCGCATTTGCCTATATTTTGTATTTTCGTCTGATTGCCAATATAGGTTCAGCCAAGGCTATTACCGTGGCCTATTTAGTACCGGTATTTGGCGTTTTGTGGGGCATGATTTTCTTGGCTGAGCAATTAAGCTTGGGCATGTGGGTGGGTGCAGCCTTAGTATTGTTCGGTGTTGCCCTCACATCAGGCTTAGTCACTCGTTACCAAACTAAGCCTGCTGTGTAGCGTATTTAAATGAGTTTTTAGGCCTCTATCAATTGTATTCTTACAACGTTCCGGCCATCTCGCTTAGCGGAAAATAAGGCATCATCGGCGGCAGAAATCACTTCTGACATCGTGCGTGCGATTGCGGTAAATGAAATACCAAAACTACCGGTAATTTGAATGGAAGTAGTACCTGTGGTAATTGTCATCGCGGCCAGCTTATTACATAATTTTTGGCATACTTCCGCCGCTTCGTGAGGACCTGTATCTGGCATTAGAATGATAAATTCAGCACCCGACCAGCGGCCCAATATGTCTTTATCGCGAATTTCAGCCAATAACATTCTAGTCACTTGGCGCAAAACAATATCGCCCGCTTTGCGCCCATGTGTTTCATTGATGGGCGTGAAATTATCCAAGTCAACTAACACTAAACTGACCGACTGTTTTTGATACATCAACTCTTCAAATTTGAGAGTGATATTACTGCGATTAGGTAATTCGGTCAGAATATCGATTTGTTTTATTTTTTGAATATCTTTTTTGAAGTAATACAGCAAATTGTAAATTAATAAAAACAGGCCAAATATAACTGCCAGCAGAGTCACGATACTAATAATGAAACCGCGACTAATATCAATTTGCCGAGACTGCAAGGGGGTTAATAAGTATAAGGTCCAGTCAAAGGCTTGAATTTTGAGCTCAGCAATCAGTGACTCGACACCATCAATGGGTAACAGTAGGTTATTAAGAGAAGCCTGTTTTTCTTCGTTTAAGGCCGCATACCAAGGTAAATCATTGAGATTTTTAAAGGTTGCTCCTTGAACCAATAATTCGGGATCGGAGGTGAGGGTAATATCTTTGTTCTGGTCGACAAAAATAAAGTCATAACCGTAGGCCTTTTTGTATTGATTAAATATTTCGGTAAAACTATGCAAGCTTTTACCCACACCAAATACCCCCAAAAACTGTTGTTCTTCATCATATACTTTTAGATCAATATAAAACTGCGGGTTTTGCCATTGACCTATATCTGCCATCGCATCAACCGCCTGCGCCTTATATCTAAAATACCAATCTACTTTTGATTCAACTAAGTCTATTTTGCTACCGTCAGAATTATATTGAACACGACTGATTTCACTCGCGATAAAGAAGTTAAGGTCAAATTCATTGTGCATTCGCGCTAATGTTGAAAAAATCCGCTCTTCATCAATGATGGGCGCTGACATTAAATCGTGCAGTTCACGGGCTTTAACTAAGGTTTGCGATATATGTAAGGGCTTCATTAACTCTTCAACAATAAGTTGTAGAGCGGGAGAGTGAGATTGTTGTTGGGCGCGACTTTGCTCAGCCACAATTTTTGAAATACTAAAATGCACTAAGGTGACAATGGAAATGACGACGATAACAAACAACATCAAGATACTTCGATGTAGGGTTCTAAAAATATTCACAGGCAGCCTTGCTTATGTTGGGTTATTTTTGAAGCCAAAGTTCTCCTTGGCTAAGCGGTATTCCACAGTAGCGCACAATTAAAATCAAGTTTCATACAGCATTTATACAAAATTAATTGTGCATTAGTTCATCTTTTTACCCAAAGTATCCTTTCTCATATTGAGTCGCAGACTTAGACAGTTAAAAACCAAGGTTTAAGCTTAGCTATCAAGCAAAATATCATAACATTGTCTGCACTTAAATGTGTCAGGCTTAATAGCCAATCATGGTTTTACACTTTTTATCATGACACTGACTTATAAATAATAAACAATGCGGTTTTATCAAAAAACAACTCGGTTTGATGTACTATCTGCCAATAATAATGCTGAATAAAAAGGATAAAATATGACATGTTCTGTAGTCATTCTGGCCGCTGGTAAAGGTACCAGAATGAAATCCACCTTACCCAAAGTGTTGCATCCTATTGGAGGTAAACCTATGGTCCAGCACATCATTGATACTGTCAGGCAAGTGGGGGCCAGCAATATTAATCTTGTTTACGGCCACGGTGCCGAACAGCTGCAACAGGCCCTAATGCACAATGACTTAAATTGGTGTTTACAAGCGGAACAACTTGGTACCGGGCACGCCGTACAGCAAGCGCTGCCCTATTTAGCTGATAACGAGGACGTGCTTATTTTAGTGGGTGATGCCCCCCTTATTAAAGCGGCGACCCTTGAGCTGTTGCTTAAAACCAAACAACAAGCAGATTTAGCCCTACTCACTGTGCATTTGGATGATCCCACTGGCATGGGCCGTATCATTCGCAGCGGCGAACAAGTAAGGGCCATTGTTGAACATAAAGATGCAACAGAGGCCCAGCGCCAAATAACTGAAATAAATACCGGTATAATGGTGATGGGTGGCAAAGACCTCAAACGCTGGTTAAGCCAATTAAATAGTAACAATGCCCAAGGTGAGTTTTATCTTACTGACGTTATAGAAATGGCGGCCAACGAAGGAAAAGTCATTAAGGCCTCTCATCCCACTTCAGCAACTGAAGTAGAAGGGATCAACAACCGTATGCAATTAGCTAAAATAGAGCGGGCCTTTCAAACCGAACAAGCTAACGATTTAATGAGTAAAGGCGTAACCTTACTTGATCCACAGCGCTTTGATTTGCGTGGTGATTTAGTGGTTGGCCAGGATATCGTGATTGACGTCAATGTTGTTATTGAAGGCACAGTAAGTATTGGTTCTAACGTTAAAATTGGACCCAACTGCTTGCTTATAGACTGCACAATTGCTGACGGCACCGTGGTAGAGGCCAATTCTATTATTGAGCAAGCCCAGGTGGCTGAAAACTGTCATATCGGGCCATTTGCACGTTTACGACCCGGCACTGAGATCCTCGAAGGCGCCAAAGTAGGTAACTTTGTTGAATTGAAGAAAACCATTTTGGGCTTAGGCTCAAAGGCTAATCACTTTACTTATTTAGGTGACACTACGGTAGGCAGCAAAGTTAACATTGGCGCCGGTACCATCACCTGTAATTATGATGGTGTGAATAAAGCACGCACTGAAATTGGCGACGGTGCCTTTATTGGCTCAAACAGCTCAATTGTGGCACCCGTATCCATCGGTAAAAATGCCACCGTCGGCGCGGGTTCTACCATCACCAAATCCATCGCCGACGAAGAATTGGCGATTGCACGAGCTAAACAACGTAATATTACCGGCTGGCAAAGACCGACTAAAAAATAAGCTTATGTAAAAATATACTTACGAATGCAACGTTATAACTTTCATTTCGAAAGATAATATTGCATTTAGTAATTTATTTATTAAACTACGTAACATTATATGTGTCGAGCAGTCTATATTTTGCAAAAACGTAATACTCAACAACGCCGCCGAGCTATCATTGAATGCCTAAACACCAATGGTGAAGTCGTCGTCGATGAATTAGCACGACAATTTTCTACTTCTGAAGTCACTATTCGCAAAGATTTGGCTGAACTGGAAAATAATGGCTTGTTACTGCGCAAGTTTGGAGGTGCTGTATTGCTGCCCAAAGACGCTTCAGAGCTGTCCAACGAAAAGTTGTCTAGTCGCAAAATAGCCATTGCCAAGGCCGCAGCTGAATTAATCAAAGATCATAACCGCATTATTATAGATAGTGGCAGCACTACCTCAGCTCTTCTCCCCTTATTAAAAAGTAAAATTGGTCTGGTTGTAATGACCAATTCTTTGCAAGTAAGTAATTACTTACTTGAACAAGAAAACGAACCTAAAATACTCATGACGGGGGGTAGCTGGGATACGCAATCTCATTCTTTTCAAGGCAAGATGGCTGAGATGGTACTGCGCTCTTACAATTTTGATCAGGCCTTTTTAGGGGCCGCAGGCTTAGACCTCGAACAAGGCAGCACCACATTTAATGAATTAACTCAGCTTAGTAAGGTCATGGCTGAAGTATCAAATCAAGTGATTGTGATGGCAGAATCAGAAAAGTTACAACGAAAAATACCTAATGTAGAATTGCCGTGGCAATCTATCTCAATACTGGTGACGGACGACCTGATAAGTATTGAAGCAAAACAAAGTATTGAAAAACATGGTGTCGCAGTGATCTGCGCTAAACCCCTTTAATTGGAGTCATTGTATGTGTGGAATTGTTGGAGCTATTGCTGAAAGAAACGTAGTAGAAATCCTGTTAGAGGGTTTAAAACGTCTTGAATACCGTGGATATGATTCTGCGGGTGTGGCTTTATTAGACGCAGACGGCCTTCTTACTCGTACGCGACGCATCGGCAAAGTCAAAGAATTAGCTGATGCCATTCATCAGTTTCCCGTTAAAGGTGCGACAGGCATAGCTCATACGCGTTGGGCAACCCATGGTGGCGTAACTGAAGCCAACGCTCATCCCCATTTTTCCAGTGAGCGCATCGCGGTAGTGCACAATGGCATTATTGAAAACTATCAACAACTACGCAAAGATTTAACAGCGAAGGGCTATGGCTTTACCTCTGATACCGATACCGAAACGATTGCCCATCAAGTACATTGGGAGGTTGACCAATGTAAAGACTTACTTACTGCAGTACAAAGAGCAGTAGCCAAGTTTCATGGTGCCTATGGAACGGTTATTATGGATAAACTTGACCCTGAACGCTTAATAGTGGCTCGCTCTGGCAGCCCACTAGTTATCGGTTTAGGCATAGGTGAAAACTTCATTGCCTCAGATCAAATGGCACTCCTGCCAGTCACACGTCGATTTATGTATTTAGAAGAAGGCGACGTTGCGGAAATTACCCGTACATCAATCAAAGTATATGATTACCAAGGTGAGTTAGTAGAGCGCGAAGTCAACGAATCTGATATTGAACATGATGCCGGAGATAAAGCAGGTTATCGCCACTATATGCTCAAAGAAATACACGAACAACCCAGTGTAGTGCGCAATACTTTATCAGGTCGTTTACATGAAACAGGTATTAGTGCCAATATTTTTGGTCAAGGCGCCGATGCATTACTAGCTAAAATAAAACACGTGCAAATTATTGCCTGTGGCACTAGCTATCACTCAGGTATGACAGCGCGCTATTGGTTAGAGCAATACGCTAACGTCTCTTGTAATGTTGAAATTGCCTCAGAATTTCGCTATCGCAAATCTTTTGTGCACCCCAATAGTTTGATTGTGACTATTTCACAATCGGGCGAAACAGCCGATACCCTAGCTGCCCTGCGTTTAGCCAAAGAACAAGGCTACGCCGCCAGCTTAACCATTTGTAATGTGCCTGGTTCGTCATTAGTTCGAGAGTCGGACTTAGCCTTTATGACCCTCGCAGGGGCTGAAATAGGTGTGGCTTCAACCAAAGCCTTCACTACCCAATTGACTGGTTTGTTGATGCTGACCTTAGCAATTGGCCAGCACAATGGCATGAGTCAACTTGACCATACCAACATCGTCAAGGCATTGCATAGCCTACCGGCGAAGTTAGAAGAAACCCTCGAACTGACTAAAGGCATAAAAGAACTAGCCGAAGAGTTTGCCGACAAACAGCATAGTTTATTTTTAGGCCGTGGTGACCAATATCCGATAGCAATGGAAGGCGCACTAAAACTAAAAGAAATTTCCTATATTCATGCTGAAGCCTATGCATCGGGTGAATTGAAACATGGTCCGTTAGCGTTAATCGATGAAGACATGCCTGTTATCGTGGTAGCACCTAACAATGAATTGTTAGAAAAGCTAAAGTCGAACGTAGAAGAAGTGCGCGCGCGCGGCGGTATTATGTATGTATTTGCCGACAAACAAGCCAATTTCAAAAGTGATAAAACCATGCGGGTCATCAATGTTCCACATTGTGAACCAGCAATCGCCCCTATCATTTACACCATTCCACTGCAGTTGCTGTCCTACTACGTTGCCATTATTAAAGGCACTGATGTCGACCAACCACGAAATTTAGCCAAATCCGTAACGGTAGAATAACACAAGGGGCTTAGGCCCCTTTTTGTTGCTTGCACATTAATGTTTGAAACTGAAACTCCATGAAACCCTTGATTTTGTGTACTTGGTTTTTGACCAAATTACTTAATGTTTGTAACTAGGGACAGCCAAAAGTTAAAACGCTATAAAAACTCGACGAATTAAAGTTTGAAACTCAGTCTTACTTAATATGCTGACAGGCGGGTTTGAAGCGAAAAGCAGACACACATAAAATTATCTGGTAGTGTGGAATTAGGTTAGTTTTCGACCCAAAGCGGACCTTAGAGAATGAGACTAATCAGTCGTCTTTGAGCGTAAACTTACCCTTGAAGATGATGTTCGGCTATGTCTATAAATTGCTCATTGGAGCCATCCAAAGTTGCCAACTTTATTGTTCACCGACAACTTGTTCTTTATTGTTTTCTATACGCGTTCGCATATATAAATAAGTGTTTTTAGCTTCAAACGCATTATTTATGCGTTCGCATATATTTGTGTTATTTCTACTATAAATAAGCTACAATTGCCGCGAACGCATATACTATGAGGTCAGAATGCAGGTTACAATTACTGATACTAAGCAAATAGGGCAGATTGCCAAGCTAGTGAGGAAGCATCAAGGGCTTGACCAAGCCACTTCAGCTTCATTAAGTGGAAATGGCACCACGTTCACCAGTGAATTTGAAAACGGAAAACCAACCGTTGAGATAGGGCGTGTATTGAATGTCCTCGATGCTCTTGGGATCACTGTGACACTTGATATTCCTATGCAAACAGAAATGTTAACGGCAATGGAAAGAAACCTAATTGAACTGATTATCACAGGATAAGCTGTAATGCGTCGTATTTTGAATGTGTTTATCGACAAAACCCTAGTTGGCGAGTTATCAGAAGATAATAACATCTGGTCCTTTGAGTATGAGCCTAATTGGTTAACTGCACCAGAAAGCTTTCCGATATCTCCGAGTATTCCCTTAATAGAAGATAAGCAAACAGACGGCTCATCTACTCGCCCCATTCAATGGTTCTTTGACAACCTATTGCCAGAGGAAAAAGCACGAGAGTTACTTGCCAAAGATATCAAGGAGCCTGTAGAGGACGTGTTTGCATTATTAACGAAAGCTGGTGCTGAATCTGCTGGGGCAATCACATTACTGCCACCAGACACCCCTATTCCAGAAGGTGATATACACTCACTGACCAAAGAAGAAATGAACAAACGTATTGAATTGCTACCGAAGACATCATTAAATCGTAGTGAGCGGAAACGTATGTCATTAGCCGGTGCGCAACACAAGATGTTAGTCGTGTTACATGAGGGAAAATTATATGAGCCAAGTGGCAACATGCCTTCAACTCACATCCTAAAACCATGTCATTCAGATCCAGATGTGTATTACCAAACACCCATCAACGAGTGGTTTGTGATGAAACTTGCTGATAAATGTGGACTCAATGTGCCGCCTGTCGATATCGTTTATTTTCCAGAGCCTGCTTATATAATTAAGCGATTTGACAGAAAAGGACATCACCCACACCAGCAAAGGTTGCATATGTTGGATGGCTGTCAGCTTTTGAATTACCCGCACTTGACAAAATACCGCAATAACAATGTCGCAAGTTTAGTGAATATCGTGGATAAAACGCGTACAAAAGCTAAAACACTATTAGAAATATTTCGCTGGGCTTGTTTCAATGCCATGGTGGGCAATGGTGATGCACATTTAAAGAACCTGTCATTTTTTATTAGCAAAAACTACATAACCATGACCCCACATTATGATCTGCTTAGTACAGCAATATATGAAGGTATAGGGAAGCATCTCGATCATGAGCTGGCTCAGGAAATGGGCGGCGTGAAAATTTTAGCTAATTTGAAACGGGACCATGTATTGGCCTTTGGCATTGAATTGGGATTGCGCGAGAAATTGGCCGCATCAACGTTAGATGATGTGATTAAAAAAATTGTGCCTTCCTCAACATCCATGCTGATGATAGCTGAAAAAGAGCGAGTTTTAGGTGAGGTTAGAACCATAAGAGAAATACATTACAACTGTATAATGGAAATGTCAGGCAGACTCGCCTGACACAATCCCTTGAGATGTTAATATGCAGAATCCTCCCACCGTCTGTTGATCGCTCATTGTCGTCAGTCAAGTCTGATTAATCGCATGATGATTTTTGGCTCAATATAGTCAGATCGTTCGAATTCTCTTACGACCGCTATAGGTCGATTTAAGCCTTTTCTAGACTAGAACCTTATGACTGCTTTTGGCACAAACGCGAAATTCGGCTTTGAAGCGATCAGGAGACAGTGGACGACTTTCTCGGCTATTACTGGTTTACTGAGAAAGCGGACAATGAGGGAGGTAGGTAACCAACTGTCAGCTTCGACGAATTATCATCCTAGATAACCGAGTTCTTTAAATAGGTATTTTTACCAATAGATAAACCGACACTTTGTGTAATATTGTAGTTTACTGGGCTTTGCTCAATAGTCCTTACTACAAGATGACCAAACTTCATGCTTGTGTTTGACTCCTTTGCCAATTAGAGCGCCATTAATCTTCTGTACTTACACAACTTAGCAGGCATTACCCGCAAATAATAATGTCCTGTCCGTTTAAACATTGGTATTTAAAGGTTCTATTAAAAATGAGGATTAGAGCGTGATTAAAATTCCGTCTGAGAAAAAATCAGTCACCGAACCGGTCATCCAAAACGAAGAAAAAGAAAAACGTGCCGCTGAACTCGCACCAGTTGCCACTAGTGTCGACTCAAGCGATGCCGGTCCGTTGAGAAGAGGCGTGACATTGACTACTAAAGAAATTAATAACTACAACAGCCCAGTGTCATCGTGCAGCCTGAACTCACTCGACACGAACTCCTTGGATGTGATCAGTGAAGTTCGACGTCAGGAAGACTTGCTTAAAACTGGCGCGTTGCAGAGCGCAATTTTTAACAGCGCCAACTTTTCAAGCATTGCCACCGATGCGAAGGGCGTCATTCAGATTTTCAACGTCGGCGCCGAAACTATGCTGGGTTACACCGCTGCCGAAGTGGTAAACAACATCACACCGGCCGATATTTCCGATCCGCAGGAATTGATCGCGCGCGCCGAAGCATTGAGTGCTGAACTTGCCACACTGATTGCACCTGGGTTTGAAGCACTGGTGTTCAAGGCCTCACGTGGGATCGAGGACATTTACGAACTTATTTATATCCGTAAAGACGGCAGTCGTTTTCCGGCCGTCGTTTCGGTCACCGCACTGCGCGATGAGGACGATGTCATCATCGGCTATCTGCTGATAGGCACCGATAATACTGCACGCAAACAAGTCGAAGAAGAACGAATGAAGCTCGATCAACGATTGCGCGATCAGCATTTCTACACGCGCTCGTTAATCGAATCCAATATCGACGCCCTAATGACCACTGATCCGCGCGGCATCATCACCGATGTAAATAAACAAGCAGAAGCGTTGACCGGCTGCACCCGTGACGAGTTGATTGGCGCACCCTTTAAGAACTATTTCACCGATGCAAGCCGTGCTGAGGCCGGTATCAATCGCGTGCTGGCCGAAGGAAAGGTAACTAACTACGAACTCACCGCACGCGCTCGGGATGGTAAAGAGACCGTCGTGTCCTATAACGCGACCACCTTTTATGATCGCGATCGTAGATTGCAAGGTGTGTTTACCGCCGCACGCGATGTGACTGAAAGTAGGCGTCTGGATCTCGCACTGAAGGAAACAAACGTGGATTTGCAGATCGCCAAATTCACCGCGGAAAAAGCCAACCTTGCGAAGTCGGATTTTCTCTCCAGCATGAGTCATGAGTTACGCAGTCCACTCAACGCCATCCTAGGTTTTGCGCAGCTCATCGAATCCGATTCACCGCCACCAACGCTGTCGCAGAAACGCAATGTCGATCAGATTCTGCAAGCCGGGTGGTACCTGTTGGAATTGATTAACGAAATTCTTGATCTCGCGCTGATCGAATCAGGTAAATTGTCGCTGGTTCTGGAACCAATATCGTTGGCCGAGGTCATTCAAGAATGTCAGACCATGATGGAGTCGCAAGCGCAGAAGCGCGGCATCAGCATGTGCTTTCCAGAGTTCGAGACTACCTATTTTGTTAAAGCGGACCACACGCGCCTGAAACAAGTGCTGATCAATCTGTTGTCCAACGCGATCAAGTACAACAAACCGGATGGCGCGGTGGCAGTGAACTACGTCGTGGTCAATCCAGAACGCATTCGTATTTGCATCCAGGACAGCGGCAAAGGATTGACGCCAGAGCAGCTCACACAATTATTTCAGCCATTCAATCGTCTCGGGCAGGAGGGAAATGTCGACGAAGGCACGGGCATTGGCTTGGTAGTGTCAAAGCGGCTGATCGAATTGATGGGCGGCGTCATCAATGTGGAAAGCACTGTCGGTAAGGGCAGCATGTTCTGGGTCGAGATGGATCTGGCTGCTAAAACGCAACCGCTCGTGGATATTGCCGACGCCGTGGTTGTCGCTCAAGCGTCCATTCAAACTGATGAGGAGCCGCGTACTTTGCTATATGTCGAGGACAACCCGGCGAATCTCTTGTTGGTCGAAAATATAATAGCTCGTCGAGCGGATATCCGCTTGCTGAGAGCGCTCGATGGCCACTCTGGCGTCGAGATTGCCCGCACCACTCGTCCGGATGTTATTTTGATGGATATCAACCTGCCGGGTATTAGCGGCATCGACGCGCTTAAAATTCTGGCAGGAGACCCACTAACAGCACACATTCCCATCATTGCGCTCAGTGCCAACGCAATGCCGCATGATATCGAGAAAGGTCTAGAAGCGGGCTTCTTCCGCTACCTTACTAAGCCGATCAAGGTTAATGAATTTCTCGCCACGTTGAATTTAGCCTTGAGTTTTGCGAAAACCCAGTTGCCCTTACCCTTACCGCCAACATCGGCAATCTCACAACCCACATCAGAATCAATATGATAGCTACCACCGACTTTCTTGACGCCCGCATTTTAATTGTTGATGATCAGCAATCCAGTGTCACTTTACTCGAACAGTTACTCAGCAATGCCGGTTACACCAATATTTCTTATACAACTAACTCAGAAGAAGTGTGTGCACTGCATCGCAACAATGCTTACGACTTAATCTTGCTCGACTTGCATATGCCTGGCCTTGACGGTTTTCAAGTGATGGCTGGACTCAAAACCAATGAGGCCGATAGTTACATGCCAGTGATCGTAATTACTGCCCAACCGGGGCATAAGTTACGTGCCCTGCAAGCGGGTGCAAAGGATTTCATCAGTAAGCCGTTTAATTTAGTGGAAGTCAAAACCCGCATTCACAACATGCTTGAAGTGCGGCTGTTATATCAAAAACTCGACAACCATGCCCAGGAATTAGAACGGACGGTGCAACAGCGCACCGCTGAGCTCGTCATCGCCAATACCAAGCTGGTCATCCAAAACGAAGAAAAAGAAAAACGTGCCATTGAGCTTCTGCAAGCCCAGCTTGCCTTGCAGTCATCGTTTGCTGAATTGTCATTTCAAAAACGCGCTCTGGATGAACACGCCATAGTCAGCATCACCGATGCCCACGGCGAGATCACCTATGTCAATGATAAGTTTAGCGTGGTCAGTGGCTATTCTCGCGAGGAGTTAATGGGTCAGAACCACTCTTTGGTGAACAGCGGTGAGCATTCACAGACGTTCTTCAAAGATTTATGGCGAACAATAGCCTGTGGAAGAACTTGGCACGGCGAGATAAAAAACAGGAAAAAAGACGGTGAACCCTATTGGGTCGCTAGTACTATTGTTCCAACGCTGAACGAGGCTGGGCGGCCCATTAGTTACATTGCTATCCGCACTGATATTACTAATATTAAAAAAAACGAGGCCTTGCTGCGCCGCTCACAAAAAATGGAGTCTATTGGCGAGTTGGCTGGGGGTATCGCCCATGACTTCAACAACCTGCTCGGCGTCATTATTGGCAACATCGATCTAATAAGCGTTAAGCTTGATAGTGACGGCAAACTAAAGCAACGACTTGCAACGGCCCAGAATGCAGCCCTTCGGGGGGCTTCGTTGACCCGCCGTCTGCTCAATTTTTCGCGCCAATCAGACGAGGTTCATAGTCCGGTGAATATTGGTGAGGTCATCTCTGAATTTAAGGAGTTGATCAGTAAGTCACTGACAGCCAGTATTGCCATTGAAATATATAAGGCCGACGATCTGTGGATGGCTGAGCTAAACCCCGACGACTTTGAAGATGTACTGATTAACTTATCCCTCAATGCCCGCGACGCCATGCCAAACGGCGGAAGCCTCATTATTGAGGTAACCAATACTGTATTGGATGCCAGGTTTATGGGGACTAAGGACAAGCTTAAGACAGGTGAATACGTGGAGGTAGCAATTAGTGATACCGGAATCGGTATGGCCAAAGAGATCACTGAAAAAATCTTCGATCCATTCTTCACCACCAAGGGCAAAGGAGAAGGCACTGGTCTGGGGCTGGCGATGGTATATGGGTTTGTGCAGCGCGCCCGTGGGCATATATCCGTTTATTCAGAAATGGGCATAGGGACTACATTTAGAATCTATCTGCCCCGTGCGACGCGCATACCTGGCCGTGTTAAGAGCCATGTTGAAGTGGGTGGTTCATTACCAAAAGGCTCGGAGACTGTGCTAATTGTAGATGACGAAGAGGAACTTGCCGCTGTTGCACAGATCATTCTGCAAGAACTTGGTTATATCACTATTTGTACCAAAAACGCACATGAGGCTCAGCAAATTCTCGAGCATAACAATAACATTAATCTGGTGTTTTCAGACGTTGTAATGCCGGGGGGCATGAGTGGTTTTGATTTGGCAGATGTTGTGGCCGAGCAATATCCCATGGTGAAAGTGCTATTGACGTCGGGGTTCACCGGTAAAATAAACCGTTCAAGTAGGGCTGATAAATTGATAGGTAATATGTTGCTGAAACCGTATAGGGATATAGAGCTTGCCCACCGGGTAAGAGAAATTTTGGACGAGGTTAATTAGATTATGCTGAATAAAAAACTCTTTGTTATAGACGATGAAGTCGACTTTGCCGCCTTCGTTGTCGATGTCGCCGAAGGCATGGGGTTCGACGTCGACTCCACATCCGATCCATCTGAATTTACGAGGGGTTGTAGCATTGATTTTGATGTCATTGTGCTGGATTTATTTATGCCTGTCATTGATGGCATTGAGATACTGCGGTTTCTGGCGGCGAACAACAGTAAGGCCGCCATTATCTTCATGAGCGGCAAGGACAAGGGCGTCCTTCGCTCCGCAAAGGAACTTGCCTTTGAACAGGGTATGGTGGTGTTGGGGGTGCTGCAAAAGCCGTTTCGTGCCCAGGAATTGGAAGCGCTACTTTCCAGCTATGTTCCACCTAAATACACTGTAACTCAGTTAAGCCGTTCAGCTGAAATGCCTGTACGTGACGAATTAAGAGAGGCGATTGAAAATAGACAATTATTCCTCGCCTTCCAGCCACAGATAAGTATGACTGATCGTAAGGTTGTTGGTGTTGAGGCATTAGTTCGCTGGGACCACCCGGCCAAAGGGATAGTCCCGCCAAGTTATTTTATCCCCCTGGCTGAAAAGCACAACTTGATCTCGAGTATTACGGAATACGTGACCAAAGCCGCTATTCGCCAGCAGGGAGAATGGCAGGCCAAGGGCATTAAGCTGCGGATGTCGATCAATATATCCCCGCAGACACTCGATGACCTGGATATGCCTGAGAAATTGGCGAGCTATGCTGCTGAAATGGGGGTCGCCACTTCAGACATCGTGATTGAGGTGACGGAAACGGCTTTGATGTCAGATATTGTGCATTACATAGATATTTTGACCCGACTGCGAATGAAAGGCTTCAATCTCTCTATCGATGACTTCGGAACAGGCTATTCATCGCTGCAGCAACTGGTTCGGGTACCTTTTACCGAGCTCAAAATAGACTTGGCATTTATTCAGAAACTCGACACTGACAAAGAATGTAAAACGATCACCGAGATATCAATTTTACTCGCACATAAACTCGATATGCGTGTTGTTGCCGAAGGCATTGAGAACGAAGCGGTATGGAATATTCTAAAAGAACTCGGTTGTGATGAAGGTCAAGGGTATTGGATGGGAAAACCAATGTCCGCAGAGAAAATACCAGCGTGGATGAAAATCTGGTTTTCTATGTAAAACAGGCTTTGCGTGAATACCATGACACCCATAATTCGATAAATATATTACCCTTTACCTTTCTACGCAGCTCATTTATCCAGCTATCTATGGATTCAGGTGGAGTATAGGTCAAATAAAACGTCATTTTTCATAAAATAAAAAATGCATCCTCATATTTACCATATTTACCTCTCTTTTATACCTTTGTGGGAGTGAAAGTCGGTTATTTTTCGTCGATTAATCAACTGTTTTCACATAATTTAGAATTCAAGACAAGCACCTCCCGCTGTTGTGCAAACCAGTTTTGAATATTGCTCTTATTCAAACAGACTTATCTGAGGCTGTGCTCTACTTTGTGGGGGCAATAATTCGACGACTGCGTCATTTTTTGTATTCATGTGACTGAGTACCATTGCAGTTGGTACAGGCACTTCAATGCATGCAATGCCTTAGGCTGAACGTCTATATCGCTCATTGCAGTCATAGCATAAAAATCCTGACAGTCCGCTTTCTGCTAATTGGGATCGTTCACTGGGTAGACTGTGAACAGCCGCTTTTGGCACATTAGAGCAAGTCAGCTCTAGCTCTTTACTCTAATAATAACTATATTTTTTAACTGATTTTCCTCTGTGAACTCTGTGTCCTCAGTGGTTCAATTTGTTCTTTTATCTACTTCGACCTAAAAGATTAACCCCATGACGGGTATTGGCACAAACTTCCCATTCACAACCAGTGCTATGCCCTTCGTTTTATCCGTAAACAGTCGTCGGTAGATTCTAATCGTTGAGCAGATTTTTGCTCAATAGTTTATCTGACCCGAGTTTCAAACATTAATATTCGCGCACATTTTGTGAGGTTTACAAATAATATTGGAAAGTGGAGGACTGCTTAATGGCAAAAGGCGTTTTCACCCGATAAAAGCCCCGCCAAAAGTGAACTGAATATTCTTACTCACCCCATTAACCAGAGTGTGGCTGGCTT
>Ga0163216_100632_pt1 | contig 45110 bp, 48 predicted proteins | sample SynspAceP_FD_167610 | JGI IMG/M metagenome (GOLD analysis project Ga0163216, IMG submission 167610) | Saline lake microbial communities from Ace Lake in Antarctica - Synechococcus sp. Ace-P (Illumina Assembly) | ecosystem: Environmental > Aquatic > Non-marine Saline and Alkaline > Saline ...
AATACATTAATGGCTTCTACAATCCACGCCGTCGGCACTCAGCACTGGGTTGGAAAAGCCCTGTCGCCTTCGAACGGAAGGCGGCTTAAACGAGCACTTGGGGCGGCACAAAAACGCGACAGGTCCAAAGTCCTCACAGTAGGTCGTAAAGCGAGTTGGAAAGTCTCGGCCAGTATAGCAATGGCCGTGTGTGTTACCGTGAAGATTCTTAAGTCCAGCTGGAGCATATTGGTCCCACATAGGCACTTTTGCCGGCTGCCAGAGCGCTCCCAGTTTGGACGCCATAGACCAACGAGTTGGATTCTGCGCAACTCGGCGGTCGCCTACGTATTCGCGTAGACCTTTAACCAACGCGTCATGGATTTTTTCCACGACTTGGGCGGGTTCGTACGTGTTTGCCAGTCTCGCATTTTGTAGTTCCTTCCACATCAAACTGACTGTCATCAAGTCTTCAAGTCGTCCCAACCTAAAATCAAATATAAACCCCATGAAACGCTGTTGGTCAGCTACGACAGGTAGATCAAGAAAATCACCTCCGTGGGCAAAGCAGTTTTGCCAGACCTCCCAGCTCAGAGCCTCGTTCTTCTCGGCTTGCGCGAGATGCGGACGCAGTTCTTCTATTTCATAAGTTAAGATTTTAGTACTCCCCACAAATCATACTCCCCAGCCTCGTCCACCTCGACCATCACCAGATCCCCGACACTCAGTCCCTCGGTCCCCTCGTCGATAAACAGGTTCCCATCGATCTCGGGCGCATCGGCCTTCGTACGGCAGGTTGCCACACCGTCGGCGTCGATCTCGTCCACCAGCACCTGCATCCGCTGCCCGACTTTGGCCTCCAGCTTCGCCTCGGAGATCGCTTGCGCCTTCTCCATGAAGCGCTCCCAGCGCTCCTGCTTGACCTCGCTGGCCACATGATCCGGCAAAGCCGCCGAGCGCGCGCCCGCGACATTCTCGTATTGAAAACATCCCACCCGGTCGAGCTGCGCCTCGTCCAGCCAGTCCAGTAGGTAGTCAAACTCCGCCTCCGTCTCGCCCGGATAGCCCACGATGAAGGTCGAGCGTATGGTCATATCGGGGCAAATCCCCCGCCACTCGGCAATCCGCTCCAGCGTCTTCTCGCTGGCAGCAGGGCGCGCCATCCGCCTGAGCACATCCGGGTGCCCGTGTTGGAACGGCACGTCCAGATAGGGCAGCACCAAGCCATCCGCCATCAAGGGGATCAGTTCGCGCACATGCGGATAGGGATAGACGTAATGCAGCCGCACCCACGCCCCCAACGACCCCAGATCGCGCGCCAGATCGGTGATATGAGCGCGGTGCCCACGATCTTCCGCATGCTTGATATCAACGCCGTAAGCGCTGGTATCTTGCGAGATCACCAACAACTCCTTCACGCCGTCAGCCACCAGCTTTTCGGCCTCGCGCAGCACCGCATAGGCCGGGCGCGACACCAGCCGTCCGCGCATATCAGGGATGATGCAGAACTTACATTTGTGGTTACAGCCCTCCGAGATTTTCAGATAGCTATAATGGCGCGGTGTTAACGACACGTTACGCGCCGGGATCAAATCGACAAACGGATCGGGGTCCGGGGGCACGGCGGCATGGACCGCGTCCAGGACGGCCTCGTATTGCTGCGGTCCGGTCACGGCCAAAACCTTGGGGTGTGCTCCGGTAATATAGTCCGGGTCGGCGCCCAAACAGCCCGTCACAATGACCTTGCCGTTCTCGGCCAGTGCCTCGCCAATCGCGTCCAAGCTTTCTGCCTTGGCGCTGTCGAGAAACCCGCAGGTGTTGACGATCACGGCCCCCGCGCCGGTATAATCAGGCGAGATCGCATAGCCCTCGGCGCGCAGTTTCGTCAAGATACGCTCGCTATCGACCAGCGCTTTGGGACAACCCAGCGAGACCATGCCAATCGTCGGCTGGCCGGGACGCGGGGTGTCGCGGGTCTGGATTTTCGGCGCGATGTCCGGGCGAAGGGAAGGGGGGTTTTGTGCCATGACCGCCGTATAGCGCTGAGGCACGGCAACGGGAAGACCCCACGAAAAAGGGCCCCGCAGGGCCCAATCTCAGCGCGTCAATAATGCAGCCTAGAACGACATCTCATACGTTGCCCGCAGTCCGAGGTCGGTCACATTCGACTGAATGCGCCCCCCGTCTAGGTCGACGCTCAGGAACCCGCCCCCCAGCGCCATTGAGAAGCCCATCCCCAAACGCGGCGCAAAGAAGCTGTCGCGCCCGCCCGCGGTGCTGTCGGTCATGCCGTAATCGACCGCAACGCTGATATAGGGCAGCACGCCGCCCGCCAACTCGGACAGTGGGGCCACGCGCGTGCCCAGCGATGCATGCAATCGGTTGATATCGTTCGCTGCGACCGCGCCGTAGGCCGGTTGCGCCTCGCGGTAGCCGTTCAGCTTGGCGAAGGGCGACATATCTAGGCCAAAGCCTTCGTAATTGCCGGTGATCCCGAAGGCAAACGACGCTCTGCTCGCCGTAAAAGTCGCCCCGTTCACATCATAGGCGGGTCGGGCGAGTGCCAAATAGCCATCGGCCAGCCAATCACTACCCAAGCGCGTGGCAAAATAGCCGCCGATCGAGGGGGAGCTTACTTGCGTTGTCGTGGCACCGCTCGTCAAATCCTGACGGCCGTAAGCAATCAAGGCACCGACAATCAAACGTGTCGAGATCAGGCGATCCAGGCCAAGGGCAAAATCGAGCGTGCTGCCACTGGTGGCCCCGTCCAAGCGACGCCCCTCGACCGAGACCCAACCGTTTAATTCAGGCTGACCAAACTGGCCTTGCGCGCCGGGCAAGTTGGAGGTCGACAAAAATACGCTGTTTCGTGTCACGTCATTGCGCGGGCCGTTGCCCAGAAGGCGGCTTTGGGTGTTGCGCGAAACAGCCGTTTGGGTGGCGCTGGTTTGGGTGTCGACGAAGCCAGAGCCGGTATTGCTCTGACAGGTGATAAGTGCACCCAGCGCGCTCTGCCCTACAGCGATTGTTCCTGCCGTCACGACGTTAATCGTGCGTGGGACAGGGAACGTTCCCCCAAGGCCAGGGCCGACTTATGGAATGTTGTCGATCCAAATCGCAACTGCCGCACCTGGGCCGCCGAGATCAGCTGGGTCTGCATTTATCTGAACGGTCTGCCCAGGCTGAACAGCAATTATCACGTCACCTAGCCCAACACTTGCCCCGTTCACTGCCGAACATTGCAAAGCTGCGGCGGCATGCGCAGGTCCGCTAGGCGCCACAAGGGCCGTCATTGCACCGAGGCTAAGCGCGAGCGCGGAACCGGTTAGGCAGGATAGAGTTCTAGAAAACATAAGCGGCCCCCCATGGCGCAGAAATTTCGATCTCGGGAGAGGTGGTTTGTAAAATTGCACAAATCCAACATTCTCTCGCGATTGGCATTTATCTGACTGCTTGAGTGAAATTCGGCAATACATAACGTGCGCCTGCTCGCCTAGTCTTGCCGCACATGTGTCCGTTTTCCCACTTTTGACGCAGGCCGCGCACTGATAGGGTGTGCGGGCACATTAAGGGGGCACAGGATGCGGTGTATTTTCAGACTGTTAGGCGTGATCGTCGCGGTGATCGTGCTCGCCATTGCGGCCCTGTTCATCATCCCGTCTGAACGGATTGCCCGCATCGTGACAGAGCAATTCACCGCAGCCACAGGCCGCGCGTTGACGATCTCGGGCGATGTTAGCCCAACGATTTACCCGGTGCTCGGCGTGCGCGCGGGTGGTATTTCACTGGCCAATGCAGACTGGTCCAGCGCGGGCCCCATGCTGACCGCCGATGAGTTGTCGGTTGGCGTGCAACTGATCCCGCTTCTGTCCGGCTCTATCGAGATTGAGGAGGTGGTCATAACCGCCCCCCGCGTCCTGCTGGAACGTCGCGCCGATGGCCGCGCCAATTGGGAGTTTCAGACCACCGCAGCCCCTGCCACCACCACGCCCCAGACCCCTGCTGCATCCTCGGGCGGACTGCCCCGTATCAGCCTTGCGCGCGGTGTACTCAGCAATGCTTCGGTCCAGTTCAACGATGCGCTCAGCGGCCAATCGGTGTCGGTCACCGGCCTTGATCTGAACGTCGCGCTGGACGGTGGCAGCGGCCAAGCGCAACTGTCCGGCGACGCGGTGGTTAACGGCCAAGCGCTTAGTTTTGAGGCCAATTCCGGCGACCTCAACCGCCTAATCGCGGGGCAGGTTGAAGCCATCGCGCTGGCCGCAAATGTCGGCGGGGTCGAGGTGTCTTTCGACGGACGCGCAGGTTTGACGCCTTTCACGCTGGAAGGGGCCGCGCAGCTGCAAGCCCCGCGCTTGGATCCGGTCTTCAACCTGATCGGCCAACCCACCCCCAGCCTGCCCGGCAATTTGGGCCGCGATCTGGCCTTTGCGGGCAATGTGACCTTGACGCCGGACGGTGCGGGCCGGGTGTTTCTACGGGGGGCCTCGGCCACGCTTGGCGGCAATGCCCTGGGTCTTGAGGCGGACGTGGCGCTCGGCAGCCCCCTGAGCCTGACCGCACGGATCACGGGCGGCGCGCTCGATTTCTCGTCGCTGACGTCGGGCGGTTCCGCCTCGACCAGCGGCAGCACAACACCTACCGTGACCGCAACGGGGTGGCCGACTTCGAATATTGATGTGTCGGGACTGGCGGCTGCCAATGCCAATATCGCGCTGACCGCACAGTCGCTGAACCTTGGGATTGTGCGACTGGGCGCGCTGGACATCACCGCTGTGCTCGACCGGTCGCGGCTTGTGACGACCTTGCGCCAGGTCTCGGCTTACGAAGGATCGATCACAGGCGAGATTGTGGTGAATGGGCGGGGCGGGCTGTCGCTGGGCGGCAATATTCGCGCCAATGGGGTGGCGATGCAGCCGCTGCTGCAAGACCTCGCCGACCAAGACCGCCTGATCGGGATCGCCAATGTCGACCTGCAATATCTGGCGGTTGGCAATTCGATGGACGCGCTTATGCGCTCGCTGTCGGGCAACGCGTCGGTCAGCATTGGCCAAGGCGAGCTTCTGGGCCTCGACCTTGCCGGGATGCTGCGCAATTTCGACGCGTCGTTCCGGGGCGAGGGGTCCAAGACCGTGTTCAATGGCATCACCGCGACGGCCAGCATCGCAAACGGTGTGGCCAGCAATTCCGACCTGCTGTTTGACGCGCCCTTGGTCAACGCAAGCGGGCAGGGCACCGTCAATATAGGCGCGCAGTCGATGAACTACCGCTTCACCCCCGTGGCCCAGACCGGCGGGGCGGGCATCGCGATTCCGGTGATTATCGAGGGGCCCTGGAGCGATCTCAGCTTCCGCCCCGATCTGGAGGCTCTGGTGAACCAGAACCTTGCGCAGGAACGCGAAGCGCTTGAACGCCAGGTTCGCGAGCAGGCAGAGCAGGCGTTGCAACGCGAGCTTGGCGTCGATGTGGAAGCCGCGGGCGGGAATGTGGAACAAGCCGTGCGCGACCGGGTGGACCAGCAAGCCGACGAGCTGCGCAATCAAGTCGAAGACCAGTTGCGGGAGGGTCTCGGGCGACTTTTGGGCGGGGGAAACTGATGCAAATCGGGGCCTTTGCGCTGGTGGTGCCAGATTATGACGCCGGGATCGACTTCTACGTGGGCAAGCTGGGCTTCGATCTGGTCGAGGATACCGATCAGGGCGGCGGTAAGCGCTGGGTGATGGTGCGCCCCTCGGGCGGGGGCGTGTCGATCTTGCTGGCGCGCGCCGTGACCGAGCCGCAAGCCGCGTCCGTTGGCAACCAAACCGGGGGCCGCGTGGGGTTCTTCTTGGAAAGCGCAGATTTCGCCCGCGATCACGCCGCCTTCGTCGCCGCCGGAGTGCATTTTGAGGAGCCCCCTCGACACGAGCCATACGGCTCCGTCGCGGTCTTTCGTGACCCATTCGGCAATCGCTGGGACTTGCTGGGGCGGGCGTAATGCGCGCCCTCGGTGTCCAGGGCCGCACAATGCTGCGCCGCCTGTCGCGCGCCGATACCCAAGCCTTCCTCGCTTACCGCCGCGACCGGATCGTGGCGCGCCACCAAGGTTGGTCGCAGATGGACGCGGCCCAATCGCGCCGCTTTCTAGGGGCGATGCAAACTGCGCCGCTATTCCCCCTCGGCAACTGGTGCCAGATCGGCATCGTGGACCCGCATATGCCGCAGCGCTTGCTGGGGGATATGGGGCTGGGCACGTCAGAGGACGGCGCGGAGGTCGAGATTGGCATAACCCTCGCGCGCACGGCCCAAGGGCGCGGTCATGCAACACGCGCGCTCGCGCTGGCGATCCGGCTGGTTTGGACGCGCAGCGCGGCGGCTGGGATTGTGACGTTCTCAGATGCACGCAATCTCCCCTCCATCCGCCTGACAGATCGCCTTGGTTTGCCCGGTCGCCACCAAGTTGCGACCGTGTTCCAAGGCGCACCCTGCATCGAGGTCGGCTATGTTATGCAACACCCTACGCGCGGTGGCCTAACGAAGCCTTAACGCCCGCGCAGGTATATCCCACCGCGAAGCTTCCCCTGCGAGGCGCGGTCAACCGCTTGGGGCTCGAGACAGCCGGGTCGCCCCCTATGGCAAGGCGCTATGCCCGGTCCTGACCCAAGGATGGGGCTGCAAAAAAAGGCCCAAGGGCATCCCGTATTAAGCGGTGCCGCTTTCCTTCACTCGCAAGATGATATGACGCACGAGAGCATGAAAAAGGCCGACCGGGTTGATCCCGACCGGCCCCAAAACTGCTGCGCAGCCGTATTGACTACCGCCGCCGATCCCGACGCGCACTCATGGGCTGGAACGCCACGCCCACATGCGCCTCGCAATAGGGCTTGCCTGCTTGCGAGGGCAGCCCACAGAACCAGAAATCTTCTGTCGCAGGATCGCCGACGGGCCACTTACAAGTCCGCTCGGTCAGCTCCATCAGGTTCAACCTCAACGCTTTTTTCTCTACCTCAGACACCTTCGCAAGCGCCTCGGGGCTGATCTCGTTGGTGGACGGTTGCGGCGGCAAGGGCTGGCCTGCGGGCACAATCGTCTTGCGGAACGGCACGGGGGCCGAGGGCGCAGGGATTGGTGCTGCGGCAACAGGCTCGGGCGCAGGTTCGGGCTTCGGCGCTGCAGCTTTCGGCGCGGAGGCTGCGGCCTTCTCTTTAGGCTCGGCTTTCGCAGCGGCCCCAGAGCCGCCCCCACCATTGCGGTTCGACAGGCCCAAACGGTGCACTTTGCCGATCACGGCATTGCGCGTCACGCCGCCCAATTCCTTGGCGATCTGGCTGGCACTTTTGCCCTCGCCCCACATGGTTTTCAGGATCTCTACGCGCTCGTCGGTCCACGACATGGGCCTGTTCCTCATCGCAAAAGCCACAAACGACAAAGACCGGGGGTGCCCCGGCCCTTGGTGTGGCGGTCAAATCTCAGGGCTCTATTGTAACCACCTACATGCCGGATACAAGGAGCGCCGAACAGGAGACGCGCAATGACGGATATTACAGGCATGGGGGTGCGCCGCTTTGGGCGGGTGAACTGGCTGGGACTACAAACCCTGATCGAGCGTGAGACCCGCCGTTTCCTGACCGTCTGGACGCAAACGCTGGCAGCGCCCCTTGTGACAGCGGGCCTGTTTCTGACCGTATTTGCCCTCGCAATCGGCCCCAGACGCGGCGACGTGATGGGCGTGCCGTTCGTCGAGTTCCTCGCCCCCGGCATCCTGATGATGACGGTGATCCAGAACAGCTTTGCCAATACCTCGTCGTCCATCGTGATCTCGAAGGTGCAAGGCAATATCGTTGACACGCTTATGCCGCCCTTGTCGGCGGGCGAGTTGGTCACCGGATATCTCGCAGGCGGCATCCTGCGGGGATTGATCGTGGCTGTAACAATCGCAGTGGCCTTGATGCTGGTGCTGGGCGTGACTATCGCGCATCCGCTCTGGGCGTTGGTGTTTGCGGTGCTGGGTGCGGCCTTTCTGGGCGCGCTGGGCATCATTGCCGCGATATTCGCCGAGAAGTTCGACCAGATGGCGGCGGTCACAAACTTCATCATCGTGCCGCTGAGTTTCCTATCGGGCACCTTCTATTCCATCGAGGGCTTGCCGGGCTGGATGCAGACGCTGACCCATATGAACCCGGTCTTCTACCTGATCGACGGGGTGCGCTACGGCTTTATCGGCACGTCCGATAGCTCGCCCTGGCTAGGTCTGGTCGTGTGTTTGGGGGCGACAGCGGCTGTGGTGTCGCTGTGCTGGTATTGGTTCAAGATCGGGTATCGGTTGAAGGCCTAGGCTGCTTCCGCAACGCCTCGCGCCACGCCAAGAGCGCCGCACCGCTGACGATAATCGCCGCCCCCAACACCGACACCGCATCCGGGATCACCCCGAACAACCACGCGTCGTAAAGCGCTGCGAACACCAAGGTCGCATAGGTCATTGGCAAGGTCAGCGTCGCGTCGGCAAAGCGCATCGCCTGCAAGAAACACGTCTGCGCGCAGGCCATGAGCACGCCGAGCGCCGCCAAAGCCCCCCATTGCGCCGCGCTTGGCATCTGCCAAACCGCCAGCACCGCCACGGTTGCGATGCACAGGCCGATCCCGTTGTTGATGATCAGGATCTGAAACGGGCCTTCCATGCGGGCCAAACGCTTGATGCAGATCACCTCCACCCCCATCATCATTGCCGCCCCCAGTGCCAAAAGTGCGGCCACCTGAAAGCTATCGGGCCCCGGCCGCAGCAGGACCAGTGCGCCGCCCAAAGCAATCCCAGCGGCTGCCCATCGCCACGGCCCGACCTTTTCGCCCAGCAACGGGATCGCCAGCATCATCGCAAAGACCGGGTTCAGGAAGCTGATCGCGGTGGCATCTGACAATGGAATACGGGCTGCGGCGGCGAACATGAAGCTTACCCCCGCCCAGCCAAAGACGCATCGGGTGATATGCAGGCGCAGGTTCGGCTCGATAATCTTCGGGCGCAGCACCAACGCCACCAGCCCAATCGCGAGGGCGGCAAATAAAAACCGCCCGTGGCTGATCTGAAACGGATGCAGCGGTGCGCCCAAAGTGTCTGTTCCCAGCGCCTTGGCCAGTAAGGTCGTCGCCGCAATAAACGCAGTTGCGACCAGCATCGCGCCGACTGCATAGGCGGGTCTGTTGGGGATATCGAGGGGCAGGGCCATCACGCGCACCTGAATTGCAAAGCCGGATCACTTGCGGCATAATCTGGCCAAACAATAAGCGACAGACATAATCGCGAGCAGCCTGAATGAAACACGCCTTTCTCTCGACCCTCTTTGTGATCGCCATCACCATTCCCGCCCAGTCGGGTGTGATAGAGCGCGCTTGCCTGACCGCAGACCGATCAGCCGCCTCGGTGCAGCTGTGCGGGTGCATCCAGTCGGTGGCCGATCAAACCCTGCGCAATGCCGAGCAACGCAAGGCCGCGCGCTTCTTCCGCGACCCCCATGAGGCCCAAGAGGTGCGTCAGTCGTCCAATCGATCCGACCGCCAATTTTGGGACCGCTACAAGGCGTTCGGGGCAGCGGCTGAGACCTATTGCGGCTAAATGCGCGTTAACAACCCGTCCGCAGCCGCCTCAATCAGTGCGTAGGCTTTCGCAAACCCATCGTCATAATAGGGGTCGGGCACATCTGTCTCACGCAACTCCGGCGCGTCGCTAAGCGTCAGCCTCAAATCAGCCTTGGACCCCACCGGTCGCATCCGCTCTAGGGCTGCCAGATTGCTGCCATCCATCGCCAGAATGTGATCAAAATCGTGGAAATCATCCGCTGTGACCTGCCTTGCGCGCAGGCCCGAGATGTCGATGCCGCGTCCTCGCGCCTCGGCCACAGCCCTCGGATCAGGCGGATTGCCCACATGCCAACCGCCCGTGCCCGCGCTGTCGATCATCACATCGCGGTCGCCTGCTTTCTCGCGCAGCACCCCCTCGGCGGTGGGCGAGCGGCAGATATTTCCCAGACAGACATAGAGGATACGGGTGGTCATGGTCCCTCGCACGGTTAAGTTGGGGCTACTCTAGCGCCGAGGGGGCCTCATGCACATCACAGTCCTATCCGGCGCTGGCCTGTCTGCCGAAAGCGGGCTTGGCACGTTTCGTGATACAGACGGCCTCTGGACCCAGTATGATCTGGCCGAGGTTGCCACGCCCGAAGGCTTTGCCGCCGATCCAGCCAAGGTCCACGCCTTCTACAACGCGCGGCGCAAGAATGCAGCCGAGGCCTCGCCCAACGCTGCCCACATGGCCTTGGCGCAGTTGCAAACAGCCCTCGGTGGCCGCCTGACCACAGTGACCCAAAACGTCGACAGCTTACTGGAAGCCGCAGGCGCGACGGACGTTCTGCACATGCACGGCGCGCTCGACCGGGCCAAATGCGCGGAATGCGGGCATCGCTACAAAGCCCTGCCGATAATGCAGCCGTCCGATCCATGCCCCGCCTGCAAGGCCTGCGCGACCCGTCCCGATATTGTCTGGTTTGGCGAGTTCCCCGAGCATATGGACCGGATTGAGCAGGCCCTCAGCACCTGCGATCTGTTTGTCGCCATCGGCACCTCCGGCCAAGTCTATCCCGCCGCCGGGTTCGTCGATCTTGCGCGCCAAACTGGTGCCCAAACGCTGGAACTCACCCTAGAGCCGTCCGAGATCACCTCCCGCTTTCACGCCCATCGCCACGGTCCCGCGACCGAATTGGTGCCGCATGGGTGTCTGAGGTGCTCAACCTCTCCTAGCCATCGCTTGCGTTCTGTGTGACGGTCGCTCTTTGCACCAATACTGATTTGCCGGAGCATGATGATGCGTATGCGACTAGGATGCCGGCTGACGTTTGAGTTGCCCGCGCCAACCCCGATGATCCTGCTTCTGAACGTGCATTACTCGCGCGCCAGCGATCTTGAGCGCCCCGATCTGCTGGTCAGCGATCCGCCCGTCCCGATCGAGGCGTTCCGCGATCATTTCGGCAATTGGGGCAATCGGCTCGTGGCCCCGGCGGGGCGCATGACCGTCTCGACCGATGGCATCCTGCGCGACAGCGGACTGTCCGATCCGGTGGAATACGGCGCGGTGCAACATTTGGTCGAGCATCTGCCGGCCGACACGCTGCCGTTTCTGTTGCCCAGCCGCTACTGCGAAAGCGACGCGCTGTCCGAATTCGCATGGACACAGTTCAAGGACGCACCGCTCGGATGGGGTCGCGTGCAAGCGGTCTGCGATTTCGTCCACAATCATGTGCGCTTCGGCTACGAGCATTCCCGCCCCACCCGCACGGCAGTAGAGACCTTGGCCGAAGGCGTGGGCGTGTGCCGCGACTACACCCACCTGGCCGTCGCCCTGTGCCGCGCGCTGAACATCCCGACGCGCTATTGCACGGGCTATATCAGCGATATCGGCCAACCCTCGCCCTATCCGGCGATGGATTTCGCGGCCTGGATGGAGGTCTATCTGGGTGGGCAGTGGTGGACCTTTGATCCGCGCAACAACGACACCCGCTTCGGCCGCGTTTTGATCGCGCGGGGCCAAGATGCGGCGGACGTGCCGTTGACCCATAGCTTCGGGCAGCACGAGTTGACCGGGTTCGAGGTCTGGATCGAGAAGCTCGACGACAGCAAAGCGCCAACATTCAACGGGCGCTAGGTCGGGGATGCCAAACGCGGCGCGCTAGTTCTGCAAAGCCACCCTTTGCAGCAGGGCTCCGTCCGCGCTGAACACCAATATCTCGTCGCCTGACACCACCAGCACGCGGTCGCGCATCAAAGTGACGGCCTCCGCCTCGACCCCCTCGGGCAGCGCAATCTCGCTTGGCAGCGCCAAAGGTGCGCCCGCATTTGGGAAGCGGATGACAATCACCGAGAAGACCGCTATCAACCCGCCGATCATTGTGATGGTAAGCACCGTCACCAACACACGCAGGAAGCGCAGGTTGCCTGGCTCCGGCATATCAATTGGGTCTTCGCTCATGTCCGTCCCCGCCGCTGAAGGCTCCATCTTGCAGGTCGTCATCACCGAGAACCCGCCGCCGCGTCTGGATAAGGCACTCGCGCGCGATGTGCCAGAGGACGCGCAACTGTCACGCACGCGCCTTGGCAAGCTGATCACTGAAGGGGCAGTGACGCGCGCAGGCGAGGTGCTCAGCAGCCTCAAGGCCGTCGTGACCGAGGGCGACGTGATCGAGATTACCGTCGGCGCGCCCGTCGAGCTTGACTTGGTGGCCGAGGATATCCCCCTCAACATCGTCTATGAAGACGCCAGCCTTATCGTGATCAACAAGCCCACGGGCATGGTCGTGCATCCCGCCCCCGGTGCGTGGACGGGCACGCTTGTGAACGCGCTTATGCACCACTGCGGCGACAGCCTGTCAGGGATCGGGGGCGCGAAACGTCCCGGTATCGTCCACCGCATCGACAAGGAAACCACCGGGCTATTGGTGGTGGCAAAGACTGACAAGGCCCATGCAGGTCTCGCGGGCCAGTTCGCGGCCCACACGGTGGAGCGTGAATATACCGCAATCTGCTACGGGGTGCCGGATCCGGCGGACCCCAGACTTGCGGGCCAATCCATCGTGCGGTTCGAGGCAGGCGGCGTGCTGCGCGTCACAGCCCCGATCGGGCGTCATCGGGGGGATCGCCAGAAGATGGATATCGTGCCGGGGGGGCGTCACGCCGTGACCCGCGCGCGGATCGAGGAAAGTTTCGGCGTGCCACCAACCCTAGCGCGCGTCACCTGCTGGCTTGAGACCGGGCGCACGCACCAAATCCGGGTGCACTTGGCCAAGATCGGGCACGGGCTGTTGGGCGATCCGACCTACGGGGGCGCGCGCAAGCTATCGACCAAAGCGCTCAGCGAGACCGCGCGCGCCGCAGCCGCTGCATTCCCGCGCCAAGCGCTTCACGCGGCAACGCTCGGGTTCGTGCATCCCGATACGGGCAAGACCGTGCGGTTTGCAGGCGAAGTTCCGGGCGATATGGCAGGCTTGGTCGATGCGTTGCGGGTGCCTGCGACTTAGGCCAAATCCTTCCGCCAACTATTTCATGTGCGCACAGACACGTGAGATGTGTGTCGCATGCCTTTATCAGCGCACAGAACACGCCTAGCTTTACCTTCAGGACGAAACGAAACGGGCACATCTTGAAATCCCGTTAGCGCAATCTTAACTTGATTAACATAAGCGGCATACCGCACGATAATACAACGATGGAGGGGACACTCATGGCCAATTACGCCAATCTGCCAGCACCAACGCCAGAAGGCGGCCTGAACCGCTACATGCAGGAAATCCGTCGCTTCCCCATGCTAGAGCCCGAGCAGGAATACATGCTCGCCAAGGCCTGGGTCGAAGAAGAAGACACCGGGGCTGCGCACCAGATGGTCACGTCGCACCTGCGCTTGGCCGCCAAAATCGCCATGGGTTACCGGGGCTACGGGTTGCCGCAGGCCGAAGTGATCTCCGAGGCCAATGTGGGCCTTATGCAGGCGGTCAAACGCTTCGATCCCGAAAAGGGCTTTCGCCTTGCGACCTACGCGATGTGGTGGATCCGCGCCTCGATTCAGGAATATATCCTGCGGTCTTGGAGCCTCGTGAAGCTCGGCACCACCAGCGCGCAGAAAAAGCTGTTCTTCAACCTGCGCAAAGCCAAAAATAAGATCGGCGCGCTGGAAGAAGGCGATCTGCGCCCCGAGCACGTCGCCCGAATTGCCCATGACCTGAGCGTGACCGAGAAAGAGGTCATCTCCATGAACCGCCGCATGTCCGGCGGCGATGCATCGCTGAACGCGATGATCGGCTCGGACGGCGAGGGGGCTACCGAATGGCAGGACTGGCTTGAGGATACCGATGCCGATCAGGCAGGTGACTACGCTGAGCATGACGAGATGACCGTGCGGCGCGAGCTGCTGGCCAACGCCATGGAGGTGCTGAATGACCGGGAAAAAGACATCCTGACCAAGCGCCGCCTGATGGACAATCCTCTGACGCTCGAACAGCTGTCGGGCGAATACAACGTCAGCCGCGAACGCATTCGCCAGATCGAGGTGCGGGCGTTCGAGAAGCTGCAAACGCGGATGCGCGATCTGGCCTCCGAAAAGGGTCTCGTGGACGCATAAGCGGGATTTGAGTATTTAGAGAACCCTGAAGGGGCGGCCTGCGGGTCGCCTCTTTTCATTTGAAGCGCAGGGCAGCAGAGTGCGCCAAAAAGGGACGATCATGGCAGATATCAGATGGGGCATTCTGGGGGCCGCAAGATTTGCGCGCCAGCATATGGGGCCTGCGATCCATGCAGCCTCTGGGTCTGTTCTCGCCGCGCTCGCAACCTCCGCTCCCGAAAAAGCCAATCCCTTTCAGGCCTTTGCCCCCGATCTACGCGTGCATGACAGCTATGAGGCCTTGTTGGCCGACCCGGACATCGATGCCGTCTATATCCCCCTGCCCAACACGCTGCATGCGCCATGGGCCGAGGCGGCGATGCGTGCGGGCAAGGCAGCACTTGTCGAGAAACCCATCGCCATGTCGGTGGCCGAGATCGACCGCCTGATCGCGGTGTCCGCCGAGACCGGATGCCTGTGCGCCGAGGCCTTCATGCCCGCGCACCATCCGCAATGGGCGCAAGTGCGCACGCTGCTGGCCGACGGCGCTGTGGGCAAGCTGGACATGATCCGAGGGGTGTTCACCTTCACGCTCGACGACGCCGCCAACATCCGCGCGCAAGCGGGCATGGGCGGCGGCGGTCTGCGCGATGTCGGCATCTATCCCATCGGGGCCGCGCGGCTGGCGATGGGGGCGGAACCCTCGGACATCACCGCCCATATCCGCATGCAGAACGGTGTGGATACCTTGGCTGAGCTGCGCGGAATGTTCGGCGATGTGGTGTTCACCTGTGTCTCGGGGCTCAGCCAAATGCGCCATCAAGAGATGGTATTTCACGGCACCCAAGGGATGATTCGACTGCAAGCTCCGTTCAATCCAGGCGTGTTTGCCGAGGGCCGCATTGACTTGCTGCGCCCCGATTATACTGTGCAAACGTGGCGTTACCCCGATGCGCGCCAATACGTGCTGCAAGTTGAAGCATTCTGCGCTAGCCTGCGCACATCACAAGCCTATCCGGTGCCGCTCGGTTTTTCGCGCGGGAACCAAACGGTAATCGACGCGGCCTTCGCCGCTGCAAGCTGAAAGTGACAGAGATGGATAATGACAAAGTGGAGGGCCGTATTCACGGCGAACAGCCAGAGCCGGCTGAGCAGGATAGCCTGCTAATGCGGCTAGTGTTCATGCTGATTATCGCAGTGATGATCAGTTTGGCACAGACAGTTCTGGGCGTGATGACGCTTATTCAGTTCGTCATTATGATGTTCAACACCAGCCAACCAAACGAACGCCTGAGCGAGTCCGGCACAGATCTGGGGATCTGGATCGCCAAAGCCGCGCGCTACCAGACAGCGGCGAGCAACGTGAAGCCGTGGCCGTGGACGGATTTGGACTGAGGCAGTTCCCTAAGAAAATTAGGGTATTGGGCTGAAGCCACAACATGTTGTGGCCGCGGTGGTAAAAAATCCGCAATTTGCTGTGATGCCCTAATAATGTTAGGCGCGTCAAGACTTCAGGGCCGCCGGGAACGAAGCCGGAGGGCGACAAGCGCGGCTTTGGAATAGGCCCTCGGCAGGGGCGTCCGGCGTTGAGCAAGGTGCCACTGCACTCTGCTATGGGCGCACCTCATTCCTCCAACAACATCCGGTCATCCCGCTTCGCCAGCGCCCGCAGCGCCACCAGATCCAGTCCGGCTTGTTCCTCCAGTGCCTCGTTGATGATCTCCAGCGCGTCCGGCTCGGAAAACCCGAGGTGTTTGCGCTGTAGCGCGATGGCGTTCATCGCCGCCTCGTTCAAATCACCCTCGTTGAGGACCAACTGGATTTTCACAAACCGCCGCAAAGACGCGTGGCGCTTGGTGCGCGCGTTGGTGAAGCCGCTGGCGAAGATGCCTGAGATCATCGCAATCACGACAACGCCGACGATCCCGAGGATCATACCGAAGGTTTTGCCTGCCTCGCTGGATGGCAAATAGTCGGTATTGCCCAGCGTTGTCAGATGTCTAAGCGACCAAGCCATTGCCCCGGGGATGGAACTGAATGGTCCGGTATCGGCCCCCTCCAGCACGAAAATGAAGCTCGACCCCATGACGACGAGCAGCAACAACACAAACCCGAGCGCCAGCAGCAAGCGCAATTCGTCGCGCAGCACGCCCAGCACGATCGACATGTCGGGCGAGTAGCGCGTCAGTTTGAATGCGCGGCGCAGGCGCAGGATACGCAGGAAGCGCAGGTCGAAGAAGTCGGTACCCGACAAGATGATGAAGAACGGGATGATCGCCACAAGGTCGGTCAGCGCAATCGGCGACAGCGCGTAGCGGATGCGACCTTTGACCGGGCCCATCTCGCCCCATTTCTCGCTCTCGATGCATGACCAGACCCGCAGGACGTATTCGGCCAGAAAGATCGTGACCGAGAAGCCCTCGAAGATGAAGAACTGGATCGCCCAAGGCCCGCCGATGGACGGCACCGATTCCAGCATCACCGCCAGCACGTTCAGCACAATCAGCACGATCAGAAACGTGTCGGCGACCTTGCTGACGCGGTCCTCGGGGTTCTGGCTGACCGATAGGATTTCATGCACGCGCACGCGGGTAAACCGTTCGTCGCGCCACTGCGTGCGCAGTTTGGCGGTGTAGCTTTGCTCGTCACTCATAGGGGCCGTTCCTTCCTCGTCCGCGTTCAGTCAGACAAAAGGCGGGCCTGTTAAGCAACCCCTAGCGCGCCCGAGTGGTGTCGGAATGTGAATATTTGAGGCAAGAAAGGACAGGTCGCTTTGCGTTTTAGGCGCGTTGGGCTAGGATTTGGCATTGCAGAAGGAGTGTCCCATGGCAGGCGGATGGAGCCGCGATGGCGCGGTCAGCGAACAGATAGAGGCGTCTATTGCCGACGAGTTGGCGCGGATGAAAGCGCGCAAAGGGCCGCTGGGTGACAGTTTGGCCGACTGCGCCGAGTGCGACGAGCCAATCCCCGAGGCCCGCCGCGTGGCGCTTCCGGGGGTGAAGCTTTGCGTCGCGTGTCAGGGTGAGCGCGACACAGGTTTCAAGGCGCGACCGGGGATCAACCGGCGCAGGTCCAAGGACAGTCAGTTGCGGTGAGGTCGGGCTATGGGGCCGTGAATGCGGCGGGACGCACGGCCTTCAGATCGATCTCAGACCTCCTCCATCGCCTCCAACTCGTCGATGAACCCTGAGATCATGCTTAGCCCCTTGTCCCAGAACTTCGGGTCGCTCGCATCCAGCCCAAACGGCTTGAGCAGTTCCGAATGGTGCATCGACCCGCCCGCCTTCAGCATGTCGAAATACTTGGACTGGAACTCAGGATCGCCCTCGGCATAGACCGCATAAAGCGCGTTCACGAGTCCGTCGCCGAACGCGTAGGCGTAGACGTAGAAGGGCGAGTGGACGAAATGTGGGATGTAGGCCCAGAAGGTCTCGTAGCCTTCCATGAACTCGAACACGGGGCCGAGGCTTTCGCCCTGAACGCTCATCCATAGCGCGTTTATGTCGTCAGGCGTCAATTCGCCTTGGCGGCGTGCATCGTGCAGTTTGCACTCGAAATCATAGAACGCAATTTGGCGCACAACAGTGTTGATCATGTCCTCGACCTTGCCTGCCAGCATGGTGCGTTTTTCGTCGACGGTTTCAGCGGCATCCAGCAGTTTGCGGAAGGTCAACATTTCGCCAAACACAGACGCGGTCTCGGCCAGTGTCAGCGGGGTGGACGACAACAACTCCCCCTGCCCAGCCGCCAAAACCTGGTGGACGCCGTGGCCCAGCTCATGGGCCAAGGTCATGACATCGCGCGGCTTTCCGAGATAGTTTAGCATCACATACGGATGCACCTCAGCCACGGTCGGATGCGCAAATGCACCGGGCGCTTTGCCCGGTTTCACGCCCGCGTCGATCCAGCCTTTGTCGAAAAACGGCTCGGCAATTCGCGCCATTTCAGGGTCGAAATCGGCATAGGCGTCCAGCACAGTTTTGCGCGCCTCGTCCCAGCCCACGAGGCGGTCATCGGCTTGCGGCAGGGGCGCGTTACGGTCCCAGACTTGCAAAGTTTCCAGCCCCAGCCATTTGGCTTTTAGCTTGTAATAGCGGTGGCTTAGCTTGGGATATGCGGCAACAACGGCGTTGCGTAGCGCCTCGACCACTTCCGGCTCTACATGGTTGGACAGGTGACGCCCGGTTTGCGGCGTGGGCAGCCCGCGCCAGCGATCGGTGATCTCCTTGTCCTTGGCCAGTGTGTTGTGGACGCGGGCGAAAATCTTGACGTGCTCGCCAAACACCGCCGACAGCGCGCGCGCCCCAGCTTCGCGCGTGTCGCGGTCCGGGTCCGACAGCTTGTTCAGCGTCGCCTCGATCCCCATGATCTCGTCGCCGACAACAAATTCCAGACCCGCAATGGTCTCGTCAAACAGGCGGTTCCACGCGGCGGCCCCGACAGTGGACTGGTCATGCAGAAATTTCTCCAGCTCGTCGGACAACTGATACGGCTTCATAGCGCGCAGGCGGTCGAAGATCGGCTTATAGCGGGCAAGATCGTCGCTGCCTTTGAACATCGCCTCAAGGCTCGCATCGTCTATCCGGTTGATCTCAAGCGAGAAAAATACAAGCGGCGTGGTGTAGACCGTGATCTTGTCTTGGGCGTCGGCCATAAACTTGGCGCGCTCGGCATCGGTGGTGTTTTGGTAATACCGCAGCCCCGCATAGGACATTATGCGCCCGCCGACGCTGTCGATCCGCTCGTAGCGCAGCACGCAATCAAGCATCCCTGCGCCGTCCAGTTCCGCCAATTTTCCCTCAAAATCAGCGGCAAAGCGATTGCACGCCTCCTCCAGCCAATCCCAGTCGCGCTTCAATTCAGGCGTGTCCGGCCCCGCATAAAGATCGTCGAGGTTCCAGGTCGGCAAATCCCCAAGAGGCTCGCCCCCGGCATCGGTTTGCACGTCACGGATCGGGAAGGGCAGGGGAAACGGGGTCATGGGGGCGGCCTTTGGTTAATACGTGTTGCCGATGACATAAGGCGCGGGGGCGCGCTGCGACAGGGGGGGCGGCGCAAAAACCTGTTCACAACAGGGCGCGCAACCTCTCCAACGTATCGGCCTCGCTCGCGGGTTTGTCGCGTCGCCACCGCACCATCCTCGGAAACCGCAGCGCGATCCCTGATTTGTGGCGCGGGCTTTCGTTGATGCCCTCGAACGCGATTTCGAAAACCAATTCGCCGGGGACCGACCGCACAGGGCCAAACCGCTCTGTCGTGTTTTTCTTAACCCATGCCGTGATCTCCTTGAATTCCGCGTCCCGAAGCCCCGAATAGGCCTTCGTCACCGGCACCAACGCCCCCTTATGCCACACCGCAAATGTATAATCGGTAAACAGCGTCGCACGCCGCCCATGGCCCGCTTGGGCGTAGATCATCACCGCATCAAAGCTCAGCGGATCGACCTTCCACTTCCACCAATCGCCCTTCTTGCGTCCTGCCAGATAGGGCGAGGCGAGGCGTTTGATCATCAACCCTTCGGCGCGCGCCTCGCGCGATCCAGCGCGCACCGTTGCCAGTGCGTCCCAATCGGTAAACGAGATTGCAGGGGCCACGCGCAAAGGCGCATCTTCGGGCACGGCCCTTGCTAAATTATCCAGCATCGTCCGGCGCTTGGCGAGCGGCTCGGCTCGTAAATCAACGCCATCCGCCTCCAGCAGATCATAGGCCAGCAAGATCACCGGTGCCTCGGCCAGCAACTTCTTCGGGACCGTCTTGCGCCCGATGCGCTTTTGCAGCGCATTGAACGGCAGCGGCGCATCGGCCCTCGCATCCCAGGCCAGCAATTCCCCATCCAGAACCGTTCCATCTGGCAAGAAATCCCGCAATGCCGCCAGTTCCGGGAAGCGGTCCGTCATCAATTCCTCCCCTCTCGACCACACGAAATGCTGCCCGCCACGCACGATCACTTGCCCGCGAATGCCGTCCCATTTCCACTCGGCCTGCCAATCCTCAGGCGCGCCCAAAGCCTCCGGTCCGTCCTCCAAGCCGTAGGCCAGATAGAACGGATAGGGCTTGGACAGGTCCGCCTCCGGGTCGTGGGTCAGCACCAACGCCTCGAAGCTCACGCTGTCCGGCGTCCAGTTGCCCATGAGGCGGTGCGCCAGCTCCGCCTCCGCCACACCGGTGGCTTTTGATAACGCTCTGTTCATCAACTTTTGGCTTAGGCCGACGCGAAAGCCGCCTGTTATCAACTTGTTGAACACCAGCCGTTCGGTCTGGCCCAGCCCGTCCCATGCCGCAAAGATCGCCGCCTTGCGTGCAGGCTCCTCCACCCCGGCCAACCCCCGGATCAACCCGATCCAGTCTGACAAGGCCCGATCATCTCGCCCGGACGGCTCAGGCAGCACCAGCGCAATCGTTTCGGCCAGATCGCCGACGACCGGATAGGCCTCCTCAAACAACCACAGCGGAATGCTCGCTTTTTCCGCCGCCCAGGCGCGCAGCAAGGTCGTCGTTACCGTCCGTTTTGGTCGCCGCCCCGATAGGATCGCGATGGTCCACAGCTTGTCCGCCTCGCTTGCCACCTCGAAATACGCGGCGAGCGCGTCCACTTTCACCGATGTCCGCGTGCTTTGGTCCAGCGCCGTAAACAGGTCCGCAAACCCCTTCACCCCACATGCGCCTTCAAAAATGCGCCGATCTGCATGAGGGAGCGTCCGGCCAGCGGCAATCCCCCAATCTGGAAGGCATGGAAAGTGTCCTTAAAGGTCTCCCCCTCGACCGATCCGCCGCCTGTGCGAAGGGCGCCCGCAATCGCCTCGTTTTGGTCGGCCAGACTTTCGCTCTCGGCATAGTGCAAGATCGCATGCGGTGGGTCGACAAAGCGCGTCAGCAACGGCGAGGCGCGCGGATCGCTGCGGTCCGCGCCCGCCATATATCCTTCAATCGCCCACTTGCCCCAAGCCTTCGACAAAAGCGCGTCCGGTGGGCCTTCCATCAGGACGCGCTGCGCCTCCACCGTCAGATCGCCAACGGGCGACAACAGCGCAATCGCTCCGGGCATCGGCACGCCCTCGGCCGCACATTGGTGCAGTAGCGCAAGCGTCAAACAGCCCCCCGCGCTGTCGCCTGCGACCGCGATCTTATCTGCCGAGATGGTGTCCAAAAGCGCGCGATAGGCGGCAAAGCAATCTTCGGGTGCCGCCGGAAACGGATGCTCGGGCGCGAGGCGGTAGTCGGGCAAATACACGGTTAACTCCGAGGCCTGCGCCACCCTTGCCGCCAAGGGCAAATGGCTGACCGATCCGCCGATCACAAAGCCGCCGCCATGCAGGTATAGCAGAACGCCATCCGACAAACCGCCCGGCCAAATCTTGCGCCCCGGCACACCGCCCAGCACCTGCTGCGTGATCGCCACCTTGCGCGGAACACGTGCCGTTGCGCGCACGGATGCCGCAAATAAGGGGCGCAGCAGCGGGCCGTTCCGCACTGCCCACAGCACCGGTTTTTTCACGTAGCGCGCTTCCCAAAGCGCCAGTCGGTCGAGAATACTCATGTGCTCGTCTCCTCGGCGTCATCGCCGTCAAATTCCGTCTCTACGATACGCGCATCATAGCCTTGGCTCTCCAGCCAGCGCCGAAATACCGATGTATATCCATGGGTTACAAACACCCTCTCGGCCCCCGTCGCCTTGATCGCCGCATTCAGTCCATCCCAATCGGCATGGTCGCTGACCACAAACCCCCGGTCCATCGCGCGCCGCCTGCGCACCCCTCGCAAGCGCATCCAGCCGCTGGCAAATCCGTTTGAGACTGGCCCAAATTTCTTCGCCCAAGCAGATCCCAGCGCAGAAGGCGGCGCAATCACCAGCGCCCCCGGATAGGCCTTCACATCCGTCGCCGCCGTTACCGGCACCGTGTCGGGCAACACCACCCCTTGGGTGCGCAAAACCGCATTCGTCGCCTCCACAGCACCATGGGTCAGGACCGGCGCATTGCCCGCATCCAACATGCTTAACAAGCGCTGCGCTTTGCCAAGCGCGTAAGCCCCCAGCATCGACACGCGCCCCTCGGCCCGGTTCGCCGCCCACCAGCCGTTGATTTGATCCGCGACATCTGCCTGATCCTCCCACCGGAACACCGGCAACCCGAAGGTGCATTCGCTGATAAACGCGTGGCAGCGGACCGGCTCGAAGGCCTCCGACAGCCCGTCCGCTTCCACCTTATAATCTCCGGAGGCCACCCAAACCTCGCCCTTATGCGCGACCCGGATTTGGGCTGATCCCGGCACGTGGCCCGCCGGATGGAACGACACCTCCACCCCGTTAATCATTCGCACCTCTCCGTAGCGCACAGTCTCCACATCAATCTCGCCCAAGCGGTGGCGCATCACCGGGGCAGTCCCCTCCGTCGCCAAATAACGCTTCATCCCCCACCGCGCATGATCGGAATGTGCGTGGGTCACCAGCGCCCGGTCCACAGGCCGCCACGGGTCGATGTAGAAATCCCCCGGCGGGCAGTAAATCCCGCGATCCGTGTGTTTGAGCAATCCATCCATCGCCCAGACTTAGCGCACCTGTTCCAGATCGTCCAAATATCCCGACGCAGCGCGCCGCAAATCTTGCATAGGCTTGCACAACGTGGTGACCTGACCGGGCAAAAACACCCGGAGGGCCCCATGGCCAATCTACGCAACCGCATGGCCGCAGGCGAGATGCTTGCTGGCACGTTCCTGAAAACCCCGTCGGTCGAGATGATCGAGATCCTCGCCAAGACCGGCCTCGATTTTCTGTGCATCGATGCCGAGCATGCGCCCTTTGACCGCGCCCGAATGGACGCCTGCTTGGCAGTGGCCCGCGCGCTCGATTTCCCGATCCTTGTGCGGGTGCCAAGCGCTGCGCCGTCGGACATTTTGCAAGCCCTTGATGCAGGTGCCGTTGGCATCGTCGTGCCCCATGTCACCGATGCCGAAACCGCCGCCGCCGTCGCTAAGGCCAGTCGCTTTGGTCCGGGCGGGCGCGGCTATGCGGGCTCCACGCGCTGGGCTGGGTTCACCACGCGCAGCATGCCGGAATTGTTGGAACAATCGCGCACCGAGACCATAGTGATCGCCCAGATCGAGGATGTGGAGGGCGTGCATAACGCCGACAGCATCGCGTCCACCAAGGGGATCGACGGGCTATTTCTCGGCCCTGCGGATTTGTCTGTGGGCTACGGCAAGGACAACCAATCCAGCCCCGAGTTGATGGCCGCCATTGAAAGCGTCGGCCATGCCGCCATGACCCACGGCAAGACCTATATGACCTTCACGCCAAACGCCGAGAAGGCCGCCGAATGGCAGCGTTACGGCTTCACGATGTTCTTCGTGGCGTCCGAGCATTCATGGATGATCGCGGGCGCGAAAACCGTCGCCACGGGTATTCACGCGATCAAGCAGTAACGCAAATCGTCTTGACGGTTGCTCGTATCTGAGAACATATCTCGCATATGAGTGATACGTTAACGCCCCGCCTTGCCACGCACCTTAAGGACCTGCGGCTTGCGCGCGGCCTCAGCCTTGAGGGGTTGGCGGCGCTCAGCGGGATCAGCCGCGCCACGCTCTCCCGGCTTGAGAAAGCGCAAACCAGTCCAACCGCCGCGATGCTCGGCGCACTGGCTGCGGCCCATGGCACGCCGATCTCGCGGTTGCTCGCCCAAGTGGAAGACGCCCCGCGCGCCCATATCCGCGCTGCCGATCAAACGATCTGGACCGATCCAGAGACCGGTTTTCAGCGCCGCACCGTCTCGCCCCCCGGCGACGGGCTGATCGGCGAGGTGCTGCGTGGTCATCTGCCCGCAGGCCAAACCATAGCCTACGCAGCCCCCACCGTGCCCGGCCAGCAGCACCATTTGATCCTGCACAACGGCGCGCTCACCCTGACAAACGGAGGCATCGACCACATCCTCGCCCCCGGCGATTGCCTGCGCTATCGCCTGCACGGGGCCTCAAAATTTCAGACCCCGCCGCAGGTCGCTGCCGACTACACCCTCGTCCTGATCTGAGGCCGCCCATGACCATCACCAAACTCTCGCCCGCCCAAGCCCGCGCGCATCTTCCCGCGCTGACGGAGATCCTGCATGCATCCGTTCTAGCCGGGGCCAGCGTGAATTTCTGCCTCCCGTTCAGCCGGTTGGAGGCCGAGGCCTTTTGGCAAGACACCGCCTTCCCAGCCCTAGATGCAGGTGGTCGAACCCTCTGGATCGCCCACCATAACGGCGCGCCATGCGGCACGGTCATGCTCGATACTGCTATGTCGCCGAACCAACCGCACCGGGGGGAGGTCACGAAACTGCTCGTCCATCCAACCGCGCGCAGCAATGGGATCGCCCGCGCCTTGATGGTCGCGCTGGAAGCCGAGGCGCGCGCCACGGACAAGTCCCTTCTGACGCTCGACACATGGAGCGGCAGCCCCGCCGAAGCGCTCTACCGCCGCCTTGGCTATGCCAAGACCGGTCAAGTGCCCAACTTCTTCGTCCATCCCTCAGACGGTTCCCTGCAACCCACGACCTATTTCCACAAGCTGCTGACATGAGCCTGCTTCCCGCCCTCCTCGCCGTGCTCGCGGGCATCATCATCGCCGCCCAAGGCCCGATTTACAGCCGCATGACCCAAGGGCTCAGCCATCCGCTGAACACCACCTTGCTGGCATTCGGCACCGCTACCCTCGTGCTGATCACCCTCCATCTGGCCACGCGCACCGCCTTGCCGAGCGCAGCACAGGTCAAGGCCCTGCCGCTTTGGGTCTGGCTCGGCGGCGTGCTCGGAATTTGCGTCGTGTTGCTGTCAATCGCCGCCGTCCCGCGCCTTGGCGCAGCGGGTTATATCGTGGCGGTGATCGCAGGACAATTAACCGCGAGCCTGCTCTTCGACCAATCCGGCGCGTTCGGTCTCAGCTTTCGACCCATCACAGGGCAAGCGCTGGCAGGTGTCGCGCTGATCGGGGCAGGGGCTGCACTGGTGATCTGGAGATAACGCCGGGCCACCCGACCAAATAGACCGGGCGACCCGAACCGTTTAGCTGTCGGTGCCGTGGTCCATCCCACTAGGCGCGCTCTCATCTGGCACCCGCTTCAGGTCAACGGGGATCATCACCTCGACCTCGCCTGCGGTCTCAAACACCAGCGTGACGGGCACCATACCACCATCCAGAAAACTCTCATTCAGGCCCATGAACATCACATGCTTGCCGCCGCGCACCAGCATCAAGACCTCGCCGGGGGCAATTTCAAACCCCTCCTCGACATGGACCATGCGCATGACGCCCTCGCCATTTTCGATATGGGTGTGCAGCTCGACCCGCGCCGCCACGTCCGAGCGCACGTCGATCAAACGGTCCGCCATATCGGAGGTGTTTTTGATAAGCATAAACGCCGCCCCGGTGGGCGCATTGGGACGCGAGGCACGCGCATAGGCGTCCATCACCATCATCGGGCCCTCGGACATCGCAGGCATGTTGTGGGTGGAATCATCCATGTCAGACGCGTTTTGCAGCATCTGCATGGGGGCCTGGTCTTGAGTGCTTTTGATCAGGTCATGGGTGTCACAAGCCATAGCAGGCAAGGCGAACAGGACGGCGGCAGCGGTGCCACCAAGAAGGGAAGTGCGAAGGGACATCTGAGGTCTCCGAAAATAAGGTCTGAGAAAAGAAGCGTGGTCTCAAACCAGTGTCGGGGGGCCTCGGGCATGGGTGCGCAGGAACGGTGTGCGTGCATCGGTTTGCGCAGGTGCGGTGGCGCTTAAGATGCGGGCAAGCACTTGCGGGCGAGGCTGGATCGCGGGTGCATCTACGGCGACGATCAGCGATAGGGTGCAATCGGGGCAAATATGCGCGCGCTCAACCGGGGTGCCGTCCGCGCCGATTACCATCACCGTGTAGGCTTGCCCGGTGCAGATCACCATCAAGCTGCCCATATCCGATTGACCACGCGCCACGGCCATCGCCGCGCTGGTGGTCAGCAGGCTCAGCACGAGGCTCAAAGCGATCAGTCGGCGCAGAAAATCCATAAGGGGATATAACTTTAGGCCGCTGAACTGTCTCTGCGACAGGATTGCCTAAAACGAAAACACCCCGCCGCGAAGGGCAGGGTGCTTCAAATTCTAACGAACTGGTCGCTTAGGCGGCTGCGACTTCAGCGGCTTTTGCGATGTTCTTTTTGATCTTGAGCGCCTTATCAGACAGCTCGTCATCCTTCGCCTTGGCGAGGAACGCATCAAGGCCACCACGGTGGTCCACAGTGCGCAGGGCCGAGGCCGAGATGCGCAGCTTGAATCCACGTCCAAGGGACTCGGACATCAAGGTCACGTCGTTCAGGTTCGGCAGAAACCGGCGACGAGTACGGTTCTTGGCGTGGCTGACATTATTGCCAGTCATTACACCCTTGCCAGTCAGTTCACAGCGGCGCGACATCGGCTCGCTCCTATCTTGTCTCTGGCCCGGCGATGGGCCTTATTTCACGGAATATAAGGCAGTGAGAACACCACCCTGGATGCTGAGGCTGTCTGCTAGCTTGATCGGTCGGGGGCGTCAAGCGCCAAGTCGCCCTCTTTCCACTGGCGGGGGGCTCAGGCTAGGGTCTGGGCCATGTCCAACCCCTCGATCCGTGAAACCGACCTCTATCTGCCGATCAAGGCGTATCTGGAAGGCCAAGGCTACGAGGTCAAGGCCGAGATCGGTGCGGCGGACCTCGTGGGGGTGCGCGCAGGCGAGCCTCCCGTGATAATCGAGCTGAAAATCCAATTTTCCTTGGCGCTTTTCCATCAAGGGGTCGAGCGTTTGGCCCTGTCAGATACCGTCTATGTGGCCGTGCCGCGCAAGACCGGGAGGCCGTTTCACAAGACGCTCATGGCAAATGTGAAGCTGGCGCGCCGTCTTGGCCTCGGGCTGCTAACAGTGCGCCTAAAGGATGGTCTGGTTGAAGCACATGCCGATCCCGGCCCCTATGCGCCGAGGCAGTCAAAGGTAAAAAAGGCGCGGTTGCTGAAGGAATTCGCGCGGCGGCAGGGCGATCCGAATCTGGGCGGGACGCGCGGGGCGATTGTGACGGCCTACCGCCAAGACTGCGTGCGGGTGGCGGAGTATCTAGCCCAGAACGGGGCCAGCCGAGGGCGCGATGTAAAAGCCGCAACCGGGGTAGAGCGCGCGACGATCATGATGCGCGACGACCATTACGGGTGGTTCGAGAAGGTGGAAAAGGGCGTCTACCAGCTGACTGAGAAAGGGCGGGGGGTGCTGTAAGGCTCCGCCCGACGACCTCAACCTCCCCGCAATTTAGCACAAATCCACCACGTTTTTTCTGAATTCTCGCCTGCATTGGGCGCGAAATCGGCCGTGTCCTCAAACCGGGGATTACCCAAAACATGCTGCCCGTGCGTCCAACTCAAAAGCTGACGTTGTCCATGTCATACTTGAAAATTCCCGCAGCGGTTCTTGCTGCCACCCCAATGATGCCATGCGCTGCATCTGCTGCCAGCCAAGACGACACCCTCAACCTGCGCCTGACGGTAAGCCCGATGATTTTGCTGTTTGTCACCGACAACACCATGGACATGAGCGCCAGCGACATCACCGTGGCCAACCTCGACGGAACCGGCCTCAGCCGTCCCGAGGGCCGGGCCGAGTTCTTCGTGGCCGCCAATACCGGCTACAGCGTCACCCTTGCGCCGGACGAGCTGTGGGGCACATCCGGCAACGCCAAGGTCAAGTTCATCGGCACATCCGATAACGATAATTACATCGCCGGTGCGTTGTTCCTAGACACCGACATGTCGAGCGACGCACGCACCTCCGGCGACACCGACATCGTCGCATGGGATCCCAGCGGGGGCGTCACGCCGCGCCGTGGTCGCGGGGGTCGTGGAGGCCGGGGTGGTATCATAAGCGGCGGGGCGATTGTGGGCGGGCCTGTGGCTGGCAACGTCGCCTATTCGCATCCAAGCTGCGGGGTCCACCGCTACGGGGTGGGTGCAATCTTCGATCCCCAAGACTGGAGCGGAAGCCGGGCCGACGACCTCAGAGGGGCGCCCGCCGGGGCCCAATCTATCGCGCCGCCGGATGTATATGCGACGACCGTGACAGTGACGGTCAGCAGTCTTCAAGCGGGCTAAGAACGCGCCCACGCCCGTTCGGCACTTGGCTTTCGAAAGCTAAGCCTAACGGCTCGTCGAGAAGCCGTGACCCGCTCTGCCGACAGAGCGCCACGCGCACCTGCGCCCCCACTTTAATGTTGCACTCAACCCCCATCCCACCTTTGCTTGCCCAACCGCACCCGCAAAGGCCTCCCATGACCCACCGCAAGCTCTACCTCGGCCCTCTCACAGACAACAGACGTTGGGATCAGGTCGACCTGCGCCCCGACGATATCCTCGTCGTCACGCCCCCCAAATGCGGCACCACCTGGATGCAAACCATCGTGGCGCTGCTGCTGTCTGGTGATCCGCAGGTCGAGACGGAGCTGTCCATCAAGATGCCTTGGATCGACATCCGGTTCCGCGAGATGGCCGAGGTCGCCGCCCGGATGGGTGCGATGACCCACCGGCGCAGTATGAAAAGCCACACGCCGATGGACGGGCTGCCGCTGGACGACAATGCGCACTACATCTGCGTGTTTCGCCATCCGCTCGATGCGCATTTCTCGTATCGCAAACACCTCGCCAACCTGCCGCTGCCGTTCTTCAATCACTGGTATCCCGAAGGCGATGCGGACGGCATTACCTTCCGCCGCTTTCTCGATGGCGGGGCCGAGGGGTTCGACGGCGACGCCATGCCGCTCGCGCATATTCTCCAGCACTACAAAGCCGCCAGTGCGCTCGCAGGCCGGCCCAATGTGACGCTGTTTCACTACGCGGATATGACCCGTGATTTGCGGGGCACGTTTGCGAACGTGGCCAAATTGCTGGGCATTACGCACTCAGCCGAGGTCATGGCGCAATTGGTCAATGTGGCGGGCTTCGACAATATGAAAGCCAATGCAGCGCGTTTTGCGCCCTCAGGCGGCAAGGGATTCATGAAGTCCGATGCCGATTTTTTCCACAACGGAACAAGCGGGAAATGGGAGGGCGTGCTGAGCGATACGGAATTGGTGGCCTACGACGCCCTAATGGACGCACATCTGACGCCGAAGGATCGGGCATGGCTAGAGTATGGGCTAGAGGGGCACGCGCGCGCCTAGGTCGAGAAGGGTGTCTGTCGGCTGATCGAGAAGGGGCTGGGTGGAGGTATATGTGCTGAAGGCGCAGGCCGGGTTCGCGCCCACTATACCGACCGCCAGCGATCAACTAGGTTCCTGCCGTCTTCCCGATCTTACCAACCACCATGCGAGCAGCGGGAAGCCTATCAGCTCCAATGCAATTGACGGAGCAATTTCCGCGCTGAATATGACACCGCTATCCACGCCACTCAGCCGGAAAAGACCCGCGATCGCGATCATCACGGACAGAATTATCAACGTGGGGCGGAACGTTCTCATCGCAAAACCACCGATGACGAAGGCTGCACCGACGCCAAACCAGACGCCGCCAATGAACCTCACGTGGCTATCCTGAGCGTGGAATACTGGGGCATCCGTGATTGCCAAAAAATCTCGCGTCGATTGCCAGCCGAGTGTTTTGATCCCACCGAGGCCGACGTTCAGGCCTAGAAAGATAATGGCCGCGCCGACAATCACGACAACCAGATTCAGCAGAGTGACCTTTTTCATTTCCATATCCTTAAGAGAGTGCAGTTGGATGATTATTTAAATGTTACGCGTGCTATATTAATGTTGACTTGACAATGCAAGCATTATTTAGGACGTGTGCTAAAATAGTTTTGGAAAGACCAACACATGGCTAAGACCGCAGGCCGGCCGCCCCGCAGCGAGAGTGATATTGCGCAGTTCAGATCAAAGATCGCCATGCAAGCGCTCGCGATCTATCGCGCGGATGGATTCGATGCAGTTTCGATGCGCCGACTTGCCAAGGAGGTCGGATGCGCCCCGATGACGATCTATGCGCACTTTGAGGGCAAACAGGATATTCTACGGTATCTGTGGGCTGATGTTCTTGCGGATATGTCCGGCGAAATTCAGAACAAACTGGAACTGATTGTTACACCGGTTGATCGCCTGCAAATGGCTGCACAGACCTTTGTCATGTATTGGGTCGAGCATCCGGATCATTTTCGTCTGGTTTTCATGTCAAACGACGTGACGCGCTCGGACGTCAGCACGTTTATCATGGATGACAATACTCTGGCGCACTTCCGGATGTTCTCCGAGCTGGTCCAAGCTGTTCAGCAAAATGATAGCAAAATCAAAGCAAGCACCGACACACTCATATCTGGAATGATCGGCATCGCACTATGCCTCAATACGATCCGTGACTATCCTTGGACCGACGCTGCGATGATGATCAACAGCTTGCTCAACTGCATTGTCTCCCCGACGGATACAGCAATCCTGCGTTAGCTTCGGCGCCCTCCCTCGGCTGAAAAGTCTAAGACCCTTTGAATGGGACAGCTCATTCAAGGTTCTCGGTGACAGGCAAGCCAAGTCGGGAACACTAGCGGTTCAAGGTCAACGAGAACGCAGTCCGGCAGTGCGGTTCAAAAGCTCGAAAAGCCGACCTTCAACGTCCACGGCAGAAGGTTGGCTTCGTGCCGCATCCCAGAACATCACGCCCCCCATCCACTACCCCTGAGCAGCCCCAAAACCCCAGTCTCCACCGGGTGTCCATGTGACGACGATGATAATACCAGTGAGTAATATTTATGCGGGTCTGGGGAGGCACGAGAGAGCGCGGATCATGATGCGCAACGACCACTGCGCCTTGGTCGAGAAGGGTTTTTGTCGGCTGATCAAGAAGGGGCTCGGTGGAGATATATGTGCTTGAGGCGCAGGTCGGGTTCGAGCCCAAAGTTACCGCTGTTGCGCTACGCTCGTATGTCCGGTGTGTGGAAAGGTTAAAAGTTTAAGGCCTTGCCCGTAGCTCGCTGCTGAGATCACATGTGGGAAGTTTTTTGTTTGAGGAAAACAAATGAACTATGGTGATTTCGGCGAACCAGAAGTTCCTGACGACCTTTTTGAATGCGCAATGCTGCTGAAAAACAACATCATTGGCCTTACGACTGAGGGTGGTTCTGAGCCTGACTACAAATTGGCTAGAAGAAAGCTGATGGAAGACCCAGCAAGCAAGCGACTTTTGCCGGAGTTTGTGCGTTTCTCAAATGATGCCGTTTCGGTGCGGTCAGCGTTAGCAAGCGTAGCAAGTGGCGCAGGTTCTTGGGCCATACGCCGAGGCCACGTTATCGATGCTTTCATTCCACTTTTGACCTTTCTAGAATCAGGTGGCGGTGCGGCTGACGCCACGATTACAAATGGTCTTGATGTTTACGATGCACCTGCCGTTCAAGCATTTTGGGCGAAGGCTCTGGACAGAAGAACGACGGACCCGGACGGCGCTGTTACCGCCGCAAGTACGCTACTTGAAGAGGTCTGCAAACACATCATCGAAGACAGCGGCGCAACGTGGGAGACCAAATGGAACGTGCCGAAGCTATACTCAGAAGCTGCAAAGGTCTTGAAGCTCGCACCATCGCAGCACCAAGAAGAAGTCTTCAAAACAATTCTAGGAAACTGCCAGAGCGTCGTGCAGAGTATCGGCTCTTTGCGCAATAAAGGTGGCGATGCCCATGCTGGGGGGCGCTCGCGAGTTCCATTCAAGCCGCGTCATGCCGCTTTGACGGTTAACCTGGCTGGGTCCATGGCCTTGTTTCTGATCGAGACTTGGCAAGCGAGAATTGAGGAGCAAAGTATCAACGATCCTTAGCCGAGCCACCATTCTTGAACAGCCATTGGCGCGACTAGATCGAACTACAGCTTCGTCCCGCATCCCAGAGCATCACGCCCCCCATCCACTACCCCAACCGCCCCAACACCTCTGCCGCCGCCGCTCCCGGCGCGTGCTCCCCGCTTGCCACAGCCTCCCCGAGCCGCGCCACCTCCGCCGCAACTGCCGGATCCGCCGTCAACCGTGCCAGCAATCCTGCGCGCACCTCGGCCTCGAACCAGCCGCGCGCTTGCTCGGACCGCCGCGTCGCCCAATGCCCCTCGGCCTTGCGCCAAGCCGCCAGCGTCTGCATCTCGGCCCATGCGGCCTCAAGGCCCTGGACCTCCAACGCCGACACCATCATCGCCTTCGGAAACCCGTCGGGGTCTTCCGCGCGCTTGCGCAACAACCGCAACGCGCCCGCATAATCCGCACAGGTCCGCATCGCGGCAGGCTTCAGATCGCCATCGGCCTTGTTCACGAGGATCATATCGGCCGACTCCATGATGCCGCGCTTGACGCCCTGCAACTCGTCGCCGCCCGCAGGTGCCATAAGCAGCATGAACAAATCGCTCATCTGCGCCACCAGGGTCTCGGACTGGCCGACGCCCACCGTCTCGATCAACACCACATCAAAGCCTGCCGCCTCGCATAGCGCCACCGCCTCGCGTGAGCGCCGCCCGACACCGCCAAGCTCGGTCTGGCTGGGCGAGGGGCGGATGAAGGCGTTCGGATCGCGGGTCAAAAACTCCATCCGCGTCTTGTCGCCAAGGATCGACCCGCCCGAGCGTGTGGACGACGGATCGACCGCCAACACCGCCACGCGCAGGCCAAGCCCGGTCAGCATCAAGCCAAAGCTCTCGATAAAGGTCGATTTGCCCACACCCGGCGTGCCCGACAGGCCAATGCGCAACGCCTCGCGCCCATGTCCGGCCAAGCGGTCCAGCAGAGTGATCGCTTGGGCCCGGTGATCGGCGCGCGCGCTTTCCACCAGCGTAATCGCACGGGCCAAGGCGCGCCGTTCGCCCGCGCGCAGGCGGGTGGCAAGGTCTTCGAGGTCAAGCGGGGCTGGCATCGGCACGCGCCTTTCGCATAGCAAGGAAGGTGTCTTCGTCTTGCCTTGCGCGGACGGGTAATGTCCAGTGCGCGAAAGCAGGCGGAAAAGGCGATGGCTGTAGCATGACTATAAGATCACGCATCATTGGGGCGCTATCAGGGCTCTTACTGGCAGGCTCGGTGCAGGCCGCCGAGCAGGGCATCTTCGACGTTACGCTTCTGGGCGTGCGCGCGGCCACCATTAGTTTCGCAGGCCAGATCGACGGTGGGCAATATGCCGCCAGCGGCCAGTTGCGCACCACAGGGCTGCTGCGGTTGGTGGCGCAAGTGTCTTATGACGCACAGGTCCAAGGCCGCTTTCGGCGTGGGCAATTCCAACCGCGCCTCTACCGCGAAAGCGCGCGTGACGGCGACGAGCAGTTCTCGGCCGAGATGCGTTATAGGGGCCGGGTGCCGCAACCAAAGGGCTACGCGCCGCCGCGCAACAGACCCTCCGGTCTCAATCCTGCCAGCCAAGCGGGTACGGTCGATGTGATGACCACGATCTTCGCGGTGCTGCGTGACCAATCCCGTGCGCAGGTGTGCGACGTGGCTTTGCAACTGTTTGACGGGGCGCGGCGCAGTCAGGTTGTGCTGACGCGGCCCGAAGCGCTGCCGGGTGACCAAATCCGCTGCGCTGGCGAATACCGCCGCCTGCAAGGCTTCTCCGCCGAAGCCATGGCCGAACAGCAGCGCTTCCCGTTCAGTTTAACCTATTCCGGGCTGCCCGACGGCACCTACCGCGTCACCCGCGTGGATACCCAAACCACCTTCGGGCGCGCCAGCTTACGCAGGAGGACACCATGATGGATTTCGCATTTAATCTGGTCAGCAAACTGGTCTGGCTGGTGGTGCAGCCGCAAAGCTGGCTCGCGCTGGGCTTGGCGCTGGCATTACTGGCCACACTGCGGGCCAATGTCAGGGCCGCGCGGCGCTGGACATCCCTGACGGCGGTTTTGTTTCTGGGTCTGTCGATCCTGCCGCTCGGGGATTGGGCGCTGGGCTCACTTGAGGCGCGCTACCGGGCGGTTGCCGAGCCACCCGCCTACGCCGGCATCATCGTGCTGGGCGGGGGCGAGGATATTCACGGAACCTTGCTGCATGACCAAGCCCAGATTGGCCCGGCAGGGGACCGGTTGTTGCATGGCGCGGCGCTGGCCTTGGCGAACCCGGAGGCGTTTTTGCTGTTCACCGGCGGGACGGGCGCGCTGTCGGATATTGGCGCCCCGAAATCCGGTGCAGACGTGGCCGCGCGGATTTTCACCGCGCTCGGCGTGCCAGAGAGGCAGATGATCCTCGAGCACGCCTCCCGCAACACCACCGAGAATGCGCGCCTGAGTGCTCAGCTTGTCGATCCAACCGGGGCCTATCTGCTGGTCACGTCCGCCTTTCATATGACGCGCGCATTGGGCAGTTTTGAGCGCGCAGGTTGGACCAATCTTACGCCCTATCCAGTTGATTTTCAGGCGCAGCCCCCAAGGTTCGGCTGGGGTTTTCTCGGGCAAACACAACGCCTGACCCTCGCGCTCAAAGAATATCTCGGCATCCTCGTCTACACCGCGACGGGCCGCTAACCTATGGTCGCAGGCCCGCCGCTTCCTATCGATGTCGTGTTGCCCGATCTGGTCGCCGCCATCCGCGATCACCGCCAAGCGGTCCTGCAAGCGCCGCCCGGTGCGGGCAAAACCACCAAAGTGCCGCTGGCGCTGCTCGAGGCCGGGTTGTCAGACGGTAAAATCTTAATGCTAGAGCCCCGCCGCGTCGCCACCCGCGCCAGTGCCGAGCGGATGGCGCAGATGCTCGGCGAAAAAACGGGCGAAACGGTCGGATACCGGGTGCGCGGCGAGGCTGTGGTCGGACCAAACACGCGCATCGAGGTCGTCACCGAAGGCATCCTGACCCGCATGCTGCAAAGCGATCCTGAGCTGCCCGGCATCGGCACGGTCATCTTCGACGAGTTCCACGAGCGCGCCCTTACGGCAGATCTCGGCCTCGCGTTGGTGCTGGAGGCGCGCGCGACCCTGCGCCCTGACCTTGCCCTGATCGTCATGTCCGCCACGCTGGACGCCGCCCCGGTGGCCGCCCTGCTCGGCGACGCCCCCATCATCACCGCCGAGGGGCGCGCCTTTCCGGTGGAGGCCCGTTACCTGAGCCGCCCCCGAGGCCCCGGCGCGGACCGTTTCGATACGCTGTGCCGCGACACCGCCGATCTGGTGATGCAGGCATTGGCCGAGGCGACAGGGGGCCTGCTGGTGTTCCTGCCCGGCGCAGGCGAAATCCGCCGGGTCGCCAGCCTGCTTGGAGGCCGCTTGCCCAAGGGTGTGGCGCTGCAACCGCTCTACGGGGGCCTTCCGCTCGCCGCGCAACGCGCCGCCCTGCGCCCCAATGACGAGGCGCGCAAACTGGTGCTGGCCACGGCGATTGCCGAGACCTCGTTAACCATCCCCGACATCCGCGTTGTCATCGATGCAGGCCGCGCCCGGCGTCCCGCGTTCGATCCCGGATCGGGCATGACGCGGTTGGTAACAGAACCCGTCAGCCGTGCCGAGACCGAGCAACGCCAAGGACGCGCAGGCCGCGTCGCACCGGGCATTTGCTACCGCCTCTGGACACGCGGACAGCACGGCGCATTACCGGCCAGCGCGCCGCCCGAGATCACGCGTGCCGACCTTGCTGGATTGGCCCTTGATCTCGCCGCATGGGGCACGCCTGCGTCCGAGTTGTCATTCCTGACGCCGCCGCCCGAGGCTGCCCTCAGCGAGGCCCAAGCGCTGTGCCAGATGCTGGGCGCACTCGACGGGGCCGGGCGCATCACCGCACATGGGCGCGTGCTGGCGCGGTTGCCTCTGCATCCAAGGCTGGGTCACATGCTCAGCCGGGCCGGACGGTGCGCCGCGAACCTGGCGGCCTTGCTATCGGGTCGTCCATTGCCAAGCCAAAGCGCTGATCTGTCCAAGCGCCTGAAATTGCTGGAAGGCGGCGCTGTTCCCGAAGGCCAGCGCGGGGCAGTGGCCGAGTTGCGAAGCGAGGCAAAACGCCTGCGCGATGCCGCCCCGAAAGGCGACGGGACAGACTATAGCGCGGCCCAAATGCTGGCGCTCGCCTACCCAGATCGCATCGCGCTACGCCGTTCCGGTGACGATCCGCGCTTCCTGTTGTCAGGCGGAAAAGGCGCGAAATTGGACCCCTCCGACGGGCTTGCTGGGCAGCGCTTGCTGGTGGCCGCAGACCTTGATGGGGACGCGCGCGAGGCGAAAATTCGCGCCGCCTTGGCGATCACCGAAGGCGCTGTGCGCGCGCTGTTTGAGGACCAAATCACCTGGGTCGAGACCTGCGTTTGGGACAAGCGCACCCGCCGTGTGCAAGCCAAACGGCAAGAGCGGTTGGGCGCATTGGTCCTCGCCGATCAAGTGTGGCGCGATGCACCGGAAGGGGCCTTGGTGGCCGCAGCCCTAGAGGGTATCCGCGAGCTGGGTCTGACCTTCGCGCCCGCTGCCCAACGCCTCATTGATCGCGCTGCAAAGGCCCGCGCCGTGGACCCGGACCTGCCCGATCTTAACCATAATGCGCTCATGGAAACACTCGACGATTGGCTCGCGCCCTACCTCGCCGGGGTGCGCTCAGCGTCCGACATCGCAGCCCTCGATCTGCTACCTGCGCTGCAAAACCGCCTCGGCTGGGGCGGTCAACACCGCCTCGATGCGCTAATGCCGCCGCGCTTCACCACGCCGTTGGGCAACACCACGGCGATTGATTACGCCAGCGATCCGCCGGGGATCGAGGTGCGGTTGCAAGAGCTTTTCGGCCAAACCACCCACCCCACAATCCTGAACGGCAGCGTCGGTCTGAAGCTGACACTGCTGTCGCCCGCGCGCCGTCCCATCGCCGTGACCTCCGATCTGCCCGGGTTTTGGGACGGGGCCTATTCGGATGTGCGCCGCGATATGCGCGGGCAATACCCCAAGCACCCATGGCCCGAGGATCCGCGCGCTGCCGGGCCGACGGTGCGCGCCAAGCCCCGGAAAAGATGAGAGTTTTGGCCTAGAAGAATAGGCCTAGTCCCCCCACGGCCCGTGATGCTGTCCCTCCGCATCCACGCGCTCAAACCCGTGTGCCCCGAAGAAATCGCGCTGCGCTTGGATCAGATCGGCGAATCCGCGCGGCTGGCGCATGGTGTCGAGATAGGCGAGCGCGCCTGACAGCGCTGGCACCGGAACCCCCGCAGTGACGGCCAGTGCCACCACCCGGCGCAGCGCGGGCACGCCGGCCATGAGCGGCATTCGCAAACCGTCAGCGAGGTAGAGCGCATCTCCCGGCAAGCCCGCGCGTGTCGAGGTGGCGATATCGTCCAGCAGTGCCGAGCGGATGATGCAGCCCGCCCGCCAAATCTCGGCGACCTCGGCCCGGTCCACGTTCCACTCAAATTCCTCGGACGCCGCCCCGATCACCGAGAAGCCTTGGGCGTATGCAAGGATGCGCGCGCTCAGCAGCGCTTCGGCCAGATCGTTAACCTTAACCGCCTGCCCCTCGATCCCGTCGCCCAGCAGCGCCGCGCCCAGCCCGCGCACGTCGCGTGCCGCGGACCATGCGCGCGCGCCGACGGCTGCCTCGATCACATTGGCTGATTGGCCGAGCTTCAGCGCCTCGATCACCGTCCAGCGTCCGGTGCCTTTTTGGCCCGCGCTATCAACGATCACATCGACCATCGGCACGCCTGTTTCCGGGTCCAAAGCTTGCAGAACCTTGCCTGTAATCTCGACCAGATAACTGGCCAGTGGCCCCTCATTCCAAGCCTCAAATTGCGCGCCAATGGCTGCCGGGGCCATGCCGTTCATATGGCGCAGAAGACCGTAAACCTCTGCAATCATTTGCATATCGGCGTATTCAATCCCGTTATGGACGGTCTTTACAAAATGGCCTGCGCCATCCGGTCCGACATGGGCTGCACAAGGCTGACCTTCATAATCGGCCGCAATTGCGCGCAAGATCGGGCTAAGCCGCGCCCATGCTGCTTTCGATCCGCCTGCCATGATCGAGGGGCCGTGGCGCGCGCCCTCTTCTCCGCCCGATACGCCGATGCCCATGAAGTTGAGGCCGTCTTTGGCAAGCGCCGCTTCGGTCGCGCGGGTGTCGTTGAAATCCGCGTTTCCCGCATCGATCAGGATATCGCCTTCGTCTAGCAATGGCTTGAGGCTGTCGATCACAGACCGCACCGGACCGCCTGCCTTAACCATAATCACAATCGCGCGCGGCGTGCGGATGGCTTTGACAAACGCCTCCAAATCCTCCGGCGCACTCAGGCGTGGGGCCAAATCGCCCGCCTCGGCCATGAACGCTTGCGTGCGGTCACTCGAGCGGTTCCAGACCGCCACATCGCTGCCCTTCTCGGCCATGTTCAACGCCAGCGCGCTGCCCATCGTGCCCAGTCCGATCAATCCAATATCTGCCATGTCATTGCTCCGCTTGTCCGTTGCGGCAAGACCTATGCGCTTTGCCGCCAAACCCCAAGGGCGGGTGGCTACTCGCCCAGCGCGAAGCTGACGCCGGCGACCAAAACTGCGCCGTAGCCACCGCCGGATTGTTGTCCGGACGGTTGGAGTTGGAAGAACAGGTTGCGGTATTCGATCTGCGCGCCGCCGGTCACGATCCAGCCAGAGGTGCCGAGTTGCGTGGCGACAAAGCGTGCATTTTGGCCGTAGTCAGCGAGGCCGACAACAAAGCCGAGGCGCAAATCCGTATCGCCAATCGCCCAAGTCTTACTGGTGCTGGCAAAGAGCGACCGATCCGCAAAGCTGTTCTGAAATGCGCCGAGGCTGTAATTCAGGCCCAACCGCCCGCGATCTTCCCACGTGAAAATCACGCCCGGATTAATCTCATGCCACGAGGCGCGTCCGAAATTGGTCGGATCAATGTTCAAGTGCTTGGAGCCGAACGTCAGATACACCCGGTCAGGGGACCAGCCATGGCGCGCCTCATCGGCACTATATTCAGCGTCATCCGCAAAGGCAGCGGTGGTCAATGTCAGGGCCGTCAGAAATGTGAGCAATCGCAGCATAATAGTCCAACCCTCCGGGCAAAGGCCCCGCCATACATAGCGAAGCCCTCTAAGAAAATCACCGTCTATTGTGGCGTTTGGTTAAACCCCAAGACACCACCGCATCACCGCCTTTTGCGCGTGCAAGCGGTTCTCGGCCTCGTCAAAGATCACCGAATGAGGGCCGTCCATGACCTCGGATGTGGCCTCGTCGTCGCGGTGGGCGGGCAGGCAGTGCATGAACAGCGCGTCGTCCTTAGCCTTGCCCATGAGCGCCGCATTCACCTGATAGCCGCGCAACTGGTTGTGGCGGCGTTCGCGCGCGCTCTGCGGATCATGCATGGACACCCAGGTGTCGGTGACGATCAAGTCAGCGCCCTCGACGGCTTTGTGCGGGTTGCGCTCGGTCGTATAAAGCCCGTCCAGACTGCGCTCGGGATCGAGCGGTTCTGGCCCGGTGAACACCAGATCAAACTCGAACTGTTTGGCGGCATGGGCGAAGCTGGCAAACACGTTGTTGCCGTCCCCGCTCCAGACGACCTTTTTGCCCTTGATCGGGCCGCGATGTTCTTCAAACGTCTGAATATCTGCCATAATTTGGCATGGATGCGTGCGGTTGGTCAGCCCGTTGATGACCGGAACCGTGGCATATTCGGCCATCTCCAGCAGGGTGGCTTCCTCAAATGTGCGGATCATGATCAGGTCGACATAGCGCGACAACACCCGCGCAGTGTCAGCAATCGTCTCGCCGTGGCCCAGCTGCATATCCGTGCCCGACAAGACCATCGTTTGGCCGCCCATCTGGCGCACGCCCACGTCAAACGACACACGCGTGCGGGTCGAAGGCTTCTCGAAAATCAGCGCAACCATGTGATTGGCCAGCGGCAGGTCCGCGTCCGGCGTGCCTTTGGGCTTGCCCGCGCGGGCCGATTTCATCTGCGCTGCCATGTCTATGATACTGCGCAGGGCGGCAGGGTCGGTTTGGTGAATGTCGAGGAAATGCGTCATCTAGGGTCCTTTATGGGCCGCGGGGTCCATGAGTATTTTGGCAAGAAAAAGCGGGCAGGGCGGCGCTTAGGATCGTCGTATATACACCATGATGCGCACCGGGTCGCCGTCCTCGCAAGGGGTGATCCGCGTGCCCTCGAACCCGGCCTTGGCATAAGTCGCCACCGCGCGGGTGTTCTCAGGGGCCGGATCCACGGCAACGAGCGGCGCACCGGCGAGGGTCAATTGGTCCGCACGCGCGCGCAGAAACGCACTCGCATGACCTTGGCCCAGATACGCCGGGTCGCCCAAAAACATATCGAGCGCGCGCGCCCCATCCGCCAAATCCGCATATTGCGGGGCGGGCCAAGCGCGCACATCATAATCCTGCACATAGGCAAACGGGCGGCTCGACGGCACATGCCAAACGATCCGCATATCCGTTTTGCCGCCTCCCATATCCTTGTCCATCAGCTTGGTCTCGACCCAGCCATCGCCCCACCAGCCGCCAATATGCGGCTCTGCCAGCCAGTCGCGGATCATCGGGAAATCAGTCCGCGTTAGCGCTTCAAACCGATAGAGCATGCGCCGCTGCGTCCAACCGCTTCACCGCCTCAGCCAACTCCGCATCCGTGATGTTCAAGGGCGGCAAAACCCGCACGACATTATCCGCCGCAGGCACCGTCAGCACCTGTTGCGCGTAGCCCGCCGCCACCACATCTCCATTGGCCACGACGCATTTCAGCCCGAGCATCAGCCCTGATCCGCGCACCGCTTCAAACACAGCAGGGTGCGAGGCCACCAGCCCCTCCAACCCTTGGCGAAACAGCGCCGCCTTGCGGTTCACCTCCGCCAAGAACGCCGGGTCCGCGACCGTTTCCATCACCGCACATCCCACCGCGCAGCCCAAAGGATTGCCGCCATAGGTTGACCCATGGGTGCCCGCCGTCATGCCACTTGCCGCCTCTTCCGTCGCCAAAACCGCGCCCAAGGGAAAGCCCCCGCCGATGCCCTTGGCGACCATCATGATGTCGGGCGAAATGCCCGCCCATTCATGCGCAAACAACTTGCCCGTGCGCCCGACGCCGCATTGCACCTCGTCGAGGATCATCAAGGTGCCGGTCTCGTCGCACAGGTCGCGCAACCCCTTCAGGCAGGCGTCCGGCAACGCGCGAATACCGCCTTCGCCTTGCACTGGCTCCACCAAAACCGCCGCCGTCTGGTCAGTAATCGCAGCCCGAAGCGCGTCGTGATCGCCAAACGGCAGGTGCGTGAAGCCCGGCAGTAATGGCCCAAAGCCCTTCGTCATTTTCTCCGAGCCCACCGCCGCAATCCCCGCGGCCGAGCGGCCATGGAACGAGCCTTCAAAGGTCACGATCTCTGACCGCTCCTCGCCCTTATCGAACCAATACTTCCGGGCCATCTTCACCGCCAACTCACACGCTTCCGTGCCTGAGTTGGTAAAAAACACCGTGTCTGCAAAGGTTTGCGCGACCAGCATATCCGCGAGCCTCTGCTGGGCCGGGATATGGTAGAGGTTCGATGTATGCCAAAGTGCGCCCGCCTGCTCGGTCAAGGCCGCCACCAGTTTCGGGTGCGCATGGCCAAGCGCGTTCACGGCAATGCCCGCGCCTAGGTCGAGGAACCGGCGGCCATCCGCCTCGGTCAACCAAGCTCCTTCGCCTTTGACGAAGGTCAGGGGCGCGCGATTATAGGTGGGCAAAATGGACGGGATCATAGGCGTGGTCCTTCACGAGATGACGAGCGCGGATTGGCGCGTGCGATGGCGAGGTTGTCAAGTAAGGGTGTGCCAATCAGGCACGGCAAAGCGGGCGGCGCGGGTTAGGCGCGGCGTCGGTCTCGTTGGAGGGCGGTTAGGCTTTGCATGGACGCAGGGATAGGTGAGCGCCGTAACCTTGGCAAGTCCCTAGCTCCGTGGCCTTGCAGCAAGCCGGGCCTTCATGCGCGATTTGCCATCCTCAGTCCCATCATGAAACGTGCCAAACAGCTTGTCCCAAGGCACCTCGAGCGTGCCGTAATTCACCTCAAAGTACCGATGGTGCATCTGGTGATGAAAGTTGCCCAAATGCAGGCGTTTACGCCCGGCGGCCCAGATCCCCTCGAACCCCGTATGGGTCGTCACGGCATAGAGAGCGTAGAACATCAGGTGGAAAATCATATGGACCGGATGGGTCGGGATAACGAAGTGGATCAACGCCGTGCCGAAATAAAGGACATGCTCAAACGGGTGCATCGAAAGCCCTGACCAAGGGCCGACATCGGTATTCCGGTGGTGCAGGGCGTGAAAGCGGTAGAGCAGGTTGGAATGCAGCAGGCGGTGAATCCAGTAGAAATAGAAACTCTCCCAGATCGGGATCAGGAAGAAGACGGCGAGGAACCAGATCCGACCGTCCGACCAAGCCCATGTGGGGGCCAGTCCGTTCGCCATCGCCCACCAGATCAGTGCCTCATAAGCCGACCAGATCGTCACGCCTGAGGCAAGGGTCCAGAAGACGTTGTCGCGGTATTGGTCTGAGAATGTGAACATCCGGCCCATGCGCGGGAACGGGCGCGGGTCGTATTTGTGGGCGGGTCCTTGCAGCGCCTTGGTGTGGAAAATCAGGTGCAAGGATTGGGCGAGCAGGGCGATGATGATCAGGTTGCGGACCCATATCAAGCCGATCCAGAGGCCGGGAGTGGCGGCCTGCTCAAGCGAGGGGCTGGCGAACGCAAGTGCTGCGAAGGCCAGCGCTACAATTCCCAGATTGATCGACAGCGGGAACCAGCTTTGCCAATACCACCGGGCCGTGCCGGACAAATCCGGGGGCCACTGCCACAACGGGTTCGTGGCCAGCGGGAGCGAGGAGGGGACATGGTTCCACTCTTGACGGGGCATGGGACGAATCCTTTGGCTCGGCGGTCACGTTAGGGCACATGTATTAACAAAGTCGATAGGGCGCACAAACGATTGCAAAGCAAATGAAAATTTGGAGGAGCCAGCGCAGCCAGAAGTCCCAGACCGGATCACTTGGATCTGCGTCTCGGTCGGAAAAATTAGGTATCTCGCTCATCTTCGCCGTAGCTTCGCCATCCTGACGACCCTAACCCCAAACACCCCATCTTGACCAACCCCCCAAACCCTTACATATCAGGCCAATGACCGAGCTCGCCAACATCCGCAATTTCGCCATCGTCGCCCATATCGACCATGGCAAATCCACCCTCGCCGACCGACTGATTCAACTCACCGGGACGGTCGCCGAACGCGATATGAAGGCCCAGCTGCTCGACAGCATGGATATCGAGCGCGAGCGCGGCATCACCATCAAGGCCAACTCCGTGCGGATCGAATACCCCGCCAAGGACGGCCAGCTCTATATCCTCAACCTCATCGACACGCCCGGCCACGTCGATTTCGCCTACGAGGTCAGCCGTTCCATGCGCGCGGTCGAAGGCTCCCTTCTCGTCGTCGATGCCACCCAAGGGGTCGAGGCGCAGACGCTCGCCAATGTCTACCAGGCCATCGACGCGGACCACGAGATCATCCCGGTCCTCAACAAAATCGACCTGCCGGCGTCTGAGCCCGAGCGCGTGTGCGAACAGATCGAGGACGTCATCGGCATCGACGCCTCCAACGCGGTCCACATTTCCGCCAAGACCGGGGTCGGCATCCCCGACGTTCTGGAAGCCATCGTCACCCGGCTGCCCGCGCCCAAGGGCGTGCGCGATGCCCCCCTGAAGGCCATGCTCGTCGACAGCTGGTATGACAGCTATCTCGGCGTCGTCGTCATGATCCGCATCATCGACGGGACCGTGAAGAAGGGCGACCGCATCAAGATGATGCAAACCGGGGCCGTCTACGGGATCGACAAACTCGCCGTCCTCAAACCCGCGATGGTTGATATCGCCGAGCTGGGACCGGGCGAGATCGGCATCTTCACCGCCTCCATCAAGCAGGTGCGCGACACCCGTGTGGGCGACACCATCACGACCGAAAAGAAGGGCACCGACAAAGCACTGCCCGGCTTCAAGCCCGCCCAACCGGTGGTGTTCTGCGGCCTGTTCCCCGTCGATAGCAACCAGTTCGAAGACCTGCGCGACGCGATTGAGAAACTGGCGCTTAACGATGCCTCCTTCAGTTCTGAAATGGAAACCAGTGCCGCCCTCGGCTTCGGCTTCCGCTGCGGTTTCCTCGGCCTACTGCACCTCGAAGTTATCCGCGACCGGCTGGAGCGCGAATACGATATCGACCTGATCACCACCGCACCCAGTGTGGTCTACCACGTCTATGCGCGCGACGGGTCAATGACCGAGCTGCACAACCCCGCCGACATGCCCGATCCCGCGACCATCGATCATCTGGAGGAGCCGCGGATCAAAGCCACGATCCTCGTGCCCGATGAATACCTCGGGGACGTGCTGAAACTGTGCCAAGATCGGCGCGGGATACAGATGGACCTGACCTATGCCGGGCCGCGCGCGATGGTTGTCTATGACCTCCCGCTCAATGAAGTGGTGTTCGATTTCTATGATAGGCTGAAAAGTGTTACCAAAGGGTATGCGAGCTTTGACTATCAAATGATCGGCTACCGGCAGGACTTTCTCGTTAAAATGCAAGTGCTTGTGAATGACGAGCCTGTGGACGCGCTGTCGATGATGGTCCACCGCGACCGGGCCGAGGCGCGGGGCCGCGCGATGTGCGAGAAGCTCAAGGAGCTGATTCCCCGCCACATGTTCAAGATCCCCATCCAGGCAGCAATCGGCGGTCGCGTCATCGCGCGCGAGACCCTATCGGCGATGCGCAAAGACGTGACGGCGAAATGCTACGGGGGCGACGCGACGCGCAAGAAGAAGCTGCTGGAGAAGCAGAAGGCCGGCAAAAAGAAGATGCGCCAATTCGGGAAGGTGGAGATCCCACAGTCGGCTTTCATCTCAGCGTTGAAGATGGATAGCTAGGGAACGTCTGAAAAACCTTCTCATTTTGGCATGATCTGGTAAGATTGTAGCATCCCTCCAAGGAGCCCATCCGATGCCAAAGCAGCCCGCCTTTCCCGGTCTTCGTAATGCGATGAAGAAGAA